>Ga0316209_1000240_pt1 | contig 111520 bp, 123 predicted proteins | sample 6monopyrite_MG_FD_204945 | JGI IMG/M metagenome (GOLD analysis project Ga0316209, IMG submission 204945) | Microbial mat bacterial communities from mineral coupon in-situ incubated in ocean water Damariscotta River, Maine, United States -... | ecosystem: Environmental > Aquatic > Marine >... | reverse complement strand
CGGACCTCGCGTTCTTTGCCCTGTATAAGATATGTGTGAATATTGAGCCCCTTTTCGGTTTTACGGTGCATCTTTGCTTTGCTCATCATTTTGGTCAGCTTACGCTGTAAAGCAGTTGCGGCGTGGGTTTCAGCTTCATTCTTGTTCTTTGTCTTGTCGTAATTCACAAGATTATGCATTTTCACAAACTTCTTGAATGTGACAGGGGACACTATTAAAGCGCCTTCTTTAACTATATGGACTAGCGCATCGCTTCTGTTTACGAATATCTTGCCATCACGTATTCCGCTTCGAATCCAGTCCAGAAAGTGTTGAGCAATATCAGGATCTTCAAGGTCGTATAGAATGTCAGATTGGACTGATTTCGCTTGAACATCAGCCTCTGACGCTACCTGATCATCCATGTAAAAATCTTTTACATGGATGTTTTTGAGGCTATTTGGCGCATGGTCTACTATATCTTGTGTTTTCTGGTTTTGTGATTCTGCTACAGGCATTTGACTGCTTTGCCCACTTTGCAAAGTGGTGGGACTCCCACCACTATCCAATTTATTAGGCTGTGTAATAGTCTCGTGTGCAGGTTCTTCCAGTTTTGTTGGAGCGACTTCCTGTTCATTGGAATTCTGAACTGTTTTGGGTTGCGGTTGAGAGGGGGATTGCGCCAGCTCTACCTTATTGGCATCAATAGACAGTTCTCCAGGGTATGGGGCAGGTCTACGGCTAGGGTGGAAAAGCCGGTTTGTTTCAAACTTCAGTACGGTCAGTTGCAGTTGATTGTTGATCGTTAGGTGCCAGATCGCACGGTTGTCAGGTGTGCTTTCAACATAACCATGCTCTTGCCAGGTATCAAAAATACGCGTGTTGTCACTGGGTATATCGCTTGCTCCAGTTCTCTGAAGTTCACGACGAACAGCATCTGCGACAGTGCCACACACCAGATAGGTATAATGTTCATCTGTCCAGCCAGCACTACCTTCAGGTCGATTAACCTTCAATAGTCCCTCATCCAGTAGTTGGCGCAGGGCGTTTGTGATGCGCTCAACAAGAGGGGCGGTTGGCGCATTAGGAAATCGTTGCTCACGTTCACCCAGTTTCAGATTTTTTGCAGCAGATTGACCATCGGCCAGGCGGACGATATCGCCAATTGCGCCACATTCATATAAATCGCCAGCAAGCCATGAGGTTAATTGCGCCAGGATATCAGAGTGTTGTGACAGCCAGCCACGTCCTCTGGCCGGTAAAAGATGCAATAGACCATTGGCCAGCAGGGTATGTGTCTTGTATCGAGGCTTACCAAAAACAACTTTATAATGAGTCGCGTCAGAATTAAGAATAGGTAGATCATGCGGTGTCCAGATCTTGCCATTATTCAACTGTAGTTTTGTATTACAAATTAATTTTCCAGCATCATGTAACATTGCACCAGTGAATACGGCGTAAGTCCAGACGTGCTCCTGAGCGGAGATCACCTCAGCAGGAGCCTGTAATGGCAGGTTATAAGATTTGCGAATTCGTAGTGCTGTGTCAATTACATCAAGAGTATGTGTTACTAAACCGCCCAAACCTGAATGATGATGAGATGCAGAAGCAGGTGCTAACTGAGCAGATTCGATAAACTGGACCAGAGCTGGTTTGTATAGATGAATAAAATACTCACTGCCAGCTGCTGTTAACTTTTCAATAGACTTAATACGTGCAGCCAAGCCAAGTAAATCGATTATTTTATCGGCCGAAAGAATAGGTAGTTCATTAAAATTTAAGTCAGATAATTTTAATGCGTTATCTGAATGTACGTGAGGAGATTTGCGCCAGAATTTCATGATCGTGATTGTTTAAATTGACTAAATAGCCATTTATGAATGATGTCTGCAGCAGGATATTCCATGCTTGCCTGATAAATGCTTGCCGCATTTTTCTTGAAGTCTTCATATCGTTCACGAAGCGGATTCCAATAGACAGCGTTTTCGTTTTTATCGACATAAAAAGCACGGTATGTAAATGCGTCTATATATCCCATTTTATTGATGAACCTAATTTCTGGCGAGTCATGTGGGTCGAGTGTTTTTAAAATGTCATAGATTGCCAATTCTGGCATATTGTCTTCGTCGATTGGATATCCACTAAAGTTATTGATCAAATTAGATATAGTAGATAACCATTCGGTTTTTTGTATTCGGTCCAGCTCTTTTTCAATGAGCTCCATGGTTGATTCCATTTTTATGTATCCGTTTAGCATTTATATTAATTCACTGTCGCAGATTGTAATCGCACTGTAATTTTCATTCATTAGTAAATCGGAATCCCTTATTCCTGATTTCCTTTTCCCTTTTGCCCTTAAATTGGAGAATTTCAGGTCTGTATCGAAATTCTCCAATTGTTTTTACCCTTATATATGCCCTTCCCATTAAGGCCTTTGCAGGCGGCTTCGCGTATTCAAGCGAAGACGCCGCCCTTTGGATAGGGCCGTTCCCGTTATTCTTGTGATTTTGTTGTTTATGAATTAATCAGAAAAGCGGGTTTCTGATTTCGTATTACATTTATTTTTTCGTGTCGGTAAAGTTCATCTTAGTTATTTATGGACCGAGCGAAATGATGAAAAAACTTCTTATGTTAAGCGTGATTCTAATGTTCTCACATGGGGCTTTTGCGAGTTCTGAGCACGTTAGAGTTGATCGTTATTCAATTATTGAAACCAAACCTACAGTAGCTCAGGCCGATCTATTATCCGTGGTTATAAACGTAGCTGTGCCGGACCACGTAGTGACTGTCGGGGAAACGCTTCAACATATATTAGAGCGATCAGGTTTTTCGATGGCATCAGTAAATGCGTCGGATCCTGCATTGCCGATACTTTTGCGGAAAAAGTTGCCTCGTGTACATCGTCACCTTGGCCCTATCACATTACGCGAGGCGTTAAGTACATTGGCAGGCCCCGCGTGGCAACTGGTTGAAGATCCCGTTAATCGTATGGTGACTTTTCAGTTACTAAATCAGTATTCGAATTTTAGGCCATCCGCTAACAAATAAAATCAGGTGAGTATCATGCAATCAAATGCAGCAGAGAAAATAGAAGAAACAGAATCAATTATAACTGTTGAACCAGAGTTATCATCTATAGATATAGATGATAAAGAAGTTGTAGAGGAAGCGGTAAGTAATTCACCTGCACCGGTGCCTACAGGCATAAAGGTTCTTTTTGGTGGATTCGCTTTGGCTGTTGTCTTCGCCATTCTTGGGTTTACGATGTTTACTGGATCAGAGTCAGAGACAGTCGAGAATGGTGGTTATATCGATCCGGTAGTTCTTGCAAATGGTAAACAAATTAAGGACTCATTATTAGAAAGCAATAAAAGTTTGGATAGTACATCTGCATCGTTAAATGATGTAGAGAATCCATCTTTACCTTCCTTTGAAAAAACATTCACTAATAATTCCGCAGAGGAATATGCAAATCCTGATTCGTCTGAATCAGCTGTTGGATCAGAATTAACGAAACTAAAATCGATTTTAGATGAACAGGGTCTTGATATTACTCAGCTGAGTGAAACCTTAACCAGGTTAAAACAGGAAGAGTTAAGTAATTTACAAAATCAAATGAGTTCTATTTCTGATGAGTTAAAAAATATTCATAGTTCGGTTAATAAGCAGTATGCCGATTTAAAAACTGCATACAAAAAGTCATCATCCCAGACCAACAATCAACCAACGCGCCCGCCTTTCAAACTTCTGTCCATAGATGTTTGGGGCGGCAAGACCAGTGCAGTCATTTTTATGCAAAATAAAACAAGTTTTGCTGAGGTGGGCGATGAAAGGGCAGGGTGGCGTATTGAGAGTATTGATCGCCCGAATTGTATTGTGACTAGAAATACAGTTAGCAATAAGCGTATTAACGTGTGTATGAAGGGATAGTGATGAAAACGCACGTAAAGATATTAACGGTAGTGATTGGAAGTTTGGTAAGTGTGTCCTGTGCCAATCAAAATATTGTTAAAACGCAAGAAAGTAAAGCCGATTCAATCATTAAATCTGAGAGTAACTGTAAAGGTCTCGTGCGCAATTTGACATTACCTTGGCAGTCGTCTCTGGAGAGTTGTGTAGAAAATAGAAAAACGGAAAAACAGATTAAGAATCTTGCTGTTATCGAAGAACAGAAGGAACTAGAAAAGCGGGATATGAGAATTGCTTACCTTGCTGAGAAACGAAAAGAGCGTGAACAGGATGCGGTTATGTATTCTGCCGAGGTCTTATTATCAGAACAAGAGAATAATGTAGTGATAGCTATACCCTCGATAGAAGTTGTTGATAGTTCAAAGCAAGTTAATCACGTTTCTAAAAGTAATAATTCAGCTGATGATCGCTTTATTTGGTTTGCTAAAAATATTCGTGTGTTAGGTCCGCAGGGTAGGTCGTCTGTTAGTTCGCTTATTTCTGAATTTTCACAGAGCGATACTCCAATACTCTTACGTGGGTATTTTTTAGAGGATGAACTGCAAGGATATGATCCAGAGGTCTTTTCTGTTGCGAGAGCATTGGCTGTTAAAAAACAATTAGTCGAACAAGAAAATGTAGATCCGGAAAGAATAACTATTTTACATCATACGCCTGATATTAATGCTCGTTATGTGGGGGTATCTGTTAATGGCTAATGTTATTCGTAGTTTGTTTCTAATCGTAAGCGCATTACCTGGTCTTACATATGCGGGCGTTGATGTGGTTAGTACGTTATCTGGGGCTCATAACGGAAGTGTGGGTGCGCAGAGTCAGCAATTACAAGCGGAGTATCAGAATTCCGTTGAGCAGTCTGCAAAAAACTTTGGTGTGACCGCGCAAGAGTGGACACGCTATAGAAGTATTATGGATGGTGAAGGTAGATTCCATTGGAAAGATACGGATCCACGTGTGGTGTTGGGTATTTATTCAAAGAATGCAACACAGCGTAAAAAATATGCGGAAATTATGGCGCGCAGAGAGTATGAGCTGAATAAAAATTTCATCGAATTCAATCAGGAATACGTTGAGGCTTTCCAACGATTGTATGGCAATGAACCAATAATGGATATTACAAAAGTGGCTGCGTTTCAGAACCAATACAGTACCACCAACTATGGGTCAACAAAACCAAAGGGTTTATTAAGTGCGGGTGATCGCATCGTTTTGTTTGTTAGCACTGACTGTACTTCATGTGATTCGTATTTTCGTCAAGTTCGTAAAGTTCAAGAGTTCTCAGCTCTCGATGTTTACTTTGTAAATGATAGTAGAGAGAAAATTACTCAATGGGCTAAGGAAATGGAGATATCGAGAGATGATGTGAGTTCTGGAAATATCACACTAAATAGTGATACAGAAATGTATGCCAAGTATGGGCGTCCTGCTTTGCCAGCAAGTTTTTACTTTAACAATAGTGATAAGAGCGTGTCGGCATTTTTGCCAGAGTAAGTAAATGATGATAATGCGCTTCATATTGTTTGTTTTGATGATAACGCCAGGTATTGCGAGTGCATATATACCGCAGGCCTATATCTCAATAGCGAAGGAATACAATATACCGCCAGTTGTTTTATATGCTGTGGCGCTTGTTGAATCAGAGCATCCAGATTACAAGCGCCCATGGCCCTGGGCTGCAAACATAGATGGCGAGTCGTTATATTTTCAGTCACGTGAAGCAATGTATAAAGCATTATCAGAAGCTAAGGACGAGGGTAAAGGGTTTGCGGCAGGAACCATGCAGATTAGATGGAGATGGCATAAACAGCGTTTCCGTACATTGTGGGATGCGACTAATCCTTATGAAAACATCCGTGCAGGTGCTGCATATTTGAGTGAGTTATTTAAAAAGTCTCGTTCATGGGATGTTGCGGTTTCTCATTATCACACTCAAGGCGATCAAGAAGTCGCGGATAAATATCGAGAAAAGGTTCAGGAACGTCTTTTACTGGTACTGGCAGGTAAGCGATAAATGAAAAATATATTATTTATTCTAATGATTATATGGAGCTCTGTTGTTAATGCTGAGCCAGTCGTTATATATGATTCAGGTCGTACTGTCTCCGGCGATAAGTACAAGAATTTCTTTGCTACTGATATTAAACCTTCATTCATAAAAGATGGTTGGGTATTTAATGGAGAGCCTGTCCCAGATGAGAAACCAGAGCTGCCTGACTCGACACTCGCATTTCCAGTTAAAACTAGCAAGTTATCGCCAGGTCGCATAGAGCGTAGTAGAGATCAGTATATAGCAACTTTACCTGGCCCTATGTGCATTGTGGGTTCTGATCCGTTATCCAAACAGTGGATCACGAAGAACTACAAACAATTGCGTGCGGCTAATGTCATGTGCGTTATTGTGCAAGCCGAAAATGAAACGCAGGCGAATGAGCTGGCCATGATGTTAAATGGAATGCTTGTAAATTTGGGCGATGGTGATGTTTTAGCTGATTATTTCAAAATACAACATTACCCAGTACTCATTACTGAAAGGAGTATTTCACAATGAGTACAAAATATGATGTAGAGGCATTACTACGTCCTCCTGTCGAATACATGGCTGCATTAAGTTATTTTTCTGTCGCTTTTATGATGTTCTGGTTGCCCAATGGTCTGATGCTTGTAAAAGAATCTGCATTAATATGTGGCAGCGCATTACTGGCATTAGGTATTAATCGTTTTCGTCAGGCATGGAAGGTTCGTAAATATCAGAACGGACTTTTAAAAATAAAACCATTTACTGTGTCATCAAATACTTTGCCTGTAAGTAATGAACGTTTATGGCTTGGTAAAGGATTTGTTTGGGACTCGCGACATACACAACGTCTGGCTGATTTAGGTCGTAAAAACGGTCGCAAGTATTTAGAGCCAAGTAAGGCATATCAGCTTGCCCGTCATATTGAAATGAAATATGAAAAAGCGCGTATCTTTAATATTTATAAAGAGTCTTATCAGCGCTTCCATAGATTTATGGCAAGGCAGCGATTTAATCCAGTGGCTGCAGGTGTTAAATATGCACTTGAAAACAATCCATTTGTACCTTTGCCACCGGTTGGTGGAGATCCGACAGTTCATGCGGTAGGTCTCTACGAAGGCGAGAAAGACATATCGATGTCACTTGGCGACCGTGTTGGACATACATTGGTGCTGGGTACTACTCGCGTGGGTAAAACACGCTTAGCAGAACTTTTAATTGCTCAGGATATACGCCGAGGCGATACAGTAATTGTGTTTGATCCAAAAGGTGATGCGGATTTATTTATGCGCATGTATGTTGAGGCGCAAAAAGCAGGACGTGTAGATAATTTTTATTTCTTCCACTTAGGTCATCCAGAAATATCCGCACGATACAATCCGGTTGGTACGTTTTCGCGTATCACTGAGGTTGCGTCACGAATCGCTAATCAGCTTCCTGGTGCAGGGCAAAGTGCTGCGTTTCGTGAGTTTGTTTGGCGCTATGTGAATGTCATCGCAAAAGCACTAACCGCTCTGGGTCGTAAGTCTGACTACAACGTGATTCTTGACTATGGACAAGATATTGAGCCATTAGTTAAAGACTATCTAATGATGCTAGCAAGTGCAGCAGATCCGAGCGGTGCGTGGCAGGAAAAAGTGCTCGATATTAAAGAGGCTTTTGATGACAGTGATGATCGTGAGTACAGAGTAACAAAAGAACTGGCTTCTCGTGATCGTTACGTTGTGGCCTTACTAAGGTACTGCAAAGATAAAGAGTTATTAGATAGTGTTGCCCGTTCATTAGCTCGTACCTTTGAATATGATCGAGGATATTTCGATAAATTAGTTTCGTCTCTATTGCCGCTCATGGAGAAACTAACAACAGGTAAATCCGCTGAATTACTTTCACCTGATTACTTAGATCAAACTGATACGAGACCAATATTTACCTGGCAAGATGTGATTCGCACTAAAGGTATTGTTTATATTGGCCTGGATGCGTTGACTGATCCAGAGGTTGCCGGTGCTGTAGGTAATGCGATGTTCTCTGATCTGACATCATTAGCTGGGTACATGTATAAGCATGGTGTGTATAGCGGCTTACCCCATATCGATATAAAAAGAACAGCGGTAAATATTCACGCGGATGAGTTTAACGAACTGATAGGCGATGAATTTATTCCGATGCTGAATAAAGCTGGTGGTGCCGGTTTCCAAGTCACTGCATACACGCAAACATGGTCAGATGTTGAAGCTAGATTGCAGGATAAAGCCAAAGCTGGTCAGGTTGCCGGTAACTTCAATACATTGATTATGATGCGTGTGCGTGAACAGGCGACCGCTGAAATGCTCACCAAACAGTTTGATAAGGTTGAGATAAATCTCTTAACAGATATATCTGGATATACAGATAGTGCGGACACCGATTCCGATAAAGAATTCTCAAGCTCTACGTCACAACGTAAATCAACGCAACAGGTAGAGTTAATCCACCCCAAACATATTATGACTTTACCTAAAGGTCAGTGTTTCGCTTTGCTCGATGGGGGCAAGCCGCACAAGCTAAGACTGCCACTTGCAGATAGCGCAGATTTTGATGGAGTTCCTTCATCACTAACACAAGTCGCAGATGAAATGCGCAAGGATTACACCACCAATGATGACTGGTACAACTTTGTGCCTTCGTGGAGGGATGCGGCTTAATGTCCACAGATTCTCAACAGGCATCTAGGCGTACAGAGTATGCGGTTAAGAAAAAGACTGCATTCAATACTGCTGTATCGCAGGTAATGGAAATTATTGGGTGGTTATTACTGGCATTGCTAATGTCCATTGCAATGGAATGGATTGGTATGTCTTTTATCTGGGATGAGCAGGGCGTTGAGCATTCGCGTTCGATGATCTTGAAAGAACTTTCGTATATTAATGATGAAACTAAATTACGTTATGTCGGTGGACAGACGCCAGCGACTGTGGCTAAAAACTTTGCGACATCTACTGATTACTATCTTTATGAATGGACACGTATACGTGACTTCTTGGCATGGGTGATCGCATCACCAGATGCTGGAACAGGTGCCATGTTCTATCTCAAAAAATTTGTTATTGGGACAAGTGATTATATTGCAGCAGCAATTAATACCACACAAGTATTCTCTATCAGACTAGCAGTGGCATTTATGTCGTTTCCGTTGTTCTTGCTCGTAGGTACTGTGGCAGTGATAGATGGAATGGTAGAGAGAGAATTACGCCGATATGGAGGCGCTAATGAATCGGCTTATGTTTATCACAATGTAAAACCATGGACTAAGCCGGTCATGATTGGTGCATTTGTTTTGTATCTTGGATATCCAGATTCTATTCATCCAAATGCAATTCTGATTCCATTTGTTACAGCATATGGCGTAGTGGTATTTGTCGTGGCTAAAACATTTAAGAAGTTTCTCTGATGAGAATGAAGGGAGAGTCATTAGAAATGAAAAAGATAATATTGTCATTGGTGCTTTTATTAGGTGCTGTCATTACACCGGCACATGCGAATGAAGAAATAGAACGAGAAAATCTTTCTCTGTTTGTTAAGGAAATAGATTTTCTTATTAGCGAAGTAGGCCGTATGAAAAGTCTATCGCGTTCTGATAATCGATTGATATTTGACTACTCGTCCTTGCGTTCTGACCTGATGTCTATGAAGCAGGGTATCAGAAGTTATATCAATAAAGATATCAATGATGGCCGCATCATATCACCTCTGAAGGGCGATTATTAATGGAGCAGTCATTTCTTGATGGTGCAGGCTTTAATGCATCGGATGTAAGTGTGTTAATCAGAGTGATGATTGCATCGCTATACACATTGTTTGTGGCCTGGTTGTCCTGGAAGCAGTTCGCGCTAGTGCGCGAAGATAGAATGGAGGTGGGGAAATGGTTTAATAATGTTGTGTGGCAGATATCACTTCTGGTTGGCGTTTTGCTGATCGTAATAATTTGACTTTACTTTTAACTTTACTCAAATGAGGAAATTACAATGAAAAAACTTAAACTTCTTTTAATAACGTTTTTTACTGGCTTGATCTCTACGCCAGTGATGGCAGCACTGCCTACGGCTGCTGATGTCACGGGTGGAGCGGTTGTGGATAATGATTCACCTATTGCAATGCTACAAAACTTGTTCTCGTCTGGTATTGGAACAGCGGGTGTTGCATTTGCGGCATTCATTATCATGGGTGGTGGCTGGCATATCTGGAACAGTTTTGCTGAGTCACGCGAGAAGGGAAATTGGAAAAACTTTGCAATTACTTTCGCCATCGTGTCGTTCCTGATGGTAGGCGGTGTAGTACTGGCGATTCTTGCGGTTGATTACGGTAGCACCTTCGCATAATCATGAATAACGATACCGCTCACCTACTGGATTCTCAACCCACATTATTTCTTGGCTGTACTGGCGAGGAAATAGTGGGCCTTGGAATGCTTGGAATATTATCTGGTCTGGTGATCGGTATCGTTTTAGCAATTATTACAGGGATCTGGTTGTTGATTATTCCGTTCCCAATAATTTGCCTGGCAGTCTTTATATTTAAAGGTGGCCAAAAACTTGGTAAGGCAAAAGAAGGATTCCCCGAGGGATATATTGGTCGTGCAATAAGTATATGGATGTGTAAACACGGCCTCAGTAAAAAGTTTGTCGTGCGTAAAGGGCATTGGAGGATTAGACGTTGAGTTTTGCAAATGAAAATGAAAATCTAAAACAGAATCAGCGATTGCTTGTGCGCATAATATTAGGTGCATTCGTTGTCATTATTATGATGTATAGCTTTTCTATCTCAGCTGTTCGAGATATTACTTTATATTATCCACCTGATTTACGTTCAGGAACGGCCGCGAAAGCAGGAGATGTACCTGATTATCAGGCATATGTTTTTGCGCAATATATTACTCAGCAGTTAAATAACTGGGAGAAAAATGGCGCTAAGGATTATCCAACACGTGTTAGCGCTCTCACTTTTTACCTGACACCGAGATATAAAGCGAATCTATTAAAAGATATAGATGAACGCCTTCGTCAGGGCGAGTTACAAAATCGTGTTCGTCATTTTAGGATATTACCTGGTGCTGCTTATACGGAAGGCGCTGTTGAGGTACGTGGTAATAGTTGGATTGTATGGCTAGATGTTGCCATAGAAGAAACCATATCTGGTCAACCCGTAAAGAACTTGAAACTTCGTTATCCCATACGCGTAGTCCGATATGACACAAATCGTGAAATGAACCCATGGCAATTGGCAATTGATGGTAATGGCGGATTAGAGCCGCAATCACTCGATGAAACTACCAAAGCATAAGCGGTAACCAACATATGAAATATACAAGTATCGTAAAACAACAAATAGTGAATATATGCATTGCTGTTGCATTGGTAAGCGCATGCACATCAATAGCTTATGCTGCAGATATTCAATACCCTCAGCGACTGGTCGAACATGCGGTTTGGGATAAGTCACCGATAAAAGTCACGCTACCAGTTGGTCGAGAACGCCGAATTGATTTCCCAGTACCAGGCAATAAATTTGAAGTGCCGGAAAATTTATTACATAAATCAAAGCCCATTCAAATGCGTGAAGATGGGAGTGTTTACTGGACGGCATTAGAAGAGTTTGAGCCTACACGCGTCCAGTTTCTTACACCGACAGGGTACAGTTATTTTCTGGATATAGAGGCTGTCGATGACAGTAAATTCAAACACAAAATACTCGACAGACCATTGGTTATTGTCGATACACGCGTGAAGCAAAATGATGATCGCTCTAAAGATAATGATGAACTCGCATCTGCGAAACGTCTTGATTACGATTATGTAGATTTGGTTCGTCTGGCATCGCAGTCTATTTATGGTCCTGAGCGCTTAATTAAAAAACTACCAGGTGTTTCACGTATAGGTGTCGATCCATGTCCTGTCCAATTATACAGAGGCAGTCAGGTGGTGACAGAACCTATCGCGCAATGGAAAGCCAATACAGTTCCTTCTCAGTATGTAACAGCTATTCGTGTTACTTCCAATGCATTGGAAGATGTTGTCTTTGATCCGCGCAGAATTCGAGGTGGATTTATTGCTGCTGCACAGCATCCATTAGTCAAAGCAGTTATGAATAATGGTGATACAACAACCTGGTATCTGGTGTCTCGACAGCCATTCCAAGATGCTGCACCAGCTACATGCCTAACACCTAAAGAGGTGGCGAGCAATGAATAGAGTCATCATTCTACTTGCAGGACTGTTGGTGATGTTCATCGGATTAATGGTGTTCAACGGCGATGACGATAAACCTGTACAACAAGCGAACTCACAACAGCAGCAACAGGCCACTGGCGCTGGTGATGTAACAGAAGTGGAGCGCGATGATTATGTTAATACGATCAAGACGATTAATGCACGCGCTGTTGGGTTAGAAACGCAAGTTAAGGAATTAAATGAGAGACTTGCTGAACAGGATAAGAATCAATTGACTCAGAAAGACGTTGAGACAATTGCACAGCGTAGTACTGAACAGCGAGCGAGAGACTTTAAGTCTGTTATGGATGATAAGTTTAAAGAGTTCTCGTCTGTATTAGATGATGTTAAAAATAAAAATGGCGGATCTATTCCGAAAGGTCTTGGGTTAGATCAAATTGTTGGACGAATGGGGTCAACGGATAATTCGCCTGGCATGAATAATTCGATGGATGCATTAGGGTTACCAGGTCAGGGTGATCGTTATGTGACCATTACGCCACTGGCGACAGTAAGCTCGATTCAAAGTCGTAACGGCACAGTAGATATAAAAATGTCGCCGGATGGCCTGCCAATGAATGCTGACGCCGACGATCAGACACGCGAGGGAGATTCTTCAAAGCGTAAAAAAGATAAACCACCTGTGCCGATTTATACAATTCCACAGAATGCAACGCTATTCAGTAATGCGAGTATGACTGCATTGCTCGGTATTGTGCCTGTCAATGGACAGGTGCTGGATCCTGTGAGATTCAAAATAATTACTGGGCCAGAAAATATTGCTACCAATGGATTATTTTTACCTCAAGGTATTAAGAATATTGTCTGGAGCGGTATTGCGCTGGGCAACCGCGAAATGGCGTGTACCTACGGCCAGCTTAACTCTGTAACCTTCACTTTTGAGGATGGTCGAGTGACCACGATCAACTCACAAACAGATGCCGGTCAGGATCGTTTGGGCGGTCGCATGCTTGGCTATATCGCTACCAAATCAGGAAACCCTTGTATTAGAGGGGACTTGATATCCAACGCTACACAGTATCTGCAAGACCGTATGTGGGCATCTGGTTTTGGTTCTGCTGCACAGGCATTTTCAGATACACAGCAAACAACCACTATCACACCTGATGGTGGTGTGATTGAGGCATTTAATGGTGATACAGCAGACTTTATTGCGGGTAGCACTTTATCTGGTTCTCTTGGTGAACTTGTGCAATACCTACGCGAAAGACAGTCCCAGGCGATTGACCTGGTTTATGTACCGAGTGGACAAGAATTTGTTGTTCATGTTGAGAAAGAAATTCAAATAGATTACGACCCGAATGGACGGATGATAGATCATGCAAATCAAATACCAGACATGGCTAATGCCGCTAGCACTCTCGATTAGTACACTAACAGGTTGTTCTGATCCACTGGTCATACCTGAATCAGGCATGAATACTTTGGATGTATATGAACAACATGTGGGCTCGTCAAACAATGCTGTGAAGATGTTCCGCGAACTTAAAAATGATCGTCGTGATCTTTATGGATATACGCGTGAAGCCAGTAATGAAATTGAAGGCTTATTTCCGAGATTACCTAATCCAGAAATCGTTATGTATGTGTATCCACATATGACGACCAAGATGCGTCCGATTCCAGGTTATGCCACGCAGTTTTCAATGTATGAAAAAGACGAATACGCGCTTCCTGGAGAAATAGCACCATGATGCCATTTATCAATGATGAAAATGCAGGTCATGCAAAACGTTATAGTGGTGTGGCTCTGGATTGGGTTATGCGTTTGGCGGGCATCACACCTATGGATGGATCAAAGCCACTGACAAAGAAACAACTTAAAAAGACTTACAGTGATGATCCATCGTTTGTCGAGTTTCTGCCTTTCCGTGATTATTCTGTCGAAGACAAAGTTTTTCACTTTTATGATGATGTATCTGTGGGTGTTGTGTTAGAGATTAAACCGATTGATGTGGAAGGGCGTCCACAGCATATATTGGAGAAGGTCGAAAAGGCGATAGAAAAATCGATTAAAAGTATCCCGCCACATCATGAATCTCCCTGGATAGTGCAAACATTTCTGCAGGATGAACCCATAACAGGGTTAGTTGATGTAATGCGTGATTATGCTGTGCCTGATGCAAAAAAATATCCACATCATGAAATGTGGATGAAAGAAATGGAAGAGCATCTTGAGCATATGTCACGCGATGGAGGATTATTTCATGACTCTATATCGAATACCAATTGGCGTGGCTTAAGTAGGAAGGTGCGTATTGTTATTTATCGACGCTCTAAAAAAGAGGAGTGGGTTTCTAAAACTGGAAAACCTTTACCAGGTAAAGGTCGTCCAGCGATTGAGCTGAGAGCAATCGTACAAGGATTTACAGGCCAGTTAAAAAATATTGGATGCCAGATCAAAGAATATAATGACGAAGATCTATTTAGATGGTTAGCACCATGGTTTATGCCTAATCCCTTGGGTTTTAAGAACGCTGGTGAGTATCTCAAAGCAAGAAAATTCCCAAAAAACCGAGATTGTTTTGATGCTGGCGCCGATCTATCAGAAATGTTACTGACTGCATCGCCCGAATCACGTGAAGATGGTGCTTGGCTATTTCAGAATAAGCCTTCGCGTCTTATCGCGATGCAGGCGATTGATACGCCACCATGCACGGGTGTTCTTACAGCAGAACAGGAAACACCGTCAGGTAAAGAAGCGTCTCTTTGGGACAAGTTACCTGACGGTAGTATCTGGGTAACGACGATGGTGGTGTTACCTAAGAGCACGGTAATGCGTCATCTCGACGATATTATCAAAGCTGGTGGACAAGGATCATCTGAGGCAAGAGCATCTTCTGCTCAAGCTGAGCAGGCCAAAGATAATGTCGCAGATGGTCGTTGGTTATATCCGGTTTTTAATGGCGTATATGTCAGTGGTCGTAATGATGATGAGCTGGCAACAAATGTTAACAATGCGTTTAACGCATTAGTTGCAGCAAACTTTAACCCAATTAATCCACGTTACGATGTAACAGCGATTGATAATTACTTGCGCTTTCTTCCTATGACCTACCAGTACGACCTGGATAAGGAAGGAGCCAATATGGTACGAATGACGTATAGCGATCATATTGCGCGAATCATGCCGCTTTATGGACGAGGAACGGGTACAGGTAAACCAGGTAAAGTATTTTTCAATCGTATCGGTGAGCCGATTCTGTTTGATCCGGTTCGTGATAGAGCTCGTGTTGCGCATAGTTTAATTTTTGGTCCGACAGGAGCAGGCAAGTCTGCAACCATTAATTACATGGTGCTTAATGATATGGCTATCTATGCGCCGCGCACTTTTATTATAGAAAAGGGCGATAGTTTTGGCCTGTTGGGAGACTGCCTGAAAGCTAGAGGCTTTACTGTTAACAAAGTTAAATTTTCTCCTGGTGTTGATATATCTTTGCCTCCTTATGCCAAGGCATTTGAGGCATTAGAACAGGCTGAAGCTACTGAAGAAGCTATGGAGCGAGCACTTCACATGACTGCAGATGATAGTCTGGACGACGATAGTTCAGATGCGGATGATGAAATGCGTGATTACCTGGGTGAGATGGAGCTCATCACTCGAATGATGATCACCGGCGCGGATATGGAAAAGGAAAAAGAGATTGAGCAGGCGGATAAAATGATTATCCGTAAATCAATTCTTGACGCAACTCGCAAGCAGCGAGATGAAGGAAAAGACTACGTCATACCGAGTCATATTGTGGATCAGCTTAACGCCGTTGCGGATGGTATGACGGATGATAAAAATCGTACCAAGCGTGAGCGTATTTATAACATGGCAGACGCTCTGGCATATTGGTGTGAAGGCATCCATGGAAAGTTTTTCAATCGACCAGGTAAGGCATGGCCAGAGGTAGACATTACCATTCTGGATATGGGGATGCTAACAGCCGATAACTATAAGGACATGCTGGCCGTAGCAGTTGTTAGTCTGATTAATACAATTACCGGTATCGGTGAAAAGTATCAGTATTCTGGTCGTCAGACTCAGGTCTATACGGACGAAGGACACGCCATCACAACCAACCCAACTTTAGTAAAGCCATTCGTGTTTGGTGCAAAAACCTGGCGAAAACTCAATATCTGGTTAAACCAGGGCACACAACAATTTACAGATTATCCAGACGAAGCAGAGAAGATGATTTCGCTCGCGGAATGGTGGTATTGCCTCAACATGGGCGATGATGATCTTAAACAATTATTGAGATTTAAACATCTAAACGAAGAGCAGAAAGCACTGGTTGTTTCAGCCAACAAAGAGAAAGGAAAATATACAGAAGGTGTTGTTATCTCTGACAACGTTACTTCTCTGTTCCGTGTTGTTGTGCCTGCATTACCACTGGTATTAGCTGGTACAGATGATGACGAAAAACGGATGCGTCGAGAAGTTATGGATGCAAATAATTGTACTGAGATTGAAGCGGTTTACAAAATCGCTGACAGCATTAAAGAGAAGAGGCTGGCATCAGTATGAAAACATTAATCCTTATTTTTCTGTTTTCAGTTACTAGCAGTGTCTTTGCTAACCAGCCTACTAGCAAAATGTATTACCTGGGCACGAATGCATATCCAATAGAAAACAAATCAAATGCACATTCTTATGGTTATGTTTTAAATGAGTACAACATGGATGGACATCTCAATCTGGAGAAAGAGTTATCAGAAGGGCTACCACAAAAAGATATTGAACTGGCTGAGAAGATCGCTAATGAAAGGCTCGAAAAATTAGACTGGTCGAAATTACAGACAGCTTTTCAAGGACTGGCACTGGCAGCTGCCTGGGATATTAAAAAACTACCAGCATTTGTGTTCGCGGAAGGAGAGTTTGTTATCTACGGTGTAACAGATGTGAAAGAAGCAATTAATCGTTGGGAGCAATATAGCCAACGTGATCGATACAGATCAACTCGATATAAATAATCACGAGTAAACAAAAATGATGACGGATAAATTCATTAAGTGTGTTTCATGGTTCTTGCTCCCATTAATGACCATCAGCTCAGTTGTATCTGCCGCACCAGGTGATGAAGGTGGGTTGCCATCCGGTAGAAATAATATGCCAGATTTCAATGTGACGGATTTAATTAAGACAAGTATTAAAGGCGCTTTTGATGAAAGCTGTGGTGGTTACTGTATTGTAGGTGCGTGTGCTCATTTGCGCGTTCGTGTGACATGGAGTGGTGTCAGCATGTATACCATCATATCTCCAAAAATAAGACACAGTAATGCTGACTTTCTTGCCATGTCATACAACCATGTAGGCCAAGAGCCGTGGAGAGAATGGCGAGAAAGTTTTGGTCTTGCTATGAGGACAGTCAATGAGGGATTAATTGGCTCAACCATTATTCCGCCATTTGGATTACAAGGTGGTCGAGCAGATCCGCTTCAGCAGGACGCGCATCAGAGTGTGTCATATAAAGAGACCGACATAATAGGTCATCCAGCCTCTATCTTGCCACAAATACTGGATACTCGTGGTCGTATTCGTCCTCGATCATTTAATTATCAGGTGCCCACAGTTGGTGGATTTCCTGATGTTAATGATGCTCGACAAGCTGATGATCCTAATGATGAGTGGGATATCGAAGCCATGTTCGATACCGGTCTTGCAGAAATACTGGAGACGATTGAGGCCCAGATTCGTGCGGCACTAATGGCAGTCGAAATCATCAATATCATTGCAACCATTGCAGAAATGGCTGACACGCTTAGAGACCTGATCGATTTCTATAACACTGCGATGCTGACAATTGAAACGTTTGTGCGAGGTAGTGTCTACGGAAACTTTATCAATCCACGTTTCCAGGCCAATCGACTATTTTGCCCTGCCAGTGTTGTGCCTCTTCAGCCTTACTATCTGTCGTTTGCCGATAGTTTTTTCTGGCGCTCAGGGTTCCCAATTACAGATGGACCAATTAGTGGCTCCAATCATACAGCGCAAGTCATGAATCCATTTTCAAATCCAATACTTGGATCAGGACTAGAAACATGGGGCCAACTCTATCCTCGCGAGGGTACGTTGGATCAAAGCCACGATTCTAAAACTGCGTCAGTTCTTGCATGGCGTGCATTCGATATATTAAGAAACGATGTGCGCGCCGGAAGTGGAGGGCATCGTGTTGGAACTCCAATGCCGAGCGCATATAGAAACAAAGATTACCGCTGGCAGATGATTTTCCCAGAGCTTAAAACATGTCAGCGGACACCATATTACCCAACAACAGATTTAACATTGGATTTCATGCAGCCAGCAGAATTTGGTGGCTATGCCTGGAATATCTACACCCAATATGAATGTTGCATGAACACAAGCGGCCGAAAGGTAGGCGAGGTAGATTTGCCGCAACCGATCTGTTTATCGCTGTCGATTTAAAGGACCACTACTAAATGAATAAAAAACTATTACCACTTTTCATCGGTATTGCATTGTTCTCACTTGAATCACAAATAGTACAAGCTGCCGAACAGACAGCTGCTCCAGTATCAGTCGGTGTTGGTAGTGAGTATTACACTCTTGGAGGCGGCCAGGTATTACCGCCACCTGGATCTGGACGTGTGACGTTTAACATTAATGCACGTCTTCAAGTAGGCTTTGGATATTCCTGCGGGAAATTTAATTTCCATAACAATATTGAGCAGATGATTAATCAGTTTCAATCACGTCTTAGACAGTTACCTGGACAGCTCCAGCAAGCAGTACAGGCTGCAATTGCAGGCCTGCCTGGCTATCTGATGCAGAAATATAATCCTACGTTATACAACATATTAACCAAGACGCTCGATGAGTCTGCAGAATTATTTAATATGTCATATAAAACCTGCGAGCAGATGGAATCTGAAATGGCTAGAGATCCGAATGCTAATCCATATGATGGTTTCTTCCGTGCATCAATAGCTGAAAAATGGCGTGATGGCGGCAATGTAAACAATGCTGTTGCACCAGACGTATATGAAGATATTAAATCTAGTCCAGCAGAGCCTATTCAGTGGTTAGGTGGTCGCTTATATGGCACAACGTTTAATCCAGTACAGATCAATCATGATCTGGTGGTGGCTGGTTATAACATCATGTTGGGACGAACAGGTGACGTATCTGTTACCACGGCACCGACGGGTACTTTAGTCAATGAGCCAATTGTTCAGATTTGGTCAACACCGGCGGATGCTGGACGTTGGGCACAGACCATTGTGGGTGATTTGAGAATCATCTTAACTGGAAGCAATCAGAACAGATCAACAATACCAGGCAAGGGACTTAGACCTAAAGTAATGGAGCTCCGTACTGAAATTGAGCAGGCATTCAATCTTGCATATAACCAAAATGATTATAGCCAGATAAAGACATTTGGTTCATTGAATGTCACACCGGCATTAATTGAATCATTGAAATCTATGAATGCTGGTGAGCGTGCAGTGTTACGTGGCCGTTTGATTGAGGAAATGGCAGTAAAAGAAACGGTTGAACGGACATTCCTTATTCTGCAAATGCTAAATACGGGCTCACAAGCACCGGATGTAACTTCATCAGTTGGTGGAGCTGCTGCAGATGAGTACTTGAGGAATAATACATTGCCAGCGTTTGAAGCGAAAATAGATGAGATCATTAAGGATATTGAATTAAAGAGCTCAACACTCACACGCACAAGTCGAGATATTATCTCAAGAAGTAATCAAACCAGTTCCTCTTCAAGAGGTAAGCAGTAGTGAGATTTAAAAATAGTGAAGTAGAAGACGATCAATCAGAATCGCAGTCCGCAGTTAAAAAAGTAGGTAAAGGATTTCTAAAAATCGGAGTAGCTTTGCTGATTATGTTTGTTGTTCTGGTAATAGGCACGACAATAATGAAATCAATGTCGTTAAATCAATTAAGGTCAGCAAGCGAATCTCTGGATAATGCAAATAATTGGTTTCAGTATATACGGTGGGCTTTTATCGCGGCATTTATATATTGGTGGAAACCAATTAACACTTGGTTAGCTAACAAGAATCAGTGGAATACTAATCAGCTTAACCTAGTTCTTAGTATGCGTTGGATCGCATTGTTTGTACTGGTATTTGTAGAGTTAATATTTATACAACGTGTTTATGAATGGGTTATCTGGTGAGGGGTGAAGCATGTTTGAAATCCATGTAGGGTCTCATCTCGAGTTGTTTACAACCATGTATGGCTGGACGTTATACATGATGTTCTTTCAGCTGTTATCTATAACTGGTGTCATTTATTATCCTTTCTTAAAGGTATTATATAATGTATGGAAAAATGTAAAGGACAGTCGTGATTCAGGTGACGCAGCTGTTGTTGCACAAAAGCAGATAACTTATTCATTAATTGCTATGTTGGCTGTTTTTAGTATATGTGTTTTGCCTGCCGTGCAATTACAGGCAACAGATGTTGCATATAATCGAACCTGTATGAATGGTGGCGCAGTACAAACAATCGAAGATACGAATGCATCACAGCCATCACAATACGGCTCAACATTACAGCCTACGCAAGGTCAGCCAGGAGTCCCTATATTTTGGTGGTTCTTAATGGCATTTTCTAGCGGTATCAATCAGGCAGCAGCATCGTCCTTACCATGCCTCGATAATGTGAGAGGGCTTGATAATGTATTAAGAGGACTGACTATTGAGGATCCTGCATTACGAGGGGAATACAGTCGTTTTGCAAACGAATGTTTCCTTCCTGCAAAAAGCCGTTTTTTTTCAGCGCTAAATGGTGATCTTGGACCAGCGTTCCAGCAACATACTCAGAATAGTTTTAATGCATATTTAGCTGCAGGAGGAGATGAGGATGATCCTTTATATATAGGATCAGAGTTCTATTTGATTACACCTGGCTATTACGACTGGGGTGGAAATACTTCAGCAGCGAATATGACACCGGCCACTTGCACGGCGCAAATACCGAGTGGATATTGTAGCTTTAGAGCAGAAACAGATGTACCAGCCTGGCCATATGTTGAAGCACGTGATAACTACAATCAGGCCGATATCAATGCAGGCACACCAGGTCGTCCATATTGTGATGAGTGGTGGACGGAACATGCAAATCAGAACTTAACACTTAAGAATAAACTTTTGACCAGTGTTGAAGTGACAGGTACTGATGTACTTCAATGGAATGATTCTCAATCTGCCTGGCAGAATATATCCACTGTGGCGGCTAATGCCTGGTCAACCCTTCCAGGGTATGACCAAAATGATATCGATGAAATGATCATACAGCGATATGTAAGAGATAATATGCCAGATATGGATGATGACAATAGCTCGAACATGTTAGAGACTGCAGGGATGGCAACATTAGGTATTGCAGCTTTGATTGGTGACAAAATACCAGTAGTTGGTAAAGCCATAGGTGGTGCGGGAGAAGAATTCGCGTCATCTCTTGCGAATGTTTACATCTCTTTATGGACATTAAAACAAGCTGCACCAAAAGCATTGGCAATTATTTTAATGATGGTATATGGGTTGCTTGTCTTTTATCTAGTAATGTCCGAATATGAAATAGATTCGGTTATTACGATGATGTTCGTTATATTAGCACTGAGGTTTTTTACACCACTATGGATCATAGCTGATTACCTCGATGAGGCTCTCTTTACAAGTATGTATTTTAATGAGAACGATGGGGCATTCAGTTTGTCTAGAGTATGGGATCAGATTGCGACAACTACAACGATGGGAACAGATCGTCTCATCCTCGACATCGTCTTAATGGCATTTTACTTAATAGTTCCAGGGCTGTTGCTTACTATAATGGGTATCGCAGGTGTGAATGCTGGAAGAATGGCGACATCTATGGATAGTATGAGTGAGAAGTCCAATAAGTTTGGAAGAATGGGCGGCGGTGCTGTCAACGGTAGACGCCGTTAGTAATATGATGATGATAACTATTTAATAGTTGTCATCATCATATTCATCGTGCATATAAATATTCTCACGATTATATGCTTCACGCTGAGCATCATTCGCGACCGCATAATCTGCAGCATAAATAATACCCCATGAATTATAATGATCATTATTATAATCAGGATTATGGGAGCGTTTAGAACCTGTATCTCTTTTAAAGAGATCTTTCTTGGCATTTATAATACTAAATATGTTGTATACGAAAACGCCAAGTACACTAGCAATTCCGTTAAACAACATGAAAGACAGAGGTGCAAGAATCCATTTTACATTTGCGTCAGTTAAACCTAGTGCCATAAAAATACAATAGACAGAAACAGGTATGCCGATTAACACAGACATGGCTTTCACCCATGTACGGATCCAAGGCGAATTATGCTTTCTACAATGTGCAACCCAGAAGCCGCTGGCAATGGCAATGACGATGGGTGTTAGTGTTACAAAAGTATCCATACTTTTCTCCTGTTGATTTAAATATTATAGGTTAAGAATGTTAGCCTCATAACAGCGTCAACATTCTATAGGCTTTAAAATCTCGCATTTAGTGCAGTCTCAAATTTCTTCTTCAGTGCCGGTTCAAAGCCTTTCTCTATTTGAGGCGGTAGATAGAATCCTAATTCGTAACTACCACCGGCACAGTATTCTACATCGATGAGACTGCCCTGATTTTTGCCTCGGTTGTTCTTAGTAATACGATATGCCACCACGCCCAGCTGGTCATAGTCATTAACCTTAACATTGGTCCATCGAGGCGGCATCGCATACATCAGGCCAGGATACTCACTGGGCAGAGCCCATAGTCGGGCAATGCGCTGATCCAGTTGCGTATTGCTTTCCGTCTGCGGTATGCGTCCAATCTGCAACACTTCATGGCGTATAAGTCTATTATAGGCCGTGTCCACATCATTATCACTAACCAGATGCAGTTGCTTCCAATGGTCGCATTCACCCCACTCCGCAGGTCGAGTGTTCTTGTCTTGGCGAATTTCTGCAGTTAGTGCGGGATTTGTGGCTGTATGGGTTTCTAATATAACCATGTTATTTAAATAACTGCCCTGACATGCGGTCAGCAGGGTAGATAGCAGGCAGGCTATAAGTAAGGTGTTTAGTTGTTTCATTGTCGAATCCTTCCATATTTAGACGGTGTCTAACGGTATGTTTTGTTTATTCGTATCACCGTATCCATTTCCTCAAATATGACGCTTCTCACTATACCTTGTGAGAATGAGGCACTTATAACTTGTAAGTCTACATCACGTTCTCTTGAAACCATAAGGTGAACATAACGCTCAATTTATGGTTTCACAACACACGCAGTCTTTACCAGTGTATGATTGTATATTATATGTTTAATTCGTACGAATCAACTTGAATCGTACGAACAAATTAAGTAGTATTTCACTTATGAATCCAACCCATGAAACCTATGATGAATGGCAGCTGGCTTATCAGGAGTTCAATAAGTTGTTGTTCGATGGTCAGTTACCTGATTGTTTGATCACGCTACAGCGTGAAAAAAATTCGATGGGATATTTTTCGAAAGAGCGTTTTGTAAGCCGTGATGGCGTTAAGACGGATGAAATAGCGCTAAATCCCACGTATTGGGCATCACATGGTGTACAGGAGGCGCTGCAGACTTTAGGACATGAAATGGCGCATTTATGGCAGCATCATTTCGGTAGAGTAGGTAAAGGCCGCTATCACAACAAACAGTGGGCTGACAAGATGGAATCCATAGGATTAATGCCATCAGATACTGGAGAGCCTGGAGGTAAGCGCACTGGACATTACATGTCCGATTACATCATTGAAGGTGGGCGATTTGAGAAAGTAATCGATCACCTTGTATCAAAGGGCTTTGAGATTAAATGGATGGATCGCTTTGTTGCCGGAACTAAGATCCGGCCAATTGAAGATCCGAATAGTGAACAAACGGAATATATTTCTTCATTAGCATTATCAGAACAACTTAATTTAGAGCCAGAGTCGGCAGTGTTGCTGGCTAATGAGGTCAATACTTATACCCGTGAAGCTACAAAACAGAAAAAGAAAAACAAATCTAAATATACTTGCCCTGGCTGTCGTACAAATCTATGGGGTAAGCCTGGTTTAAATATCGCGTGTGGTAAGTGCGAAGTGACATTCAAAGAATTATAAGGAAACAGTATGATGCACTCTGAATTACAGCCAATTCCAGAACCGTTTATTGATGTAGATATCCGCTACTTGGATGAAAAGATTACAATGCACGTAGATCCTCGCCGGTTGAAAATTGGCAAAGGCGATATAGCGAAATCACTGGATCCAGAATCATGTCCTCTGGAGCGATGCCGGACACCTGTCACGATAGGAAATGAGCTGTTTTCTGTAATTGGAGGCCTTCGTCTGGATGATCGAGCAAATTATCAGTGTATGCACGGTTATCGCCTGATCCCAATCATGGATTATCCAGGTCCAATAGCGGATTATCATCAAATAACACGTGATCAGTATCGCAGAGCTAGGCGTTGTTACACAGGACTTATTGTTCGTCTGCTTAACAACGAAGCCTACATCCTAGGCGAAGAAGTGGACATACTTCCTGCAGACGAGCTGCTATGAAATATCAGACAGATCATTGGGTACAGTGCCGGTTTGAGCGTGACGATGGGCGTTATTACCAGGCAGTGATTGAGCAGGATTTGCTTGGTGACTGGATCATTCGTCGTGTCTGGGGTGGGATAGGGAAACCGGCCGGTACCATGACTGTCACGCCTTGCGATGATCTGAATGATGCTCGGTCTATCTTGAGAGATATTCAAAAGCGCCGACTACATCGGCATTATCATCAAACTCATTGAGGCAGTGGAATCAGATGCTATGCCTGATCGCACATTCGCAAGAAGCTATTAGTAACGTTATACTTAAATCTATTCAAAAGGCATAATCATGAAAGCCAAACTACCCAAATTTTATCGACAGCGATTTATTCTGACTCTGATCAGTATGGCTGGTGGCTCCTTAAGCCGAATGGACTTTCAAAAACTACTGTTTTTGTCGCAACAGGAAGCGGATTTTTCCTATTTCGATTTTGTGCCATATCAATATGGCTGTTACTCATTTCAGGCGCAGTCCGATGTTGAGTTGTTGTGCAAAATGGGGTGGCTGGATAGCACATCAAACCGGATCGTCGTAAAGCAAACGCCTGACATGAGCCTGGATCTTAATGCACAAGTCAGACTTGACCAGTTTATATCTCGTTATAAAAGTCTACGCGGTAAAAAACTGGTTTCCCATGTTTACAGTTCATATCCGTATTATGCCACACGTAGTCGAATAGCCAGTGATGTACTGGATGATCTTTCAAAAGTATCAAAAGAAAAGTCGAAGCTTAAAAGTAAAACCACGGCGATTTATACCATTGGTTATGAGGGCATCACATTTGAAGCCTATGCTAATAAATTGATTCAACACGATGTTAAGCTGTTATGTGATGTTCGACGCAATCCATTAAGTCGAAAGTTTGGCTTCTCTAAAGGAGCGCTCAGTCAATTGTTACCGAAGATGGGTATTCAGTATTTGCATATCCCAGAACTGGGTATAGCTTCTGAGCTACGCCGTGATCTTGATACAGCAGCAGATTATGCGAAATTATTTAAGGACTATCGTAAATACTTACCAAAACAACAATCAAGTTTAGAGTTTTTGGAGAAATTACTTTCAGAGCATAAACGGATTGCACTGACCTGCTTTGAAAAAGAGCATACATCTTGTCATCGTCACTGTGTCAGTGATTATATGGAACAAGAACGGAGTCTTAAGGTATGCCATCTATAGCTGGGATGCGACGTATATTTATAACTGTTAAAACATACCCTACCTTATCTAAAAAATACGATGAACTCGTTTGTACGGCGGGTATTCTTGATGATGGATCATGGGCTCGTGTGTATCCACTGCCATTCAGAAAGCTTGATTACGATAACCGTTATCAGAAATACCAATGGATGGAGTTACCTCTAGTTAAAAACGAAAGTGACCCAAGGCCTGAAAGCTATCGAGTTCTCGATATCGATCAGATCACAATGCTTGGTGATCCTGTAGGAACAAAACAGGCCTGGTTCGAACGCAAATCCATTATCTTTGAAAACAATCCTGTGTATGAAGATTTGGCAGAGCTCATTAATCGAGCAAATAAGAATGAATTATCTATCGCCATATTTAAGCCATCAAAAATACTCGACTTCATTATTAAGCCTGTAGACAGAACCTGGGACAAACAAAGTCTCGACATACTTAAGGCTAAAGCCAGTCAGCTTTCGTTGTTTCAAACGGAGGAAGAACTTAAAAGGGAATTTATGGTGGTCGATAAGTTGCCCTATAAGTTTTCCTACCGATTTGAAGATAGTTCGGGCCAGACTAGCACTTTAATGATTGAGGACTGGGAAATAGGTATGTTGTATTGGAATTGCCTTAAGCAAACCGAAGGTGATGAAGATCAGGCATTACAGTTAGTTAAGAATAAATACTATGATGCCTTTACTAATAAAGATATTTATCTTTTTTTAGGAACGACCCGACAGTTCCATGGATGGGCTAAAAATCCGTTCGTAATAATTGGCGTGTTTTACCCGCCTATAGAGAATCAGCCTTCGCTCTTTTAAGGTCATTCCATGTTTGATAATGCCCACTCATTAGAATGCGATCAGAAACATGAAATAAAAGAGCCTTTACTTCGCAGCGCCATTGAAGGTGGTAAGCATGGTCTTCCACATTTGCCTGAATTTACACTACATGATCACTGGAATTCTGGCACAGGTGGCTTAGCCCATCTTTTTCTTATTTTCCTAGTTCGACTGGAGTTTGGCCTTCACCGAATCCCTGGTTTTGGGGATCGAATGTATAGTGATTATTCGTTACGATCTAGTGCATTAGATTTCTTTGCCGAGCTTACTGATGAAGATTTAATTAATAGTCGTCAAGCATTGCGTGAGGTTTATCAGCACACACAATCATTTCTCCTATCTCAGACAGATAATAAACGAATACATAACGGCAAAGCATACCTTGGGCGTGGCGTTAAGCACGAGTATGCATTAAAAGTTAAGTATGCCAATGACCGTGCTATCTCAAATAATGAGGACTATATCTCTATAAAAACCGATACGTTGTCCCCATATAGTTATGGGTGTGTAGGTTATACAGATGGACTTCGTTTCTGGCGTTGGATTTCTTTTGAGAACATCCTAATGACTAACAAAAATGTGAAATGTCTTTATGAAGATGAGTGGTTGATCATTAACAAAGATCCACGTGGCTTGATCGATATAGAGACTAATGATATTAAGATAGAGCCTGGTTATGAAGGGCATCGGTTACAAATAGCCAGCGATTGCTACGAAAATAAGCGAGATTTTTTAATTGATGATTTTGAACCTTATTATCACCCTATTAGCCAATTACGCGACAATGCTCAATGGGTTAGGGATGGAAAACTGGTTGCCTTTGCTAAAAAAGTGGAAATGGTTATTTATAAGCACCTTAGTCAAAATAAATAGCAAAAAACAAAGGGAAGTAATAGCTTCGGTTGGAATCTAAATTATTATCCCCCTAAACTGTATTGGCTCAGATACGACCTGACAGGTTAATTTACTGGTTTCTATGTGTCCTGACAACTGAGAGTGCAAGCAAGGTAAAATTAGACTCTCAGTATTGCTGCTTCCAGTTCAATAATAATCCATAGCGGCCTGTCGTGAGATTGATGTGAGCGGCTCAGAACACCACATATCTGTCATTTATAAAAATCTAATATACATACTGCTACTAGCGATTAGCGAAACTACAGTGTTTTTCATTTTGATCTAGATCATAAACCGGATACGTTCCACTCTTACGGGTGATTTACTAAATTATTTCTTCTTCTACAATCATTACTACTTAAACAATAACTAGCAAGGCAGCTTATATGAAAGGTGTTATGCATATTGTACAAAATAGAATGGGCTGATAATGGTGTTTACTGGAAATATTATGGTGATATTTCGGGTAGAGAAATTATTGAGGTCAGTCAACTTATTTACGATGACCCACGTTTTGCTAAAATAAAGTACAAACTGGTCGATTTTCTTGATATTGATTCCATTAATATAAGCAAGGATGAAGCGGCTGAAATCGTAGGTCTGCATAAAGCGGCTGCATTATCTAACGGCAACATTGAAAACGCAGTTGTTACCAGTTCAAATGGTGAATTGGCAAATAAATTTGCTTTCTTTTTCAGCAACCTGTGCTGGGAATTCTTTGTATTTCAAGATAGAGAGAAAGGCAATAACTGGCTTACTAGTAAATGTACTTGAAAAAGTAGAGATTTGGTTTTTAAAAAGAGAAACTTTAGGGCGTAGGCCGAAGTTAATAAAATATTGCGCAAGAGCTTCTGATTGAAATTAGAAGTTTTCTTAATCAGCCTTGAATTACTGCTAACAGATATTAGGCCAAAGGAGAACATGAATATGGAACGTATAACTGTTGGGAAGCAATGAAGTGTGGAAGGCAACCTGATGGTGAGAAAGTTGATGAGCTAGGTATCTGTCCAACAACAATGTCTTCAGAATATGATGGTACGCACAGAGGTGTTTTTGGAGGACGCTTTTGTTGGGCTGTGACGGCTACTTTTTGCGGTGGAAAAATCCGAGGTACATTTGCAAATAAACTGGAGAGCTGTATTGACTGTGAATTTCTAAAGCAGGTCAACGAAGATGAAGGACGGGACTTTATCTTATCTCCCAAGTAATCTACAAAATAAATCAAGGCAAGGGCATTTATTAAATGTTTGAGTATGAATTATTGCCGATCAAATTTCTGGCTTTGTTAAATTCTGGAGACCCCAGGGTGAGTTTATTAACCACTGATTGAGTTCTTCAATGGGCATTGGACGCCCCATGAGATACCCCTGGGCAATATCGCAATTTAATGTGTCCAGCATATCCAGAGTATCCTGAGTTTCAACTCCTTCCGCAATGGCACGCATCCCTAGATTGTGTGCGAGATCAATAGTTGAACGTACGATAACTGCATCGTTATTATTTGTCGTCATACCAAAAACAAAGGACTGATCGATTTTCAGTGCATTGACGGGTAGCTTTTTCAGGTAGGCCAGAGATGAATAGCCGGTACCAAAGTCGTCAATTGATAGCTTTAAACCCATTCCGTCTAGTTGCGTAAGTGTCTTTAATGCGTTTTCCGGTCTGGACATGATAGCCGATTCTGTGATTTCCAGTGTAAGTCGCTCAGGGGTAACTTTATAAAATTCGAGTAGTTTTGCAATGTTGCTCGGTAAGTCGGGGTCGAGCAGATTACGCGTGGACAGGTTAACCGCAATACTGATATCAATACCGCTATCGATCCAGTGTCTGCATTGCTCAATGGCCTGCTCAAGTACCCAGTGTGTAAACGGCTGGATCATCCCTGACTGTTCCACCATGGGTATGAATTCATCAGGAGAAATCATTCCATTAACGGGGTGTGGCCAGCGTGCCAATGCCTCGACACTGGTGATTTTGTTGGTTTTAATATCAATTTTCGGCTGGTAGTACAGCGCAAATGATTTTTCATTGATCGCCTGACGTAATTCACCATGAAGTTTTAGTTTCTGCAGAGAAAAAGGATCACTCTCTGGATTGTAAATACTAAAGCCGGTGGCCTCATTCTTGGCTACGCGCATGGCGATATCTGTGTGCTGTAATAAAGTGATAGGATCATCTCCATGATCCGGGTACAGTGCAATGCCAATGGTGGCTTCGATTTCCAGAGATGCATCATTGACAACAATAGGTAGTTCGAACAGCTGCTGTATTTTCTCTACGGCGGTATGCACCTGCTTACAGCCTACACCCGATAACACAAGCACAAACTCATCGCCGGCCAGCCGGGCGATGGTGTCTGACTCTCGCAATTGTCCTTGCAGACGGCTTGCCACTGTCTGTATCACAATATCCCCACTTTGATGTCCAAGCAGATCATTGACCTCGCCCAGGCGGAGTATATCGACCATCATTACCGCAAACGGTAATGCTTCGCGATGAGCTACTTTCAGCGAGTGTTTAAGTCGATCATGCAGTAGGGCACGGTTAGGTAAATCCGTTAGAGTATCGTACAGGGCCTTGTGCTCCAGATCAGCGATATAGCGCTTACGCTCGGTGATATCCTGGATAATGGAGATAAAGACTGGTGGCATTTCTATGGTAGAGAGTTGTATGCGGATTTCTACCGAATAGCAGGTACCATCTTTACGCTGATGCTCGGTTTCGAAAGTGACTACCTGTTTCTCCCCATGGCGTAATGGAGCGATTAAGGTGTTGAACTGTTCAATAGTCAATTCAGGCTTGATATCTACAGTGGTCAACTGTTTCAGTTCATTTAATGAATAACCGAGATTTTGACAAGCAGCATCACTGACCTCAACGAAACGCAGCGTGTCTGCATCAAAGGTATAGATCTCATTCCAGGATTGCTCAAAGAGATGTCCTATGCGTGCCGAGAGTAATTCAGCCTTTTTCTTTTCGGTAATATCATCCATCAACGAGGCGACGCCTATTATATTGCCGTGTTTATCCATCAATGGTGTGTTGTACCATTCACATAAACGGATTTTTCCCTCTCGAGTAATATTCTCATTAACCTGACGAACCAGATTCTGGTTCGTCATTAATTTTTGCCAGACCGTGTCCACTGCATTTTGTTCGTGGCCCGGGACAATGAAGCTTGCGTGCTGCCCCAGTGCTTCTTCTTTGGAATACCCTAAAATGCGTTCCGCTGCAGGATTCCAGTCAATAACCTGAAAGTCTGTATCCCACTCAATAACACCTAAGGGTGATTGCTCGTAATGCAAGCGCATACGGTGATCACTATCAGTAATCTTCGCCTGATCATCCTGTATTTTGCGCTCAACCCGGCTTAACAGCCGGAAAAATAAGGTGAACAATACGCCGCCAAGTAACACTGTGCCGACAATGGCATAAGCGATTTTAATGCGATTTCTGCTGATATGTGCCGACATATCACGTAGTACCATTACTTTTCCAACCTCGCGGCCGCTGACATCTCGAATGGCTAAAAAGGCCACAAAGTAATGTCGATCACCCCATGTAACGTGAGTCCCATCCTCTGGATAATCAGCTGTAGAATGAAGCAATAAGTCGTGCGCCTCTGGTAACTTTGTAATCGTCCGCGACGCAACCACCACATCGGGCAGGTGATCCCAACTTAATTCACGTTTGAGTAAGCGCATCCCCGTTTCCCAATCGGCCTGGTTTAAAAAGCGTTTATCAAAAGTGATAATAAGATCAGTCCCAGATGTACGCGCCAGATCGTCAACTAGATCACCAAATTCCTCGCCAAGTTCGATATAGCCCAAAAGCCTACCCCCTTCATGTACAGGAGCAACTGCGCGCAGAGCAAATGTACCTAGCGGACCCAGTTCCGGCCCTGATGACATCTCGCCGCTACGCTCCGCAGCGCGCAGGGTAAAACGGTCGATGGTGTCACCATAACGTTCTGGATGATGAACGCGTAACAGATTAACGCGTTGTGTATCATGAAAGTAAAAGTGGGTGATTTTATGCCTGGATTTTAACTGTTGAAATAAGGGTTCAACATGGGCCAACAGAGCCTCACGATCCGCCGTCTTAAAGGCATCGTGCAATTCGACATTGTCTATAATCATCGCCAACGTTGCTTCCAGCTTGTGGGTGCGCTCTTTGACGGTTGTTTGGTAAAGTGATCGCAGGGATAGGACGCTACGAGAAAAATCTTCCCCTGTATTTTTGTCTTCTTCAATAATCAAACTGACAACAAAGGTACTCAGCATCAATACTAATACCAGTACCAGCACCAACACCAGGGGAAGTAAAATACTGGCTTTTAAATTAACAGGCTTCATACGATTGAATTTATCCTATAAAAATATGCGCAGCTTTCTGTAGCACTGCTGTTATGAATAAACCGTACTATTATAGTTGTTATTTTTGAAGAATAAATAATCCAGTATACCAAGGTGTGGGCGGTTGACCTTATTGCTCCTTAGAATTAACGCAAATGATAGTGTGTTCGTTCAGACGAAAACCACGCTACGCTCAGTTTGTGTTACGCAGCGTGGGAGTTGAAGGGCTGCTTTTTGATGTGATGGCCAGGTTACGACCGTCTGCAAATGATTGGATTTCGACTAAGGCCATAGCTGACATCGCTTAGCCAGCACATTCCATTAGCCTGTGTCGTTTGTTGTCTATCACATACATGAGAAAGCTATGTATGTCTCCAATTGGCCGTTTTCTGCCTGTCGATAAAGGTGTATACGGCCACAAGATTAAATAATTTGTTGCTATAGCCTAATAGAAAATTAAATTTTCTGAGCGTCCGCTTTTAATTATTTATTTAATAAATTTAAAATCAGCAGTGCTCATACTTAAGATGGAAAATTCGTACATTCAAAAATACTAAATGACAGCTTATGATTGGCTCCCGAAGTAATGTAACAAATTGTGTATGTCAGCTGTTTTTAATAGCAGACGTAAATTAATTTACGAATTAGGGTTTAAACATCGAAAGTAGTCATTGGTGGTTTTTAGTATTTCAAGCATACGATGTATTAAATTATTCTAAACTAGAAAGTTTTTAATAATTATGCGAATACTTTACGAAAATAATATAATAGTAAGCAATGGTTGGGAATTGGTTGTTGTTTGTTATACTCAATATTTTCATTATTGTATTAGTATCTTTTTATCAGGCGTCATTTGCTAAAGCCGAGAACGATAATTCCAATACTGATAAAAATGGCGGCTATTATCCGACTTGGCCATTTTTCCTTTTCTTTAAATATCCAAATTGAAAGTGCCGTTGCCAGGACGATGCCCGCATTGGTGTAGGTAACCACATAAGCAGCAGGCAGTTCTAGCATGGCACGAACGACCAGTGCATAAGCTACACCAATAAACAAACCGCCAGATAGGGTTTGAATTATTTTTGGTCTGCAGGATGGTATAAATATTTTATTTTCTCGATATTGGAAAATCGATAGCCCAATAAATGAAGCAAAATAGCCGATACTAATAAATCCAAGCTGTGCGCCGAAGGTTGGTAGGTAGCTAACAGCTGCTTTATCACTTACAGAGTAAATGCTTGTAGCGAATGCCGCTGTCATTGCCCAGAGTATTGCATGCTTTGCATCACCATGTCTGGATACCGCTGCGAGAACCCAAAGACCTAATGCGCTGATAACCATACCTGTAATACCGCTAACATTTATTTCCTGTTCAAAGAGTAACCATGCCCACAACACAATGAGTAAAGGTGAGCTGCGCGCGACGGGATAAACCAGGGCAACTGGAGCATAATGATAGGCTTTTCGTAACGATAAAAAATAGACGGTGTTGGCTGCGGAACTGACCAGTAAGGCAATAAATAATTCTGCATTCCAGTAACTGTCATTGATTAATCGCCACAACGCCCAGGGGCCAAGTAAAATGAGATGCGCTAATAGTCCCCACCATAAATAGTTACAACGCTTATCAACATGTCTGGCTAACAGATTCCAAAAGACATGCATCAATACTGATAATGTAATCGCTAGGTATGCACTGATCACAATTATTTAAGGAAAAGCAATATAACCGTCATAACCCGGAATTAGGTTCTCCGGCAGATTATTATTTGAATTATTTAACCACAGATCAAAATCGTGACTAATATGCGTCATTACTGTTCGTTTACTTTTTATTTTCTCATGTAGTAACAAAGTGTCATTCAGATTATTGTGATTTCGATTGTCGGTATCCGGTGGTGAACTGGTATCGATTACAACAGTATCGAGATGCTTATGTTTAAGGAACTCTTCAACTTTAGGTGGTAAATTTTTGGTATCAACAAGATACGCAATAGTATGTTTCTTGTATTCAAAAAGATAGCCAAAGGTTGGTTTTGAATGAATTAAAGGTAAGGGGGTTACTTTTAATTCACCTAAATTAAATGTTTCAAATTTTCGTAAAGACCGAAAGTCCAAAATACCTGGATGCTTAAATAGATCATCACATCCTGCTTTGTCTGGTGGGCAATAAACAGGAATTTTAATATCTGTTCCCCAGCGAAGATGAAATAATCCCTGTACATGATCTGCATGAAAATGTGTTAGCAGAATACCATTCAGTTCAGGCGCTGGAAAGCGTTCGGCAATGTCCATTAGACCCGCATCAATTAAATAACGTTTATTATTCACTTCAAGCAAGGCGCTTGCAGATCTGCGCTTGTATTGTGGATTTAATCGAATAAATTCACAACGTTCGCAGTTGCAGCCATAACATGGCATGCCACCTGCATTACCACTACCCAGTAAAGTTAAGCGCATTTTTCGTTCTGACCGTTTAAAATTGAATCTAATAATGCCTTACCCGCATCTTCTACTAAACCATTATTATCAATTTTTATTAGTTGATAGCGCTTAACTTCATTTTCAAGTTTGACCGCCTGAATTAACCGTTGTTTAATTTGACTGGATGATTCACGGCCTCGCGCATATAAACGATCGCTAAGTACCTCGGGATCTACACTGATTAATACGGGTATTAGCTCAGGAAACAGTTTTTTTGCTTCCTTTAAATAGCCACGTGATCCATTCATTACTACATTAAGTCCATGTGATAACCAGACATTAATTTCTTTTCCTATACCGTAATGTGTTTCATGACTAAACCAGTGCATTGCAAAGCAGCCAAGTTTTTTTCGATGTTCAAATTCTCGAATAGATAAAGCAACATGATTTTCACCTCCAGAATCAGCTGGACGGGTGATGTAACGATGCGCATACATAATCGATGCGTCGTCAGGCATGTTTTGTCTTACATGGTGAATCAGGCTATCCTTGCCCGCACCAGAAGCACCAATTACATAAAATAGTTTAGCCATGATCATAAACCACGCTGTAAACCTGTCTTCCATTACTCCATACCGTGGATACTTGAGGTAAGCCACCGGGTACGTCGACTGCGATAAGATCTGCGCGTTTGCCAATAGCGATCTCTCCGCGATCTGGTAGACGAGCAGCCTTAGCAGGATTGCTGGTTACCAGGCGAACGGCAGCGGCTAGATCAAGATCAGATAATTCAGGAATGCGAAAGATTGCAACGATTAATGATGCCGGTGAATAATCTGCACAAAGACAATCTGCAACACCTTCATGAATGGCTTCAATGGCTTTCATTGATCCCGACTGACTTTTGCCACGCAAAATATTCGGTGCGCCAAAGATGGTTGACATACCAGCGGCTTTGGCTGCTAACGCCGCTTCAAGATTGATTGGGAATTCTGAAATATCAGCGCCTATGCCGGTCATTGTTTCAATACGTTCCGCTGAATCATCATCGTGGCTTGCTACGGAAATTCCGGCAGCATGTGCGGCTGTTGCCAGTTCTTCCATGCGCGAGTAAGCACCCTCAGCGGCTGCTTCTTTTCGTTCAAGAATAACCTCAACTTCATTCGCAGTCTTTTTATAATTTTGTGTCAGGTAATCACGGTATGCCGCCATGTTTTTAAACTGACCCTGGCCCGGTGTGTGATCCATCATCGAAATCATATGCATGGAATTTTCATTGAGTAATTGCTTAAGAATAGGCAAGCCGGTTTCATCTGTTATTTCGTAGCGGCAATGGACTCTATTATCTATTAAGGCATGAGGTTGCCATGCATGTACGGCGCGAGCTACATCGGCGGCAAAATTATTATTTCGCACACCCAGTTCTTCATGTGCAAAAGACAATGCATGGTAAATCGTAGTGATACCTGCCGCGGCATTTCGTTTGTCTGCCTGAGCGCAGGCAAAATCTAATGGGAAATGTACATTTGGTCTGGGTTCAACTTCTTTTTCCAGTGCATCGCAGTGTAAGTCAATCATGCCCGGCATCAATGTCTTGCCTTCGAGATTAATAATATTTGCGTCCTTAACATTTTCAGGATTAATGGCGGTAATAATGCCGTCTTCAATCAACAAGGATGCATCTTCAATAATTTTATCAACCAGTACTATGCTGGCATGAGTTAAACAGGTTTTCATTAGGCTATCTCCTCAATAATATTTTCAATTGCTATCGGCGGTTCCAGTTCTACAACGTCATCCGCCATTCGTTTTACTAATTCGGGGTGATGAAAAATGGCCAACATGGCAACACCTTCATCTTTCAGGTTTTCAATAAGTCGAACAACTTTATCGGTGGTTTTTGGATCAAGGCTGGCGGTTGGTTCATCCAGCAATAGTAAACGCGGACGGGATACCAGGCCGCGAGCAAGATTGACCCTTTGTTTTTCACCGCCAGAAAAAGTGGCAGGGGAAATATTCCATAACCTTTCGGGCAAATTCATTGCAGCCAACATGTTACGTGCTATATCTCTTGCCTTTGCTTTATCCATACCTTTTAATAACAAAGGTTGAGCCACTACATCTTCAGTCGCCTGTCTTGGTAAGGCATGTAGAAATTGTGTTACATAAGCAATTTCTGTGCGACGTAATTCAAGAATTTGATGTTCATCGGCCTGAGCTAAATCTATTTCATGCCCCGAGGCTGTTTGGTAAATTAGTCTTCCAGTGCTGGGTAGATAAGTTCGGTAAATACCTTTCAAAACCGTGGATTTACCGGCACCGGTTGGGCCAATTAAAGCAGTAAGTCGTCCACTGTAAACTGACAGGTTTACATCACAGGAAGAGGGAATTATTTTGCCCTGTTCGTGTAATTCGAACTGTTTTGAATATGCTTCAACGCGCAGTATGGGTGTATCGTTCATTAATTTTCCACTCCTTAAAGGGCTGATGCGACCAGTCGCTGAGTATAGGCATGTTGTGGGTCTTCCAGTATTTGATCTGTTAAGCCCGACTCGATAACGCGCCCGTATTTCATCACCAGTGTGCGTCCGGCCAGTAAACGAATCACGCCTAAGTCATGGGTAACCACAATCATCGCCGTGTTCATGTCCTGTTGAATTTCCATAATTAAATCTAGAATGGCCGCCTGTACTGAAAGGTCGAGTCCGGTGGTGACTTCATCTAAAAATAGTAATGGTGGATTAGTGGCCAGTGCCTTTGCTATCTGTACACGCTGTTGCATACCACCAGAAAAGTTTTTTGGCAGTTCATCCATTCGTTCGGTTAATACCTCCGTGCGAGATAATAAGTCTTTAGCCCTACAGCGAATGCCCGTATAGTTTTTTACACCCGACATCAATAAGCGTTCAGCAATATTTCCACCTGCCGAGATATCAAAATTGAGACCGAGATTAGGATTTTGATAGACCATACCGAAACGATGATTGGCCAGTCTTCTTTGCTGTGCACTATTCAAGTTGAACAGGTCATGTTGTTTGTCATCATCATAAAATATGGCACGACCTGAGCTGGGTGCCTGATCAAAGTTCAAGCACTTAACCGCGGTTGATTTGCCCGACCCGGACTCACCCATGATGCCCAGAATTTCACCTTTAAACAGTTCAAATGAAACATTGTGAGCTGCAACTACACTGCCACAGTTAGGGCAGATATTGGTATCAAAATCAGGGCCGGTAAGCTCAAAGCACGAAGCGCAGCCGGGACCATAAACCTTGGATAAATTTTCAACTTCGAGAACCTTATCCATTAATCACCTCACAAGCTTGTGGAGCTGTAGATACATATTCGTCACACCAGTCGGCATCAGAACATTGATAAACTTTTTCACCGGTATTTGAATCGACAAACTCATCTAGAAAACTGGTAGTACAAGCGCAGCGTTTACATGATCTACGTTGCCCTGATTCATCAATAAAATCTTCAGTACGAAAAGGCACATCATCAAACGCCAATGGTTCAGCATCAGTGTAGGGAGGTACTGCATAAATTTTTTTCTCGCGTCCGGCACCCAGTAAAATTAATGCTGGCGATTGATGGAGCCTGGGGACATCCCAGCGTGGTATAGGGGATGGGTCAATCACATAATGGCCATTAATACGCGTTGGGTAACGGTGTGAAATAGTAATTTCATCAAACTTAACAATGTCTTCATAAAGCTTCACTAACAGACGCGAATAATCACCTTCACCATGTAACATTTTGCGTTTGTCTTCTGATGGTTCAACGATTACTAATGGATCTGGGTAGGGTACCTGAAGCACGATAAGTTGATCTTCACGCAATGCTTTTTCTGGAATGCGATGGCGAGATTGAATGAAATCGGCCTCGTCAGTTTTGGTTGTGGTATTAATACCTGCGCAGGTCATCTCAATAAAACTACGCAGGTTAACCGCATTGACCGAATCATCAGAGCCCTGGTCTATCACCTTGAGTGTTTCGCCTTTACCCAGTAACGACAGGGTCAGTTGCAGACCGCCGGTTCCAAAGCCACGGCCCATGGGCATTTCTCGGCTGGAATAGGGTACCTGATAACCGGGTATCGCCACTGCCTTTAAAGCACTACGGCGAACTTCTTTTTTTGCATATTCATCAAGAAAGCCAAATGGATAGGATTCACTCATGAGGTTTTTTCCTTCTGGTTTTGTTTCTGTTGAGTCGTGCGTAATCGATCCATGTCGGACTGGAAGGTGACGTAGTGGGGCATTTTGTAGTGGGTACTGAAGCCCATCGAGTCAATGCCATCCACATGCAATAAAACGAATTCGGGATCTTCCGATGGGTTGCTGGGGCCGTCCTTCATACCTTTTTGCAATGATCGATCCAGAATAGCCATGCTCACCGCTTTAACTTCGTTGTGACCAAAGCAGGCGCCGTAGCCGAGTGTGAAGGTCGGTTTATTATTGCCATCTTCATCTTCATAGGTAGCAACGACTTCGCATTCGGTCATTTCGATTTCGCCAATTTCAGTTAACTCACCAGTAATTGGGTGCGGCAACATGACCGGTAAATATCCGACACGCAGTTCTGCAACGGTAGGATGCACATCGCCATAACCGCGCATGTTTGAATAGGCAATGGCAAGTAGTGACCCCTGTTCGGCACGTGCCATGGTGGCTAATGCAGCTGATCGAGGTACAGGAAAAATTAACGGTTCGCGAGTAATATCGAATGCTTGCTGATTTCGTTCTGCTTTATTTATAAGTGGTAGTAAACCTTCCTTACGTAAACCTTCAAGCACTTTTGGAAAGGTGTCTGGAATGTCTGTGTCAACTCGTTTACTCAACCAGTTTTCAGTAATCGCACGAAATTTTTCTGGCGACTCATCGAGTAAATCCATGCGCATCAGGCGTAGATGATAATCAGTGGTAGCACCTAACATCTGCCCACCGGGTATATCTTTAAAGGCCGAGGAAATGCGTCGGGTGATACGCATGTTACTGGTATCCAGAATAGGGGTTTCAGCAAGACGTGGTTGCGTCGAGCGATAGGCGCGCAGTGTAAAAGCGGCTTCCAGGGTATCGCCCTGAGCCTGCTTAATGGCAAGTGATGCCAATTTCGGATGATACACACCGCCCTCTGAAATCACTCGACTGTGTAAAAGACGTAACTGATGTTCAATGGTATCGGTGTCAAGTGATTCAGCATTATTTCCTTGTCGCGTGCGCAAATAATCGAATACCGCCTTGCTGCCTTCAATCGCCTGGCTACCGCCCTTAATCGCTACATAACCCATTAGATAAACTCCACTTTGGTGGTTCTCGGTAATGCCACTATCTGCCTGTCATCAAGCAGAATAAAATCGACACCTAAAGGAAAAGCACAGATCCAGTTTTCGCGTTTCTCTAACCATTGATTATCCAGACCTTTGATTAATAGCTGATTACTTTTGGCTATACCGGGTCCGGTTAATTTTAAATGAGTATTGCCAGTACCTATCGCATCTACCACCAGGATAACTGTTGCAGATTGATCCGGACTGGGAAGAGTGCCCAGCTTTGGTATGAAATTTGGGGCACGACCTCCATCGCAGATAACATAATCAGCTTTTTCAGCATGGGCTGTCTTCACCTGAAGCATGGTCCAGTGATCGTCATTAAGTAGATTGTCGTGATCGGCCAGTGACACTTCTGCATCAAGCAATGTTGCTAAAAGGGCAAGTGCAGCCGGGTCTTTCTCGGGTGTTATTTCTAGTGGGTGGCATTTACCAGGACGCGCCATGGCATCTAATAACAGGCGAAAGTTTGCTTGTTGACTATCGGCCATCCAGATGGGATCAATCTTCAACATCGTTATCTCCCACATCATCAAGCAAAGAGAAATTAACCTGTGTGCTGGCTAGCATTTGTTTTCGTGCAAGATTAGTTAGTTGAATCATTTCCATACCTTCATCAAGTAGCCTGGCTAGCTTTTCCCAACCAGGTAGAGGTGCTGATAAAACGGCATCACAAAGGGCCAGTGCTTCAGCGATTTCGACGCTGTCATCCATAACCTGTGCTGCACCTTCAGCGACTAAACCATCAGCCGTTTTAATTTCTAGCCAGGCAGAGGCCAATGGAAATTCACCCAAATAAAAGGCCTCTTCAAATGCACTGTCATTTAGTTTCAGCATACCTAGCCCGCATTGGGGTAATGTCTTTGCTCGTATCGTCCAGTTACTGGATAACTCTGCTGTGACAGATAAAAGTTTTTCAGCAGGAAGTATGCTTAACGTTCTGACCCATTCTGTTCTATTTATCATGATTTGTTTTCTTCTGTTCTAGATGTCTAGATAAGTTAATTGCGTGATGAAATAAAAATATGCATTCATCAAAGGGCCTTGTTACGTAATTTCTGTGAGAAAAATTCCAGTACAACCACAGTCAGGAATATGGCTAGCAAAATGGTACTTACGTGACCATAATCAAACAGATCCCAGCGACCTTTAAGTTCCATACCAATGCCGCCAGCACCAACAATGCCCAATACCGTTGCGGTACGAATATTTCGTTCAAAAATATACTGGATATATGCAATCCAGGCAGGGTACACATGTGGGAATACGGCATAACGCAGCACTTTTAATTTTCCTGCGCCAGAGGAACTAAGCGCAAGTTGTGGCCCTGGTGGTGAATTTTCTATTTCATCAGCGAAAAATTTTCCCAGTACACCACTGGTATGTATCGCCAATGCCAGAACACCTGCGATGGGTCCAAAGCCGTAAATCAATACCAGAAAAAGCGCTACGATTAATTCCGGCATGGCGCGATGAAAACTTAACCAGCCACGGGCAAATGAATAAACCAGTCGGTGAGGTGCGTAGTTTTTACTGGCCAGAATACCTAATGGAAGTGAAATAATGATTGAGATAAAAGTACCCCAGAAACCCATTTCGATTGTTTCTAGCATCTTGATTGCAACTTTATGTATATAACCTATCGGCTCTACCAGGAACTCTGCTTTCTCGACGCTCCAGGTGTTTTCAAGAGCATCGTATTCTCGTGATTCACCTTGTTCGATGTAGGCAAACAGAGGCAGGTTATTTCGATCAAAGTTTTCCAGTCGATTAACTTCAGTTCGTTCTGAAATTTGAATGGGAAATGCTTTACTGCCAAATCTTGCAGCGCCATCCAGTACCTGGGAATCGCCGATACCAACGGCGGAAAGCACCGCTTTCGACGTTTCAACAAAGGCTTTATCAAGTTCAGTATTGTGTGCAGAGAAAGACAGACCAATAAAAATTATAAAAATTATTAGAATATTTTTTGGCGTAATCGCCTGGTAAATTTCCCAGTCATTCCAATGGCGACGCTTTGTATGTGTATTCATGCCGCCACCAGTTCAATGTCTTGTGATTCAGAGTGAGCAAGCTCATAAAGTTTAGCCTGAGTTTTTGAATCCAGTTGACTAGGGTGGCCATCAAAAAATATTTTGCCATCTCGAAGTGCAATAATTCTATCGGCAAACTCAAGTGCATAATCAATTTGATGGAGTGTACAAATAACGGTTGTGCCATGGTTTTTTGCTGCAGTCTTTAAACTGTCAAGTACACTACGACTCATTGCAGGATCGAGACTGGCTACCGGTTCATCTGCAATAACGACTTCAGGTTTAGAAATAAAGGCGCGAGCAATGGCGACTCTTTGTTGTTGCCCGCCAGATAAAGCTGAGGCACGACGAAAAAGGTGCTTTTCTTCCATGCCAACTTCATCTAATAATTCACAGGCGCGCCGCTGATCTTTTAGGGGAAACGATTTAATTAAACTGCGCCAGAAACTAATATCGGGCAATAAACCTGCCAGTACGTTATGTAATACCGATAAGCGTGGTACAAGGTGAAGTTGCTGATGGATCATGCCAATGCGACGCTGGATGGTAGACATGTTTTTTTTGTTCAGTGTTAAATTTCCCAATTTAATGCTACCACTACTGGGAGCAACTACACCGTTAACCATATTCATTAAAGTAGATTTACCTGCACCTGATGGTCCAAGTAGGACACAAAATTCACCAGGACGTATATGCAGTGATACATCATCTACTGCGCGTGTGCCATCGTCGTATACACGACTGACTGAATTAAAATGCAACATTAGGTCTACCTCGATTCAATTTATGTGCGGGGAACAGCAATGTGCTATTCCCCAGTTTCGTTATTTTTTTAAATTAACGCTGACCTGCTTTATCGATCATGCCGGCTTTTACTTCTTTAGTAACAGCGCCTAGTTTAGCTAGAGCTTCAAAGATCTTTTTCTCGTCAAAATTTGCATCGTAACGATCAACTTTTTTGCCGCCGTATCCACGAATTTTTGCAGGATCAATCTTGGTGTGGATATTGTTAAAGGCTTCACGAAGCTTTATCTTCAGGTCATTGTTTAAGCCTTTGTTCATCGCCATTGGTGGATTAGGTATTGGTTGAGATTTAGCTAGTGGTATAAATTTAGCAGGATCAATTGCACCTTTCTTTACCGCTTTACCATACGAGTTATAAGACGCTGCTGCTGCATCTACTTTGCCTTCAGCAAGTGCTGCTAAAGATGCAGAATGTGAACCTGCAATAATCACTCTGCCCAGATCTTTTACAGGGTCAACACCATCAGCGATCAACATAGCAACAGGGAAATTGAATGAAGAAGTAGAGCTTGTGCTACCAAAGGCCATACTCTTACCTTTAAGATCGGTAAGCGATTTAATACCTTGTCCTTTGCGAGCAAAAATACCTGAGTAATAAGAAGAGTCACCTTTTTTAACATCTACGGCTAATAGATCAACGCCACATTTTTCATATGCTTCGCCATATGTAGAAGCACCAAGCCATGCAATGTCAGCCTGGTTATTGCATAAACCTTCTACGACTGCTGAATAACTGTTACCTGCTTTAATATCAAAGTAGATGCCATAATTTTTAGTGATACCATTAAATACAGGTTTATAGTCTTGAGTAATGTCGTTGCTGCCGGTGTCAGTAGGAATCATTAATACACGTAATGGATGTTCTTTTGAGCCATCCGGTAAGGCGGCTGAAACAGTTCCAGTTAGCATTGTTGCAGCAATACCTGCTGCGATAATAGTTTTGATTTTCATTAGGTGTTCCTCGTGTGTTTAAGATAAAAAGTTTTAAGGTTGAAAAGAAAGCTGTGTGACATCGCCACGAAAACGCGTGACGGCATATTCAATTGGTCTGTTAGAATAGACATCTAAGTTGATACTTTTAACGCGTAATATCGGTGCATGTTTTGGCATGTTTAACAGGCGAGCGTCATTGGCTTCTGGTAATACGGAACAAATTAAGCTTTCGCTACGTTTTAATTCGATAGCGCATTGTTGTTGAATAAATTTATGTAGAGAGCCGCCATCATAATCAGCTATAACTTCCTGGCATGCATCAGCTGGAAGGTAATGCGAGATGATACAAAATGGTTTTTGATCAACCTCACGAAGAGTTTCAATAAAAATAACTGATACTCCTTCCTGAATTTGTAGTCTCTTTGCGACACCACTCCTGGCAGGCATAAGCTGTTTTCGTAAGACTCGACTTGCTGTCGTGTGACCTAAACTTGTTAGTGTTTCTGTAAAACGTGTTTTGCTATCAACGGTGTAGTTGATTGCCGTCTCAAGAATAAACACGCCTTTACCGTGGAAACGTACAACTATTCCATCTGCCACCAGTTCATCAACAGCACGACGTAGCGTATGGCGATTAACGCCAAAACGTTCAGCTAACTCATTTTCGGTAGGCAAACAATCGCCAGGCTTGTAAAGGGAAGTTATTTCATTCACCAGTACATCGCGAATTTGGCGATAAATAGGCATACCGCCTTCGTTACGTGCAATCAGATATACAGACATCTAGACATCTCCATTAATATGGAGAAGGAATTTAAACTGGTGATATTACAAACTTATTATTATTAAGTGACTGTTCGATGAAGAATGAGAGTTGTTTGTATTTTAAAGTATGCGGTATATTGAGTGAGAGGTTTGGGTAAGTTCTTTAATTTTATATAGCGGACGGAGATAGAATCAACGGATAGGCAGCTGACACCACTTAGCAGTCGTTAAGTATTTACTAATATAGCTTCCTCGATTAACCAAAAACAGGCTTACTTAGTTACTATGTTAGACTTCTGAAAACGACCCAAAGCAGCCGCTGGTGAGATTAATTGTGAGAGGCGCAGAAAACATCGCATAGCAGCTATATACAAACATTAAATATAGACTTTGATTTCGCATTATTAGGAAGCACAGGCTTTATAATTAGTTTTCTAAATTCACTTCAAAGCGGTCATGCAAACTCACAAAGTGCATATGTCGATACAATTTACATAATAAAGTGGTATTGAATTACTTTAACGCTTTTCGCATCTGCTTTATTGGTTATAAGTTTTTAGTTACTGTATGTTAGGGACTAATTTTAATACGGCATAATTATTGCTTGAATTACCAAATAACTAATAAATATAACAAATGTGCAAAGGGAATATGACAGATGGATTTTAAGAAAACTATTTTGGCTACTGCTGTAGCAGCTTCTATGTCTGGCTCAATGGCTGCTGATGCTGCAATGTTTACTATCGACTGGTCAGGAACATTTACTCTATTAACTAGCACCGGTTTAATGATTGAAAACTCTGATGCTCTAGATTCTGAAAAGGCTGCTTTTGCAGCTGGTAATGCAGATGCATACGAGTACTACGGTAAACGCACGCAAATTACAGGTGCTATGACGTTTAATACTGATACCGGTGTTGGTTATGGCAGTATCGCTCCCTTTGATTTCTTTGAGGGTGGCTCAATGTTTCCGCATGACGTTACCATGCAAGCAGTTGGTGACGGAGCAGGCGGAGAGGGTTCATTAATTCTTACTACCATGGCGGTTGATTGGTACGCCGGCACTCCCATTTACATTGGTGTTGTCTTAGACGGTGCAGGCTTATTTGCTGCACTTCCAACGTTAGCTGTCGGCTCTTCAGTTGATCAGGCATCTTGTGCGGTTGCCGGTTCCGGTTGTGTTACAGCTGGATCTGATGATGTTAATGCGGGGACAGAGGCTGTGCCTAGATACTTTCCAATGGGTGCAATTCCAGTAGCCACAACAACTCTAAACGTAACTAATTTTTCTTATTACGACCCAGTCACACTCGGTGGTGGTACTTTCTCAACGGATGAGGGTATAACTAACACTGCATACGCTAATGATGATTCAGTTGGTGGTTCACCAATGGATAACGGCCCTTTCATTGGCTTCAGTGCTAACTTCGATATGACGACAGTTACTCTAACTAGTTGCACAGATTGTGTGGCTACAGTTCCAGTTCCTGCCGCAATTTGGTTATTTGGTAGCGGCTTAATTGGCTTGGTTGGTTTTGCTAGACGTAGGAAAGCATAAAATTTAAATCAATATTGGTTGTAAAAAGGCGGCTCTTAGTCGCCTTTTTTATGCTTGTGAACTTCCGCTATTGGCCGACAAGAGAAGTCAGTTAGTTTGGAATCGGTAGCGATTGTTGAATTTGTAAATTTATAAATATTAGAAGTTCGACCTTCGGCTTATGATTGAACTCAGAAGTAAAACTAAAATTCTTGTAGGTCTGCTTTGAAATTGTAAGAGTTTGATCTCTGAACTACAACTAATTGTCAGATTACGTTTGAGCTAATACACCTAAACCCCATCACTCAAGCACCAAATCGAAATTTTAATGGTAAAGCACCTTAGCGGTTTATGCGGCTCATTCCCTGAGCCTGCTCCGGCTCCTGCCTCGCTGTCTACCAGTGAAAAGAATTTAACCATTACTTGTCTATTTGTTATTCTTACTTTTGAGCTCTTTTATCTGATTCTCCAGGGCGGCCGTTTTCTGTTGTAAATCCTGATATTGTTGTTTTCTATTGTCATATTTTTTCTTGTTTTCCACCATGCGTGATTCGACGATTCTTAATTCTGTTGTCAATTCAGCTATAGTTTTCTGGTAATTAATATTGCTTACTTTTACTTTTTCTAATGCCGAGTCCAGCTGGTTTATCTCTGATTTTAATAGCGTTATTTTCTCAGCATCTACTTTTTCCTGAACCCTAGAAGTGCTTTTGATTTCTACAAAATTATTTTGCAGGTCGCTTATGTCTTTGTTTAGATCTGTGATTGTTTTCTGGTAGCGCGCAGCATCATTTTTACGTTCGGTTCTTTCAACATCGATGGTCTTTGCATAATGATTCTGCATTTCATCAAATCGACGATTTTCTTTTGTAAGGGTTAATTCCAGCTCTTGAAGTCGCTTTTCTACCTGGCTGACTTTGTCAGCTGCGTCCTGACGGATCTGCTTGATTTCGCCATTAATTGTCTGACGTTCTGTTTCTGATTTACTGAGGTCCTGGGAGAGGTGCTCTATTTCCTCTAGCTGTAGACGACATTTAAATTCCAGTTCTTTGACTCGGTCCTGGCTCTCATCCAGCCGCTCCACGGCCTTGGACTGCTCGGTTTCTGCTTTTTCAATCAGCTGCTGGGCCTCCTGATGTTTCGCTTCATATCTGGCCTCAGCTTTGTCATTAGCGGCATTGCCGAGCTGGTGTACCACATCAATGAGTGAACTTACTATTTCAGGTGGCAGATCACCCAGTTGCTCCAATTTTCCCACCTGCATACCGTGGACCTCCCACCAGCTGGCAATCGCATCATTGATGGTCTTCATCGATCCGTAATTAATTGCTTTATGTACCTCTCTTGAGGTGATTTCTCTACCACGTCCTTCACGTAGCATTTTATCGCAGACAGCATATACACGTGTGATTGTATCTGTCTGGCCAGATTTATCGCTAGTAGTCATTTTTTATTGTCCAAGATAACATTTGATGTATGATAACAGTTATTATAATAATAACATATATTATCTAAATTGCTCTATTTGTAAGATAACTGTAATTATCTTATGTATTTATGGTTTTTGAGCTATAATCGATGATTACAAAATCACTGAGACACGAGACTGGTATTCAAAAGCGTATGAGCGACTCAGATAACACCTTGTTGTTAGCTATCCAGATCCCGCTGGCAATTCCGAACCTGCCTGCAGTAATACGGGAGAATCTGGTTCGTTATAATGAACGTGCCAAGGGTGCTTATGCCCAGAACACACTGGATGCCTGGGAAAGCGATCTAAATGGCTACTGGCGAATTTGTAAAGAGCTCGGGCTAGAGGCCTTTCCTGCTTCAAGTGAATCCATAGAACGCGTCATAGGGTTTATGGGTGAGATCATCAGTAAAACCAAAAAGAACGCGCAGGGTGATCCCATCGTGACAATAGTGCCTCGCTATCGCGTGGCTACCATCCGGCGCTATCTTGCCAGTATCAGCAAAATACACAGCGTGGCGGGCATCTATGATCCCACGCGTTCATGGGAGGCAGAGCTGGCACTGCGCAGTGTCAAAAACGATCACGGTGAAGAGGGGTTTGGCCCGCAGGTGCAGGCTGCTCCATTAAACCTGACGGATCTGGATGCTGGATTACAGCAATTGAATGATACCCTGCGTTCTGACCTCATACGCGCACTGGTGTCGTTGGCATATGATTGCCTGTGCCGTGCGGAAGACCTTATCCGCGCTGATGTGGCCGATATCCGAGCGCACAGTGACGGTACTGGCGCACTGCGCATCCGTAAAGGGAAAACTGACCAGTCAGGTGAGGGTAGAGTGCTGTTTATCAGTCGCACCACCATGAACTACCTGACTCACTGGATAGCCGCATTGCCCGTATCATCCGGTGCACTGTTTCGCCTGGTCAAAGATGGTCAGGTGTCCAACACTCGGATAGACTACATGTTTATTTACCGAGCCATGAAGCAGGTTGCGCGGGCGGCTGGACTGGATGATGCGCAAATCAGTAGCCACTCGTGTCGAGTGGGTGCGGCCCAGGATATGCTGGCCGCTGGCATGACACTGGTTGAAATCATGAATGCAGGACGCTGGAGCAGCGAGCGCATGCCTGCTCGCTATACCGAATACCAGCAAGCGGGACGTAGCGGCATGGCCAAATTATGCAACCGTATTGATCGTTAAACCAGAAAGATAAAAAGGACTGAATATGCTCATACTGACAAGGAATATAGGACGTAGTGTCAAGATTGGTGACGATACCGAGGTCGTGGTGCTCGGTGTAAAGGGTAACCAGGTACGCCTGGGTATCAACGCTCCGAAGGACACACCGGTACATCGAGAGGAAATCTACCAGCGAATCCAGAACGAAGCAGGACGATCACCGGACACTGTAGAGCCTGCTTCGCCCGAATTCAGGGGCGACCAACTATACAATGGCACTATCACAAACCTTAAAAAGTCACGCGGGTTTGGGTTCATTTATATACCAGAATTGCCTGATAACGTTTTTTTTCATGCGTCCGATCTGGAAGGTCATAGCTTCGAGCAGCTGGAAGAAGGGTTAGAAGTACAGTGCCAGGTGACGACAAGTGATCGTGGCTTAATTGCCCAGTCTGTAGTCATGGAGTAATCGATGAAACGATTCTGGATAATCGTCTGTGTGTTTATTCCGTCCCTGGTGGTCGCGGGTGACCAGCAATATGGCCATATCCAAATAACCGATGTGACCAGTATTTATGATGCGGACACGTTTCGCGTGAACATCTCCAGCTGGCCGGAGATTATTGGGAAGCGAGTACCAGTAAGAGTTTTGGGCATCGATGCACCTGAAATACGGGGGAAGTGTGAAACAGAGAAAAAGATGGCCAGACAAGCTAAACAATTTACCGTGGCGGCCTTGCGGAAGGGAAAAGAAATCGTATTGCACGATATCCAGCGAGGGAAGTATTTTCGGATACTGGCACGGGTGAGTATCGATGGGCAAGACCTTGGCAGGCAACTTATCCAGGCAGGACTCGCACGTGCCTATGATGGCGGTACGCGACAGGGCTGGTGCCATTAGCATAATAATAATGAGGATTTGGTACGAATACCGGCCAATCCTCTAATTGCATAACCTATTGTATTTAAATGATATATATTGATTTTTGTGTATTTGACAAGGCTAATGTTATGTTACATCATGCATGTTACATAACATCGGTATATTTGAGGTAACAACATGGCTAAAGGTAGCAGTGGCCGTATCGTCATAGAGGTTGATCCAGAGATCAAACACGAACTATATGACGCTCTAAAGAAAGAAGAGTTAACCTTAAAAGACTGGTTTTTACTAAATGCCGACAAGTTTCTAAAAGATAAGGCTCAAATGAATTTGTTTACAGCAGAAGAAGATCGTACAAGGAAGGTGAGCTAAATGAAATTTATCAGTGATAAAGTCGCTTTTGGTCGCCATGAAACTTTCGCTTTGCGTTACAGCTGGTTATCCAAAGGTTTTCATGCCCTAAAGAAAAAGCCGACTGTTTTTGATGATGATGATGCTGTTGTTGATCTTGGTGTTGGTAAGAATATGGTGTCATCTATACGATATTGGCTAAGAGCGTGTCAATTAATTACATCTCAAAAGCCTGATCAGCCAGAAGCTATTGGTGATTTGATTTTTGATGCTAAAAAAGGTTTAGATCCATACTTAGAAGATGAAGCAACCATTTGGTTAATGCATTGGTTGCTTGCCACTAATTCTACAATGGCAACCTCCTGGTTCTGGTTTTTCAATAAGTTTCATAAGCCAGAATTTACAGGTCAAGAATTACAAATAGCACTTGCAGATTTTGTAAAAGAGCAAGTAGCTGAAAAGAAGCGTGCATCTGCAGGAACACTTAAAAATGATGCACTGCTGCTTCCCCGTATGTACACACAATCTAAAGGTAATGGGCGTACACCTTTAGAAGAAGCGCTAGATTCACCATTAGCTTTACTTGGTCTAGTTACGCAATCAGCGGGTGGGCGTTCATTCCAATCAAAGCCAGAAGCACGACCAGGTTTACCTATTGGAATATTTGCCTATGCAGTATCACAGTTATTACAACAGAGAGACATCACAGCCATCCCAATTGAAGAGCTAATGTATAGCCGTAATGACTATGCAGCACCGGGCTCACTTTTTAGGTTGACAGAAACAGACTTGATAACAAAATTAGAACTCATGGTGTCATATATACCAGGGCATTTTGATATACGTGAAACAGCAGGCATACATCAATTGTATAGAACAAACAAAATTGACCCTCTTGAATATGTTGAAAAACATTATGCTGATATTGAGAGAGGTATAGCGGCATGAGCTTACATGATTTAGTTACCGTCAATACCCATTACACTCGTTCAATTAATTTAGAACGTGATTCGGGTTCTGTTGACGTTGTTAGTGCTTATATACCAACATCACGTGCATTAAGAACCTTCTCTAGAATTACAGATGGTTTCAATACAGAACTTTCACCAAGAGCATGGTCTTTAATAGGTCCTTATGGTTCTGGGAAGTCATCGTTCTCTGTGTTTTTATCTCAATTATTATCTAACCCATTAGATGAAGGCGCTAACACAGCCCATAAAGTACTTAATAAAGCAGAAACAACATTAGCGAAAAAATTTAAAAATGAAACTAAAGGTAGTGATGGGTATTTAAAAGTACTTATTACGGGTGCGCCTGAGTCAATGTCTAAGCGTTTAATTAGAGGGCTTGCTGAATCTGCGGAAGACTTTTGGAAAAAATTACCAGGGAAAAATCCAGTAATTATTAATGAATTAAATGAAGCGGCTATATCGGGCAATGCTTCTACTAGTGAAATTATAGATCTATTTAAAGCATTACAGTTAAGGCTAGAAAAAACAAATTGCAAAGGTATTTTGTTAGTCATTGATGAATTAGGTAAGTTTTTAGAGTTTGAAGCACGTCACTATGGTGCGAATGATATATACCTACTGCAGTCTTTAGCTGAACATGCATGTAAGGGCGGAGAAATAAATTTATTCCTATTTGTTCTACTGCATCAATCCTTTGAACAATATGCAAAAGGACTTGGTGAAAATTTAAAAAATGAATGGTCTAAAGTACAGGGTCGTTTTGAAGAAGTGCCGTTCTTAGAATCAGCAGAACAAGTTTTACGAGTTGTGTCGGCAGCATTTGAATATAACCTTAATAAGAAGCAACGCGAAGAGCTCACAACTAAAGCGTCTAAAGTGGTTGATGTATTAATCAAGCAAGAAGCGATACCTAGTGCGTTAAAGTTTGATGAAGCTGTTGGCCTATACTCAAGTTGCTATCCACTGCATCCTGTAAGTGCCGTTATTTTACCGTTGCTTTGTCAAAAAGTAGCGCAAAATGAACGCACATTATTCAGCTACTTAGGTAGTCATGAAGAGTTCGGGCTTCAACACATGTTGAATGAAATGGATGGATTAGATGACTATGTCTATCCGCATCATATTTATGATTACTTCATTACAAACCAGCCCGCTGTTTTAGGTGACTACTCAACACATAGACGTTGGGCAGAAGTAGTAACAGCTATTGAGCGTCTAGGCGATGCAGTTGAAGATGAAATTAATATTCTTAAAACAATCGGCCTTTTAAACATCATTGGTAGTAAAGGCGGATTTAAGGCATCTAAAGCTATTTTAGAAACCTGCTTACCTAAGAAGGTGACAGCGAAAAGTGCAATAAAAGCATTGCAAGATAAATCAATTGTTACTTATCGACGCTTTAACAGTGAGTATCGTGTTTGGCAAGGTAGTGATTTTGACTTAGAAGAAGCGCTTCAAGAAGAAGTGAATAATGTCGGTCAGTTTTCATTAGCGGAAGAATTAAATGCTTCTAAAAATATGCTGCCTATAGTTGCACGTAAGTACACTATACAAACAGGTGCCTTAAGATATTTTGTTCCAATATTTGTAGATGCCAAAAGTTATAAATCAACGGATGTTCAAAGTGAAGATGCTCGCATTATATTTTATTTGGCATCTGATCAAGATGATGAAAAAATATTTTATAAAGATGTAACTAATCATTTTTCAGATTTAGACATAGTCGCTTTAAGCCTAAATGGTGCGCAGCTAAGAGAGGCGGTTGCAGAAACTTTAGCATTAAAGCGAGTTAGAACAAACCGACAAGAATTGAATAGTGACCCTGTAGCAAAACGTGAATTTGAAGATCGTTTAACAGCGGCAGAGCAATCAGAAGATCAATTACTACAAAGCTTAATTGATTCACCAGTAGATAGTGTTTGGTATCACAACGCAGAAAAGTTAGAAATATCGAATAAGCGTGCCATGCAACATATGCTCTCAAGCGTTCTTGAGTCGGTTTATAACAAAACACCTAGTATATTTAATGAGTTAGTTAATAGGGACAAACCATCTGCACAAGCGAATGCGGGGCGTAATAAACTATTATATGCAATGCAAAATCACGCTGCAGAAGCAGATTTAGGTATAGAAAAATTCCCTGCAGAAAAAGCAATCTATCGAGCTGTATTGCGCGAAACCGGGCTTCATCAGTTAATGGAAGATGGAGTGACTTGGCATCTATGTTCACCACCAACCGACGGACGTAAAGATAAAGCAAATATTCGACACGTATGGCAGCGCATTGATGAGTTTTTAACGAGTACTGAAAAAAAGGCAAAATCATTTGCGGACTTAAATGCAGAGTTATTAGCGCCGCCATATGGTGTTAAAGCGGGTTTATTGCCTGTTTTTTATGTGGCAGCCTATATTGTTTATCAGCATGAACTGGCATTGTATGAACAGAGGCGATATAGACCATACTTTACAGAAGAAATGATAGAGCGTTTTGTAAAACGCCCAGATGAATTTGAGATTCAACGTTTCAGAATATCAGGATTACGTGCGTCTATTTTTGAACAGTACTCAAAAGTTATTCATGGAGATAGTAAAAAACGCACCTTGCTTGAATTGGCTAAACCTCTTGCATCGTTTATGGGTGGCTTATCAGAATATACTCAGAAGACACGGCGTGGTTTAACTTCAAAGGCAACAAAAGTAAGAACAGCGTTTAATTTGGCAAAATCACCTGAGAAGTTGTTGTTTGAAGAGCTACCAGGAGCTTTAGGTTTTAATGAACTAAGTGCTGCACCTAGTGATGAACAGCTAGAAGAATTCTCTCATACGCTAACGGAGACATTACGTGAGTTAAAAGATGCTTATGCGAATCTACTTACAAAGCAGAGGCAATTATTAGCTCAAGCATTTAATGTGGATCCTCAGTTATCACTTGAACAAGTAAGAAAAATTCTTGCAGGTAATTGTCATGGCTTAGAAAATTACACAGTAGATACGCAAGGCTTACGCGCATTTATAATGAGACTGACTAAATCATCAGGTACTGATGATGAATGGTTTGAAAATGTACTGATGTTTTTGGGAAATAAACCTTCTGCTAAATGGCAAGACAGCGATCAAGATACAGCTGAGTATCGACTATCAGACTTCTCTCGCCGAGTGATAGATTTAGAAAAGTTAAGACTGCATGAAAAAGATAGGTCCGCTAAAATCAGTGGTGATTTCGATGTGTATTTATTACGAAGTATAAAAAAAGGTGGTGATATACAAGATGAAGTTGTCGCGGTAGATCAAAAAAGTCAAAAACATATAGCCGAAACAAAGGCAAATATTATAAAAACACTGAATAAACTACCAGATAAAGAATTAATGTTAGGTGCATTAGCTGAAGTTGTTAATGACTTCTTAACAGATTATAAACAAAAACAGTCAAAACCAGTGAAGCAAGTGAAGAATGACGAAGTCCAACACACTAAGAAACAAAAAGGTGGTAAGGCATGAGTCAAAGCTACAAAGATTTAATAAAAGACCCACAGTATCGCCATGTGTTAGGTATATCGGGTGGTAAAGATAGTGCTGCCCTCGCTATCTATATAAAAGAGCATCAACCAGAGGTGCATGAGAAAGTTGAGTACTTCTTTACCGATACAGGTGCAGAGCTTGATGAAGTATATGATTTTCTAGCAAAGCTTGAGGCTTACCTAGGTAAAGAAATTATACGTTTAAGTAGTGGTAAAGACTTTGATCACTGGCTTAAACTGCACAATGAGTACCTGCCTTCACCACAACAACGTTGGTGTACACGAATGATGAAAATAAAACCATTCGAAGAATTTGTAGGTGATGATGCAGTTATTAGTTATGTTGGTATCCGTGCAGATGAAAATAGGGAAGGCTACATCAGCAAAAAAGAAACAATAAAAGCAGTATTTCCATTTATAGAAGATGGTTTGGTACGTGACGATATCTTTCAAATGCTTGAAGAGACAGTGGGCATACCTGAATACTATAAATGGCGTTCACGATCAGGTTGTTACTTTTGCTTCTTTCAACAACAAAAAGAATGGTTAGGGCTTAAGCGTCATCACCCAGCTTTATTTGAAAAAGCTAAAGAGTATGAAAATAATATAAGAACTAAATATGATTGGAAAGAAGGTGAAACAGATGTTGGTGGGCATGGCTATACATGGAATTCACAAGGTTCAATCGAAGAGCTTGTTGCAAGAGCTGAGATTAGAGAAAAAAATGATTTAAATAAAACTAAAAAAACAAATGAAAGATGGCAAGATGTTCTTCGTTATGAAGGTGATGAAGATGATCCTGAAGATCAAGCATGTTTGATTTGTAGTTTATAAAGATGGATGCCATATAATGGACATAATTAAAAGGACGTTATTGAAGTTCTCCAATGGTGAATTGGTTTTATTTTTGGGAAGAAGTTCAATTGATTTTGCGGAATTAATGCTTGGACAAGCAGTTACTCATGAGCAAATAGTTGATTCTTTGTATTTTAGTTTAGGAATAGGCTTGATACAGAATTGCGATTTTAGAGAAAAGCTTATAGAACGAATGAGTAAACAGGATGTAGATGATGTTTTATCAACAATTTCAAGTATTTATTCTTCCGATACTAAAATCAGTAGTTTACCAACTACAATTTCTAAATATGAATTTTTAATTGAGTTCTCAAAGATTGATATTGACTCATTTGCAATGGCTCTTGGCTTAGCTGATGAGTGGGAAGAGAGTAAAAATAGTTCAGTAAAAGTTAAAGGCATACAAAAAATATCCGCTAAATATCCAATGTATCCATATCAATCAGAAATAGTTGGTAGGGTACTGAATTTAATTAATGACAATATCAATTCTAGATGCTTAATACATCTGCCTACAGGGTCAGGAAAAACAAGAACAGCAATGAATGTTGCTAGTATGCATTTGAGGATGAACCCAAGTGGATTGGTCGTTTGGTTGGCAGATACACAAGAGTTATGCTCGCAGGCTGCTTTAGAATTCAATAAAGCATGGTCATTTCTCGGTGATAGGGATGTAAAAAATTACTCCTATTATTCGGATACAGATATATCTTTAGGAGGGGTTGAAAAAGGATTTCTAGTTGCTGGGCTTCAAAAGCTGAATTCAATTAGAAAGTCTGAGTCAAAACTGTTATTTGATCTTGTGGCCAAAAATGCAAGCCTTGTTATATTTGATGAGGCGCATAAAGCAATTGCTTCAACGTATTCTGATATTTCAACAGAATTATCAAGAAATATTAGTAATAAAAGTTTTTTGCTAGGGCTTACAGCAACACCTGGTCGTAGTTATATGCAAGGTGATAGTCCTGAAGATAGATCGTTATCTGATTTTTTTAATAACAAGAAAATAAGTATGTCAGTGGCTGGTTATCTTTCACCAATTGATTATTTGATTTCGAATAAATACTTGGCTAGGCCGGAGTTTATTAGTGTTGACTATGCTAATACGATTAAGCTTTCTTTCAACCAAAATAGTAATGATGATATTTTAGGATCTTTGTCTGATATTGATTCAAGAAATAAAAAAATATTAAGTGTTGTTAAGGATGAAGCTGCACTTGGTTCAAAGATAATAGTATTCGCTTGTAGTGTGAAACATGCGCGCGAATTAGCGTCATGTCTATGTTTTATGGGTATTAGAGCTACATCACTAGATAGTAAGTACGATAATGATTTTACGCGTAGAAGTAAAATATCATCATATCTAAAAGGTGATCTACAGGTCTTAATAAATTTCAATATATTAACCGCGGGATTTGATGCGCCTAAAACTAATGTGGCGTTAATAGCTCGACCAACTAATTCACTAGTACAGTATTCACAAATGGTAGGTAGAGCCATGCGTGGAGAGAAAAGTGAAGGTAACGAGATGTGCAGAATTTACACTGTTGCAGATGATATTGATGAATTTAGAAATGTAGCCGCAGCATTTGAACATTGGGACAAGCTATGGACAGATTTGGATTAATTTAAAAAGGGTGGAGTAGGGTATATGAATAATAATATTAGGCCTTTTATACGCGGAAAAGTTGTTATCAATTCAATGAGAGATAATGGCTATAAAAATACAGCTTACGCATTAGCTGAATTGATAGACAATAGTATTCAATCTGGTGCTGATTTAGTTGAGCTAATTACTTTTAGTGAGCATATAAAAACTGAAATAAGAGCTATGGAGTCAGTGTCTGAGATAGCTGTTTTTGATAATGGTTCGGGCATGTCCCCTGAAACATTGCATGCTGCTCTTGAATTTGGAGCATCGGAAAATAGAAATGATACTGCAGGGATTGGAAAGTTTGGTATGGGGCTGCCTAATTCTTCGATATCTCAATGTACGCATGTCGATGTATGGAGTTGGAAAAACGGTAAGAAACCAACTTATACATACTTAGATATTCCTGAAATAATTGATGGTAGACTTGAGCAAATCCCTTTTCCTGAAGATGCTGATATTCCAGATTATCTTGTAAATTCTATTGGTGGTAGATTGCCTCAATCAGGAACAATTGTATTATGGAAAAATTTAGACAGAGTTAAGTGGAAAACACCTAGATCAATATTTAGGCATGTTCAAGATATTATAGGGAGAATGTATAGATTCTTTATCAATGAATCTAAAGTTGTTGTTAAGTATAAAGCATTGCAGAAAAAGAATAATACCTATGTACCAGTTGATGAGGAGATATTTAAATCAAACGACCCGCTTTATTTAATGCATGATACTTCACTTGCAGACCTCCCAGGGGATCATAAAGGTGAGTCATTTTTTGAACCAGTAGAAGATTATGAGTTTGACATAGAAGATGAGTTTGGTGAAAAATTTCCAGTCAGAATTCGTTCTTCAATACTAAAAACAAGTGTACTAAATGAAATTAAAAGTCTTAATCAAGGGAATCCTGGTGGTACGGTATGGGGTAAGCATGCTTTAAAAAATATGGGCTTGTCCGTTGTTCGTGCTGGAAGGGAATTGGCGCTTAAACCAGAGTTTTTGACAACTGATATGATTCAAAAGGGTGTAGGTCGTTTTTCTGGGTTTGAAATTTCTTTTCCTCCAGTTTTAGATAATATATTTGGCGTTCTAAATAATAAACAGGACGCAGTAAATCTTAGGGTTATTGACAGAGATGAGGATGCAAAGAATGAAGGATATGAACAAGTATCCGATTATATTGCAGACTTAAAAGCTGACAAAGATCCTAAAATTCAAATGTATGAAGTAATGAGACAAATAAAGTCGGTTAGAGATAATTTATCTAAAAAGCTTAAGGCTTTAAATATAGGCATTAAACCTTCAAGTGATGACGAGAATAATTCATCTTTATCAGATAAAGTATCTGCTCTTGCTACTAACAAAGGAGAGGATAGGAAAAATAAAGGCCATGCTACTGATTTTGATGATACGAGAATGACCGAGGATGGTGTTAAACAAGTATATCGTGACGCAGGTTATAGTGAAAAAGAAGCAAGTGAAAAAGCTAGGCTAGCAATTCAAAAGAATTTAAAATATAAAATTGAAGTTAGTAAACTTGATACCTCTGCATTTTTTGATGTTGCTTCAAAAAATGGTTTTACATTAGTTCAAATTAATAAGTCTCATCCATTTTATGAGAAAATTTTATCATCAGTTGATAGTGAGCAGCAGGGTATGCTTGAACTTGCAATTGCTGCATGGGCAAGAATGGAAGATGAGTGTAGTGGTGAAACATCAAAGAATAGAATGAGGACGGCACGACAAGAATGGGGTGCGATGTTGGCTGATTTTCTAGAAGATTAATTATTATGTTGTTGGTTTCAAATGAGTTTTACAGTGAGCTTAAAAAATCAATATATGATTCTTCAGTTAGTATTCTTATTACGTCTGCTTTTATAAAAAATAGAGCGGTTATAAAATTATTAGAGGCTGTCTCTAGTGAGGTAAACGTAACTATTGTTGCTAGATGGAGAAAACATGATCTTTTAATGGGAGCATCTGATATCGAGGTTTTTGAGTTGTGTCAGGCTAAGGGCTGGAAATTCGGTATAGATCAAAACTTGCATGGAAAATTATATCTAATTGATGATAGTGATGTGTTTTTAGGTAGCGCAAATCTGACTCAACGGGGGATGAGTCTAGGAGGTGTAGCAAATATTGAGTTTGGAACGAGATTTGATGTGTCTAAAATCGATCTAAAAAGGATTAATCATTATAAGAGATCTGAGGTTACATGGATCGATGATGATGTATTTAGTTTGATTAAACAAGATATAGATGCATCTCTTTTAGTTAAGGGCGCTTTTAGTGATCTTGATTGGTCTCCGGAAATTGCTAATCTAATTTCAACACCAGTTGAATCTTTATGGATTAATGAGCTTATGTTTTGTAATCCTCATGAATTACTTTATTTGAATTTAAATGATTCGAGTATCGCACATGATTTTGAGTTACTTAATTTAGATATTGATAATATATCAGTTAAAAATATAAAGCATAATTTTAGACAATCCAGACTTTATACTTGGATCTATTCACAATTATCCACTAATAAAGAAATGAACTTTGGTGCATTGTCCCATGCTTTGCATGATTCACTTTTTGATGACCCGTTGCCATATAGAAAAGAAATAAAAGAATTTGTGGTTTTGATTTTTTCATGGGTCGTTTATATGGATGACGTTTTTGTTGTGACTAAACATAATCATACATCATCGATTAAACTAAAAAATGGAATTATAAAAAATGGCTAGTCATGTTGCTGTAGGGAAGCCTGCAAATGATGCGGAGATTTGGGCTTTCAGGTTTTTGAAAGATAATTTGCCTGAGAATTATGTGCTAATTACTAATGTCGATGTTTATTCTGATAATAATCAACCATTTGAATGTGATGCAATTGTGGTTGGAGATTGGGGTGTATATATTGTTGATGTTAAAGGGTATCAAGGACGACTAAATGCTGGAAAAGATATTTGGACACATGACGGACGTAATGTTGAAAATCCTCTTCCTAAGTTAAATCAAAATGCACGAATATTGGCTTCACGATGTAAACGAAGATTGAAGCATAATCAGCATGCACCATGGTGTCAAAGTGCTGCTTTTATTACGGGTGGTCTTGGTGGTGAGATTGTAATTTCAACAGGTGATTATAAGCTTCCGGTGTTCTGTGCTAAAAACATCATCAAGGCATTAACGTCATCAGAATTCATAACCTCGCAATATAAGCATGAAATGGTTGGCTATCAAAAGGAGCTGGCTTTAGGTGCGATATGTGATTTCAAATTGATAAATGAAAAACAGAAAAGAATTGCTCATTATAAAAAAATTGAAAAACTATCTGATAGAGATGGTGTGGAATTGTGGTTGGTTGAACCAGACGGGCATACATTTGATTTTAAATATTGGATGAAATATATTGATATTACAGGTATGTCACTTCAACTTGTTCAGCAATTTCGATCTCAGTTTAAGAAAGAATACTATCTATTAAGTGAATTATCAGACCTGCCTACTGTACCAGCAGTTTTAATGTACCATGATGATGGAGAGTCATTAGCGCTTGTGCATCAATGCATATCCGGTGAAAAACTTAGTTCATGTAATTCATATGATGTATTAGCTATTTTAAAAATAGTACTTGAATCTATTATTGATATGCAAAAAAAAGGTATTCATCATAGAGCGTTATCATTAGAAACCATTTATGTTGGTGAAAAAGATAAAGTCCAATTGCTAGATGTGGGTTATGCGAGAAGTCGTAATATAAACACAATCGTTACACCCTCATTATTGGATAACTGTTGGTCTCCTCCTGAATATATTGAAAGTGGTATTTATTCCAACAAGTCTTCTAGCTTTCAGTTTGCAGCTATCTTCTTACCATTAATAGCAGTTAATATACCTAACTCTACATCCACTTTAGATTTTATTTCGGAAGATTATGTGTTGGAAGTAAAAGATGAATTTAAGGATATTCTAGGTTTTGAAAATTGGTTCGACAAGTCGTTATCCATAAATGAAGATGAGCGTCCTGAATTAGTTGAATTACAGCTATGCTTCACTCAAGTTGAAGAAAAACAAAGCGCTTCAAATGATATTTTTGAGCTTACTGTAGATTCTGTGATAAGTAAAAAATATAAATTAATAGAATGTATAGGTAGAGGCGGAACTTCATCAATTTGGAGAGCTAAACATTTAATTGGTGAATATGAGTGTTGTCTTAAGGTTTTGGATTCGTTTGATGGGGCGGATGAAGTTGCTAAAAATGAATTTGAAGTTCTCAGAACTCTTTATCATCCAAATATCGTTCGTATTTTTGACCTCGATGTAATCCCTGGTATGGATAATTATTTTTTAACCTGTGAGTATCTCGACGGTGTTACACTAGACCAAGTTGATAATGTATCTTTTAATGAATATATGAATTACTTCAAACAAATACTTTCTGCTCTTCAGTATTTGCATAGAATAGGTCGTGTACATAAAGATGTAAAACCTGAAAATATTATGATTGTTTCTGGAAGGGCTTATTTAATTGATTTTAATGTGTCATTGATGGAAAGTAGATTGATTGGTACAACACGTTATAAAGATCCATTAGTTAAAAAAATTGGCTGGGTTGCGTTTTCAGATATATATTCACTTGTAATAGCCTTTGTAGAACAATTAGTACAAATTCATCCATTTGAAGCAAATGATGAAATTCCAAGTGTTGATTTGGAGCCCTTTATTCAAGGAGATAACAAGAAACTTCCTTCACCACTCAAAACAAAGTTTGAGCAGATTCTTCGGCATGAAGTAAACTGGAATATAATTTATGATTATTGTTCGTGGTTTGGAGTCAGTGAAAAAGTAGATATTAAAATCCCTGATGCTCTATTAAATAGATGGTATATCAATAGAGGTTATATGCTAAAAGTTCTTAGTACTATGCTTGGTGATATGCAACAACGCTCACGACAGGTGATTGTTAGGAATACATTAAGAAACCATGATATTGTTGGTAACAAATCTAATAAAGGCTCTGTAAGTGCAGCTATCAGCGCCTTAAAAAATTCTAAAGTAGTTGAATACCATGGGTCGAAGATTAGATTTACTAAACAGTTTATCCTGGATTGGGAAGAGACTAAATAAAATATTTTTCCTTGTTTATTAGAGGCGATGGTGTGAATTTTCCTGAATAATCAAAGAAATCAATATCAAGCTCACGTAGCTTGATTTTAATTCTCTCTAGTAATAATGGTTCATTTTTTCCCCAATCATCATATCGCATTAAGCTAACTTTTCCTGATCTAATATGTGCCTTAATTAGCTGAAAACTATCAATGTCACCATATAACTGAGTGGCACAGCCAATATAGATACGAAGTTCAGCTGGTAACTCGCCTAAATAGTCTTTATGAAATGTAAAGCTATGGTTATCTTCTAAATACCCACTTTCTAGTATTTTATATGCAGCCTTACATGCTTCTCCAATAATTAATGGGCTACCAACAGAATATAGTATTTCTCGTGCTTCATTCAGTGCCTGCTGGTAAGACGGAAAGAAGGCTTTTATATCTCGTTTAAGGCTCTCCGGCATTTTACTTTGTGTTTTGCGTTTTTCAAACATGCTTAAAGCAAAATAGACAATAAGGTCTTCTTTCCGTTTTTTATTTGCTTCATTGTATACGTCTTCACCAAAGTGTTTTAGTAACGTCTTATGTGCTTTATTGTGAGAGCCACAAATGCGTCGAATTTGGTCAGAAAACTCAAATTCATTATTTGCGGGGATTCTGCCATATTCTAATGTTGTTTCCCAGTAGTCGGTAAATAATTCTATATGTTTATCAATAACATCTTTTTTAATGGTTTGTGGTTTTAACGCAAGCTGACGTTGTGTTTTTTGTTTCCAGTCACGTTTTATATGCTGGCGCTCAGATAAGAATACTTGCTCTTCAATTTTGTCTTTGAATATTAAAAATATACCTTGGCCTGTAGCAATAGCAGTTTCACCAAGTGATGACTCTATGTAGTAACGAATTTCACCCTGAGAATAGTACTTTTGAAATGTGTTCCTGCTTGTAATAACTCCATCTTTATATGGAGTGAATTGGCTAATTACACTATCACCGGCAATCATAACAGCTACGACTAATATCTTATCTGTATGTTTCCATGCATCTAACAGTGTTTCTGTTCTTTCTTGGCGATCTTCAATTACATTTAAAACAAAGCCTAAGTTTACTATATCGCGATTTGAATATTCTTCATCTGATCGGTGTACTGGATCCCAGCCGGTTACATCAATACCGTGTGCTTCTAGCTCTCTAACATCGTCACCCTTGCCACAGCCGTAATCTAGTATGGTGTATTCACCATTTATATAGTTATGTCTTGCTAGCGCCTGCATCGGTTGTGAGAGTTGATTGCGGTCAATCGCGGTTCTATGTCTTTCAATATCACCAGTGAAATTTGAAAGGTCAGTACTGGGAGTAGGCTTTTCAGTTAATGGCTGTAGCCTACCTTTTTCATCAAGATAATATCCTTTCGATTTAATAAGCTTTTCCCAGTTCTTTTTGAATCCAATACTGCTTGTTTTCTCATACAGTCCAATAGCTTCACCTTCGGAGGTGATTTCTTTAAACAGGGATGATAATGGATAAGACTCGCTAACAAAGGTTTCCTTACGGTGGAGAATAGGTGGATTCTCTGATTTAGAATAATCTGATTTTCTAATGCTTTGTTTTTCTAAATCTGTTATTTGGCTTAACTTTAACTGCGGATAGCTGTCATCTTCAAAGTCTGGGTAATTCAGATAAGTTATCTTATAGTCTTTTTTATAAAATTTTATAATATTCCAGCTATCTTCTTGGATTTGAAATTGATCGATTGTCTCGAGGACTAGTGATGCGAGATTACATGGTATATGTCCTAATGCACTCTCGTGAACATAAACTGAATCTGGTAGCTTTTTACCAATATCTAGCTTTTTAATTATATCGCGATATTCAGTAAATTCCATGATAGTATTTTATTTATTGTTGATACTTATTTTATTATAAATCAATAAGTTGCAATCTCAATGTTACGCGGATTCAAGTTGCTAGTGCAACTCAGTAGTTCGGAATAAAAAGGTTAGCTGCGATAGCATATGCCTTTTTCATTCCGGCAAGAGTGAGGGCACATATGAAAAGCTACAAGAAGCTAACCGAAGAGATACGATACCAAATTTCAGCGTATTTGAAAGCAGGATTTACACAAACAGAGATTTCTTTGTCTGTTGGCGTGCATAAATCAACCATATCACGTGAAATTAGGCGTAACAGTGGGCTACGCGGTTATCGCCCTAGACAGGTACAGATAAAGTCATTAGATCGTCGACAACTTAAGTCACAGAGCCGTATTGATCAAAGCACCTGGATTCGTGTTGAGCGTATGTTATGCGAAGACTGGAGTCTTGAACAAGTGAGTAAGCGGCTAGTCGACAGTGGATTAGCAAGTGTGAGTCCTGAATGAATTTACCAGCACATTATAAATGACAAGATACAAGGCGGGAGTTTACATACAGATTTGCGATGTCAGAAAAAGCGACGAAAGCGATATGGTATTTATTCACGACGAGGCCAAATACCTCACCAAGTATCCATAGATGAGCGACCTTCAATTATTGATGCTCGTTCTCGTTTTGGCGACTGGGAATTAGATACAGTCATAGGAGCCAACCATAAACAAGCATTGGTTACGATAGTGGAACGAAAATCGCGCTTAACCCTAATAGCAAAGGTCATACGTAAAACGTCTGCCAATGTAACGGATGCAATAATACGATTATTACAGCCCGTATCCGATTGGGTGCATACGCTGACCGCTGACAACGGAAGGGAATTTGCCGGTCACATAAAAGTAGCAAAAAACTACAGGCTGACTTTTATTTTGCACATCCGTTTTCCTCATGGGAGCGCGGCTTAAATAGATTCTAAGTCTTTAACTTTTTGCATTTCAAACAATGACATTACATATTTTTTAAAAAACCAATGTCCCTCTGAAAGGTACATTAGGTCTGGCTCATAGAGTGATGTGCAAATTCTGGCGGGGATGTCCCAAGTACCCCATTAAGACATCGTTATCTACAATGCCATTTCTTCTGCAATTATTTAACTAATCTGAAACTTCTATCTAGGCGGTAGGCGTGAGCTTTAGACTCCCTTCTATTCATCCATGAATATCCGTTTTACCCTGAACTTTCAGGTACGAGCCTACCATAATTCTCTACCAACCAGTGTAATTGAGCATCAACTCTGCAATTACACGATTACCTTGGAGATCCAATTTACCACTGAGGTCTGCCAGACCCAGCAAACCACCATCCAGCATTAACTTACCACCCCATTCAGCATTATAGAAAGAGCACATAGCAGCAAGGAGGGCGGCTTCGCCACCTGACAACACACCTATCCGTTCGTTAATTAATTCGAAGTCAGGAATGACTTGCCACTTGTCAGTGACCTGTTCAATGCGTTCTGCTTTCTCACAGAAAGTCGGGTTAAAAGTGAACCAGGATTCACCAACGATTTTGATGCCCTGTATCCAAGCCGTAAGAAATGCACTTTCAGCCTGAGCGTAGTGAGTTTGAGATTCTTCACGTTCTTTGCGAAACCTGGCAAGTGTCACTTCATCAATAGTCATTTTTATATCCTGTTATAAATGTCTTTTAAATATTTGAATTAGAGCAACAGCCACGTACCAATAAAAATAAAATAATCCAGAGACCATCATCCCTATTTATTTCCAGATACTTCCAGATTATGGAAGTATCTGGAATATTTTGTATATAATTTATTGCAGTAGCTTTCTACTATCTATCCAAACCTCTTATGGTTTTATAATATTTTCAATCTGTTGTGCTGCAGAATCAAATGAATACATGCACTCAAATTCTTCGTTCTTTCGTTCACAATCATATTTTGATTTTTCAAGTATCAATGCGTCCGCAAAATCAGCATCTTTCTTTTTTGACCCAACTTTAACAGGTTTGGTGTTTCTAATAACATTGAATGCTCTCCATACTGATTGCCCATCCTCAAAAGTGACATTTGGCTCCTTGAATAACTGATCGACAACATATAAGAGTTCATCCTTATTTAATTTGTATCGCTTTCCTTTCAAAGTCCAAATGGTTTCTGTTAACACAACATCAGTAATCAGAATTTTTCTCTTACCATTTACTATTTTATTGGCTTTTTGCGATTGTATATCATCATCTTGTAAAAGGTAGCGCAGCAATACATTAGTATCGATAGATATCACGCAGCACCCTTATGTTTTTCATCAATGGCACTTTGTAATGACTGTTCATCACTCACTTTTTTGTCACTTTTAATATAACTAAGAATTCCTCTTGCTGTGCCCATTTCTTTTTTCACTATGATAATCTGTCCGTTATATATGAATGTTTCAATATCATCACCGGGATTTATGTTTGCTTCCTCACATAAATTAATCGGAAGAGTGATTTGTCTCTTAGCGCTAACCTTTGGCATGTTGAATCTCTTTACTTTAATGATATAGTAAAGATTAAGCTGGTCTTTACAAAATGTCAATAGTAAAGAAAGTCATCTCAGGGTTTTCATGGCCTAATGCCCGTTGAATCGATTCCAAATAATATTCTTTTAATCACTTCATGGTCTATGCTTTAACCAATAACATGCTATGGAGTAACTTATGAACTCACAAGAATACCCATATTATCAACGATATATGAACTTCATGAAACGTGCTGTGTTTCTGTTTCTACTCGTTAGTATCTTTGGTTATTCCCTGCAGGGACTCGATAGCCTGGGTATCCAGCTGGCCAGCTGGCCATTGCTGTTTCAATGGATGATTCTGGTCGCTATGATTGCCAGCACCCACCGACTGTATAATCGGTATTATCCGGCGTTTTCACAACTGTATGATAAGATTCAGAATAAGGTGTGTGACTGGGTACTTGATTACGTTTTTAACATTCACCATCATTAAATAAAGGTGATCCCAGGTGTTACCCTGGGATCACTTCGACTTCACTTATCTAAGCAGCTTGCTCCTCCTGGTGCAGTAAATCTGCAAAGTCAGTTTCATTATCATACTCACGATGGCATTCCGTGTAGTTGGCATCAACATAGAGACTTACCACTTCATTCTCCATATCAATACTTAACTCGCCTTGGCCTCCCTCATTGTTGTACCAGTCCACATCCGTGGTTTCCAAGTAGCCGTAGGTCATATCTTCGATAGCATCACGGATGGATTTTGTTACCAGCTCCTCGGTAACAACCCATCCACCATCTTCGTACACCCGATTAAAGGACATAATTTCCATATTATGCTCTCCAATCTCAGTGTCAGGGCCAATTGCTATGTCATAGATGTGGCCACTATCACCGCCACCAGAAAAACTAACCTCCACTGATGAAGCCTGATGCTGCCGAAGTGCAACCAATATCCGTGACAGGTTAGACCGCCAACGCGCATTGTTTGACCTGGTAGTTGAAAAATCCAGTCCCTGTATCGCATCCTCGATGCCCAGCTGTGCATAAATCGCAGTCCGCTCAGACTGAGTTGGATTACGGTTCATACGTGCCTTGATCTGACCAATGCGAATGGGTTGATCAGCGTTCATGGTCTTGAGTAGCTCAACAGTCCATCGAGTTCGATTCATAAACACCACACAGATAGCCGTGTTACCAGCCGCCAGCTTGTCATGCCAGGAAGCAACGCAATGACGCTGACGCAATCCCTCCATGCCTAAACGCCGAGAATTCCGGACCAGATAGCCCGTATATTCGTTGGTCAGATGCTCACTAAAGAACGACATATCATAATCAATATGCTCATTTGCCAGACGCTGTAATGTAGCCAGACGCGATAATTTTCCATGTACATCCTGCCAGCGTTTTGCACTCCACCACAAATTGACTCTTCGGTCATTCTGCTTAGCCATCTGTATCACATCAGCCACAGGGACGCCCTGGGATTTGAGATACAGATAGCTCGTGGCAAAAGCGGGTAACTTATCAGTTTCCTGACTCAACTCACCCGCATCCAGCACTGTTTCCAGTACGTGTTGGTCAATATGACCAATGGAAAGCAGACCTTCCAGCTGGCGCATTGCCTTATTTGGGAGCCGATGAAGGCGTTTTGTTAATGCCTCGGGTAAGTTATCCATGCTTTACCCCCGATCCTTTAGCTTCCAACGTCAGAACACCATGTGACATCCACACCTCAGGCTGAATCCTACTTAACCAGTCAGCAAGATTAGGGATCCGGCCTCCACAATCTTCCATAATATGTTGCTCACCAACATAACGTACCGGTACCTTTTTACCGTCACTGTTTTTGATAGTCACACCAAACACACGTTCAGATTCAAAAATACCTTCTGCATGATGACGCAGCGCTCGATGTCGAAAGTCACAAAAGGACTCTTTGGTTGCATCAAACCAACGGTGGATCTCCAGATAATCTTCTGGCTTTCCACCAAATTTACGTGCGGATGATTCCGCATGATAGTAAGGGGCTGTCATAAATGACTCCTTCTTTAAGTGTAAATGAAGGAGAACGATCCCTGCTGGGGATCATTCCCCAGCGGGTTTCAAGCTTGAGTCACATCGTTTACACGATGACCAGATATCACATGACTCAGGATCTGGTTAATAGTGCTGGTTTTTGGCTCCAGCAAGCACATTCATTACCCATGGCATTTACAAAATGATTTACAGCGTAAATTACTTTGTAAATGCCTGTCTTTCGACAGGCTGTTATTATTTAAATTTTCTCTCGATTACACATCTTTCACTATCATGAATATGTAATGCTTCTTCGAGAGTCGTTTCATAAGTATCGTGCGGCATTCCAACTGCTTCTACCAATTCGTAATCATCGATATCAGCGAGTCGCTTCAGTAGTCCTGATCGAATTTCTGCCGCAGAAACATTTTCTGCATCGTTTGCAGTTTCTACACTAAACGCAAGAGTGAAGGCATGGTTGTAAATTACTTTATTCGCCATTGCTTACTCCTAGCTCAGTCATTGACTGCATGCATAATGCGTTCATATCTGAATGCAGAGACCCATCAATAGCGCATTTGATAATGCCAGTTTTCGCCAGATCTAATACTTTCTTGAACTGGTCTAAAATGGCATAACTTTCTGACTCTATATGTGAAAACACTTCATTCCATTCCATATTTTCATACGGTCCGAAGATAACGCAATTATCAGGCTCTTCATCCTGTCCAACTGCATCAAGTGTTAACATATAGTTTTCATAGAAGGGCATTGCTTCATCGTTAAAACACAATGTTTGCGCTGCAGCAAATCCAATCGCTCGTTTTTCAAGTTCTGAAATCATTTAAATTTCTCCCGTTAATAAAAAGGCAGGGCCTGTAAAAAACAGACCCTGTGATATCTAAGCCGCTACTGCTTTCTCAGATATGTTGAAGTTAATTGCATCACCAATCGTTTTACCGACCGCAATAAAAGAACAGTGAATTACCGACTGCCCCAGTATTTCGTGTGCAACTGTGTCAGATACACCGCTAACCAGGTATTCAGGAATTGTTTTTACCTTCGCATGTTCGCGTGGGGTGAATATTCTCTGCTTGCCTGTCAATGGATGCTTAAGAAATGGCTCAGTAGATCTCAGCTTGGAATATCCACGGCCAATGGTTCCACAAGAGCTTTCATTGCCCGTGAGTAATTGACGCTTAAATCCTTTACCACTAGCTATATCTCTCTGCTCTTTCTGATCTAAATAGTCCAGTATTTTCCAACGTGGAGAATCATCATCGATGCATTCCATCACATCATTCAAACTGGTCTCTTTAGTTCGCAAAGCTTTAATATTATTAATATCAAAACCATTAAGGCCTTCGGTTATAGCAACAACACATAATCGTTTTCGTGCTTCAAGCGCACCCATCTGATTACCATCCAATATAGTTTCATGCACCTGGTACCCAATCTCACTAAGCACCTGACGTATGACCGTCATACTGGCTGTTGTTTGATAGGGTGGTACATTTTCTAAAACAATAATGGATGGCTGTGTTGCCATAACGATTTTAAGAAATGCCACAAATAAACTACCGGCCGTTTCATGCTCTTCAGCTCGGGAAAGTTTGTTTTTAGAACGTCCTGAAATAGATGCTCCAGTACAAGGAATCCCAGCAGCAAGTAAATCAACTTTGGGTAGTTTATGTGTTTCAACATCTTGCATCGGTGCCTCAATTGCAATTGAGTCTTTGTCCCAGACAGAATTGTTTCGCTGACTTGCATCAAGATATTTGCCTTCGATTTCAACTGCAAATGAAAGCCTGGCGGCTATATTTGCAAGATTAAGACCTGTATGAAGAGCGTGATCCAGAACACCGCCACCATGTGCCAACGAACCCATTTCTAATGGTTCGTTATTACATAGTTTTCTGATTAGACGTTCTAATCGTTCTTTTTCTGCAATTTCACGATGATGAATTGTGATGATAATTTCATCGGGTTTGATAATGGCTCTAATACGTTCAGCTTGACCAAATACTGCTTCGATCTCATCTGCTCGTATGTCCATAACAGGAAGATAGGCATCCTTCTGTTTTCTTCGACTGACTTTGCGTGCGCCATCATCACAAAAGGATAGACAAATCTGATCCTGCTTTTTGATCAGACTAAATCGCATACCAGGTGTGATGCCTTGAGTAGCCAGCTTTTGGCCTTCTAGCCAAATGCGAGGCTTGCCTTTATGCTCACCAATTTTACGATAAACAACATTCGACATAGTTTTCTCCAAAAAAATGGAGAATGCGCCCAATCGGGTGCATTCCCCGATTGGGTTGAAAGACGTTAGTGTTACTTGTCCAGGTTAATCCAGATAAATAGCGCTAACCTCGTTTAGTGCTGGCTCATAAGTGATAAAGTATCCAAAAGTACAATACTCCTCATGAAATCCACTGTAGATAATCAATTCAGAATCCACTTCATTAACTGTCCATACATGCTTTGCTTCGTCAGCGATAAGCACATTATGAATAGTTTGATAATCACGTCCATACGTTTCAAACATATAAAAGTCATCATCAATCGATAGTCCTGATGTTTGATTGTTTGGATTGATTATCGGCATAAACCGATCAAACCATTGGTCAAAAGTTAAAACGTCTGGCCCATTCATGCGCATGCTTCCAGTTGAGACAGAAATTCTCCGAAATATTCAGAAGGGACATTACAAGATTTTCCATACCATAGACCGTTAGTCTTGCTCCAGCGAAAACCGGAACGTTTTAGTATGCCTCGAACATCTTCATCTGGCTTTTCTTTGAAAACAATTTCAACATAGCCTGGTCGGGTACCATCCCTTACTGTGATAGATGAATCACCCGCGTCCGTATTTTCCAACGTGCTTACCGTGTTTTCAATCACTTCGATATCTGCATACTCCGAGAGGATGCTATGGATATCCGATTGAACAGAATTACCGTTGAAATGACGCTTGGGATCATGAACAGTGTATAAACGTCCTTTACGAAATGCTTCAACTGTTGGTTTTTCAATTCCAGCAGTTTCATAATTCGCCTTGTGTTGTTCATACTCCTTGTCGATGGCTATCTGTATTAAGCGGTCACTGTAGTCTCGATTTTCAAAGACATAGTTATTGCCCCCAAATACATCCGGCCAGACATTATCTGCATTATGCTCATAGATATCTTCCATTCCGTTGAAGTTGCCATACTGATACTTACCTGTAATAGCTTCTACTTGCGACTTGGTTGGTCCATCCGTCCAATGCACATCAATGGCTGATCCACCTGACATACGCACAGAAAACTTAACACCTGGAAAAGCGCGTTTGAGTTCAATGCGTATATTGGCAGCACCTACTTTTGCAGATCGTTCACCACTGCATAGCTGTTTGAGATAGGGATATTCCTGACGCAATTTCTCACGCCTTTGATCTCGTCTCATACTGGCTTCTTGTGCTTCGCTCTCTTTACGTTGAGATTCCGATTCATGAAAAGCAAGTAGCTCATCGATACGCTCCTGAGAAACTATTTCATCTAACAACTCCCATTGAGCACCATAAATAATGGATTCTGGAATTTTATTAGAGAGACAGCCATTTTCAAAAACTACATCGAAATAAGCATTCCCACCGGAGGAAATAATGCTGCACATATTGTTAACACTTTCTGGATCCTGTTCGCCGTGAATGTTAAAAACAACACCATGACGACCACCATAAAGTGATGAATATACACATTGGCCGATTTGAACATGTGAGTGATTACTCATGAGTTACTCCTTTGATTATTTATGCATAAAAAAAGGGAAACTCGCCCCAGGTGGGAGAAGTTTCCCCCGTCTGGGTTGGTAATATGATTGATTAGTTAACTGAAAAAGATCGTAAATTACGGATAGGTGTGTGCTCTTTGAAATGCTCAGCAAACGTCAGTTCATAACCCTGACTCTTTGCAGCATCAGCGAACACAGCCGCATCACAATCTTCTTCAAGATAACCATTCTCGTCATCCATATAGCTACAAGGTGTGATCTGGTTTTCAATACCCAGTTCGCTAATTAGCGACTTTGGTACTTCAAGCCAGCCATGACCAGGGTCTGTATGGAATATTAGATTGAGTGATTTCATAATTTCTCTCCTCAGAAATTAAAGGGAGAAATCTCCCAACAGGAAATTTCCCCTGTTGGGTTGGGTCGGAATGACCAAATTAGATGTGAATCGCAGCATTAATGCTGTGTCGGTAATTCTCGATTCAGGACCGACTTTACGGTGCTATCAATATGCCTGATAGCGAGCTAACAACTAGAGTATATTATAAAAAATTACCTTTTCAAAACAGTCATTTTGCTTTGAAAAGGCCTCTCGTAATGAGAGGCATAGATTTGTTAAAAACAACCGCACGTGATCAGCTGACCACGACAACGAGGGCATTTTTCATTATCACAGCCTGGATGATGTAGCCCGCCTGGGACCACATTACAGTCTGCACAACGTGCCACACCATCATGGGAGTCGTAAGGTATAGGATCCAATACAACGCCATCAGGATACACAACCTTCTGCTTACAGCTCACCGCTTTAACAGAAGTCATTTCCTGCAAACAGACATCACAGATTGCCATAACTATGGCCCTCATGTATCCGCGTAAACACCTGATTATTCAGATGATCTATTTTCACTATCATTGGTATTCTCCAGTTTTTAAAATAGCGAGACACCGACCCTACAGGGAGGCCGAGCTCCCTATGGGGTTAGTAGTACGCTATTAATCCTCTACAACATGAAAATCATGCCGACAGCCTGGATTTAAACAGCCATGATGCTGTGTGCCGTTATCATCTTCGGTAAAGATGGTACGTGCGCCACATTCAGGACATGTAACGGGATCATCACCCATAACATGTAATTCCACCGTTTCTTTAAGAACGGGCATATCTTCTCCTTGTGATATTGCTAAAGATAAGAAGGAATAACCCAATGGGTTACTCCCATCGGGTTTAAAAAAATTATGCCGCCAGTAACTGTTTTGCCAGAGCGACCTCAATGCTATCCCCATCCTGGTTCAAGACATCAAGACCTGTATCCGGCATGTCGCCAGATGTGCTCTGTGCAACAGCTATTTTCTGAGCCATGAGAGATAAACATGCAACCTGCGCTGTATCCTCATACCCCAGAAAGTACACAACGACATCATGCTCTTGACCAATACGCCATGAACGGCGAGCGGCTTGGAGCACGGTGTAGACGTTATACCCAGACTGCATAAACACGATGCTAGGAAAGTCCAGTAAATCCAGACCGGTTTTCACCAGCTCCGGATTGGTAATCAACACATCAATACCACGATCCACTTGTTCAAAGATCCAGTCTTCTCGCTTGGTCGTAGACACTGATGCCCTGAGTACCGCCACCTTCAGACCTTCGCGTTCCAGCTGCTGCTTTAAGCGGGCAGTGGTGTCACGTTTGCCTGTGTACACTGAATAAACCAATGTACGACGACCACGGGCTTTCTCCTGTTTGCAAAGACGCAAGCATTCCTGTTCCTTGGGTGTCATTTCTGATTCATCAAAAATGGACCCGCTGTAAAACAGTGATGCCCGTGTCCGTGGATGCTTGACATGCTCTTCCCGAAAACAAGTATCGGGCCACGCAAGCAATGCATTCATCACAACACCTAACAGCGTGTTATCACCTTTACGCAAGGCGTCTTTCAGCTCCTGTTTTAACGTGTTGCTCATCTTGGTGTAGACATCAGACTGATCAGACGCCATCGGCAAACTGAGCAGCTTTTCTTCATAAGATGGCAAAACGTTATCGCCAATATCCTTGAGCTTTAGAAACACCGTATAAGGTAAGATATAACGACACACACCTTCTGGACCAAATCCAGGTGCTTTCGAAGTTCTTACAGTGATACGTTTACCACGCGCAGTTTTATGGCTATCGCCTTCGGATTCTGAGTAGATATCCTTAAGCACACCATGCTCACGCATGAATAACGTAGATGCAGAACCAAGAGTGCCGCGAGAGTTATAGGCATAACCATCTTCTATCATTCGCTGCGGAAGTACGCGGAAAAGCAAATAAAAAAGATCATCACCATAGCCACCCATCAATGTACCGGTTAGCAAAATGACTTTGCGAATTTTATTCGCAAGCACACCCATTGCCTGTCCTTGAGCGCTCTCATTTTTTAATTCATGAGCTTCATCCGCGATCATCAAGTCAAAGTACTTATCTGGAAGATATCTTTTTATAAACTCGGTAGGTTGGTAACCACCTTGTCCAAAAGAGAATTCCAAATTAGCCATAGCACGCTCCATCCGTCGAGCCTGTTTATCGCTAAACACCAGGTCACCATCTTCATCCATCAAATTGATGAACTCATAGACGTTATCCGACAACATGCCACCTAGCAGATCTTCACCAAAAAATGAAAGCAACTTATCCGCTGTTTTCGGTCCTATGGTAGGTATCTGACACATAGCATCTGCAACCAGCTCGCGTCGAGAGCGTTGCCGTTGTTGTTTTCGAATAAGTGTCCAGAGTGGCTCATGACACTCTTGGCAATTAGTCCGCTTGTTATCAGGAAAATTGCCTGGTGACACTGGAAGAGGCATACCTTCACCATCTTCCACCGTCAGAATCGTACCGCAACGTGAACAGGCACAGACCTGATTTGTTACGACATAACTCTGAGAGTTTTCATTACCAATTTCCGTGTACTTACGCACATGCTGATTGCGAACCATATATGCGGGTATCCAATGGAAACCCATACGCATACGGACGCGACCCAGGATGAAGTACTCCGGTCCATCATGAGGCGGCTGACCCAGTTGCTCACGTAACATAAGCAATTTAGTCAGTGTATCTGGTCCATTCAGAATCCATACACGAGCATTAGCCACGGTTTCTTTAATTTCACGTTGCCACTTGTAACATAAATGTGGTGGTGAAATTATCAGTATCCGCTTAAATCCCTCAGCATGCATCACGGCACTGGCCGCGATTCCCATGATAGTTTTGCCTGTACCCATTTCTGCATTTAGAATGACAGACTTTTCCTGTGTATCTAGCAGTAAACGACATATGGCCTGAACCGCTTCCTGTTGAGCAGGGAAGGGCTTACGGAGTAAGCCATCCATTATCGCTGCACGAACAGGATTCGGCTGACCATCATAGACAGGTGGATTCTGATTCTGCACTGCGTCTAGCAGCCCATCACCAAAATCCTGAACAAAATCTGATAGTGATATAACGCCAGCTGGCGCAATATCTTCAACAGATTCCAATTGATCAATCTCGGGCGAGATCATAGTTGATGTGTCTAGCACATCCTCTGCTACAGCAGACATAGGCATACCTCCAAAGGTTAAAAAAGGCATACCTGTCCCTGTCGGGAAAATATGCCCCGATAGGGAAATGTGCTATTCTTAAAGTACTTAAAAATAGCGTTTCTAACTAATTAACAAAGAACCTGATGCAATGATCATTGATCTCAATAGTAAACACAGAATTTCAAATACTGTGCTTAACTTTATGAGAAAAATGGCTGCACGTAATGGTCATGCTATTAATTCGATCAGTTCAGATCAGGAAGAACTGGAAGCCCTGATTAAAGGACTTCCAGCAGATATAGCTGATGACATGATTCAATTTATTGAATCAAACACTCAACCACGTGATTTAGACTCGGGCAATTCCTGAGTCTTATTTTAAAATTTTAGATAGCAAAGCCACATAATGATGACTAGTCCTACACAACTCTATATCCAGGATCCACTAACGAATCGCATTCGCATAACAAAAGCGGGAATAGAGAAATACGGACAGCGCTTTGCCAGAGCTGGTTATAGCATTCAGACTATAAAAACCCCGACTGAATTTAAGAATGCGGTCGATGCCTGCTTTGCATTAGAACTGCAGCAGCTTGCATCGACAGCGAAGGGAAAAAATGCTGATCTGGATAACATATTAAATGGACTACCTGGCTGGGATTAATTAATCCTCAAACAAGCTTTTCAATTCGATATATTCCGTCAAGATTTCCAATGCTCGTTTTGCATTAGTGTCCTGAACTTCTCCATTTTCAATCAGCTCACTGAGCTTTCGCTGACGTTCACGAAGCTCCTGTAAGCTTGCGCTTTCACAGTATTTATGGATCTTCCAAAGCTCCATTCTGGTACTCCTTTTTCGTACTTGGAATACCAGACCCAATCGGAAGGTATTCCCGAGTGGGTTAATAACATGAATCGAATCTCCGAAAAGATTGACAGACATCACACGATTCAGGGTCTGTTCAAAGCGCTGGTTTTTGGCTCCAGCAAGCACATTCTTACGCCTTAGACATTTTCAAAATATTTTAAATCTTAATCTGCTTTGAAAATGCCTCTCTATTTTAGAGAGGCGGTGAATCATAATGTAAAACGTACAATCGGGATTTCTACTAAACCACTGCATTGTGTTTTTCCAGTTTCTGCAACAATCCCTGCAGCTACTAATGAAGCTAACATACCTTCATTTTCACTGTAGTTTTTGATTGCGGTTTCACGCTTTCCAAACAAATATTCTGGTAGACATACCGTAGCCATACACATCGGTTCACCAGCTTCGAATGAACGACCCTGATTATGCTCTGTATCGGCTATTACCAACTCAATAGCTGTTTGTCTATTGGTTGAATACTCATGAATATGCACATCACATTCACAATCAAGAAACATCACTTGCTGTGCTAATTTGATCATTGTTTTCTCCTGAACAAATAAATAGCCAGTCAATTCATCCCAGCAGGGTTAAATTGCCCTGGCTGGGTTAAATAAACGGGCACTCTACTAACTGTGCCCTACAAGTGTGGTATAGAGAATATTGTTATTATCTATACTGGCTTGAACTGCATATTGTGGTAACTTTGCCTGGTGAGCCTGGTAATCATGTATAGGCCATTGATGTGCTCGTGATAATTCACATGCATAATCTTTTGCCATTTCATAGTTACTAAAATCACCCACACACAAGACCTCAATACATCCATTAACCTGATTAGGTTTGTAGCGAGCATAAACCGAAAAGAACTCCGGATCTGAATCGTCCACCTCACAACAAGTTCCCATAGGATCATCTGGATCGTGCTGATCACGCACACCATGTATTTCTAGCCCATGATATAACTGTGACTGTCCATTGATTAACGAATCAGCATAGCGACCATTCATAACATTTTTCTTTTCCATAAGATTAGTCCTCATTGGCTTGCATAATAGTTACAACAGGCTCTCCCTGATCACCAGGTCCGATGTGCAATTTCAGTGTGACTAATCTTGCACGTTTAGCACGTCCTCCTCTCGGAACACGATACAGCTGATACATCAACTGCTCAGATTGAAGACTGCTTTTTGCGGCCATCGATGCCATAAAAAGCACATCCCATAACCGACCTTCTTGATCCTGATAGGTCTGACGTTTACTGTCTGTCTCATCCCAGGCAACACAGTCTTCCCACGCATTGCGTGTTAGTGCAGTGTGTATTTTAAATCCAGCTTCTTTAGCTGTTGTTGATACATCAACCAGATATCCATCTTCAAGTGCTTGAGCACGTGTATATGAATAAATAACATCGCCAAATAGCGAGTCTTGTTCAACAGTTTTGGTTTGCATTGACATAATGTCGCTCCATTGTTGATTAAAAAAATGGGGCGCACCTTCCCAACGGGAAAAGATAGCCCCGTTGGGTTTAAGTAAAAACGAATATTATGCAGTTTCAGGTAATGCTATTTGCTGACTATGAATCAAATCACTGATCACAGTTTCTACATCATCACCTATATGCACCTGATAACCACTCATGTCATGACCATTTTCCAATAAGCGAATCCACTGCTTTTCAAAACATTTAGCTATAAATACATCACGCCAATGATCGAGAAGAGGCAGGGGACACACTGTCTTGATAAGTGGCCATGGATCGGGTTGTGGATCGTCCATGCGATATAACATAAGCGCACGATGATTCGTCATATCTGCCTTGACTGATAAACGATCATAAATCCACATCTGAGTGAGCACACCAAAAATGGTGTTACCTGTCTTGAACGTATTTTTTTCAAGATCATCAACATTAGGCACTGTCACAAAGTGACGTTGTCCATCATGTCCCAGTAAATGAAAATCACGAATCCCGTTTTCTGATTTTGGCAGCTGCAATCTCGCCAAGATTTCCTGTAAGGCAGTATCACGACCCCACAAAGAAATAAAAACAAGTCGATTAGATTCATCTGTCAAGAATGCATCGACGTACACGCCATCGATAACACTAATGGTAAACAGCGACATATTACCTCCGAATAAGTTAATGCCAAAACATCCGAAGGCATCACACCTACAGGTGCGGCCCTGCGGGTGTGATGACGTGTTAAATTAAGAAAATGAAACTGCGAGTAATACGAAACCGTAATACAAAACTAAAATACTCCAGAGTAGCGTTTTGCATAGCTGGATTATTTTCTGTTTCGGTTTCATAACTTGCTTGGCCATAGACTTCATGCCGAAACGCTGTTTTAAACGTTCCTTAGCATCCTGCTTCAACTTCCGCACATGCTCTGCATGGGTCGAAACAAAATAAGCCGTTGGGGAGTAGTAAACTCTTTGCATGATTGATATCTCCATTTGGAATACACCATAGAAGACACCAACCCAGGGGATAGGTATCCCCATGAGTGCGGGTTGTGAAAGATGGATCGGGATTCAGATGAATCCGTCTGGCATTACGCGATCCAGGGCCAGCTCAAAGTACCTGATAACGTCAGGTGGCGTACTACACCGTTGAGTTTACACAAATATTATATTCTTTCAAAGAGGCTTAACCAGCATCTATATCTGGGTAAGCCCCCTTGTCTAGCAAGGGGGGTGTTAAGTTTATTGAATGATGAGACATCGCCCGTAAGTAGGACTGCCTCGAGTAAAATCAATGGCTCGGATGGTGGGCACAAAACGATCTGTGTGGATACGTTTAATGCCAATTATTTCATCTTTGCTATTGGTCTCATGCTCTTCTTTCACAGACTTTGCTTTGAAAGTATCGCCTTTGATGACATACGTTCGTCCATCATTAGATTTCACTACACCAAATATCTGACCGGCTGCCAGGGCTAATGCCAGGTGCCATTCAGATAGCTTCCGCAATGGTGGCCGGTGTGCTTTTTCTGTATAGCGAAAAACGCTCCCCATCTGTTTCCAGAGTGAAGGGTAGTGATCAAGAACATCTTCCAGCTGACGAGGATCAACACGCACGGTATGAAATTTGAATTCATCCTGCAGATTGCTCGCCGGTACACAGTAATAATCACCGGTCCAGTTTTGCGGTAGCTCTTCCGCTTCGATGTCACCTTTACCAATACCCATCAGACGATCTCTAGTAGGTATATCTGTATCGCTGACACGTTGCTTAATGCCAAATACTACAAGCTGCTTATACCGTGTTTCAGGTGCCATATAGGCCTTAACATGGGTAAAGTGACGTGCAATCCAGGTACTGTATTCCTTATCGAGTGAATAGTAAGGAATGATCAATACCATGACTCCACCGTACTGTAACAACCCGTGTGTTCGACGATAAAAAAGTTTTTCGAGTCGATCACGTTTTGAGTTAAGGTCTGTTTTATCTTTAACCGTATCGCCATAGGGCGGGTTCAACATTAACAGACCATAGCTTCTGCCACTGATCACACAATCATGAATGTCACTGTGAACACAGTGAGTCAAGATTTGCTTACCATGCCAGGCGCGTTCCTCGTTATATTCAATACCATAACTCACACACTGGTCACCCAGATGATGTTGTGTTTCTGCAATAAGAACGCCTTCACCACAGCAGGGATCCAGAATACGCATTGTGCCCATTTCACTGGGTACCAGTGCATTAAGTATTCTCTGAGTGGTTAAGCTATCGGTGGGGTAGTAACCATTCTTCTGGTAATTCGCAGCGAGCCGTTGAAACATTAACGCCATGTTAATTCTCCAATAGTTGCTCCAGAATAGAACCACCGGAAGGTGATTCCTTCCGGAAGGTTTAAAATATCGACTAAGTTAAGCGACTTCGTCTAAAGCCTCTTTATCAATCGTGACGGTGTACCATTCATTGCCGGTAGGCGAATCATGGTGAAAATTTTGAATACGGATTGTATTATCGTCATCAATAAAGATTCGGAATGTACATTCTGTATTCGGCAGGATATTGGATAGGAAAACCTTAGCATTATCAGCTTCAAATCGAGACCATCCACTCTGGTTACGCCAACCAAAATTATTGACTTCGCAATACCAGTAACCAGTTGAATTGATTTCCTGAAGCTTGTCAGACAAACATTCCAGAAGATCGTCCCACTCAAATGAAAACAGATCGTGATCATCAGAAGCCTTTGACAATGCTTCGTCATCATTTACTGCATCACCATTTTCAATGAGAAACTTCGCCTGATTATTCAGGATCTCGTAAGTATCCCAGATCAGATAAGGTTGTTGCTCTTGATTACTCATAGCATTTCTCCAAAAATATACCGGAGAAACCACCCATACCGGATGTGCTTCAACCGGTGGGTTTAAAGTAAAATAGGAAGAGCTTTCTCACTGGCTTTTTACGCCAATGCTTTAGCTCCTTTATCCCATGACCAACGCGCTATATCGTCCAGTTCATCCCAAGACTTACGGGGTGTCCCATCATGATAGGTTGGTCTTCGTTGCAAATCGGCCTCGTAATCCACCTGACCAGGTGTCTTATAACGAGCATCCGAACATGTTTTTTCTGAAACCATTGATAATACGTTAGGTACCATCGAGTGCCTCCTGATAAAACGATAATGATGAGATCACAACCCATAAAGGATTGATCCCTCATGGGTTAAAAGAATGGACCAATAAAAATTAATCCGAATATAAAACGCTAAAGAAGACCTCGTTTTGCGAAAGAAACAACGCCTCCTTTAGCGACAATGACATGATCAAGTACTCGAACATCTATTGTCTTTAATGCATCGATCAATCGTGCAGTTATACGTTCATCTGCCTGACTGGGTTCTGGTTCTCCAGAAGGATGATTGTGTACAAACATGACTGCTGCTGCATTATGTTGTAATACACTTTTAACCACCTCTCTTGGATAAACTGAGACACCATCAATAGTCCCGCGAAATAGCTCATCGATTGTGATCATTCGGTGTCGTTGCGATAAATAAATTACCGCAAATACTTCATGATCAAGATCTTGATATTTAAGCTGTAAGTAAGCACTTGCTTCCTCAGGATCAGTGAATGGTTCACCAGGTAGATAATTATTTTCCAGAATCGTTTTTGCCATACTAATAACTGAACGCTTTTCAAATGAATTAAGATGTTCAACATTAATATTGGAAAAAATATTTTCGGAAATGAAGGGCAATACATTTTGTTCCATAGCAAAATTCCTCATTGGGATTATTGAAAGGAACACCTACCCACAAGGGGATCAGTGCCCCTGTGGGTAAACAGATATTGATTAATGACTCTTAAACCAAAACTGTTGTTTAGGATTGTACTTGTAGCCGACAGACTTCAAGTACGCAGTTTGCTGACGCAGTGTAGAACGACCTACCGTAGGATCCAGTTTAACTTCATCACTTAATGGCCAGACACCAAACAATTGTTCAAGTGCCTTATCATCAAGATCAGTAGAAGATTTAGATTCCGGTGTTGCTTTCTGTTTGCGACTTGCTACTGGACGTTCCTCTTCATCAATTGGGTCGGGTATTGCTTCGGGAACATCCTCAGCCGTACCTTCATCCACATCATAAAGATTAACGCCATCAAGAAATGCGATGGGTTCAATGATTTTTCCAACACCAAAATCACGGGTTCTTAACTCAGTTTTCTTGAGTAAAAATTCACCTTGATAAGTGCCTTTCTCATATTCATCCAGTGCATCGTATCGAACAACAAAATCACCAACCTCTGAAAAAAGATTCGCTACATTGAAGTTCCCATGTTTGCCTCTGATGGTATTAACCACCATACGACCTACGACAGTGACCATATTGCCTCCCATGATCAATCAAAAAATGCCGTCACAGGAGTGCCCATGTGGGACAACTCCCACTTGGGCTAGTAAATTTATATGGATTGAGATCCTAAGATCCGGTGAACATCTAACAATCCAGGGTTCACGCCAGGTTACCACTGATTGCAGTGGCCACATGACATCGCTAAGGTAGTACCTTCTTAAAACTGTTTCGATTAAAACCGCTTTAAGAAGGTCTCTCTTAAGAGAGACCCGAACGATCTAAGCTGATTCATCCAGTTGTGAAATATCAAAAATACCTGTTCGTATTTCTAAATCATTCACTAAACAGAATTCTTCAATACGTTTTATTATTTCATCCGCCTTAGCGATTACTGCATCTTCATTCTCAGAACGATGACCCCATAAATCGCCAACAACCTCATTAAGTTCAATCAGGTATCCATCGATGACAGCACCTGCAGAAATTGCTAGTTGTTTTATATTGGGAGTAATAGGTGCTGATTTTTCCCGATGAGTTGTTCGTACAATCTTCCCATCAATTCTATCAACATCTTTCTTAAGTTCCTGTAGGAATTCATCCACGTGATGAAAATGAACTTTAAATATAGGTTTTTTCATATATTTGTCCTTTTGATGTGGTACTACAACCAGGTAAGAAATAAATCTTACCTGGTGTAATACACAATGTTTAATCCAGTATTAACATACAGCCAGTGCCCAGTGAGATTCTGGTTGCGGCGTATGCATTGATGGGTTAAACAAGATACGTTTTACATCACTGTAAAGCGTCTCAATATAACTATCATTCACTTCCTGTTCCTTTACAGTTACAGGAAGTTCTGACAGAAATGCATCAACTAACTGATTGTGACCATTGAACTGGCCATTCTGCAGTTTAATATTTGCGGCGATTGAATTAGCTGTAGGGATTGATGTTGCCATAAGGATATCTCCATTTTTGAGTGGCCGACAGAGGCTCACTCAAACACTCCTGACGGAATGCTTAAGTGAGCCTCCGCCAGGCCGGATATACCCAAAATGAAAAACACCAATCCCCCAGCTAGGAAATCAGTGTTTCCCAGCTGGGCGTTATGAATCACATCTCCGAAGAGATCGTCCGACATTGCATGATTCAGGGTCGGATCAAACTGCTGGTTTTTAGCTCCAGCAAGCACATTCCTTACGACTACATTTTCTAAATAACCTTAAACCAGGTTGCTTAGAAAATGCCTCTCCAGTAAATCTGGTGAGGCGTAATTTTTAAAAACCCTGAAAGCGTAAAAAAAATGGACATTCATCATCATCATTATTAAATAATGAAATAATTTCATCATCATTCTGATAATTCAAATTTAACAACTCAGAAATAATGTCATCTTCGTTTCTTTCAATAATAGGAATAGGGTTGGTATGCATTGGATTCTCCAGTTTTAAATGGCCGACAGAGGCTCACTTAAACACTCCTGACGGAATGCTTAAGTGAGCCTCCATCAGTCGGATTACCCATTGAGAACAACCAACCCATGTTCGGGAATGATTATTCCCGAACGGGTGTAAAGTATGAATCCAGTTACTATGTAACCACTCGATATTACAGGATTCAGGATCGAGTCAATTTGCCGGTTTAAGGCCTCGGCAGGCTCATTCTGTTATTAAGTAATAAATATTAACTTTCCCGAAACTGTTTCATTAATAAAACAGCTTTGGGAAAGCTCCACCGTTTAAGGTGAACCTTTCCTGATAGAAAGACGATCTTCATCTACAAACGTTCTTTGTGCCAAATTCCGGTTTGAAGCCTCTGATCAGTGACTCCGTCAATACATCGGTAGTGTACTGAGTGGCTCTAAAAAAGAGTCTGAGCCTTATCGCCTGCGCACGGATATACCGCACAAAGGGACTCGTGTTTTTCCGGCCACGGCAAGCTGGTGTGTGTCTCAGGATAGTTGTGAAAGTGTCACAATAGGAAGAAGCCGTGTTAGACCCTCCCTTCAAATACCTGATTAACAAGAATCTCAAGGGAGGGTCTAACAACGGTTGATGTCACATAGCAAGCAGTAACAGACTGCAGGTAAGTGTGGGCTGGTACCGCAAACATATAGATGACAGTCTGTAATTCGGGCAGACTGGGCCGATATTACATCATCCAGGATCGACTCAATGTTGCCCCAGTTTGGGATGAGGCGACTCCACATTCAAAAAATGTGTTCCTGAATGAATTGTATTTGGTCTTACTGCAACAATGTCACAGTAAAGAGTTGCCCCGACAGGTCTGTGGGTTTCCACAGACCTTCGAGACAGTACAATGATCAAGCAGCAGCTTTATGCCATGCTTTTTCATCGTTGTTCCAGCGATATCCCAGATCCTTCAACTTAACACGCTTTGTCTTGAAATTAGGATCATCTTTATCCAGTTTCACGACATTGCTTAGCTGAGTTTCCCAGGTTTGTATGTCATCAGATTCAGGTACCGATTCAGGTACCGATTCAGGTACCGATTCAGCAGACTGTGTTTCTACAGTAGACTGAACTGGTTGAGCATTATCATTACTCGCATCAGCTTGTTGCTGATCGGGTTCTGATGTACTCACATTATCATCACTTTCAGCGATATTAAGGACTTCGTCATTAATTTTCGCCCAAGTGATTTTTAATAACCGACCTTTAATCACATGACAGAGTTGACCTTCACGAGTACCGCTTTTAGCAGTATACGAATTAGGTTGTGGGTCTCCAATATTGAAACGTACCATCACTTTTGAATCGCGATCATTGATCTCGTCTTCATAAGCGGTGACAAATTCCTTAGCAGCTTCTCCAACAACACGCACATCGAAATGTGTGTAATTAGTTGAATCTGCACTGCCATGTAGCGCGGTTACCGAAACAGCAAGATACGCTTTGCCCTGTGTAGGCGTGACGAAACGTGCGCGATTAAGGTAGCCAATACCATTAACGATTAAGTCAAAGTAGTTGTTTTCAGTGTTTTGAGTCATGGTGTTTTCTCCATTTAGGATTTATGTAGACAAAAAAATGCCCACAAAAAGAAAACACCTTGGCCCCATGAGGGAGGTATTCTCCCCTGTGGGCTGGTAGGATTTAGCGGTTATTTTGAATTGTGATTATTATTATGGTCGCTGTATTTATCAACGAACCATCCAACAAAAGACACAATTACTATTCCCACTACGGCGAATATGGTAATGGGGTCCATTTCCATTAGTCATCTCCTCTTCGCAGGAACGCTGCGATTCCGAAACAATGCATTGTAAAAATACCCAGTGCAATTCCGTTTGACAGCGTCAGCTCTGAATCGATAAAGACACCAGCCATCATCGCGATGAACAAGGCAGTACCTATGTTATCGAGATTTTTAGCAATAGCATCTTTTTGACGCTTGTTGATTTTCATCGAGACCTCCTTTTTGGTCACTTGCATGAGTGAAGGAGATCTCCCCCGTATGGGAGAAATCTCCCAACGGGGTGGATTGAAGTTCGTGAGAACCATGCAGTAATTTCACAATCCAGGTACTGCTTAAACATTGCCTGATACCGTCAGGCAGCGGTCTAATCACTACTATAGTAAATTTTATTCAGTAAAACAATGGCTATTTTTCACAAATAGGGCTTTGCCAATAACTCTTTGTATTTAAAATAAATATTGAGTGAAAAACCGACCCCGTCTAACTGGGTTGTTACGCATTTCTCACCCTAGCCAACGCATTATTCCGATAATGCTAGTTGCAGAAAAACCCACCTGTTGAGTTAATAGACCATACGATTTTGTGTGTAACGCAAACAATATCCAGGCAATGTTAGATAATAAAAAAAATATAAACCCATACCCAGAGATATCCATATTAAGCGCCAATAACAGCGCACCAGACAGTCCCGTAATAGCACCAATCCATTCAACCGATTGTTTACTGCACCACAATGTATTTACTTAACCAGGTTAGTTTTTTGTCTGCTAATACCAACGAGAGCTAATAATCCAGAACCAAATAACCATATCGCCGCAGGGACAGGTACAGCCTGTACTTCGACAAGGTAATGCCCATAAATATTAGAAGCGTGGTCACTTGGTACCGTACTGAATTCAGGATTCGCAAACGTCATACTAGAGCCATTAATACCAAACCCAGACAATATTAGATCGGTATCCGAATTACATTCAACACCATACTCGATACACTGCGTACCCGTGATCCCAAATGCATGATAAGACGTACTGTTGTTTTGGGTAAAACTCATTAAGTTAATGAGATTCATTGCCTCATCATCATTACCCGTATTATCGTAATAGTCTCTAATTTCTAAGCCTGCATTCGTATATAGCTGTTCAACTTCATATATGCTTGCATATCGGAATCCATATAAATAATCTTCCGGATCTATTAGCCTCTGACTAATCGCATCGTATGTAAGGCCTGTACCATCATCATTGAAAAATGTTAATGACAAATCCATCCAGCTAAGACCTGTATCAGTATCTAACGTTAATAAATTATCGCCTGAAACAAACATATCCTGTTCTACTAATGCAGCATATACATTCGTTGATAATGCAGATAACAGGACAGCTGATACTAGTGTTTTTTTCATTTTACTTCCCTCGTAAATTAATAGTTAATTTTCAATTAAAATAGTTAAGCTAATTCTCTTAATCTTTTTCGTAGCTCATTCAGCACATTACCTGGGCTCGCAACATCCTGAAAGCAGACCTCTTCCTGACCAGATGTTGGAATAACTACCGTGCCATAGCCGATAATTCGGCCCAATACGGTTTGTTGCATATTTGCACCACGTGCATGTTTATATTCAATACGCGTCTGATCTTTAGAAATGATACCCACATTCGATTCAACGCCTTTCGGCCCAATGAAATACCAGTGACTAAATCTGAAATAAAATACTTTCAATGAATATATGCTCAATACGAACATGAGAATTAATTTGAACCCAGTTATCGCATGTGCCCACTGAAATGTTCGGTGGAAAGTGTTATATAAAGCACTTTGCAAAACATCAATCTGTAGTAAAAGCATTAACGACTTTGAATTTAAAATTGCCATCGTTAATAAAAACATAATAAACAGTTCTGGCAATAAACTTCGCCACGCCGGACGAAGATATATCTCATTGAAAACAGGAGTGTCAGCATTATTACTATATTTTTTTTCAGTATCCTCACGACATTGAATCGCAAATCCTTCACCATAAGGCACAGGTATATACTGGTTACCTGTTTCCGAAGATAATAATGATGCTGTCGTAGTTGCAATTTGTACATCAGAAAATGGCATATTACCCTTGCTGAATAGGAGACGTGATGTCATGTAATTATCCCTGAATTTCTTCAACAGTTAATCGCGTACAACGTTTACAGCGCCCATCTGGGGCAAGCCGGTCTACTTCCACATCACACCCATAACATTTATTAGTCGAAGCATTTAATCCGTTACTTGTCATAACCATTTGTATCATTTCCACCAACCCACTCAATCCTTTATTCTTTGCGACAAAATCAACGCCTCGCTGTTTAGCTTCACTCCTCACACTTTCATCGGAGCTATGCATAATTATCGGCACCTGGTGATCCAGATGTTCAAGCATATCCAGCCCTGTCATCATGCCTTTACCCAAATGATGATCCAATATCATCAAATCGGGTCGTGGCTCATTGTGATACAAACTTAATGCCACATCTGGAGCATGAGATGTTTTTATGTCATAACCCATGCTTTCAAGTGCGCCCGACATTGCACGCAAAATAAACGGACTGTCTTCAACAATTAATACAGTTTGTTTTACATCACCATGTGTCGTTTCCGATTTCATAATTACGCGTCCTGTCATGATGCATTTACCCATTCAAAATGATTGCAGGCAGGGTATCCATTGCATCCTATAAATGGTTTACCTTGATTTTTTCCAGACTTAACAGTGCGCTCAACTAACTTCCCAGACCCACAATCAGGACAGTCACCATGATCAGCACCAGCTGATGTTTCAGCGCGGTTAACGGGCTTACCGTTATCATCTGGCAAGGTATTTCTACAGGAAGGGTATGCTGTGCATCCCCAGAAGATACCGGTTCGGCCATTGCGTTGTACCAGCTGTCCCTTACCGCATGAACAAGGATGTTCATTACTTACAATCAATGCAGGCTTATTGCTTTCATCTTGTGGTTTCCCACCAGCATCAGCCACTGTGAAACCACAATTTGGATAACCTGTGCAACCCCAGAAACTTTTCCTTCCTTTACGAATTATACGAAGAGTTTTTTTACATTCAGGACAGCTATATTTCTCCTGATTAACATCATCAATTTTAATCTGGTCCAAACCCATCATTTCATGCTTAAGCATGGCATACGCCTGACTCACTACCTCCTGATACTGCGCCTGACCTTGCGCAATATGATCCAGCTGGTCTTCTAATTGCCGTGTATAATCCAGTTCCATAAACTGAAATTTACCTACCAGTAATTGACATACCGTTATGCCTAGATCGGTCGCAAAAAGTTTACGTTTATTAATCTCAACATACCCGCGCACCTGAATAATATTATTCATAATCGAAGCAAAGGTAGCAGGCCGACCAATACCCTCATCTTCAAGCTTCTTCACTAAAGAAGCTTCTGTATAACGCGGAGAGGGTTTTGTCTTTTTATCCATGACCTCACTATCGAGCGTAACTAGATGTTGTCCTTGGCTCAGTAAAGGCAGTGATTGATTATCATCATCCTGCTGAACTTCTTCGGACTGGTCTTCCCTCAGTAGTTTTAGCCATCCAGGATATACAAGTACTTCGCCTTTAGCTTTAAATTGTAATGTTCGGTCATTAACAAGTTCAGACGAATTTAAATAAACAGCTGTGACATGATAGATTGCACTTTTCATCTGACACGCCACAGTACGTGTCCAGATTAAACTATAAAGTTTAAATTGATCATCACTCATACGACTCTTAACAATATCCGGCATTTGCTGAATATCTTTAACCCGTATAGCTTCATGTCCTTGCTGAGCACTGGCCTTGGCTTTCCAGGTATTAATTTTCTCAGCTACATGTTCGGCATAACCATTACTACGCAACCATTCCATAACTTCATGAGCACTTGCGTCTGATAGATTTGGATTATCAGTACGATGATAACTAATCCAGCCCTCATCAAATAAGCTCTGTGCTATGTCCATACATTTCTTTGGCGATATCTTTAATACAACAGACACAGCTTGCTGTAACGTCGATGTTATAAAAGGTGCCGGAGGACGACGACTACGCTGCTTCTGTTCAACGTCTACAATATCAACTTCACTAATACCCGCCACTAATTCAGCATACTCACGATCCGTCCAATAAGACTTGCCATCCATAAGTTCTGCAGGAGGGATCCATTTAGCTCGCCAGTTCACTTCATCTGTTTCAAATATTAAATCAACCTCAACGTAAGCGGTCGGTTTGAAGTTGCGGATTTCAAGTTCTCGTTCAACGACAAGACGTAAGGCAACCGATTGAACACGCCCAGCACTTAATCCTTGATTGAGTGCATTCGATAATGCAGGCGAGACGGTATAGCCGACCAGACGATCAAGCACACGCCGACCTTCCTGAGCTTGAACAAGATCATAATCGATGACTCTTATTTCAGATAAAGCCTGTTGCAGTGCCTTACTGGAAATTTCATTGAATGTAATACGCTTAGGATTTTTAAGATATAAAGCTTGTTGCAAATGCCAGGCAATCGCTTCACCTTCGCGATCTGGATCCGTTGCAAGATATACGTTATCAGCTTTTTGCGACAGTGACTTTAATAAAGTCAGATTTTTCTTTGCTTTTGTTGTAACAACATATTCCGGTTTAAAACTTCCAAGGTCTACGCCCATATTCTTTTCAGGCAAATCACGTATATGTCCATAGGATGCTTTTACGACCCATTGGTTACCCATATACTTTTGAATTGTTTTGGCCTTGGCCGGAGATTCAACAATCATTAAATTTGTCATTTGATATACCTTAAAAAAAACGACTTCCCTGTCGTCAAGTTGCTGCTGGGGCTCTGTTAAACATTTAAAAAGTAATTCTTGTCATGCAGTTATTTGTAGAAACATCGATAATATTTGGTCGATTAATTACATCATCTTCCACCGGCAGTCCCATACCGCCATTACCGGTGTTATCGAAATTATAATCACCCGCTGGTAGACACAAACGATCATCGGAATCATTAATTGCGTAACTGGTAAAACCAGTAGACGCCAATACTCCAACAGTAACTGTCATATCAAGCTGGACACAACTTACAGGATCAACTGAGATATTTTCAGAACAAGTATCGAAGCCTTGCTCTTCGTAAGTTTGTGAAAACCCGCCAAGAGCATTCAAGTCTTGTGCCGCGACTGGATCACCAGAACAACTTGCGTTGTCATACTCAAGAAGAAAACTTTTCACACCGCCATTAAGATTAGGTGTCGTACCGGTTTGCTCAACAACCTCTATCAACCTAACACCTGGCACACCAGCATTTGTTGCACACAGCTCTGATGCCCAGCAACCAACAATACTCGAAGCCACATTGCTACAGGTGAATGGAATGTTAAACCCCTCAGTACCTCCACCACCGCCACCGCCACACCCTGTCAACAGGATAGGGGAGGCTATTAACGATCCAATAATGATAATGTTTTTTGATGCATTTACAGCGAGCTCTTTCATAGTCACTCCTTGATTAAAATGTGTGATTAACTTAATAACTATTATTATTTTTATCCGGCAGACGCTATATCAAAAGCGGTATCTGACACAATCACATGTTCATTAACAACATCATTGATTCTTTTTGATGCTTTAAATACAACTGCTTTTTTAGCTGGTACTTCCATAGATTCACCAGTCTGAGGATTTCTAACAATTCTCGCTTTGCGTTCACGAATCATCCATTTACCAACACCATGTAAAGACAAAGATTTGTCATCGCATAATGCCATTTCAATTTCAATTGCGAATGCATTAATTACGGATTCACAGGTAGCTTTATTGAGTTGCGTTCTTTTAGCCAGGTTCTCAATCAATACGCTTTTTTTCATTTGAATAATCTCGAAAGCACCATTTCTTTTACCAATAAAAAAAACTGATAGAAAACCGGTGTCATTGTGACAACCAACAGACTCACCACTACTGTGATCGTAATGCTGTATTGAAATAATTTGCCGTAGTGATCAAAAACTAGCTGAAATAAATCCATGCGATGCTCTGACAATATCGATGGATTAATTACGATAGTACTAAACACAAGAAAAAAACTAACCGGTAAAGTGTAGAAACAAATAATACAAAACTTAAACACATACCAGGGCGACATAATAGCCATCCCTGCTAGTCCACGTAGTGTATTACGAACACCAGACGTTTTTTCATGATACCCATCAGCTTCAGTCAGAACATCCATGAATATTTCCCTTACCCGTTTGCCACTTGCTGTGCATCATTCCGATCATCAGAATCATCACTAACCTGATCACCGGCTTTGCGAGGCTTATACTGTAATGACTCAATATCTGTAGTGAAAGGGAACACAAGATTGGTATCAATCCGCATCATAGTATTTTCATTCTCAGGATTATTATCATCGGCCCAACTATCTTGAGCCAGAGTGCCATTAACAATAAACACTCGATCACCTTTCTGAAATAATTTAGACGTAGCTTCCGCCATCTTGCCCCATACATTCACCTGCGCCCAAAAACCACGATCAATCCAATCTTCGGTTTTCTTGTCCTGTTTAGAATTCATCATTTTGACGCGCAGTTCACAAACAGCCTGTTTGTTATCATCCTTCCCGATATATTTAAGTTCAGGGTTTTTGCCCAGACGGGCTTGTCCAGATATTTCACTCATGTCATTTTCCTTTCGAATTAGGTTAAGTAAGCATGCTTAGATTTACATAACCAATTTATTATTTCGCCACTAAATCCGATTTTGAGTTTTCATATTTTCCACAAACTACTCATTACAAACTGCTAGGCAATAAACATATTTACAAATTTGCAACACCCAACTCAGCCATGCCTTTCTGGTAAATCTCAAAACCTTCCAGAGTGCCACCAACTACCTTAGATCTAAAATTCAAATTCAGCCTTTGTCGATCAAAGTCTTTCAAAACGTCAACCGTATTAGGCCCAAGACGACTTAAGATAACTTTGCCACGAGGATCCATAAACAGCTGAATGAATGGACCACCACTCACGGCTTCGCGCCACCACATCAATGGGAAGGTATTGTTCCGTTGCAACAAGCGTAAATTAATAAGCCTGGGTCGCTTGAACGTTGTGTTATAGACCTGAATCAGCTGATCCATTTCTGCGCGTATCTGCTGCATCTCATCCGTCAGTTCGCGAATCGCCCGACGATTCGCGCCCTTACCCTTAAAGGGCCCTTTAAAGGGTAGACATGTTTGCACGTTATCATCTATGCCGATTAACATTATCTGCTCCAATCCTCCCTATTTGGCCTGAACGGAGGACAAAATTTTTGGCGCAAATTTCCCGCGTTTGCTTCCATCAAGGGTACTTTGCGGCAGCTCTCCATATTTCTCTTTGGCGGCACGGGCCGCTGCATTGTTTGCTGCAATATCATTGCGGTTGACACCACTAAAACGATAACCTGCTGACATACCAAAGGCACGACGAATACTACGGCCGGAGGCACGAACCACTTTGCCCCAGTCCTCCTCAAACATCATTCCCACATGCATAGCAGCTTGCGCCATCCTTACCAATTTGTCGTATTGATACAGTAATCGTGCTGCCACAAATCCATACGATGTTTTAAATTCCAGAGGCACTGTCACAGGCTCAACAGATCCGTTGTACTTGATGGTGATACCATCCATATCAGACAATAAATCCTTAACAGCACCAATGTTAGATTGCACCAGAATTTCTGCTTCGCGTAATGCCTTCTCCACATCCATCATGACCTGATCCGCATACGGATCGTCACGAGCAGCGAGATCATTGATCTGATTCATGTTGATTGCAAACCGAACCAATCCAGTGATAGGACGAATCTTATTTTTATCGTCTCGACGACGACCATAAAAAAGACGATGCGCTAATCGTGTGTGCAACTGAACTTCGCCACGCGTTCTCAAAGCACCTGGTTTTTTAGATACCAGATTTGGCATCACCACAGGATCTGCATTATCTTCATGCGTTGGGCGCGCAGCTATGCTTTCATCATCGTCAAAGAAATCATCAAATTCGTCCGGAAGCGGGGAGACCGCTTGTGTTTTATTTCCTGCTGACATAAACGCAGCCGCATGGGATGAGACTTTCGAATTCACTTTTTTCTCCGATGAAGCCTTGCTTTGATTTGTTGTAGCAACCATAAATTTCTCCTGGTGTATTCACATGCGCTCTGAAAAATATTTTAATTTTATATGGTGGGAGTCCCACCATCCCGAGCACTCAATATCAAATTTAAAAACCGGTGGGAGTCCCACCACTCAAACTAACCTTGATTAATTTTCTTTAAAGCCCCTGTCTCAGGATCCACCTCATATCCACGTTGGCGCATATCATCGATCCATTTTTGCTTGGTTTGCTCTGCCGATTCAAGATCGCTGTTCTTAGCGCCAGACGTAACAGCTGTTGGTTTGTTTCGCACGCCATAGGCGCTAGGCGGCAATGTGCCTGTATTAAGACTTTTGGTGATCCAGTTCAGGTAAGCGATGACATTGCCCACGGGCTTGTCTGTGCCGTTGTCTCCAGCACGAACACGGTCAGCAAGATAATCCAAAGCGAACTGTTGCTTCTCGGGAACGATACGATTCAGAAGCTCGCTTGCGAGCGTTTTGAGAGGCTCACTGTCTCGAATGAAACTTGGGTAGTTTAAGTTTTTAATTAAACCTTCAGGTTTAGTAGTAGATGTAGTAGTAGTTTTTATATATATATTATTATTATATATATTATTACTACTACCACTACTTGAGTCTTTTTCATCCATGTTAAAGTTTTTTACATGGTGATTTTCCATGTCAATTTTCTTTACATGGTGTTTCTGTGCCATGTAAATATTTTTTACATGGTTGTCATCTGCATCAATTCCACCCAAATTGCGTGATAATTGATTTAACCGAGTAGGGGATTGATTAAGATCTGTACCATTCTTAATTTCCTGATAAATTTGCCGCAGCACTCCATCTTTGATACTGCGTAATCTTTTTAGAACATCACCACTGCAGGGTTTTTCCAGAAAATCAATGTATCCTGTATCCAGTACCAAAGTGTCCTGAATGGATAAAGGAGAATCATGTTGCGCATAGACATGGCCACGTATACGCCCATCATCACCACGCACTTCGTCACACAATGTAATCCAGCGCATTGCTCGAAGCACTTGCATGTGACGACTCACAACCGGTCTTGAGCACTTAAGTAAATCTATCAGGTCATTTTGTGACGGAATAGAAGAGGGCAGGTGAGGGTTGTTAATATGAATTTTCATCAACATCCATGTATGGATTTCACCGGAATCAAGTATGGAATCTGTGACCAGTTCACGGGGCACAGAGTCATGATGATTACCCATATAGATAAGAGACCCCATGTCCGCAGATTTCTCTTTATCACCTGTGGATTGTTGCCTCAACATATTTGAAGCACGTTGAATATGTTGTTTGATTAATTCAAGTTCACTTGATTTTGTCATTTTTATATCAACCTTGTTATGCCGGAATACCAGCCTGCTTTAAAGGCTTTGAGACAATCCGTAAATGATTGGTATGACGAATAGGGCTCAGATCACCATCAGGTGTCTTTAGAAATTGCCAGATACGTGATAAAGGTATGCCTGTTTCGCATCCCACATAAATAAGCCGAAGTAAATCATCACCCTCATCACGGTATCGGAACCAGGTGTTTTGAACCTGTGTCGATTCTGTGTCATTTAAGGCTGATGGCCGACCCGAAGCACCTTGTGGCATACCTAATTTTTTGCGCCTGTCACGCCACTCTATAGATTCCATACCTGTAAGATCGTGCATCATTGCGTGTGAAGCACCCAGCTCGATCAACTTATCAAGAAGCCTGTCACGACTTTCCTGATGCTTCATATTGCGTAGCTTCAATCGCACAATATCTTCTTTAAAAAAGCCCTGCCCGCCAAAGCAGCCTCTTGTGCGCGCCAGCTTCTCTGCATCCTTAAGGGGCAGGTCGCTGATCATTTCGGCCAGTTCAACACTAACCCCCATTTGTGTTAGATATTCCAGTTTGTCATGGTTATAAATCTTTGTAATAAACTGGATCATAAATGCGTTATATTCACTATCGAAATCTTTAACTTCCATTTGAAAAACCTCTTTACACGTTCTTAATTTGTCATTTTTATTTCATGTTGCGCATATAACTCATCCACAATGAGTTGTATGTCGAACAGTATTCGCTTCACTTCACGAGGCAGCTTCAAAAACACTTGCTCAAGATAAAGAACTACATCCATGAAGTTACCCAGGTGTGAATAGTGCTGGTAGCCGTTTGAAACTACGCCATGCACTCCCTCTTTTGGAATTCCATCAAATGATTGGGTATGCCTAAACAGCCACCACCAAATAGACGCTTCTTCATCCTCAGACCCGAATTGAAAGCTGAAATCTGTGTGACCCACATGATGGTAGGGCGGAACCACTGCCAAGCTCATAAAGTTGTCAGATCCTTCTGTTACATCTAATCCTGGATAACTTTTTTGGAGGATGTTGATTGCATCGATAAGCTGCGCCTTCAATGCGTCAACATTCATGTCACTCAGACTGTTTGCTACAGATCCCTCTAAGTTGTCAGTGGTCACAGATGATGACTTTGCTGTAGATTTATCAGCGGAAGCGGTACTTGTAAAATCGTTAGATAGCTGATCTGAGCTAGTAGGTATTTGAATAGGATTATTCCCAGTCTGCTGATAGGTGTGTATCGCATCCTCAATACCAGTTACAGGCTTAGTACTTGCTTTCGATGTTTCATTTTTAGTCTGATCACGCGGAACACCACGGACAATAGCATCAACCTCAGCCATGATGATATGTGCCTCAATATCCACCAAATCAGCCAACCTCTGATTTAAGGTCTGGAGAAACACCTTAAAATCGATACCGGCACTGTTATCAAATTCGTGCAGAACTTCAAAGAAGTACTCATGTATCTTTTCAGGCTCATTAGCGCCAGCTGATGTTGTTTTCCAAAATTCCACATAGGCTGTTTCATGCTTGCGAACCTGTCTTATAACTGGCTCACCCGCACCTGACCAAAGCACCTCGGGAATGACTGGCAACAATACCTTTGCCGCATAATCAAACCGTGTGATATGTGTATGGCTAACTGTCCAGCCTTGCTGCGTGATTCGCTCGGCCAGCTTCCTGATTGAAAGGTCTTTGATATCAGTATCTGTACCGTTTTTTTCTGCGGCATGACGATCTTCTTCCTGATAAACATCTCTGAACTCTTGTACAGCCAATGCTTTTTCTATGAACTTGGTTTCACCACGCTCTTCGTTCTCGGCCATGTGTCCGGCAAGTGCTATTGACTCACCTTTCCAAGGTTTGAAATCACATTCAAATTCATAAAAGCTTAATGCTTTCATGCTGAGCACTTCCCTCTCCTCCTCGCTCACCGCATCACGTGCCATTTCTGTATATTTATGATGCAACACATTTAGAATCTCAAGACGCGTGTTACCGCCATCCAGAATCAAATAATGTGCTTCACCAGGGCGACGAGAAATATTAGGCGCATGATCCAGACCTCGATTCTCGATTGAAGCCATTATCGATTCGAATTTTGGGTTTCTGGATGTCCGTGGGTTTTTGTCATAGGCTTTGATTTGATCCAACGTAACTTTAATACGTGATGTCACCAAGGGATCAGTATTGTTTGATTCAGTCGCTATAAAGTTAGGCTGACTCATAACATCAGAGATGATTGAATCATCAATTCTTTTGGCTGTGCTCATGATCCAGCTCCCGCTACTGCGATTTTTGCAGTAGGCATGCCTTCCCATTCCGGCTCCACATCATTTAAATGAGGCAGTAATTCATGCACTAGCGAGAGGAATGTTTCATAGGCACTTGCGGTTGGCCCCGTTCGAGAAGTCTCTATTCTATGAACAGGCTCCTGCAGAACAGACGCTTTTTTATATGCACTGATGTGAGGAACAAATGTATCAAGTATTGATATTTTGCCTTTAGCTTCTTCGTAAAACTGCTTACGAAGCATGTTGGCAATACTCATGGAATGATTCGTTCTTTCCTGACGGTAGATCAAACCATATAAATGGGGAATATTCGGCACCGGCATCGGCACACCAGGCACTGGTTCCAGATCTTTAAGTACTTGTACCGTACCACGCTGAAACTCCTTAGAATCTAAAATCTCAGGAACCAGGGGACTTAATAATGCATCAGATGCCAGGATAATACTTTGCTGTAACAGTCCTCTCGCACCCTGTGAGTCGATTATGATGTAGTCATAATCTGCCTGAAGCTTCTTAATTGCTGCAGACAAGTAATGCACATTATGAGTGGACTCTTTGATCCAGTCGGTTAGATTACCTTTTGGATCATTAGATAGAACGATGTGCAAATTTGTAATGCTTGTTTTTGAAATGCATCCACCTGGATTAACCTCGCGAATGAATTCAGACAAGCCAAAACCTGCTCGTTCGATGATCTTGTAATATGAAGATAAAGATTGTTGAAAATCACCGTCAATTAAAAGTACCTTCTGACCCATATCAGCCAGAATGCCTCCCAAATTAGCGGCGACAGAAGTTTTACCGACACCACCTTTAGTGGAGACGATTCCAAACACTTTAGCCATTTTATTTACCTGCAGTTATATTTTTAAAAAATATAAACGCAAGAACAAACGCTGACTAAATTAACCACGCAAGCACATCCCGACATGACCGCGAGATCAATCCAGTTTTTTTATAGATGTGCTTTTAGACAATAAGAAGTGTCATATCTATTTTCCGCTTGTTGCTTACATTTAACCCGTCAATGCTGATTATCATCAGAAAATATGGAATTTGCAAGCAATTCGGATAAATTGATTGGCTGGAGTTTTTTTGCACTGCCCTACCCTTCGTAATCTTTAATCTTTAAATCGAAGGGCGTTAGAATTTATGCTTTAAGGTGTCGTTAATATTAGGGCTGGCTTCTTCAATAAGCCCGTTTATGACATTAACGGCATTATAATACGCTTCCGCCTTTTTCCTGCTTTTAAAGAGGCAGGGTTTACAACGATCAGTTTTCTTGAAAACAAGTCTTCCGTCTATGTTTCTCATTTCCATTTGATCTGGGCACTGATCTCTATACATATTCAGGGCTCTAGTAGCAGGCTTTGCAGTAATACCAAAACGATCAATGACATCATTCCGGTTAAGGTAGCCTGTAACTAACAGTGTAGCCTCAATAAATAGTAGTTTTTCAATGTCCAATTTCTTCATCCTGCGATGATACCAAATCATCGTCAAGCGTGATAAAAAATAGTAATGTGTATAATTGACACATTACTATGACTATAATAGACTTTAAACTGTTGTAGCTCAACAGGACTTTGACGGGTCAACAAACGGCACCACCCTATGGGCGGTGCCGTTAATCCGTTGTGCAGGTATAACCGAGTCTTTCCAAGATCCCATCAAGCACCTCATATCCCAGATACTCGATTGTTACATGACCGTGGCCACGGTCATTGGGTAGTTCATTAATTGTCACTCTACTGCCCACGATACAGGTCAGTTCTTCTTCTAGCTTAATATGGTCCGCAGATTTCACCATCGGGTCGGGGCCATCCAAACCAGACCTGATTTTTTTAACTTCTAATTCTGTATTTCTGACAGAAAGCGGCCTGGGTTTATTGTTTAGTATTTTCTGTGCTAATCGTTTTTGATCTGATACAGGTAATGTGGCCAGCGCTTTACCGTGCCCGATCTCTAGCTCTCCCTTAGAAATCAGTTCCTGTACTGATGAATCCAGTTTCAACAGTCTTAGTCTATGCGAGGCCTCAGTTCTGGATTTTCCGAGCAATTCACCTGCCTGTTTTACGTTGAGTCCACCCTGCTCTACCAATGCCTGTAGATGCCTGGCCTCCTCAATAGGATCTTCCTTATTGTCACTTACATCATGCTCTACATTCAGCTTCGCAACCTCGTCAGAGACATCTGTGATTAAGGTAGGGACCTGCTGAACACAGATCTTCTGTGCAACCATCCAGGTCATGATATTGGACAATATTTCGTAACCAGGTCCTGTTGCATGAGGCCTTGCTTTGACAATAGGAAGCGCATCGATACCATGTAATTTAGCAGTATCGATGGTTTTATAATCTGGATTAGGTCTTCTCCCCTCCACTATCACGCTGGGTTTCAGCAGATCAATGTCTATCAGTTTCACTTCCATAGCATGTCTCCAAATAAGTGTGCCACGTGGCACGCTTTGGCATTTATTAGGTTAACATCTGCTTTTTTTGATAATTTTTAAATCGATATAAATATAATAAATACAATTACTTACATAGGTTATTGGATGATCTACGGAATCCGTAGACCAATCTGTGCACATTGAGTCCGGTGCCGGACTTGTTTACGCACTCTCAATATAAAAGCCCAGTAATCGTCGATTAATGGCAGCTCTAATAATAGTGGATTGATTCGCACGCAGGCTTGGATGATCCATTGACACACGGGCGGCTTCTTTGTTTATTGTTGCCAGTACATCACTGGGTATGCGAAAAACATCTTTTGTATCCGGCCTAACCAGAACCTCGGAAAGCAGCGCTCCCTCCCAATCATTATTAGACAGCAGTGATTTTACCGCCTCAACTACCCATTTGCTCTTTTCTCTCATGTTGTATCCTTCATTAAGAATACTTTTTGGAAGATTCAATTTTAGCTCAGAGGTCATTTTAACTGTCACCTGCTTTGACTTTGGCCCCATATTAAGTGGCGTTGTTTTCTTATCAGCCATGGATCGATTCCCAATAAGTCATAAATTCGGAGAATGCTTTCTTTACCTGGGCTGGCTTATTCCAATCAACCTCAGCAAATAGATCTTTTTGTTCCCCAGTAACATTGGACATGATTAGAGTCTTTAAGGCAGATAGATTCGACGCGGTGCCTAGAGACACTTTCTTGGGCGAGTCCGGTGCCGGACTCTTTTTGAACCATGAATTAAATATGCTCTCCCTTTCTGCGGATGGGGCTGAAGCCAGTTCCAGCAATTGCTTAAAACTGATGGTATCTTCAATGACAAGGTTGATGGCTTTTTTAACAAAACAATCATCCCTATTATCAAGCACCCTCTTCCACTCAAATGCCTGGCTACGACTTAAAGCAAGAGTATCCGCTAAATCACGCCAGGTTAAATCGTGTTTATTCTTGTGTAACTTATCAGCAAATTTTACAGCCCAGCGCAATCGATCACTAATTGGTAAATCACTACGCTGGGTATTATCTGCAACTGCCATTCGCTCAAGTGTTATTTCGTCGGGTTTGCGCGAAAAGACCTTAACTGAAATGCGTTCATTTTCTAACAAGCTGGAGTCCGGTACCGGACTGACACTTATTTCGTGCAATATTCGACCATTATTAATTGACGTTGTTACCGTATGTAATAGCCCGTAGATAGCCCCCATAGTTCTCCGCTGGCCACCTAATAATTGAACATTCTTTCCTGGTAGCGCAAAGGCTATGGGTTGATACAATAACCCCAACTCTTTAATACTTAATGCCAGTGCCGCAATACCCTCAAGCTCTAAGCACTTATCCGCGTAATGTTCATCATCTTCAAGAATAACCCCCCTAATGACATCTTGAAGGGTCAGCTTAAAACTACGCGGCTGGTCACCCCATAAAACAATATTGGATAGCGGGACGCTCTTAATGTCGTACTGTTGAGTTGTAGCTGTCTCTGCGGCCTGTACTTGAGCAGCAACTTTATCAATTGTGCCTGGCTGCACACCGCGCTTAATCATGCCTGGTTTTCTTTTCGTTAGTTCGTCTTGCTTACTCATTAAAAATCCTCCCATAAAGGACTTCACAGAATTGTTCCGCCTCTACTTTCGCGGCGGTACTATCGTGCATATCAAAGAGTGATCTTGGATTTGCATACGTTGATGAACTATTGGCATATGTCTGCAAATATCTCATAACCGGCTTTATTAATTTATCTCCCAGGACTGCATTTTGCTCAAGCGATTCAAGCGTTCTTCGCTGAGCTGCCGAACTACTATCGAATTTAGTTGGCAATATACCGGCCAGAATGAGCTTATCATTAGACCGCACCTGATTTTCTGACTGCCACAATTGGGCCATATCGGCCATACCGGCAATCGAGTCTTCTTGCATCTCAGTCGGTATTAACAAGTGTGTTGCGGCCCGAACTGCTGAAGCTGTTAACGCTGATGTCTGGGGAGGCGTGTCAATTATTACCAGGTCAAATTCATCCTGATAATATTCCAGTGAAAGCATATCGCGCATATGCCCGATCACTGCATCTTCAATATCACTCTTTTTTACTTCTTCTAAAAAACGAGTAAGCGCGCTTTTATGTGCTGGAATGAAATGCAGGTTTTTATACTCAGTAACATAAGGCTCTGCATAACCTAATTGAAAAAACTCAGCAATTGACCAGTATCCTGGAGGTGCATATGGAAGATCATCCCATGTAGGATCTTTTGGATCAAAATCCGGATGAGGAGGAGGGGCCCCATCGCCGGACTCCATTTGTACAAAACGCGCAGAGAAATTACATTGCGGATCTATATCGATACCCAGAACCCTGGCACCTTTTCTGATAGCGTATTCAGCAAATAATTTAGAAAGAGTAGTCTTTGCTACGCCCCCTTTATGATTGCTTATAGCTAAAACCTTGAGTCGATCATACATAAATTCTGACATATCCTGCCTCTTAATCATTCATAAGTCCGGCGCCGGACTCTAATATATATTTAGCTGTACTTAACACTTGGTTGTACCATACAATAAATTGCTTGATCTACCAAGAAAATTGTTTATTATTATGTGGGCTTGCACAACATCTTGTAGTTTTTAGATGAAATACGTTTATTTAATGCATTATCCTACTCGACCGGACTAAATATTATGTATCGAGGTTGCTATGGCAATTGATAAGAAAACACAGCGGTTATTAGAAAAGCGAACCGAAGAGGCCAATGCTAATTCCAAGAAGCGTGAAGCGTTAGAATCCGAACTCGATATGGAATTGGTTGAGGAAGAAAGCCTTGCTGGTAAAAGATGCTATGGCTTAACAAGTAACAAAATAACAGAAACTCTGGATCAGCAATTAACCGTCAAAGAGCAATTAGGTTTATTTGATACGTTCCCTGTAACGAAGAAGAATATTTGTCCAACCTTACTGACCAGAACTCCGTTTGCGCCGCCTATTAAATCAGCCGATCAGAAACTGTATCTCGATGAAGATAATGCCTTAGTATTTGACACCCCCTTTGGATCCGGTAGGCGACATGGTCCTAACCTCACTGTATTCGATAAACGTGTATTACATGCTTTATATCGTTTACGCAATCGTCGCTTAAGAGGCATACCTTCACGGTTACCCATAAAGATATCTGAGATCTTTAAACCTGAAAATGATGGCAAGGTTAATGTAGATGTCATTGTCTGTACTACGGCCCAGATCCTGGATGAATTTGGCAAGAACTCAGGCGGTGAAAATTACAATACCATCAAAAAGTCGCTATTAAGGTTAGGTGGTTGTCGTCTTGAATTAACAACTAATAAACATGAACGATATTTGGGAAGCATTGAATATGGGGTTCAATTCCAGTTGTTAGACATCGAGTGGCAAGCCTATAAAACAGACGGCGTTTTTTATATCCAGCTGTCACCATTGCTAACTAATTGGTTAGAATATGAATCAACTTACTTTGACTTTGAAACCAGTCTGAAATTAGGTCGGCACTCAACAGCGATAGCACTGCATGAATTCTTGAGCTCTCAGTTCACTTCCAAGAATCATTTTTATGAACGCGATATGTTGTCTTTGGCCAGCACCATTGGTGTCAGAGGCGAACCGAAGTTCATTAAGAAGAAGCTAATCTCAGGTAGTGAGCGCCTGGTGAAAGAAGGGTGGCTGACAGAATATCAGATTGAAGGAACGGGTCGTAACGTTCCCTTTAACTTCATGTTCTACAAGTAAGAGCTTGTAACTCAGCGCTATACGGGGCTATCAACGTATAAATCTTTCGTTCCTTGTCGTTGTAAACATTACCTAACACCACCTCTTTATCTGATTTTCATCGTCTTAAACATCACCTAAAGTTTTAAATTAGGCGGTAAAGCGCTTCGATAGGATCGATTTAAATGGTTAAATTGATATATTTAACGTCCTAAACCTTACCTAAGTAAGGGAATGAAATAAAACAAGGGTATAAAAAAATAGGTTTATTCGTCTTAAACATTACTTAAGGCAGTTATACATTCTTTAAAGTGTCGTTGTAAACATCACCTAAGTAGGGCCGCGTTGAAGCAATAGTTATCCACAAGACTCGTTTTAATGGTTACTGAGTAACGGTTTAATGGTTACTAAATATCGGTTTAACAGTTACTTAGAATCGCATTAAAGATTACTTTATATCGTTGTAATGGTTACCTAAAAAACAATATTTTCATTATATCTATTTGTTTTATAAGGATATTTACTCATATTAAGCTTTCCTAGTCTTTTAATAGTCTTTTATTAGTATTAATTAGTAAAACACAGGGGTGTTTATAAAAGATTTATATAAAAGAACACATTAACATCATGTATAACTTTAGTTACAGTAAATAAAAGGGTAATTTAGAGAATTAGATAACACTAATGATCTGATAAAAGAGATTGTATTGGATTGTGCCAAAAAGTAACATTGTCATTACAAAAAAGTCAGGAAAGCAAACTTTTCAATAGGGATAACAGGGAATTGATATATTTTTTTATAGGGTAATTACTAAATGATAAAAGCGTATAAAGTAGCGCCGATTGCGCTCGCACTCGCAATAGCTGGTTCAGCACAAGCGGACACTGATAATTTCATAATCTCGAAAGATTTAGATAAAAAAAATACTGAATATTTCGAGTTAGGGGAGGACTTTACTGTAATCACCCCCAGTAAAATGTCTCAATCACTTCATGATACACCTTCATCAGTTTCTGTAATAACACACACTACAATCGAACAATTAGGCATTCGTTCTGTACCTGAAGCACTTCGACTTGTACCTGGCATGATCGTCACTCAAAGAGCTGGTGGCTTTCGCATTAATTATCACGGAAACAATCGAACACCTAGGCGAATGCAGGTTCTAATTGATGGAATGTCTATTTTCCGTGTAGGATTTTCCGTCATAAATTGGGAAAATTTACCTGTACATATTAATGACATTGAACGCATTGAAGTGACCCGTGGTCCTGGCGGATCCACTTACGGAACCAATTCGTTTTCAGCTGTTGTAAATATCATCACAAAACATCCAGCAGATTATCAAGGAAATACTGTTAATTTATATGCGGGTGATATTAAGACGCGTGAATTAGCACTTAAACATGCTGATCAAATCGGTAATACCACATATTGGATGACGCTTGATACAGAAAGTGATTCCGGTTTTGATACAAATGAGACAAGTTCTGAAATACGAGATGACACAGAACAGGATCGTTTTTCCTTCCGTGCGGTTACAAGTATAAACAATAAAACAACATTGGATTATGCGGGGGGTGTAATAGATAGTCTCATCCAAACTGAAAATATTGAATCAGGCCAACAAACGCCTGGTGATAATTATATTGATGATTACTTCTTTAGGATGAATATCAATCACAAACTAAATGACAAGCATGAAATTAGTATTCATTTTGATCATGTTGATAGCGAGCATGAACAGGAATGGCTAAGTTGCTATCCAGGTATTATGTGGACTGATGAGCTTAGAGCTATGTACACTGCAAATCCTTCTTATGCAGCTGCTCTACTAGCCAATCAAATACCTAGTGGTGGAACAGCCCAAGATGATGCTCTAGCAATGGCAGTATTAATGACAGCCGCATCAATGGGGGCTGATGCTATCAATCCTGCTTGTGGAACTATCAATCAGGACTATAGAGATAGAAAAAGAAGCCTAGAAATAATTGATCGAATCATGCTTTCTGATTCAATAAGAATGACAACTGGCGTAGGTTTTAACCGCGTTAAGTTTGTAAGCGAAACTTATATGAATGGATCAGTAAAGAATGAACGTCTTTTTATGTATAACAATACAGAATATAGTCACTCTGATAGCTTAACAGTAAACCTTGGTTTGCTAGCGGAAACTGAGGATGACTATAAAGATGATAATATTTACTATAGCCCGCGATTGTCCGTTAATTACCATGTAAATAAAAATAATACCTTTAGATTCGGAATTTCAAGGGCCTATAGAACACCTGACTTATTTGAAAGGCAAAGAGACTGGGCTTATACCGGTGCAGATATATCACCACAAATTGGCACATCAGCCGATTCTATTTTCTATATTACCAGGTCCTCAGTTTCGAGCCTCGAACCCGAAGAGATCATAGCTAAAGAAATAGGATTTTATAGTAATAATGTGAAAGAAGGCTGGTTTATTGATGTGCGATTGTTCCAAGAGAACCTAACTAAATTAATTTCAAATCCCATTAGTTTGTTTGTAGATCAAATTGGTAATGATGATGAAACAACTCTTGAAGGTCTTGAGTTTCAATTTGATTATCAAATATTACCAAGTACAAAAGCCAGTATTTCATACGCGTATACTGATAGCGAAACCACTTCAATATACGAAGAAGCTCTTTACTCAGAGCATACAGGTTCTGCTTCATTAATAACCTATTTAAATAGAACTGACAATATTGGTTTAGCATATTATGGTATGAGTTCTGCATCAGGAGCTCCATATCATAGATTGGATTTCAATTACAATATGAGCTTATATGATAGTAGTAAAACTCAAGCAGTTTTAAGCTTTACTATCAGACATTCATTTGATGATATGCAATTCGTTTCTCCCAACAATAATGTAGTTGAATTAAATTACGACGATAAAACACATTATTTTGGAGGCTTAAAAGTTACGTTTTGATAATTGTTGACATACCTTTCGTTATTACAAAAAGAAAGGGTATGTCAGCTATATCGTACACACATGAATAATCTACTTCAATTACCGGCCCACACTCTGATTCAAGGCGTACTTCTATGTGCGACAATCCTTTTGGCCTGGTCAAGTAGATGCGTTGATTTCAAAAACTATAATATACCAGTATGGTCTATTGTCTATACACCGACTCTCGCGGTCGCATACTTCTTCGAAGCGATAAATTTTACTGGTCTAATATGGGTATTAATTCTTGCAGTAACATGTATTGTTCATCAAAAAGAACGGTACCCAAGATTAACTTATACAATTCTATTCATATTACCTTTCTTATTGGCCACACACAGCCTGCCAGGATTTAACAATATACTACTCGTTAAAGATGTAGAGATATCAAAAGACTCAATTCCTTATTCGAGTTATCTTAATTTTGATAAAATCAGTGCCGGATTATTTTTATTTTGGTATTTATTCACAAACGATCAAAGACAAATATTCAAGAAATCAATTCTTAAGCTTGCCTTTCCTGTTACTGCGGTAACTATTGTCGTTACTCTTGCGCTCGCTAACATTTCACTCATACATATTGATATTAAACTTTCCGAATACCTACCACTGTTCATAATATCAAATGTATTATTCACATGTATGACTGAAGAAGCTTATTTTAGAGGTGTGATACAAAATAAGCTTCAGCTAAGAAACGCATGCCTAGCAATTGTAACAAGTGCAGTGCTATTTGGCTTGGCGCATTTTGGTACAGGTAGAATAGACTATGTGTTAATTTCAATTATAGCGGGATTGGGATACGCAACGGTCTATCACAGAACAAGATCCATAGGTGCTAGCATATTAGCGCATTCTATTTTAAATATTATTCACTTCATTTTCTTTACTTACCCATTTGTGTACTAAAACACTTAATTAAATAAGTGCTTACACATCGTCATTTTTTTCATAGAATTTGGACATCAGATATTTATTGATGCTATTTTCCTTTCGTATGATTTTATTGATAGAATCATTTAGTGACTCAGGTGAATATTTTGTCCGAAGAATATCTTTTGCGCCTTTGTCGTATAGCTTATCGAGTAGCAGACTGTCATTACCTTGTGCGCTGTTTACAACAATAATGATGTTCTCATGATGCTTATTTACATTTTCCAAAATAGATAAGGCTTGCTCATAATTGGTAGACAGATCTATGATGATGGCATCCTGGTTAAGAATCATATCGATATCAGTATCGAATTTGCTAAATAAAGAGTATTTGATATCTATACCAAATGCTCTAAAGTGTTCCGTAAGCAGTGTACCAGGTTGATCCTCCTGTATTGAAATAACAGTAGTTAATGGCGACTGGCTATCTTGCGTAAGTGATTCTACGTTGTCAGATATTTCACACTCTAGCGAAATACGATAGTAATTACCTCTTCCGGTTTCGGGCGAAAAACTAAGCATAAGATTCGGTAAGCGCTTTAAATGCTTAATCGTTTTAATATCGTCTAATGAAAAATAATTAGTAGTAGGAAGTGGCTTTTCATTGTTTATGAAGAGATTAATATTCCTCGCATCATCCAGTGGCATGCCGGTGCTTGTGTCATGTATCTCAATTATGATGCGCGCTCTATCATCTGTCAGACCTAATTCATGGATGATCATACTAATGTATATTTCATTTCCTACACAGACTTTAGATGCCATCTGAATGATCTTTTCGACCAGTAATTGTAGTTGTAGGCTATCTGTCAGTATGTACGAAGAAAGTAACTCATCTTTAATGTTTTTTGACGATAGTAATTTGTAATTACTATCTATATTGGAATTCGAGATGCTCTTATAGAAACTACTAATTTTAATTGGCTCATTGGTATGGTTTTTATATGGATTATTAACCATAGCCCGTGAATGTGTGATTAAGTTGGATATATCATCAATTGTTCCAGACAGTAAGTAATAATCTTCCTTAATACCATTGTCTGGGGCAGTTGCTAATAGCGATGATAATAAACGCCTGGACAAACTTATGGGGCGTTCCAGTCCGTTTACAAGCTCATTAATCATTTCATATTGAGAAATTCTTGCTTCATTGATTTCATTTTTAGACTGCCTTAGTTTGCTATTTAGTGAGTTAACGGTTTCAGTGTGACGGATAAATCGTTTACTTAACTTAACTATAAGACTATCAGTATAGTTATTTGAATTAAATGCAGTGATGTCAACTATATCGTCATTACTAATCATTTCCAGATTCCTAATGGTGTTCTTATGAGGGACTAGAATTCTATTATGTAACATTTTATAAACGATGAAAGTTAAGGTTATCGTGATTGTCAGGAGAAACAGTAATTGATATGTCACCTGCGAAATAGCCTGAGATATGTGCATGTCGTTGTATCTAATTACGAGATATCCCATTCTCTGTTCAGAGCCGGTATTCTGAACTGCATCAAGATCCAGATTAAGAAACTCATCATTTGACGCATGATTATAAATGTCTAATCGAACAGCTTTTTTGTGTACGGGAGGCGATTCAGGCGTTGAAGCAACAATCTTTTTATCGCTATCGACAAGTTCAATTGAAAGAATGTTGGTGTTTTCTTTATTAATTAAACCATCAATTGTGCGTTGAAAATAAGGATAGTCGCCGGTAGCAAGCGCATGATTTGCTTTTTCCTGCAGGAACTCGTCATAGAGGCTGTTAATATCATCGATGTGCGAAAGCTTGTCTGATAAAACAACTTGATATAAATAAACGCCAGAAATAATACTGAGTAGTAATAATGGAATGAATGTATATAGAACAAGGGTACGCCGTAGAGATGGACTATTCATTGCGTAACTCCTTGTTAACTGCATCTAGCATCACTGTTGTATCGGGAAGAGGAATATTTAATGTCCGCGCAATCTGATGATTAACCTCTATTTGATAGAAGTTCGGATATTGTGATTTAGGAACTTGTCCGGTTTCCGCATATTGGCTGATGCTAAAAGCAAGTTGCTTAATTATATCCTTCTCATCTGAATATAGTGCCGCTATAGCACCTGCATTAGCGAGTGACTGATTAAAACCAATTAAAGCTTTGCCTTGTCGATAGAGTGAATTAACCGCTATTCTGAAACTTTGTGCATTCCAGATATTGGAGTCGGGAATAGCGATGACTGCATGAATGTTTGTCAAACGTCCAAGCTCTCTGCGGATATGACTCTTATCGGTCCTAATGAGTAACACTCCCTCGACCTGGTGTTTAACAAAGTCTGTTCGATCTGAGTAGAAGAGGGCGAGGGAGTGTTTGTTAAAAATAACACTGCCTAACGCGATAAGCGCTCTTGGATCAGGTTCGGCATAGATGGAGATCAGTTGACGATCAGGGTACTTGTTCTGTATTTCATGAATGCCAGCAGCGGTAATTCCAATTGTAAATATCGGAGTACTGGAGGTCGATTTGATAGCATTAAGTAAGCTGGATGTGTCGGTCGCAACCACACAGTTGCAATTCGATAGAATCTGGTTCAGTTGATTAACGAGCGGAGATTGCGGATTTTCACTGTAAATGAACGTGTTGGCTGAGATATGCAAGGGGAGCACGAAAAGGGCGCACAATAAAAAAAACTTCAATATAAACATGTAAATAGTGTGCCTTCGTTTCTTTTTATGCTCAATTTTTATCAAAAAAAGGCTAGTTATTCTAATCCTTATGACGTTCTCAAATATCGTTCTCAACGATATATTTGACAGTATACGTCTAATTATGTGTATAATCACTCCATATATAACGGTGCTAACGTTATTTGTATTGGTCCCGTCAAATATTCGTTGAGGTGAAGTCTGCGTGAGCGCTGCTATAAAAGAAAGTAAATCTGGATTCTCAAGTGAGAAATTCAATGAATTGCTTGATATGGCAGGCTTTCCCCAGCTTCACGATGGCCGAATTGTGAAGCTGGCTAAACAGTTAGGAAAAGCTTTTTCGACGTGCCGACCTTGGTGTATGGAGAATAAGGGACCTAAGACATATGAGGCTACATTTGAAGTTGTTAGCGACATCCTAAGTAATATCCCTGGAGATTGGGATCCACATAGTGTCTGTGCCTGGTTATATGGAGCCAAGAATCCATTTACAGAGTTTAATGTTGATTCAACTCTAATGTTGGATATTAGCTTGGCTGTGACGGAATTAGCTAAAGAAGAAAATAGGGATTTAAGTCGGGCGGATATTAAAAATATTACTATAAAAATATATAAGCATCTGGTGGGCTTGCGTCAGAAAGGGCATGCTGTTTCATCTGTTGAAGAAAACCAAGATGCAATGAACCTTATAAGATTTTGCTTGGAGCAACTAAATGATTAAAGTTATCTCATGTCTTGAGACATCATAGCACATAGAATTTGGTGAAGATTGGCTTGACGGGTCGTCTGTAGGTAAAAAACTGGCGATACTCTAACAATAGCAGCTAGTACTAACAACTATTGTTAGAGTATCGCCAGCGTGTCACATTGGCACAAACACCATAGATATGTACATTGGTTTTGACGGGTCAACGTAAGCATCCGGAGCGCTCGCACCACTTGGATTAACACCTCACTCATAGAGTTTAGTGTGGTCGGTATTTCATAATCCTGGACCGGCTCAAGGTTGCTGCTGTTTGGGAAGCAGCGATCCACTAAGCTCTATTCTAGTGAAATTTACCGTATTTGTCTAAATTATCATGAATATCGGTATGTTCTACTTCGCACTGAAGCCGGATATGTTCATTAATGCTTTGTTAAGTGAGGGTGGGTTGGTATCGCCGTAGACAGCTGAGATAGGCAATAGCCAGCCCTTAATACGGACCTCGCGTTCTTTGCCCTGTATAAGATATGTGTGAATATTGAGCCCCTTTTCGGTTTTACGGTGCATCTTTGCTTTGCTCATCATTTTGGTCAGCTTACGCTGTAAAGCAGTTGCGGCGTGGG
>Ga0316209_1000239_pt1 | contig 112065 bp, 100 predicted proteins | sample 6monopyrite_MG_FD_204945 | JGI IMG/M metagenome (GOLD analysis project Ga0316209, IMG submission 204945) | Microbial mat bacterial communities from mineral coupon in-situ incubated in ocean water Damariscotta River, Maine, United States -... | ecosystem: Environmental > Aquatic > Marine >... | reverse complement strand
CTTCCAATATTCTTTCGTAATTTGCATTTAAGTTGTTCATTATTAATGATTTGTGGTTAAATCAATTTACTGATTTTCAGTAAGATGAACAACTTTTTTCTTTTAAATCATAATGCACAACGGGTTATATAATAACTTTCATTTAGAACATATAACACTAGAATTAGAATCTATTTTTGAAGATTGTGATTATAAAAGTTGTAATTAGAAAGCTTTATTGTAAATTTGAAACAACTTAAAAAAATAAAATTATGAGTAATCAACAGTTAGATATTAAATTTCCAAAAGGAGGGATTTTTTTTATAGTAATAGCAGTCCTTGCAATTATATTGGTTTCTAAATCTGCAGTAACAATTGGTTCTGGAGAAAGAGGAGTTTTGTATAAATGGATTGGCGGAGTTGTAACAGATCAGCCACCATTAGACGAAGGTTTTAACTTAGTAATGCCTTGGAATAAAGTATTTAAATACAATGTAAGACAACAAGAATTGTTTGAAAAAAAGATGGCAGTTTTGTCTTCTAATGGATTAGAAATTCAATTAGATGCTTCTGTATTATATCAAGCAACAACAAAAACAGTTGCTTTATTGCATCAAACAAGAGGCGAAAATTATTTACAAAGTGTAATTATTCCTGCAATTAGATCTGCAACGAGAAGTGTTGTTGGTAGATATACACCAGAACAATTGTATTCTACAAAAAGAGATGCTATTCAGACAGAAATTTTTGAAGAAACAAGAAAAATACTAACACCACAATATATTCAACTAAATTCTGTGTTGGTTAGAGATGTAACATTGCCACCAACTATTAAAACAGCAATTGAGCGTAAATTAAAACAAGAGCAAGAGTCTTTAGAATACGAGTTTAGATTAGTTACCGCTCAAAAAGAAGCAGAGAAGCAAATTATTGAAGCAAAAGGTAAAGCAGACGCAAATAAAATTTTAAGCGCCTCTTTAACAGATAAAATTTTACAAGACAAAGGAATTGAAGCTACAATTATGCTATCGCAATCTCCAAACAGTAAAGTTATTGTAATTGGATCAGGAAAAAGTGGTTTGCCAATTATACTAGGAAATCAATAATTATTTATTAAGTTGATACTTTTAAAAACACTTTTTTGTTGAATTATCAATCTTAATTATAGCTTATTAAAAAAAATAAAAATCAGTCTTTTAAGGCTGATTTTTTTTATTTCTTAAAGATGTGTTAAATATAGATGTTAAGTGTAACTAAACTGATTTGTTGTCGTCTTATAAGTGTAAATCAATTGAAATAAAAACATTTAAAAATATAAAGACATGACAACAAATAACAATTTAAAAGAAGAAAAAAAGAATAACCAACTAAGTAGTTTTTATTCTAAAAGAGTATCTTGGAATAGTAAAAGAAAATATAACTACAAATACATTACTTCTGTATTTTAGAATAAGAGATTAGTTAGTTTTTAATAGTTGATAAAAGGGTTGCAAATTTATATTTGCAACCCTTTTTGATTTTAGTTCTTTTTTCTTGTAGGTAAAACGTCTCGTTCTATTTTACCTTTCTTAATAGCTTTGTAGTTTTCGTAACAATCTAACACAGCTTCAATCATTTGTAAATCACTTGCCTTTTTAATAAAGTAATCAGAATAATTACAATCTACCAACAATTTACCAAGTTCTTGTTTGTCCATTTGTAAATATTCCATCATTACTTCTCTATCAAACTTTCCGCTCAGCATTTTACGTAAATCATCCTCTTTTTTTAATTTTTGAAGTTTTTTTAGTTGTTTTGGTTTTTTTCCAAATAAATTAAAGAGAAAATCTACAGGTTGAAATAACGCAGCAACAGGAGAATTTATATTTTGAGAAACAGATTTGCCAACTTCATAGGTTTGTGGTAATCCATTAATATGAATTCTTGTAAAACGATCTTTAGGTACTTGTTTTACATCTACTTCTAAAACTCCGATTAGTTTAGTAGAACGAATTACCACCTCTTTAATTTCATTAGATTTTTCTAATAAAGCGATCACCAATTCATTTCCCTTAAGTAAATCGTTAGTAACTTTTAATTTGATAGATTGAAATCCTAAATACGAAACTAAGATAGTATCGTTTGCTTTGGTAGCAATTTCGAAATAACCTTTTTCATTTGTAATTGTCCCAACAACAGAATTTAAGTTTAAAACATGAGCAGCACTTAGTGCTTTGTTGTTTTCTGCATTTACAATTTGACCTTTTAATTTTGTGTTAGTTTGTGAAAACCCTAAAAAGGAAATTCCTACAAATAATAGAAGTAATATTTTTTTCTGCATATTACAAAGTTACTAATTAATCTTATTGGTAGAGTTAATTTTCTGTGAAATAACAAAGTAATTTGTGCACATAACAGGAGTCGAACCTGCACGTTCTTACGAACACAAGCCCCTCAAGCCTGCGCGTCTACCAATTCCGCCACATGTGCAATTAATTGAAACAAAAAAAGTTAAGCATTGCTTAACTTTTTTAGTGACCGGGCTGGGGCTCGAACCCAGGACCCTCTCCTTAAAAGGGAGATGCTCTACCAACTGAGCTACCAGGTCTTGGTTTATTAAAAGCGAGTGCAAATATACTACCTATTGTTTAAAAAATAAAAGAAATTCTATATAATTTTAGCGATATTTGTGGTGTTTTAATTATAGAAGATGGAAATAGTTTTAGTAGGATATATGGGAAGTGGTAAATCTACAATTGGTAAATATATTTCTGCCAAAATGAATTTAACTTTTATAGACTTAGATAATTATATCGAAGAGAAAGAAAAAATGACTATTTCTCAATTATTTGCTGTAAAAGGAGAAATTTATTTTAGAAAACAAGAAGGTGTCTGTTTAAAAGAAATACTAGATTCACAATCTAATTATATATTAGCTTTAGGAGGAGGAACACCTTGCTACGGAACAAATATAGAGCAAATAAAGAAAAGCAATGCTTTTAGTGTTTATTTAAAAGCAAGCATTCCTTTTTTAGCAAGAAGATTAGAAGCAGGAAAAAAAAATCGTCCTTTAATTTCAAATTTAGATGATGAACAATTACTAGAATATATAGGAAAACATTTATTTGAAAGAGCTTCTTTTTATGAGCAATCAGATTATAAAGTAGTAATAGATCATAAATCTATTGAAGAAATTTATTGTGATATTGCTGTGCAATTACATTAAATACGCAATAGCTTTGTTTTTAGTAAATTCTACCACTACATGTTCTTGTAATGTTGTAGAAAGTGAAATCCCTTTAAAGTCAGCTTTTACAGGATATTTTTTATGATTTCTGTTTACTAAAACAGCCGTTTTAAACCGTTTTAATGGAACTTCTAAAAAATGTTTAATTCCATAAATTAAAGTAGCTCCAGAATTTAAAACATCATCAACCAAAACCAAAGGTTTATTTTTATAAATATCATTGGTAATAGATGTTTTAATAGGATTTAAAGGTTTTTTTTTATCAATAATAACTTCACACATTATAACAACTATATCAGAAATTTTTAACAATTCTTTTTCAATTTCTTTAGCAAATAAAAAACCGTTAGATGCAATTCCTGCTAAAACAATCTCTTTTTCGTTGCTATTGCTCTCTAAAATTTGATAAGCAATCCTTTTTGTTTTTTGCTGAATCTGTTGAGAAGTTAAAATGATGTTTTTTTCTGTAGTCATTATATTTCTGTAGTCATTATATTAATTTATAAAACAAAGATATTAAAATTAAGTTTCAGATGGAGTAGTAGTGTTATCATAATACCCATCAATATCTCTTCTGTCTTTTTTTGTTGGTCTTCCAGCACCTTTTTTACGATAATAATCTTTAGAGTATTTTAGTAATTCTGTTTTTTCAAATTCTTCTTTTGTAGTCAAATCTTTACGGTATAAATCGACCAATTTTGCACCAACTCTGCTAGTTGGAATATCTAAAACTTTCATTTTATAATTAATTTGGTTCTTTCTAACACCAATTAACTCATTTCCGTACACTTCTTTAGAGGGTTTACAATTTGCCTTTTCAATTTTAACATGCCCTTTTTTACAGGCTTCTGAAGCCATATTTCTTGTTTTATAAACCCTAATACACCACAAATATTTGTCAATTCTCATATAAAAAGTTAAAATTTCATTATTCTCTTTTTACAAAGGTATGAAAATCGTAAATTGCACCCTTAAAATTAATAGTTAGATGATAAAAATAAAAAATATATTAATAGTAGTAATTGCATCTATTTTAATATATGCTTGTAGTGCAAATAATTCTTTAGTTGCTAATTTTGATGATGCAGGTCAAGCAATAATTGATAATGATACTTTAATAAAATATTTTTCGAATCATTATTATGATGTTACTTTAGATTCTATTAAGCCAATTTCAACTGGTAAAACTGCTCTAATAGCAGATGCAAACTTAATAACACAAGATGTTAATTATAATGATATAGATTATAAATTGTATTACTATATAGTAAAACAAGGGGTTCCAAATCCGGTAAAAGGAAATCCTACTGTTATGGATTCAGTTTTAACAAAATATGAAGGATCACAAATAATAACAACTTTAACAACAAGTGTTTTTGAAACGCAAAACTCTCCTACTTGGTTAACTTCAGATGCTGTTATTAAGGGATGGTCTTATGGTCTTACTCATTTTAAAGGTGGTAAAAATGTTACTACAAATGGACCTATAACTTATCAAGATACTGGGAAAGGGTATTTATTTATCCCTTCAGGATTAGCTTACGCTAACACAAGTACAGGGGCTATTATTCCAAATAGTTGTTTAATTTTTAAAATAGAGTTATTAGATTTAGTAGAAAATACAGATCACGATAATGATGGTTTGGCTTCGTATTTAGAAATTGTTGATGCTACAGTAGAATCTGATCCTACTCAAGTTGATTCTGACGGAGATTTGATAGCTAATTATAAAGATGCAGATGATGATAATGATGGTGTACCAACCAAAAGAGAAGATGCAAATAAAGATGGTGATCCAAGAAATGATTTTAGTGATCCAAGTAATCCTACAATACCAGATTATTTGAATCCGAATATTAAAGTTAAAAATTAAAAGCATAAAAAAAGCTCCAGAAATTCTGGAGCTTTTTTTATGCTTTTAATTTATTTATAATCGATAAGATAAACCTAATATAATTTGATTTGTTCTGTTGTCTATATTAATACTTGTTGTATTATCAACAAAGACAGCTTCTGTAGAACTTAAACCTCTTTCCCAACGAACATCAACTCCTAGTTTACCAAATTCAATACCAAAACCTGTTTGCATTCCAACAGAAAATTTATCTAAACTAACTTCGCTTACTGTACTTAATCCAAAATCTGAATTTAACACATATTGAAATGACGGCCCAATAAAGACATTTGCTACACCAAATAGTTTAGTTCCAACTAAAACAGGAACATCTATTTTCTTAAAATCATAAGAAGTGTTACTTGCTTTATACAGATATTCACTTTTTACTTGTGTAAAAATAACCTCAGGTCTAATGTAAATACCAACAATTGGTAATTTCCCTCTAAACCACATTCCAACATGAAAACCTGATCTAGCACCTGCACCTTCAACAGCATTGTTTACAACACCAGAAAGCGTTAAGTTTCCATTGTTATTATAGTTAATTCCTGCTTTAACACCAAATTGAAGTTGTGCATTTGCAGTTTGACTCAATCCGAAGGCCAAACACATCATTAAAAGTACTTTTTTCATAAATTAAATTTTATTGTTATTATATAGAACCCCAAAAAATTAAAAAAATTATTGGAGGCTCATCTTTTAACTTTTATATAGACGCGTAAAAATGATAAAAGGTTATTTTCTAGCAATCACTTTTTCTACAGCATCAACAATAGATGTATCTGTTAAGCCATATTTCTCCATTAATTGTGCTGGTGTTCCAGATTCTCCAAAACTATCGTTTACAGCAACAAATTCTTGCGGAGTAGGATTGTTAGTTGCCAAACATCTTGCAACACTTTCTCCCAATCCTCCGTATTTATTATGCTCTTCTGCAGTAACAATACAACCTGTTTTTGCAACAGATTTTAGAATTGTTTCTTCATCCAATGGTTTAATAGTATGTATGTTTATTACTTCAGCGCTAATTCCTTTTGCTTCTAATTGTTCTGATGCTTGCAAAGCTTCCCAAACTAAATGACCTGTTGCAACAATGGTTACATCTGTACCTTCTGTTAACTGAATTGCTTTACCAATTACAAATTTTTCATCTTTATAATCGGGCATAAAAATAGGAACAACTGGCCTTCCAAAACGTAAATAAACGGGACCTTCATGTTCTGCAATTGCAATAGTTGCGGCTTTGGTTTGATTGTAATCACATGTGTTGATTACCGTCATTCCTGGCAACATTTTCATCAATCCAATATCTTCTAAAATTTGATGTGTTGCACCGTCTTCTCCCAAAGTTAATCCTGCGTGTGAAGCACAAATCTTTACATTTTTGTCAGAATAGGCAATAGATTGGCGAATTTGATCATACACTCTTCCTGTAGAAAAGTTAGCAAATGTTCCTGTAAAAGGAATTTTACCTCCAATTGTTAACCCTGAAGCAATTCCCATCATATTTGCTTCTGCAATTCCGATTTGGAAAAATCGTTTAGGGTTTTCTTTAATAAACTGATTCATTTTTAAAGAACCAATTAAATCGGCACATAAAGCAACTACGTTAGGGTTTGTTCTTCCTAATTCTGTTAAACCATCACCAAATCCAGATCTGGTATCTTTTTTTTCTGTAAAAGTGTATTTTTTCATTAAAATATAGGTGTTGTGTTTAAGCAAAAATAATAATAATTATATAGCAATTGCTTACAATTTCATCAATTCTTTATATAACTTTTGAACAGGTAATCCCATTACATTAAAATAACTACCTTCAATTTTTTCTATGCCAATAAAACCAATCCATTCTTGAATGCCATAGCTTCCAGCTTTGTCATACGGTTTGTTGTTTTCAACATAATAAGTGATTTCATCAATGGTTAATTTTTTGAAATATACATTGGTTGTGTCATTAAAAATTTTCTGAAAACTTGCTCCTTTAAGGCTCACTGATGTAATTACCTGATGCATTTTACCAGATATTTTTTGTAAAATCCGAATAGCATCACTTTTATCTTTCGGTTTTCCTAATGCTTTTTTATCTAGCCAAACAATAGTATCTGAAGTAATTAAAAGATCATTTTCTTTTAAGTTGATAAAAGGTTTCGATTTTAAATCAGCCAAATAATCGGTAATTTCTGTTCCTTGCAATTCTGTTGGATAAATTTCTTCAATCTCTTTTAATTGAACCATAAAAGGCAACTCCAAGTCTTTTAAAAACTGTTGTCTTCTAGGTGATTTTGAAGCTAATATAATATTGTAGTTCAATAATTTTTCTTTTAACATACTTTAAAATTTGATGAGCAGCATTGATAAAACACCAAAAAACATAATAATTTTAAGTAGATTACTAAGCAAATGAAACTCTTTTTTAGTTTTTGAATTGTATAGTTTGTATAAAAACCACGTAAAAGGAAGAATTATAAAAAGGATGGTGTACCATAATAAAATAGGCAACTGTAATAATTCTTCTTTTAGAATAAAAAGAATGAAAACAAACACTAAAGAAGCTATTAATAGAGCAATGTTCTTTGTTCTTTTTACTCCAATTAAAATTGGTAATGTTTTCATTTGTAACGCGTAATCTCCTTTTACATCTTCAATATCTTTAATGACTTCTCTAATAAATGTCATGAAAAAAGCAAAAATGATGTAGATAAAAATAGAGATAGTTATTGAAATAGAAATAAAGAAATTTGATATTGCTTCAACTAAATTAAAAGCTGTATTGGTGTTTTTTATTTCAAAAACAAATACAATAAATATAGTAAGTGCTGTTAAAAATGCAATCACTAAATTTCCAATAACAGCAATCCTTTTCAAAGATTTTGAATACCAATACAATAATATAATTATACTTATAAAGAAAATAGAGTAAGATATGTTTCCTTTAATATACGAAGTGTAAACCCCTAAAACTAAACCTAAAAGGCATAGTAATATATATGCAAGAAAAGCATTCTTTTTGGAAATTGTTTTCTCAATATAAACCTTAGTTGGTTTGTTTATTTTATCTGCTTTTATATCAAAAATATCATTAATAATATATCCTCCAGCAGTAATGCAAAGAATACTAATTACTAATAAAATGAATTGAAAATCTGAAATAGCAGAAGTAAAGGAATCAATAACAACATATTTTGTTAAAACTATCGTTAATAAAACCATGAATAGATTTTTATAACGAATCAATTTTAAAAAAGAAATCATGCCTAAAAGTTCTTTTTAATTCGAGCTAAATCACGTTTACTATCTCGGTCTTTTAGCGTTTCTCTTTTGTCGTGCAGTTTTTTTCCTTTTGCTAATGCAATGTTTAACTTTGCCCAACCTTTATCTGTTAAAAATAATTTTAGAGGAACAATTGTAAGTCCAGTATTTTTAACTTGTTTTTCTAATTTTTTAAGTTCTCGTTTATTTAATAACAATCTACGCTCGCTTTTTGGATTGTGGTTGTAAAAATTACCATGAGAATATTCTTCAATAAACATATTTACCACAAACAATTCTCCACGTTCATTAAACTCACAAAAACTTTCAGTAATCCTAGCTTTACTTTCTCTAATAGACTTTATTTCTGTTCCTGTTAACTGAATTCCAGCGGTGTAGGTATCTAGAAATTCGTACTCAAAACGTGCTTTTTTATTCTGTATGTTTATTTTTTTCTGCATTAATCCGTAATAAAAAAAGTAAAATAATATTAGCAAAGATACATTTTTGATTCAGAAGAATAAGTGTATTTTTGAATTGTAAAAGATGTTCAATTATTATTGACCTAAAAAAAACAAAAAACATGCGTAACTTTTTATTTTTAATCCTAATTGTGTTTGCTTCATGTAAACAAAAAAACATACCGTTAACTGCACAAGAAATTATTGACAAAGCTATTATAGCTAGTGGTTCAGATAAAATATCGAACTCAAAAATTGAATTTAATTTTAGAGATAAAACATATAGTGCAAACAGAAACAAGGGTTTATTTAAACTGGTTAGAATGTTTAAAGAAGATTCAATATTAATCAAAGACGAATTGTCTAACAATGGTTTTAAGCGTTTTAAAAATGACGAGTTAAGCAATATTCCAGATTCTATGGCTATAAAATATACAGGTTCTGTAAATTCTGTACATTATTTTTCTGTACTACCTTTTGGTTTAAACGATAAAGCTGTGCAAAAGAAATTATTGAAAGAAACAAAGGTTAAAAAGCAGCCGTATTATAAAGTAAAAATTAGTTTTACTCAAGATGGAGGTGGAGAAGATTTTGAAGATGTTTTTATATATTGGATTAATAAAGAGACTTTTACAGTAGATTATTTAGCATATAGTTACCACACTGGTGAAGGAGGAAAGCGATTTAGAGAATCGAAAAATGTGCGTATTGTAAATGGAATCCGTTTTGCTGATTATAACAATTATAAACCAAAAAATACTGCTGCTAAATTAGAAAACTTAGATAAAGCATTTGAAAATAATGAGTTAATAAAGCTTTCAGAAATTAATTTAGAAAATGTAAAAGTTGAAATCTTAAATTAATTACTTACATCACTGTCTGTTTGAGTGTCACGCTTTTTGGCGTGATGTATTGAGAGCTTTATTAATTATCAATCTTTAACAACACACTTGTTGCTCCGCTTTTAGTAACAGTAACAATGTATAAATTAGCATTATTATTATCATTAATTTGGCCATATTTATTTTTACCTAATATTTTATTGGCAAAAGCATTTGTTGTATTGCTATGACCAACAATTAATACATTTTTCCCTTTTGTATTGAACTTAAATTCTTCATCGTACATTTTTCTTGGATTGTACATGTATAAACGCAATCCGTTTTGTGTTGCAGTTGGCCGTGCAGTTTCTTTAGTTCTATTATAATTGGTTGAATAAACCATATCAATATTTGCAGTAGATAATACTTCTGCCCAGTGTTTTGCACGATTAGTACCTTTCTCAGTTAAAAAAGGATCTTTATCGCCTTCAACAGCTCTGTTTTTTTCTGCATGGCGAATTAAATAATAGGTGGTTACTTCATCTTCTTTTTCTTGAGAAAAACCAGCAAACGTAACAAGCGCAAAAACAATAAGTAGTACGTATTTTTTCATGATATCATGTTTTGTTGCACGAATATACATAAAACAAAAAAACTGAACTCTTTTAGATGTTCAGTTTTTTTTAGATTTTAAAACTCGTTCTGATTTTTATAATACCTGTTTTTTACAGAATCCATTCTTTTAAATATTTTTTCTATTTCTTTTTGATGCTGTAGAAAACTATTGCTAAAAAAATCATTAGTATAAAAATCTTCCATTTTAAAAGGAGATCCATTAAAAAAACCTTTAAAAAATAGCGAATCTATAGGTTGATTAAACTGGCTTTTAAAATTTTTATGAAACTGATTAAAAATGTTTTTTTCTAAAATAGAATCATTTTTAATGTTCGAATAAAAAGAAGTGTAAGTAGAATCTATACTAATTAAATTTCCTTTCTCATCATATTCTTTATTTACCTTTATACTTGTTTGTGGTTTAATTGTATCATTTTTAATACCACTATCATTTTTTGTGGAATTTTGACCTTGACAACTAAAAAAAGTGAAAGCCAATATATAGATGAATATTTTTTTCATGACTTTAAGGTATTAATTACAATAGGCTGTTTTGTTACAAACAGCCTATTATTGTGTTACTAGGTTATATTATTTTACTTCAATTAATTGAATAGGCTTAGGTTTTGCCTCCTCTAATTTAGGAATGGTAATTTTAAGTTCTCCGTTTTTATAAACTGCTTCAATCTTATCTCTGTTTACAATTCCTTGTGGTAAGCTAAAACTTCTTTTAAAAGACCTATAACTATATTCTTTTCTTGTATAGTTATCCGAAGATTCTTCATCCTTCTCTGTTTTTTCTGATGAAATGGTTAATACATCATTATCTAAATCAATTTTAAAATCTGTTTTTTTCATTCCAGGTACTGCAACATCTACAATAAATTCATTTTCATTTTCTTTAATGTTTACTGAAGGTAATGTAGTGTTGGTTTCAGAAAAATTTGTTGTTGACCAATCTCTAAAAAAATCATTAAAAAGAGTTGGCTCAAATGGTAGATTTGTTCTTTTTGCTAACATAATTTCATAATTTTAATTAAACATTATTTTTAATATATATATGCCTATTGCAAATAAAATACCAACCAAAAAAAACTGACAAATTTTCAATTAATATTGAAAATTTGTCAGTTTATAATGTTGATAACTATGTGTTTATCCTTTCACCAAATCAGATTGGTTTCTAAAAACCAATTGCTCATCAAAAGCATCTAACAAAATCATACTATCTGTGGTTACTTTACCTGCTAAAATGTCTTTAGATAATTGATTTAATACTTCTTTTTGTATCACACGTTTTACAGGCCTTGCTCCAAATTCTGGTTGATATCCTTTATTGGCTAGATATTCAATGGCTTCATCTGTTGCATCCAAGGTGATTTCTTGCTTTGCAATTACTTTTTTAACCAAATCCAATTGCAATTTTACAATCGAAATAATATTATTTCTAGTTAATGGAGTAAACATCACAATATCATCAATTCTATTGATAAATTCTGGTCTTACCGTTTGTTTTAGCAATCCTAACACTTCTATTTTAGCCAATTCTGTAACCGATGCGATATTCGCATTTGGTTCGCTAAACTTATCTTGAATAATCTGACTTCCCATATTGGATGTCATAATGATAATTGTGTTCTTAAAATCTGCAATGCGTCCTTTATTATCAGTTAAATGCCCTTCATCTAATACTTGTAATAAAATATTAAAAGTATCTGGATGCGCTTTTTCAATTTCATCTAACAACACTACAGAATACGGTTTTCTTCTTACAGCTTCTGTTAATTGTCCTCCCTCATCATAACCTACATATCCTGGAGGCGCTCCAATTAATCTACTCACAGCATGGCGTTCTTGATATTCGCTCATATCAATTCGTGTCATAGCGCTTTCATCATCAAACAAATAACTTGCCAATGCTTTTGCCAATTCTGTTTTTCCAACTCCAGTTGTGCCTAAAAACAAGAACGAACCTATTGGTTTATTCGGGTTTTGCAAACCAGCTCTAGAGCGTCTTACAGCATCAGATACAGCTTCAATTGCTTCTTCTTGACCAACCACGCGTTTGTGCAATTCTTCTTCTAAACGCAATAATTTTTCACGTTCAGATTGTAGCATTTTTGTAACCGGAATTCCAGTCCATTTTGCAACCACTTCAGCAATATCATCATAAGTTACTTCTTCTTTAATTAAGGTGTTGTCTCCTTTTTCATCAAGTAGAGTTTGTTGTTGTTCTAACTGTTCTTGCAACTCCTTAATGGTTCCGTATCTTATTTCTGCTACTTTACCATAATCGCCATTACGTTCTGCTTTATCAGCTTCTAATTTTGCGTTTTCGATATCGGTTTTAATGCTTTGGATCCCGTCAACAATACTCTTTTCGCTTTGCCATTTTGCATTGATTTCATTGCGTTCTTCTTTTAGATTTGCTAAGTCTGCATTTAGAGATTTTAATTTCGCCTTGTCATTTTCTCTTTTGATGGCTTCAATTTCAATTTCTAATTGCATCACTTTTCTGTCTAGCACATCTAGCTCTTCTGGCTTCGAGTTAATCTCCATGCGCATTTTAGCAGCAGATTCATCCATTAAATCAATAGCTTTATCTGGTAAAAAACGATTGGTAATATAACGTTGCGACAATTCTACCGCGCCAATAATAGCATCATCTTTAATACGTACTTTATGATGTGTTTCGTATTTCTCTTTAATTCCTCTTAAAATAGAAATAGCACTTTCTGTATCTGGCTCATCAACAATTACTTTTTGAAAACGACGCTCTAATGCTTTGTCTTTCTCAAAGTATTTTTGATATTCATCAAGAGTCGTTGCACCAATTGCACGCAATTCGCCACGAGCCAAAGCAGGTTTTAAAATATTTGCGGCATCCATAGCACCTTGTCCACCACCAGCACCAACTAAGGTATGTATTTCATCAATAAATAAGACAATATCTCCGTCTGATGAAGTAACTTCTTTAATCACCGCTTTTAGACGCTCTTCAAATTCACCTTTGTATTTTGCTCCTGCAATTAAGGCACCCATGTCTAAAGCGTAAATAACTTTGTCTTTTAAATTATCAGGAATATCGCCATCAATAATACGATGCGCTAATCCTTCTGCAATGGCAGTTTTACCAGTTCCAGGCTCACCAACTAAAATCGGATTGTTCTTAGTTCTACGAGATAAGATTTGCAACAAACGTCTAATTTCTTCATCTCTACCAATTACGGGATCTAATTTGCCATCACGAGCTAACTGATTTAAATTCTTTGCATATTTATTTAAAGCATTGTAGTTTTCTTCTGCACTTTGAGATGTTACTCGATCTCCTTTACGAAGTTCGTTAATGGCCTCTTTCAACCCTTTTTCTGTAATCCCTTGATCTTTTAAAATTTGAGCAATGGTACTTTTAGATTTAAAAATAGCTAAGATGATATGTTCTATTGATACATATTCATCGTTCATCTTTTTTGCTATAATAGATGCTTCTGTTAATGTTTTTGAAGCTTCTCTAGATAGTGTGATTTCTGCTCCTGTAACTTTAGAAAAACTTTCTAATTGCTTTTCTAACAATTGCTTTAGCACATCTAGATTGCTGTTTAATTTCTTTAATAGAAAAGGCAACACATTTTCATCTACCTCAAAAAGAGCTTTAAAAATATGCTCATTTTCAATTTGATTGTGTCCATAACCTTGCGCAAGTTGTTGTGCAAGTTGTATGGTTTCTTGTGATTTTATGGTATAATTATTAAAATTCATAATATATATGTTTTACTTTTTCAGTTACTTTGTGTCAAAATTGATACCAATCAAAAAATAAATACTTAACAGGTCATATTGTCTGCTAAAGCACTAGTGTTGCTGACTTTTTGACTGATGAAAGGAATTGAAAAACTTACGACTTACCCTAAAAATTATACATGAGTTTATTTAAAAAGATATTTAAGAGTACTACTGAAGAAGAAAAAGCAACCACTGTAAATTGGATTCCGTTAACAACAGTAGACCAAATCACCACAATAAAAGAGCTTTCTAACAAAGAAACTGTAGTAATTTTTAAACATTCTACTCGCTGTATCATTAGCCGAATGGTAATCAAACAATTTGAAAAGTCTTTTGATGACTCTTTGTCAACCTTAAAAGTGTATTATTTAGATTTACTAAATTATAGAGCAGTTTCTGATGAAGTTGGTTATGCTTTTCAAGTACTGCATCAATCTCCACAGTTATTAGTCATACAAAATGGAGTAGTGGTTAAGCATGCTTCGCATTATGATATCCTTGAACTTAGATATTAGCTGGGTGTTGAAGAGAAAAGAGAAGCAAGAAACAAGAAACAAGAAGCAAGAGACAAGAGACAAGAGGCGAGAGAGTTGCTACTAAACATTAATCCTAAGGTTCAAAGTTACAGAGTTGCAAAGGAGCAAAGGCGCAGATTCAAAAAGCAATAGGCATTAAGCTATATGCTGTATGCTAAAAAGAGAAGAAACTAGAAACAAGAACCAAGAAAAGAGAAGCAAGAAACAAGAGCCAAGAGCCAAGAGAGTTGCTACTAAACACGAACAACTCAACACTTATTTTAAAAGTTATAAAGTTGCAGATTCAAAAAGCAATAGGCATTAAGCTATATGCTGTAAGCTAAAAAGAGAAGAAGCAAGAAACTAGAAGCAAGAAGCATGAGCGACGAGCCCGCCTGCCTCGGGCAGGGAATCTCAGAATACTACCAATCTCACAATAGTAATGTCATTGCGAGGCAACGAAGCAATCTCATGAATAATAGTTACTTCTCTTTAAAAGATTACTTCGTCGTGCCTCCTCGTAATGACGGTATTATTTAATGAGATTACTTCGTCCTAACGTCCTCATAATGACACACTCAACCGTCATCATGAGTGTAACGAAGCAATCTCCTATAAAACAATACTTCATAAATTTTTTTTATATTAGTACATAAAATGCGCTATTACAGTAGTTTATATTAGCAAAAATTATGATTATGAAAAAAGAAAAAGAAAAAGAAAAAGAAAAAAAAGTGGTACAAAATCCGCAAGTAGAATTTGATGCCCGTTTATTTGAAAATGAAGTATGGCTTACTACAGAAGAAGCCATGACGCATTTAAATGTGAGTCGCAGTACTATGTACCGACTACGAAAACAACACAACATCCCTAGTTTTAAATTGGGCCATAGCCCCATGTATCCAAAACACTTATTAAATAAGTTGTTTATACGCAAGGCGTTGGGAAATGTTGATGAGAAATAAAATGTCATTGCGAGGGAAGAATGACCGAAGCAATCTTATTAAAAGAAGTAACTAACTATTAACAGATTGCTTCACTGCGTTCGCAATGACAAGCATTTACAAACAAACACCAATAAACATCAAAAAAACGTGCTTACGTATAACATTGATGTTGTTATATGCAAACACGCATACAGAAAACTGTTGCTAGTTTTTAGTTATACCAGTGTGCTTGTTATAGCACAGTAACCGTACCCATATAGGTACTCATTGCTGCAAAATCGGTTTCTGGCTTGGTAAAAGATGCCCAAATTTCTACGTCAAAACTTGCCATAAACTCAGGTAAGGTTACACTAGCAGATGCAGCATCTCTAGTTGTCACAGAGGTATCGGTAAAATATAAATTTAGGTCGGGTGCATACACCACAACTAATAAGGTGTCTGTAGCCGTAGCTTTCCCTTGTCCGCTATTGTCTTGCCATCCAAAATTTAAGATGCGTCCGGCAGCAGCTACTACAGTACCACTTGCTATTCCTCTTAAATCTCCTTTGCTAATTAATACTTTAGCATACTCCATCACCATACCATTTGGAGAGTCTATCACTGCGTTTTTAAGATGGTAAGAAGTTGCCAAATTGGCACGCGATTTATCGCCTTGTGGACTCCCAAAATAGCGACTTAAGATCCCTGTCAGGGGATTTAAAAAACCAATAACTGTTTTAAATTTTTGACGTTGTTCTTCCTGTTTTGCTGTAGCTGTATAATTACCACGCTGTGGTAAACTACGCATTACATTTTTACCTCGCCATCTAGACCCTACTACGTTGCCTACTTTGCCAGAAAATCCGCCAAGTATTCCTTTTTCAAATGTTGCCATAATCCTTTTTTTTTATGATTAATAATGACCAAACCTAACACCTAAAATGCACAAAACCAAACCCTTGACACATCCTGACACGTATTGACACAAATTGACCGTTTGTAAACGCTCCTGACCGTTAATGACCTCTTTTGATACGTGCTGACACAACATGACCTATGCTGACCTGTGCTGACACACAAATTTTGTTTTTAGGGACTTTACTTCGGGTTGGGTTCGAGTTTTGTTCGGAAGCAAAAGGACTTTATTTTTTAAAAATGGACTTTTTGGGGAGAAAAGGCTAGGCAGACTGGTTGAAAGGGTGGGAAGTTTAAAAGTTGCTAAGGTTATTTGTTTATGGGTTTATGGGTTTATTTGTTTCAAAGGGGTAAAGAGGCAAGAGACAAGAACCAAGAGACAAGAAGCAAGAGATTTACTACTAGCTCCTAACCACTAATTCCTAACTCCTAACTCCTAACCCCTAAATATTTATTTTAAAATGTATGTGTTATTCTCTTGGTAGTTCTATCAATTTTACTAATTTTAAAGAAAAAACAAATTGCTTGTTTATGAACCTACTTTCATAAGCATTTACAAAAAAAAACAAATGTCAGAAAATCAACTACAATTGCATCAAACTTTATGGAATATTGCCAACGATTTAAGAGGTAATATGGATGCGGATGATTTTAGAGATTATATACTAGGCTTTATCTTTTACAAGTATTTAAGTAAAAAAATGTCTCTACATGCTAACATTATTTTAAAACCAGATGGTTTAGAATATTCCCAAGTTATTGGTCATGAAAGTGAAGCTTTGTTATTAGAAGAAATAAAACTAGATGCTTTAGATGCCTTAGGGTATTTCTTAAAACCTACAGAATTATTTAGCGAATTAGCTAAAAGAGGAAATTCTGGCGGAACAAATAAATTCATATTAGAAGATTTACAAAAAGTGCTGACCAACATAGAGCAAAGCACTATGGGAAGTGAAAGTGAAGATGATTTTGGAAACCTTTTTGAAGATTTAGATTTAACAAGTAGTAAACTTGGTAAAACAGAAGAAGCTAAAAACGAATTGATTGTAAAAGTGCTGATGCATTTAGAAGGCATTGATTTTGATTTAGAAAACAATGAAAATGATGTATTAGGGGATGCCTATGAATATTTAATTGGTCAGTTTGCTTCTGGAGCAGGAAAAAAAGCAGGCGAATTTTATACGCCGCAACAAGTTTCTAAAATATTAGCACAAATTGTAACTACAGATAAAGAACGTTTAAAATCTGTGTACGACCCAACCTGTGGTTCTGGTTCTTTACTCTTAAGAGTTTCTAAAGAAGTAAAAGAAGTGGGTAGTTTTTTCGGACAAGAAAGCAACCCAACTACGTACAACTTATGCAGAATGAACATGATTATGCACGATGTACATTATAAAAAATTCGATATTTATAATGAAGACACCTTAGTAAATCCTTCACCAAAACATATAGACCAACGTTTTGAAGCCATTGTTGCAAATCCGCCTTTTTCTGCGAATTGGAATCCTGATGCGATTATTAGTGACGAGCGTTTTTCTCCTTATGGAAAAATGGCACCAAAAAGTAAAGCAGATTTTGCCTTTGTACAACACATGATTCATCAGTTAGATGAAAACGGAACCATGGCCTGTGTGTTACCACATGGTGTTTTGTTTAGAGGTGCAGCAGAAGGACATATTAGAAAGTATTTAATTGAAGATAAAAACCAATTAGATGCCGTTATTGGTTTGCCTGCTAACATCTTTTTTGGGACAAGTATTCCTACTTGCATATTGGTATTAAAAAAAGACAGAAGCCGTCATATTGAGCGTAGTCGAAATATTTTATTTATTGATGCCAGCAATCATTTTGACAAAGTAAAAACGCAAAATGTATTAACAGATGCGCATTTACAAGAAATTATAGATACTTACAGAACAAGAGAAACCAAAGACAAATATAGTTATGTTGCTTCTTTAGAGGAAGTAAAAGAAAACGATTACAATTTAAACATACCACGTTATGTAGATACGTTTGAAGAAGAAGAAGCCATAGACCTTTTAAGTGTTTCTAAAGATTTAAAAGCATTAGAAAAAGAAATTGCGGATACAGATACAATCATTGAAGATTTTTGCAAACAGTTAAATATTGAAACTCCTTTTTAATGACAGCAGAAAACAAAAATAACGTAATTGCTAAACAAACCGTCATTGCGAACGGAGTGAAGCAATCTGCCAATAAAAAAGAGATTGCTTCAGCAAAAAAGCTTCGCAATGACGTACGTGTACCCAAACTTCGTTTTAATGAGTTTGAGGGTGAATGGGAAAAGAAAAAATTAGGAGACATTGGAAAAGTTAAAATGTGTAAGAGAATTTTCAGCAGTGAAACTACCGAAACTGGAGATATACCTTTTTACAAAATAGGAACTTTTGGTAAAAAGCCTGATGCATTTATAACTAAAAAACTTTATAAAAACTATAGAGAAAGGTTTTCATTTCCTAAAATAGGTGATATATTGATGTCAGCATCAGGAACTTTAGGAAGAACTGTTGTTTATGATGGTGTTGAAGCTTATTTTCAAGATTCTAATATAGTTTGGATTGATAATAATGAAGAGTTAATTACAAACTCATTTTTGTTTTACATTTATCAAATTGTAAAATATGATTCGGAAGGAGGAACTATTCAAAGACTTTATAATAGTATTATTAATAGGACAAAATTTTCAAAGCCCAATCTTCCAGAACAACAAAAAATAGCCACATTTTTAACAGCAGTAGATACAAAAATACAACAACTAACCACTAAAAAGGAATACTTAGAAAACTACAAAAAAGGAGTAATGCAACAATTGTTTAGTCAGCAATTGCGTTTTAAAAATGATGATGGTTTAGATTTTCCTGATTGGGAGGAGAAGAAGTTGGGGGAGGTTTCTATAATAACGATGGGACAATCACCAGATTCAAAGTCTTATAATGAAAAGGAAGAAGGAACTTTTTTAATTCAAGGAAATGCAGATATTAAAGGAAGAATTACATCTCCAAGACAATGGACAAGTGAACCTACAAAAACTTGTGAAATAGGTGACTTAATTTTAACAGTTAGAGCACCTGTTGGCTCAATAGCTAAATCTTTACATAATGCTTGTATTGGTAGAGGAGTTTGTTCTATCAAAAATAATAATCATTCTAATATTGAATATTTGTATCAATTTTTATTAAGCTATGAATTGAAATGGATTGGATTAGAACAAGGAAGTACTTTTACAGCCGTTAGTGGAAAAGATATAAAATCTTTAAAATCACCTTTTCCATCCCTAAAAGAACAACAAAAAATAGCCAATTATTTAAGTGCTATCGATATAAAAATAGAAAACGTACAAACACAAATAGAAAAAACACAAGCGTTTAAAAAAGGGTTGTTGCAACAGATGTTTGTTTAGGAAAAATAGAAGCTATGAAAAAAGAATTTTTAAATAATGAAATTTGGATTCTCACTTTTGGTGGAGCTTTTCAACGTGCTAATATTTATAAAGAAAACTATTCAGAGAAAATTAGGACTGATTTTAGAAAAGCATTAAGAGAAAAAGTAGAAAGTTTTATAAAAGAGAAATATTATCAAAAAGTAGAGGAGGAGCAACATATAGAAACCATTAAAGAATTGGTTAAGTTCAGTAATAACCTAACAATTGAAGGGAACTGTATTCCTATTAATTTTGGAATTGCTCAAAAACTAATCAATCTTTATTTAAAATATTTATGGTGTTTAAAAGAAATACCTAGACCACCACATTTTCCTGTAGATAGAATTATACAAGAGAAAATAATTAAAATATTAAAAGACAATAAATTAGATTCTTTAACATTATTGCCTTGGACTCAATTTGAAGATGATACACATTATAGAAAAGTAATTAATAAGGCTAAATTAATTACAGACCATCTAAAAGAATTTAAAGATTTATCTTTAGCTGAATTAGAATTAAAAATATTTGATAGAAATTAAGTTATGTCAAAACAATCAGAACTTCAACTAGAAAACAACCTAATAAAACAATTAGTTGGTTTAGGTTATAAAAAAGTAACGGTAATAGATGGTTCTGCATTGGTTGCTAATTTAAAAAGTCAATTAGAGCAATTTAATCAACTTCCATTTTCAGATAAAGAGTTTGAAACTATTTTAAACCATTTAGCAAAAGGCAATGTGTTTGAAAAGTCTAAAACGTTAAGAGGTCGTTTTCAGTTTGTAAATGATAACGGAGAAGCTACTTATATTCGTTTTTTTAATAGTGAAGATTGGAATGCTAATTTGTTTCAAGTCACTAACCAAATAGCACAAGAAGGTACTTACAAAAACAGATACGACGTTACGTTGTTAGTTAATGGTTTGCCATTGGTACAAATAGAGTTAAAACGTAGAGGTTTAGAAATTAAAGAAGCATTTAACCAAATTAATAGGTATCAAAGACATTCTTTTTGGTCTAATCATGGATTGTTTCAATACGTACAGTTGTTTGTAATTAGTAACGGCGTAAATACAAAGTATTTAGCAAACAATGCTTTACAATCTGTAAAACAAACGTTTTTCTGGTCTGATGTACACAATAAAAACATAAAAGAACTCACCCATTTTACTGCTGCTTTTCTACATCCAGATCATTTAGGGTTAATGATTGCCAAGTATATTGTAAGAAGCGAAACACATAAAATATTAATGGTGTTAAGACCGTATCAATTTTATGCCGTAGAAAAGTTGGTGGCACAAGTACAAAACAATACAGACAACGCATATATATGGCATACAACAGGTTCTGGTAAAACGCTAACTTCTTTTAAAGCAAGTCAGATTATTATGGATTTGCCCACTGTAGATAAAGTGTTGTTTGTGGTAGATAGAAAAGATTTAGACTACCAAACCATGAAAGAATTTAATTCTTTTAAAAAAGATAGTGTAGATGTTACCAATAATACAAACAGTTTGGTTAAACAATTGGCAGACGATTCTAAATTGGTGTTAACCACCATACAAAAACTAAATAATGCGATTTCTAAAAATCAATATGACAAGAAATTAGCGGGTTTAAAGAATAGGCGAGTGGTACTTATTTTTGACGAATGCCATAGAAGTCAGTTTGGAGATACGCACAATAAAATAACCGATTATTTTACCAATAGTCAATTATTCGGTTTTACAGGAACTCCCATTTTTGCAGACAACGCCTCTAAAAACGATTTAGGAAAAAGAACCACTAAAGATTTGTTTGGCGACTGTTTACATAAATATGTAATTACAGATGCCATTGCAGATGATAATGTTTTAAAATTCGGAATCGAATACATTGGTAGATACAAACAAAAAGGCAGAACCTTACTAGATATTGAAGTAGAAGATATAGATAAAGCAGAAGTATTTGCTGATGAAAGAAGATTAAATAAAATTGCAGATTATATTATTGCCTATCATGGTCAAAAAACGTTTAATAAAGAATACTCAGCTTTATTTGCAGTTTCCAATATAAAAACCTTGATTAAGTATTATGATATTTTTCAAGAGAAAAAACTAAAAGGAGAACACAATTTAAGAATTGCTACTATTTTTTCTTACGGAGCCAATGAAGCAGATGAAGATGCACAAGATAATTTACCAGATGATGATGAATTTAATGTAGCTGCTGAAAGTGATACCAACTACACATCAAGTCATTCAAGAGAAAAACTAGATGCTTTTATTGCAGATTATAACAAAATGTACAATACTAGCTTTTCGACAAAAGATAGTAAACAGTTTGAGAATTACTTTAAGAATATAAGCAAACGTTTAAAAGACAGAGAAAAAGCCAATTTTAACGATGCTAAAGACCGTTTAGACATTGTTATCGTTGTAAATATGATGTTGACTGGTTTTGATGCAAAGAAAGTAAATACCTTGTATGTAGATAAGAATTTAAAACAACATGGTTTAATTCAGGCATTTTCTAGAACCAATAGAATTTTAGGAGAAAAGAAATCGCAAGGGAATATTTTATGTTTTAGAAACTTAAAAAAGGCTACAGATGATGCCATTACCTTATTTTCTAATAAAGATGCCAACGAATCTATTATAATTCCACCTTATGACAGTATTGCTACTAAATTTGATGAAGCTTTAGAAACTTTATTAACCATTACACCCACCTATAAAAGTGTAGATGATTTGCTAGGAGAGGAGCAGCAATTAGCTTTTGTACAAGCTTTTAGAAGAGTTCTAAGAACTAAAAACGTACTAGAATCTTATGTAGATTTTAATTGGGAAGATGTAGGCATAGACGAACAAACTTTTGAAGATTATAAAAGCAAATATTTAGATTTATACGAGACTATAAAAGTTAACAATCCTGCTCAAAAAACATCTATTTTAAATGATATCGATTTTGAGTTAGAATTAATTCATAGAGACCAAATTAATGTAGTTTATATATTACAATTATTAGCCAGATTAAAAACTACAGACAAATCTGAAGCTGCCAAACAGAAAAAAGCAATTATTGATTTATTGGGAGGTGAAGTAAAATTAAGAAGTAAACGAGAACTGATAGAAAAATTTATAGAAGAAAATCTACCAAATATTAGTGATGTAGATGCCATACCAGATGAATTTGAGAAATATTGGCAGCAACAAAAAGTAATTGCATTATCAAAGATTTGTAAAGAAGAGAATCTAGACCAACAACAATTCAATTCTTTAATAGAAAGTTATGTGTATAATGGTCAAGAACCCATTAGACAAGATGTTTTTAAATGTTTAGACAATAGACCAAGTATTTTAAAAGCACGTGAAATTGGAGAAAGAATCTTGTTAAAAATGAAAAAGTACATTGATGTATTTATTACAGGAATGACTGGGTAAATCCAAATAAACAACAAAAAATTAATGGATAAAGAAGTAAAGTAACAATCTGAAACCGACCTATTTTGTTTTTTGTAAGAATTTGATTTCTATGAAACGGCTAAGTGTCCAAAGCATGTCCTCAACTTGATTGGGGAACTAAATAAAATGTCTGGACGCGATAGTGGAATAACTTTTTAGAATTCGATAAAATTATAATAAGACTAGATTTTTGTGAAGCCTGTGCTGAACTTGATTCAGTATTCATCAATGGAAAAGAGCATAAGATAATATTACAATAAGACTTTATTTTTGGTGTCACCTTGAGCATTAGCGAAATCAAAATATATTTTGATTGAAGGTAGCTAGTGAAACTAGTCGAAAGGTCTTCAATGGAAAAGAACAAAAGATAAAAATCTAACAATCTAACACTCACCCCTTAAATTATCTTGATGAATTGATTTTAGTATATTTACAAAAACGATATACCAATGTTAAATGTCAACAACCAAATTACAAAACAAGCAACAGTATTCACGCTATTGTTAACCTTGTTTTTTATCACATCTTGTAAAACAGAAGCCACCAAAGAAATTACTGTAATTAAACCTAAGAAAGAATTAATAAAACATACTGTTGATTCTGATGGACATCCAATGGCTGTTTGGGAAAAAAGAGTAGAAAATCCAAAAGGAATTATTCTTTTTGTACATGGTAGAACTTGGAGCGCGGTTCCTGATTTTGATTTACAAGTTGAAGGCGAAGACTTGTCTTTAATGGACGGAATGTTAGCAGAAGGATATACATCGTATGCTATAGATTTAAGAGGTTATGGAGAAACACCAAGAGATAGTACAGAATGGTTAACACCAAATGTTGCAGCAAAAGATATCATTAATGTATTGCATTGGATTTCTAAGCAGCATAATAATAAAAAAGTGCATTTGTTTGGATGGTCAATGGGATCAACATCTTCATTATTGGCAACCCAACAAAATTCAGAAGACATTGCTAGCTTAACAGTATTCGGTTTTTGGAAGGATATGGATTATCAACTTCCAGAAAACTCAAAGAGTATTCGGTTACGAAAAACTGTGAATACTGCAAAAAATGCCGCGAGTGATTTTATCGTTCCGGGAAGTATCAGTAAAAAAGCTATTGATACTTATGTAAGGATGGCTTTAGAAAGTGACCCAATACGAGTAGATTGGAAAAACATGCATGAATTTAATCGTATTGATCCATCGTTAATAACCACACCAACACTGATACTACAAGGAGAATTTGATCCTATAGGACCAACAGCAGTACAAACAAAATTGTTTACAAGATTAAAAACTGCTGATAAAAGTTGGGTCGTAATTTCTGGTGGAGATCATGCTGCATTTATGGAAACGCCAAGAAACCATTTTATTAGTACATTTGCAGCTTTTATAAAACGATTCAACAATTAAAAAGAAACTTTACCCATCTTATGAAATCATCAATCAACCCAAAAGCAATCTATTTTGTATTGCTTGCCTTCTTAATTATTTCTTGTAAGAATGATAAAAAATCTTCTGATACAAATGCAATAGCAAAAGACACTATAACAACCGCAAGCGGATTAAAATATTTTTATACCGTAAAAGGAGAAGGAAGAAAAATAGAACCAGGTTCTAAAGTAACTGCAATGTTAAGCTTAAAAGTAAACGATAGTGTAATTTGGACCAGTTATTCGGCTAAAGATTCTTCTTTTACGTACATAGCAGATAGAGGAGGCGTTATAAAAGGATATAATGAAATGGCAATGTTGATGAGAGAAGGAGATGATGTTGTTGCTATTATGCCTAGCACAATTGCTTATGGAGAACGAGGTTCTGGTGATGTAATTCCGCCTAATACAACGCTGGTTTATGACCAATTTAAAATAACGCATGTAAGTAAACCAAGATTGATCTTATCTGACACCTTGTTTTTTGCATTGAAAAATGGAGGAATTGACAAGATGAAAAACACATACAATCAAATAACTAAAACAAAAGATTCAGCATTGTATCATGGAGGTTTAGATCAATTAAATGCTTTATGGAGAAAACTGAGTAGAGCAAAAATGTTTTCTGAGGCAATAAAAGCATTTTCATTTATAACCAAAGAGTATAAAAACACAACTTTTGATTTTTATGTGATTAATTCTTTAGAAAATCAAGGAAAATTTAAACAAGCAATTGCTAAAATAGATTTAGTATTAAAAGGTAAATTATCTGCTAATCAAAAAGAATACTTTGTTAAATATAAACAAGACTTGACTAACAATTTGGAATCATCTAAAAAATAACATTTTTTAAAAAAGACATTTATAAGATTCATTCTTAATTTGTTTTGATTAAATTAGATATATCAATTAATGTAAAAAATTTTAGAGAAAACTGTTGACAATAATTAAAAAACAGGAAAAGCTAAAAACTGACTTAGAGTAGGCGTAACCAATATAGAATTATTAAAAATGGAAGATTCACATTTAGAAACCTTTAAAGCTAAAGCTGAAGGAAAAGGTTGGCCTACAAAAGTAACGATTATAGATACCGAATGGACTCTAAAGGTTGATGAACCTGTTGAGGACGGTGGATTAAATACGGGTCCAAATCCAATGCAATATTTTATAGCCTCTTTAGTAAGTTGTCAAAATGAACAATCTCAAGTTGTTGCAGAAGAACTCTCATTAAATATTACTCAAGTTGATATAAAGGCAGAAATTGACCTTGACCTTTCGGGTTTTATGGGAATGTCAGATAACTCGAATGGTAGTTACAAAAATGTGCGACTTAATGCTTTAGTTTCAGGAAACGTAACTGATGAAGAAGTAAAGACACTTGGTCAAAAAGTAGATAAACGTTGTCCAATTTTAGCATTGTTACGCACTAGTGGCTGTAAAATTGATAGTAGTTGGAGTAAAAAATAATTTAATATAAATACAGTTTTAAAATAAAAAATATAAATTAAAAAGGATGTTCAATTGAACATCCTTTTTAATTTAAGTAATTCTTTAATTTATTTTTTAAAAGGTATAGCAGGTAATACTTTCCCTGTACAATCTCCAAAACCAATACGAATCACTTCATTTTCACAATGAGCACGCATAATTACGGTGTCATTATCGTTTATAAATTTACGTTCAGAACCATCGTTTAACTTAATTGGATTTTGTCCTTTCCAAGACAACTCTAGCATAGAACCATAACTGTCTTTTGTTGGCCCAGAAATTGTTCCAGAGCCCATCATGTCTCCAGCTTCAACTGGACAACCATTTACGGTATGGTGAGCTAATTGTTGCACCATCGTCCAATACATATATTTAAAATTAGAATTGGCAACCACCGTTTCTTCTTTTCCTTCTGGTTTAATTCCTACTTGTAATTTAATATCGTAACTTTTCTTTCCGTCAATTTTTAAATACGGTAAAGGTTCGTGCACTTGTTTTGGATTATCAGTTCTAAAAGGTTCTAAAGCATCCAACGTAACAATCCAAGGAGAAATGGTTGATGCAAAGTTCTTTCCTAAAAATGGACCTAATGGTTGGTATTCCCATCCTTGTATGTCTCTTGCAGACCAGTCGTTAAACAACACCATACCAAAGATATATTCTTCTGCTTCTTCAATAGAAATACGATCTCCTAAGGTATTAGAATCTGTAGTAATAAACGCCATTTCTAATTCGAAATCTAACAAACGCGAAGGACCAAAAGTTGGCACTGTGCTTCCTTCTGCAGGTTTCGATTGTCCGTAAGGTCTTCTAATAGGTGTTCCAGATGGAATGATAGAAGAACTTCTACCATGATATCCAATAGGTACGTGTAACCAGTTAGGCATCAATGCATTTTCTGGATCACGGAATAAAGTACCTACATTGGTTGCGTGTTCTTTACTTGCATAGAAATCTGTGTAATCACCAACAGTTACAGGCAATAACATTTCAATCTCATCCATTCTAAAAATGATTTCTGCTTTGTGTTCTTTATGGTCTCTTAAACCACTTTTGGTAACATCAAAAATATCTGCAATTCTGTTACGTACCAAACGCCATGTTTTGCGTCCGTCTGCAATAAAATCATTTAAAGAATCCTGTAAAAAGATATCATCTGTAAGTGGTATGCCTTCAAAGTATCCTAATTGATGCAATGCACCTAAATCGATAGCGTAATCTCCAATCCGTGTTCCGATGGTAATAATATCGTCTTTGGTAATAAATACACCAAAAGGTATATTTTGAATTGGGAAATCTGAATCTTTAGAAACATCAAGCCACGATTTTCTATTGGGGTTATTTGCAGTTAATTTCATCTGAATTTATCTATGTATTGGGTTTTAACCAATGTTATTAATTTTTTATCAAATATAGTAGAAAGTTGTTAGTTGCAAAATGATTTTTACTACTTTTGAGAATCTTTTAATAAAGCTTTATTTAAACAAACAACAATGCAACTAGATAATCAAATTTTTGACCTGATTCAAGAAGAAAAGGAAAGACAACAAAACGGACTAGAATTAATTGCTTCAGAAAACTTTGTAAGCGATCAAGTAATGCAAGCTCAAGGCTCGGTGTTAACCAATAAATATGCAGAAGGATATCCAGGAAAACGCTATTACGGCGGATGTGAAATTGTTGATGTAGTTGAGCAAATTGCTATTGATAGAGCCAAAGAATTGTTTGGTGCTGAATATGTAAATGTGCAACCACATTCTGGAAGTCAAGCAAATACGGCAGTGTATGCTGCTTGTTTAAAACCAGGAGATAAAATCTTAGGATTCGATTTATCGCATGGCGGACATTTAACACATGGTTCTCCAGTAAATTTTTCGGGTAAATTATACACGACTTCTTTTTATGGAGTAGAAAAAGAAACCGGAGTCTTAAATTATGATAAAATACAAGAAACAGCAACCAAAGAGCAACCAAAGTTAATTATTGCGGGCGCTTCAGCGTATTCTAGAGATATTGATTTTAAACGTTTTAGAAAAATTGCAGATAGTGTGGGTGCTATTTTAATGGCAGATATTTCGCATCCTGCAGGGTTGATTGCTAAAGGAATTTTAAATGATCCATTACCTCATTGTCATATTGTAACAACAACAACACACAAAACATTGCGTGGACCAAGAGGAGGAATGATACTAATTGGAAAAGATTTTGACAATCCTTTTGGAGAAACCTTAAAAAGCGGAAAACCTAAAAAGATGTCCACTTTAATTAACTCGGCGGTATTTCCTGGAAATCAAGGTGGCCCATTAGAACACGTAATTGCTGCCAAAGCAGTTGCTTTTGGAGAAGCATTGACCGATGAGTTTTTAGAATATCAATTACAAGTAAAAGAAAATGCAGCGGCAATGGCAGCAGCATTGGTAGCAAAAGGATATGATATTATTTCTGGTGGAACAGACAATCATATGATGTTGATTGACATGCGTAACAAAAACATTTCTGGTAAAGATGCAGAGATTGCATTGGGGAAAGCAGATATTACCGTAAACAAGAACATGGTTCCTTTTGATGATAAAAGTCCGTTTGTAACTTCTGGGATAAGAGTTGGAACTGCAGCTGTAACCACAAGAGGATTAAAAGCAGCAGACATGCAAACCATTGTAAATTTTATAGATGAAGCTATTCAGAATCACAATAATGACGAAGCTTTATCAGCAATTGGAGAGCGAGTAGAAGAGATGATGAGCGCAAGAAGATTGTTTGTTATGTAAACTATAAGATTGTCTCCTCGAGAAGTGTTATGAGGTCTTGTAACTCGACTGCGCTCGATATGACAAATTAGACTGCGCTCGATAGGACAAGTTCGACCAGACATTTAGATGAATTAGAAATGAAAACATACTTGTAAACTAAAAAAGCAGCCGATTGGCTGATTTATTGTTTTGTATTCATTAAAAATATCTAATCTAGCCCAGTCGAGAATTTTTACTATTCCTATATTTGTAATTGCTTAACAATTGCCTCTCAACTGCACCTGCCGGCAAGGCAAGATCGAGGAAACATATACTATAAAAAACAACCAACAATGGATGCATATTTAATAGCAACAATACTTATCTTTTTATCAGCAATATTTGGTTATATCAATGTGCGCTTTTTAAAGCTACCAAACACCATTGGTCTAATGATTATCACCATTGTGTTTACTTTGGGTGTCATTGCGCTGAGTTATCTAGATCCAACGCTATTAAACTTTGAGAAAGAAATGATTTCTAAATTAGATTTTAGAGAGTTGTTGTTAGAAGAAATGCTGAGTTTCTTGTTGTTTGCAGGTGCTTTACACACTAATTTTAAGCAATTAAAAATACAACGTTGGCCGGTTTTAATGTTCTCTACTTTAGGTGTATTAACTTCTACATTTTTGGTAGGAATAAGCATGTATTTTGTATTGCAGTTATTTGGAATGCAAATCGGATTTATTTACTGTTTGTTATTTGGTGCGTTGATATCTCCAACAGATCCAATTGCTGTTTTAGGTATTTTAAAGAAAGCAAATGTTCCTAAAAAACTAGAAACTAAAATTGTAGGGGAATCTTTATTTAATGATGGCGTTGGCGTAGTTGTTTTCTTAACTATTTTTGAAATTGCTTCTTTTGGAGTAGATAAAATAGAAGTGTTAGATGTATTCCAATTATTTGGAAAAGAAGTAGTAGGAGGCATTTTGCTAGGAGCTATTTTAGGCTGGATAACGTATCGTTTGTTAAAATCTATAGATGATTATGATATTGAAGTGATTATAACCGTTGCTGCGGTTATGGGCGGAACAGTAATTGCTCAGTATTTGCATTTGTCTGCGCCATTAGCAATGGTTACTGCTGGTTTAATTGTGGGTAATGATACTGTTAGAAACGCTGCAATGTCTGAAACTACAGAACATTATGTAGATAAGTTTTGGGAATTACTCGATATTTTATTGAATGCTATTTTGTTTGTAATGATAGGGATGGAAATGCTTGTTTTAGTTGTTAAAGGTGATTATATTATTGCAGGTTTAATTGCCATTCCGTTAATTTTAGCATGTAGATATTTGTCTTTATTAATTCCGATTAACTTCTTTAAAAAGAAACTAGATTTTGTACCTAAAACAAACTTAATTATGACTTGGGGTGGTTTGCGTGGCGGAATTTCAATAGCGTTGGCTTTAGGTTTAACCAACGAAATGCACAGAGATTTATTCTTAGTAATTACCTACATTGTTGTAATTTTTTCTATCATCGTACAAGGGTTAACTGTAGGAAAGTTGGTGAAGAAACTAAGTAAATAAGTTATAAAAAGTATATCTTTTTTTAAACTGTTCTACTACTGATATTTATCATATTTAATTTGCCAACTATTTTAGTACTTAGCGTAACAAGTTTTAAAATAGAGGTATGGGCTCGCAATCTGTAAAAGCAATTAAAACACAAAAGCAACGAAAAGATTTTGTGTGTCATTTGTTAAATGATATCAAAGCTTTCGAATACATGATTAAAAATGATGTATTTGAAAAAGGTATTCAGCGTGTAGGAGCAGAGCAGGAATTATGTATTGTCGATAAAGATTATCGTCCGTCACTTAAAGCATTAGAAATTTTAGAAAAAGTTAATGATCCTCATGTTACAACAGAATTAGCACTCTTTAATTTAGAAATCAACTTAGATCCTTTTGCACTAAAGAAAGATTGTTTTAAAAAATTAGCACATCAGCTTACCCAATTATTAGATAAAGTAAATGCTACTGCAAATACATTTGATGAAGACAAAATTATTTTAACAGGTATTTTACCAACTTTGAAAAAGAAAGATTTAATCTTTAAAAACATGACTCCTTTTGAGCGTTATAAGACACTAAATAATGTGATAAAAAACATTAGAGGTAAAGACTTTAAACTGCATTTACAAGGTGTTGAGGAACTTATTTTAAAACATGAATCTATTTTGTTTGAAGCATGTAATACCAGTTTTCAAATTCATTTGCAAATAGATTTAGATAATGCAATTGATATGTATAATTGGTCTCAAGCAATTTCAGGTCCAATTTTATCAGTAATGTCAAATTCGCCAATTCTCCTTAGTAAAGAGTTGTGGAGTGAAACCAGAATTGCCTTGTTTCAACAAAGTATAGATTTAAGAAATAAATCGTATTTATTAAGAGAACAAAAACCACGAGTTTCTTTTGGTGATTCTTGGATAAAAAATTCTGTTTTAGAATTATTTACTGATGATATTTCTAGGCACGCCCCGCTAGTTACTGCAGATTTTGATGAAGATTCTTTAGAGTGTTTAGAAAACGGAATTATGCCAAAATTAGAAGCTTTAAATCTTCATAATGGAACTTTGTATAAATGGAATAGATTGTGCTATGGAGTGCATAAAAACGTTGCACATTTAAGAATAGAAAATAGATATATTCCGTCTGGACCATCAATAAAAGATGAAATTGCAAACGCATTATTTTGGGTTGGCGTAATGCAAGGTATGCCAAATGAATATAAAAATATTTGGAATACAATGCCGTTTATAGATGCAAAAAGCAATTTTTTAAATGCAGCAAGAACAGGTGTTAACACTTATTTTAATTGGTTTGGTACTGGTATTTCTGCGAATCAATTAGTTAAAGAAATTTTAATTCCTATTGCCAAAAAAGGATTGAAAAAAGCAACTATTGATGAAGACGATATTACGTATTATTTAGGAATTATAGAACAACGTATTGATAAAAATATTACAGGAAGCAAATGGCTATCTAGAAATAAAAGAAACTTAGTAAGTAGTATTTCTAATTACGAGACCAATGTTTTATTAACATATCATACATATAAAAATCAACAGCAGAATATTCCCGTTCATGAATGGGAAAATATAAAAATAAAGCCAACAGAAATTTCTAAAAAGTATGATAAACTATACAAAGTAATGTCTTCAGAAGTATTTGTGGTTAATGAAAATGATTTAATAGAATTAGTATTTAAAATAATGGAATGGAAAAAAATTCATCATGTTCCTGTTGTAAATACTGACCATAAAATTGTAGGATTAATTACAAAAGAACAATTACGAAAATTTGATTTTTCTAAAGCCCAAAACAAAGAAATTATTGCTAAAAGAATAATGACTACCGATTTTATTTCTCTATCACCAGAAACAGCTACAGCTAAAGCAGGTAAACTAATGAATATTGATAAAACCTGTGTTTTGGTTATGGAAGATTCAGAATTATTAGGAATTTTTACAAACAATGATTTAGAAAGAATTGATAAAGTAATGAACCATAAATAAATGAGTTTACAAGAAGTGCGTATTAATGCTTTTGATGAAAAAATAACCATTAAAAGAGTTTTAGGTTCTATACAAGGAACAAAAAATGCACCAACAGTAATTTGTTTTGGTGGAATTCACGGTAACGAAAGAGCTGGTGTTTATGCACTAATTAAAGTTTTAAAGACTATAGAAAAAGAAAAAATTCCTTTTCTAGGAAATTTTTATGCTATAAGCGGAAATATAAATGCATTGCAAAAAAATATCCGTTTTGAAGATATAGACTTAAACAGAATTTGGTCTGCAAAAAAGATTCAAATAATTGATGATTTTAACAAGAACATATATAAAGAAAGTTTTGAACAGCAAGAAATATACAAGCAAATTAAAGAAATAGTAAAAAAGGATAAAGGACCATTTTATTTTATTGATTTACATACAACTTCTTCAGATACAAGCCCGTTTATTACCATTAGCGATTCATTAAATAATAGAGAATTTTCATCAAATTTTTCAATACCCACAATATTAGGAATTGAAGAATATTTAGACGGTCCATTATTAACATTTATTAATGAATTTGGACATATATCATTAGGTTTTGAAGCAGGTGAGCATTATAAAGAATCTTCTGTAGATAACTGTGAGGCTTTTATTTGGTTAGCTCTAAAAGCTTCGGGTTGTGTGAATGAATTAGAGATAAAAAAACTTAGCTATTACCAACATGTTTTATCATTATATAAAGAAAAACAAGAATTTTACGAGATAAATTACAAGTATGAAATTAGTAAAAACGAACAATTTGAAATGCTTTTTGGTTTTAGTAATTTCGAAAGTGTTGTAAAAGGTCAAGAATTAGCAATTAGCAATTCAAAAAAAATAAGGGCAGCACATTCTGGAAAAATATTTATGCCATTATATCAAAAACAAGGTGAGGATGGTTTTTTTATTATTTCTTTAATTTCTAAAAAATGGTTGGTTTTGTCAACATTAGTTAGACGATTAAAAATGCATTATTTATTAAGAAGCTTACCTGGAATACAGCAGGATAAAAGTAACAAACACATTTTGATTGTAAATCCTAAAACAGCTCGATTTTTAGCAACAGAAATATTTCATTTATTTGGGTATCGTAAAAAAGTAATAAAAGATACAAAATACTATTTTATTAAAAGAGATAGAAAAGTAACAGAATTGTTTTAGTTATTCTTCTGTTGTTTTATCTATCCATTTTTGATTAATATCTTTTTTGGGAGCAATACCTAATTCTTTAAGCTTTGTAATATCTTTAATTAAATTTTGATTTCCCGTTAGCTTTTTCATAGCGCCTTCATAAGCTGAGGATGTTGACTTTATTCTATTTCCAACAGTCTCTAGATCATCTAACAAGTTTTTAAATTTTTCATATAAAGAAGTTGCATGCTTTGCAATTTCAAATGCGTTTTGTTGTTGTTTTTCATTACTCCATAATGTATCAATAGTTCTCAATGTTGACAGTAAAGTTGTTGGGCTGACCAATAATATGTTTTTGTGAAAAGCAGTATAAAAAAAGTTTTTATCTTCATTTTGAGCAAGATAGAGTGCAGATTCGATAGGTATAAACATTAAAATAAAATCAGGTGATTCAATTTTATAAATATCTTCATATTTTTTTGAATTAAGATCATTTATATGTCTTTTAATAGATGCAATGTGGCCTGATAAAAACCTCTTTTTTTCTTCTTTGTTCTCTGTATTAATATATTGTTCGTAAGCTATTAAAGAAACTTTTGAATCAATAACCATTTTTTTATTTCCAGGTAAATTAATTACAACATCTGGTAACAACCTTTTACCTTCTTCATTTAAAAAGCTCTGTTGAATTTCATACTCTCTTCCTTTTTCGAGACCAGATTTTTCTAAAACAGTTTCTAAAACTAACTCACCCCAATTTCCTTGCGTTTTATTATCTCCTTTTAAAGCTTTAGTTAGGTTAATTGCTTCTTGACTAATTTTAATATTATTTTTATTTAATTCTTCTAATTGTTGTTTTAATGCAGAAGATTGCCTTATGCTATCTTTGTTAACATCTTCAACTTTTTGTTTAAAATCAGTTATTTGTTTTTGCAATGGGTTTAAAATTCCTTCAAGGCTTTCTTTATTTTGCTCTTTAAATTTCTTTGAATTGCTTTCTAAAATCTTATTGGCTAAATTCTCAAACTCTTTGGTGAATTTTTCTTGAAGTTTTTCTACTTCTTGTTTGTTTTCTTTAAGTTTTTCTTGCAAATGAGAAGCTTCAGAAGATTTTTCGGTAATCAAAATAGTCAATTCTTCTTTTTCTTTTCTTATTGCTATTAATTCTTGATTCGTGTTTTCTGAATTGCGATTTCTCTCTTTTAAAGCAGAAATTTCTTTTACTGATTTTGTTTTTGAAACAAAATAGCCTAAGGCTAAACCAATAACAATTCCAACAATAATAAATAAGATTTCCATAGTTTTTATAACATAAATTAAAGAGAATATAAAATTAAGAGTTTTATATTTGTGTACATCATAATATGTCTTTTATTTGTAAACTTAATACTGTTTTATGATTTCAAAATTTATTTTTAAAACAATCTTTGGATGGAAACTAGTAAACGATTTTCCTAGAGGCATCAAAAAATATGTAATTATAGCAGCGCCACATACTAGTTGGCAAGATTTTCCTATCGGGATTTTAGCAAGAAACACTGCAGGAATAAAAATTAATTTTATTGGTAAAGACTCTTTATTTAAAGGTCCGTTTGGTTTTATTTTTAGAAGTTTGGGCGGTACACCAGTAAATAGATCAGAAAGTAATAATTTGGTAGATGCAATCATCAAAGTTTTTAATTCTAAAGAAGAGTTTAGATTGGCTTTATCACCAGAAGGAACACGGAAGAAAGTAGAAAAGTGGAAAACAGGATTTTATTATATCGCAAAAGGAGCAAAGGTGCCAATTGTGATGGCAACCTTAGATTATAAAAATAAGCAAGTAAAAATTTCTGAACCCTATTATACAACAGATGATAAAGAAAAAGATTTTGAATACTTTCAATCTTTTTTTAAACCAGAAATGGCAAAAAAAGCAACACAATATTAACTTTATCCTTTGTAAAAAGGCAACTTTACCACTTTCGCAGGAATTGCTTTTTTACGAACTTGAATACATATTTCTGTATCTCTTTTTGCATTTTCTTTAGTAACATAACCCATTCCGATTCCTTTTCCTAAAGATGGGCTCATCGTTCCAGATGTTACAATTCCGATTACATTTCCTTCCCCATCAACAATTGGATAATCTTGTCTTGGAATTCCACGTTCAGTCAATTCAAAAGCAACCAACTTACGAGTAACACCAGTTTCTTTTTGCGTTAATAAATTTTCTGAATTCACAAAGTCTTTTGTAAACTTGGTAATCCAACCTAAACCTGCTTCAATTGGCGAAGTTGTATCGTTAATATCATTGCCATATAAACAATACCCCATTTCTAAACGCAACGTATCTCTTGCTGCTAACCCGATAGGTTTGATTCCTAAATTAGCACCAGCTTCAAAAACTTTATTCCATACACTTTCAGCAGCTTCGTTTTTTACATAGATTTCAAATCCGCCAGAACCGGTATAACCTGTTGCAGAAATAATGGCGTGTTCTACACCCGCAAAATCCCCAATTTTAAATTTGTAAAAAGGAATTTCAGCCAAATTAATAGAAGTCAACGATTGCATTGCTTCAATAGCTTTTGGTCCTTGAATAGCTAATAAAGAATAGTCATCAGAAATGTTTTTCAAATCCGCTTTAAACTCAGTATTGTATTTAGAAATCCAGTTCCAATCTTTATCAATATTTGAAGCATTTACTACCAATAAATACTGATTTTCTTTTATTCGGTAACAAATTAAATCATCTACAATCCCGCCATCTTCATTTGGGAAACAACTGTATTGTGCATCACCAATTTCTAGTTTAGAAGCATCGTTAGAAGTAACTTTCTGAATTAATGCCAACGCATTTTCTCCTGTTACTAAAAACTCACCCATATGACTTACATCAAAAACACCAACACCTTTTCTAACAGTTTCATGTTCAATGTTTATTCCTTCATAAGATACTGGCATATTATAACCAGCAAAAGGGACAATTTTAGCATTTAAAGCTTCGTGTACGTGAGTTAGTGCAGTGTTTTTCATTCTAATTAAGTTGTTTATTTTGATGCAGCTAAAGTATTGAAAATTGAAGGAAAAATAAATATTAATTTAGGATTATTCAAAAGGAGTAAATAAATAGTATTTTTGTTTCCATAATTTGCCCAGTTTATGATTGAAGAACAACCGAATAATCCGTTACACGGAATTAAACTTGCTGATATTTTAGAACGTTTACACAACAAATATGGTTGGGAGGAAATGGGAGAAATGATTGATATTAATTGTTTTCGAAATAATCCGACAATGAAATCGAGTTTAAAATTTTTGAGAAGAACGCCTTGGGCTAGAGAAAAGGTTGAAAAATTATATTTAAAATCAATAAAGTAATTTTGTCATTCTGAAATGAGTTTGAAAAACGATTGAAGAATCTTATGAATGATAGTAACTGAAAATTGTAAGATTTCTCCTATCGTCGAAATGACACCTTTTTTGTCATTTCTATGACTTGTATTGACTAATTTAATTATTTAATATATGAATAACCAATTCTTTGGTCAATGGTTTTCCGTTTGCTATTTTTTTGATGTTTTCAAATGTAAAAACAAAATCACAATCAGTTTTGTACTCAGAACAACCATAAGCAGTTTTCCCTTTTAAAACAGTTCCTTTTTTACATTTTGGGCAAGTAATTTTATCAGTGTCATTACGAGGAGTTTTCGACGAAGTAATCTCATTTGCATGAACAGATTGCTTCATTTTATTCGCAATGACAGTTTGTTTTTTTTCTTCTAGTTTGAATTTGAAATTTTCATCAAAACGAATCAAACCTTCAACAGTACCTTTTTCTGTTTTAAATCCTTTTAGGTTTGTAGTTGATTTTTTGTCTAGCAAACGAATCAACTGATTTTCTGAAATCTTTTTTCCTAAGAATTCAAAAGGCATTAAAAAATCGCACGTTTTATTGTATTCAGAACAACCAAAAGCTTTTGATCCTTTTAATAACTTTCCGTTATTACATTTTGGACAGGTTTTACCTGTGACTTGTTTTTTGTTTTTCGATTTTGATTGAGAAGATTCTTTCTTTTTGGGAGATTCCTCACTTGCGTTCGGAATGACAGCGGTTTCATGAGAAATTCTAATTTTAGAAGTATTAGAACGTACTTCATACACCAATTCATCTACCATTTTTTTCATGTTGTTGATAAAGGTTCCTGCATTGAATTCTCCGCGCTCAATTTCTTTTAAACGTTTTTCCCAGCGTCCAGTTAGTTCGGCAGATTTCAACAATTCATTATCTATTAAATCAATCAATTGAATTCCCGTTTGTGTTGGAATAACTAGCTTTTTTTTACGCTCAATATATTTTCTACGAAATAAGGTTTCAATAATACTTGCTCTTGTTGATGGTCTTCCAATTCCGTTTTCTTTCATTAACTCGCGCATTTCATCATCATCCACTTGTTTACCAGCAGTTTCCATAGCGCGTAGGAGAGAAGCCTCGGTAAAATTTCTAGGTGGTTTTGTTTCTTTTTCTAAGAAAGATGGCTCGTGTGGTCCTTTTTCTCCTTTTACAAAAGAAGGCAACGTCATTTGTACATTTAATTCCTTTTTTATGTTACTTTCTGAACTTATGCTGAGCGTAGCCGAAGTATCAAAAACAACACGCCAACCTTTATTTATAATTTCTTTTCCTGTAGTTTTAAAAGGAACATCCGCAGCTTTTCCGATTACAGAAGTGTTAGATACATCAGAATCTGGATAAAACACGCCAATAAATCTTCTGGTAATAATATCATACACTTGCTGTTGATTGTATTGCAAGTTGGTTTGTATTCCGGTTGGAATAATAGCATGGTGATCGGTTACTTTTTTATCATCAAAAACTCGTTTCGATTTCTTTATTTTTTTTCCTAAAAGAGGTTGTGTTAATTTACTGTAATTGGTTAGTTTACCTAATATTCCTTCAATTTTTGGATATACATCATTTGGTAAAAAAGTAGTATCAACTCTTGGATATGTAACCACTTTCATTTCGTATAACTTCTGAACCATTTTTAAGGTTTCATCCGCAGAAAAACCAAATTTATTATTACAATAGACTTGTAATCCTGTTAAATCAAATAATTTTGGTGCGTATTCTTTTCCTTTCTTTTTGGTTACAGAAACAATTTCAAATTCTGACTCTTTTACTTTATTCGCTAATACTTGTCCGTTTTCTTGTTTTAAAAAGCGTCCGTCTTCATAATTAAATAATGTATTTCTGTACGTAGTTTGTAATTCCCAATATGGTTGTGGCTTAAAATTTTCAATTTCTTTAAATCGATTTACCAACATTGCCAAGGTTGGAGTTTGAACTCTACCAACAGATAAAACTTGCTTATATCCGCCGAATTTTACAGTAAATAAGCGTGTTGCATTTAAGCCTAACAGCCAATCTCCAATGGCTCTAGAAAACCCAGCATAATAGAGATTGTCGTATTTCTCTGAAGGTTGTAAATTTTTAAATCCTTCTTTGATAGCTTCTTCTGTTAAGGAAGAAATCCAAAGGCGTTGTACTTTTCCTTTGTAATTACATTGATTGATAACCCAACGTTGAATCAATTCTCCTTCTTGACCAGCATCTCCACAATTGATAACAACAGTTGCTTTGTCAAACAACGATTTAACAATATTGAACTGTTTTTGAATGCCATCATTGCTTGTTACTTTTGTTTCAAACTTTTCTGGAAGCATTGGTAAATTGTTTAAATCCCAACTTTTCCAATGTGGTTTGTAATCTTTAGGTTCTAAAAGTGTACACAAATGACCAAAAGTGTAGGTAACTGCATACCCGTTTCCTTCAAAATAACCATCTCGTTTTGTATTGGCACCCAATATGTTAGCGATTTCTCTTGCTACACTTGGTTTCTCAGCAATACATACTTTCATTTGGTTGGATTTTGAAATTGAAAAGTAATAAATTTATTGGAGATAGAAATGATTGTTGTATGTGAATTATTGTGAGTTTTGTTTGTTGTACTTTTGATTCAAAAATTTAATATAGCGAGTTTTCATCTTCAAAAGTTTATAAAAAAAGCCTCCCAAAAGGAAGGCTTCTTATTGTATTATTTTAGAATGGTTTTAATTATTCTGTAGCTTTATCTGCTACAATTCGTTCTGCTCTATTTGCTAATTCCCAAGCTGTATAAAAAACAAGTCGTGATCTATTCTCTAACAAGTCATAATTAATTTTGTCTGGAGTATCTGATGCTCTATGATAATCATCGTGTGTTCCGTTAAAATAAAAAATGATTGGAATATTATTTTTCGCAAAGTTATAATGATCAGAACGGTAATAAAAACGATTTGGGTCGTTTTCGTCATTATACGTATAATCTAACTCTATATTTGTAAATGTTTTGTTTACTTGTTCAGAAAGGTTGTGTAACTCTGTACTTAATTTATCACTTCCAATTAAATACACATAGTTTCTATCTCCTTTACGTTTTGGATCAATACGACCAACCATATCAATATTTAAATTAGCAACCGTATTTGCTAAAGGAACTAAAGGCTCATAATCTGTATAATATCTAGAACCTAATAATCCTTTTTCCTCTCCTGTTACGTGTAAGAAAATTACTGAGCGTTTTGGTCTATGACCTTTATCAGCAGCTGTTTTAAAAGCTTCAGCAATTTCTAATAATGATACTGTTCCAGATCCGTCATCATCTGCGCCATTATTAACTTCTCCTTTTGAATTTACGCCAATATGATCTAAATGCGAAGAAATAATAATGTATTCGTCTGGTTTTTCAGAACCTTTAATCATTGCTGCAACATTTTCAGATGGATGAGGCACAGTAATACTTTTATAACTCATTTCTAATTTTGTTGCTACGGTAGCAGGTTTTGTTGATTTTTGAATTTTACTTGCTAAAGCTTTACCCATTTTTTCGTTGATTAAGAAAAAATACATTTGAGTACCAGCATCTTTTTTTGCTGGTAATGATAAGCTTTTGCTTCCGCCACTTGCTTCACGCTGTTTAAAGAATTTTGAATAGCGAGCAAACAAATCAGCATCCATAAAAAATAATGCTTTAGCTCCAAGTTCTTTTGCTGCATCTCTTTTAGAAGAAATTGCTTGACGACCATTTGACCATTTTGAAGCTTTTTTATCGCCAGTAATTACATTATTTCCTTTTTTGTCTTTTGGCTCACCGCTTTTAATAACAACAATTTTTCCTTTTACATCAAGGTCTTTATAGTCAGAATATTTTTTATCATCTATTCCGTAGCCTGCATACACAATTTCTGAAGTAGAAACTGTTCCTGTTGCAGCTGCTGAAGGAGAAATGAAATCGTCAAAATACTTAAATGATTTTCCATTTACAGAAATACTCACTTCCGGAGTTTTTACAATATTTAAAGGTACATTTTGAAAATAGTTTCCTTCAATAACAGGTTTAATTCCTAAATTTTCATAGTATTTTTTAAGATACTCTACTGCTTTCTTTTGTCCAGGCTCACCTGTTTCACGTCCTTCAAACTCATCCGAAGCATATGTGTATAAATGCTCTTTTAACTCTTTTTGAGTTATTGTACTTCCGTAAGAGGCAACATCTTTTTGTGTTGCTTCTTTATTACAAGAAACTACTATAAACAGAATGCTTAATAATAATAGTGTTTTTTTCATCTTAGTTGGTTATTAAATTAATGATATGCGATATTACAAAAAAGAACGGTTAAGGCAGTGGAAAGCAGTTGTTTTAACATTTTTTAACATAATCGTTTTTACTTACTAGTATTTAGAAAATAAATTAAGAAAGGGTAACAATCTCTTGATTTCTAAGGATATCATCAAAAGTTTCTCTTTTTCTTATTACATAATCTTTTCCGTTATAAACCATAACTTCTGCAGGTTTAAAACGAGAATTGTAATTAGAAGCCATTGAAAAACAATACGCACCAGCATTGTGAAAACACAATATATCTTCTTCAGTAATTTCGTTAATTCTTCTATTGTTTCCAAAAGTATCTGTTTCGCAAATATAACCGACAACAGAGTAGTAGCGTTCTCTACCTTTAGGGTTAGAGATGTTTGTAATATGATGATAAGAATCGTACATCATAGGTCTTACCAAATGATTAAATCCGCTATCAACTCCTGCAAAAACAGTTGAAGTTGTTTGTTTTATCACATTTACTTTTGCTAAAAAAAAACCAGATTCGCTTACCAAATATTTACCTGGTTCAAACATTAAGGTAAGTTCTTTTCCATAATCTTTACAAAAATCATTAAATCTTTTTGTGAGTTGTTTTCCAAGTTGTTCAATATCTGTAGAAATATCTCCTTCTTTATAAGGTACTTTAAATCCACTTCCGAAATCAATAAAATCTAAGTTCTCAAATTGATTTGCAACATCAAACAAAATTTCTGTTGCTCGTAAGAAGGTGTCAATATCTAAAATATCAGAACCCGTGTGCATGTGAATTCCGTTTATTCGCATATTGGTATTTTCTACTACACGTTTAATCAAAGGAACTTGGTACATAGAAATTCCGAATTTAGAATCAATATGACCTACAGAAATTTTAGAATTTCCACCAGCCATTACATGAGGATTGATACGCACACAAACCGGAATGTTTGGATGTTTCTGACCAAACAATTCTAAGATAGAAAGATTATCAATATTAATTTGAACACCTAATTCTGCAACTTCTTCAATTTCTTCTAAGGAAACTCCGTTAGGGGTAAAGATGATATTTTCTGGTAAAACTCCTGCAGCCAAACCTAATTGGACTTCTTGGACAGAAACAGTATCTAACCCAGAACCTAATTGATTAAATATTTTTAAAATAGTAATATTTGATAGTGCTTTTACTGCATAATTAATCTTTACATTTTTAACCTTAGAAAATGCATCAGTAATTCTATTATATTGTGAAATAATTTTATCTGTATCATATACATATAAAGGACTTCCATATTTTTTTGCTAATTGCAATAAAGCGCTACTGTTCATTTCTGTTTTCTAAAATTAAGTTGGTAAAAGTAAAAAATTATTAGGTTTCATAAGAATGATTGATAAAATCTAACAACATCTTATATTTTGTTATTTAAATTTAACAGCAACTTTCTCTGCAATTTTAACAATTACTTGTGTTGCTTTTAAAATAGATTCAACCGGAACATACTCATAACGTCCATGAAAATTATGTCCGCCAGCAAAAATATTTGGACAAGGCAAACCTTTAAATGATAATTGAGAACCATCGGTTCCTCCACGAATGGCTTTTATTAAAGGTTTTATTCCTAAATATATCATAGCTTCTTCAGCTATATCTACAATATGCATCACTGGAACTACTTTTTCTTTCATATTATAATACTGATCTTTTATCTGAACAGAAACCAACTTTTTTCCTAATTTTTGATTGATTGTATTTGCGACGTTTTCAAAATCAGATTTTCGTTTTAAAAACAACTCCATATCATGATCTCTAATAATATATTCTAAAATTGTCTTTTCAACATTTCCTGTCATATTATGTAAATGATAAAAACCTTCGTAATCTGTTGTTTCTTGTGGAATTTCATTTTTTGGTAACGCAGCAATAAACTCGTTTGCAATGAGCATAGAATTGATCATTTTTCCTTTTGCATAACCAGGATGCACTATTTTTCCTTCTATCGTTACAACTGCTCCAGCTGCATTAAAATTTTCATATTCTAATTCTCCAACCTGACTTCCATCCATAGTGTAAGCCCATTCTGCACCAAATGTATCAACATCAAATAAACGCGCTCCTTTACCAACTTCTTCATCCGGAGTAAAACAAATCCTAATTTTTCCGTGCTTTATTTCTGGGTGATTGATTAAATATTCCATTGCAGAAACAATTTCTGTAACACCAGCTTTATCATCTGCACCCAACAATGTTGTTCCGTCTGTTGTAATAATAGTTTGACCTTTGTATTGTAGTAAATCTTTAAAGTAATCTGGAGACAAGACTATGTTTTTTTTCTTGTTTAAAATAATGTCTTTCCCATCATAATTTTTATGTATTTGTGGATTGACATTTGTGCCAGTAAAATCTGGACTTGTATCTATATGTGCAACAAATCCGATGGTTGGTACCTCGTAATCAATATTACTTGGCAAGGTTGCCATGATATAACAATTATCGTCTAAAGCAATGTCTGATAAACCAATTTCTTGAAGTTCTTTAACAAGAAGATTGGCTAAATTCCATTGTTTTTCTGTACTTGGAAAAGCAGGATTATTAGGGTCAGATTCTGTATCTATTTTTACATACTTTATAAATCTGTTTATTATTTTTTCTTGTTGCACTCTTTAATATAAATTTAATTTCCCAATTTTCTGATGACCAGACAACCAAGCGGTGTTTTTATCAACAAAATCAATTGCATAATACCCTTCTTTGCTAACATCTTTCCAGGTTCTTCCTCCATCATTAGAGAAAGAAACTCCTGTTTTTCCAACGGCAATTACTTCTTTCCCTTTAGTTCTAGGAATATATTTTACAGAACTTTTATAATTTGGCGATTCACCGTCTGCAACTAAAGTCCATGTTTTTCCACCATCAGAAGTAATCGCTTTATTGGCTTTATTTTCATTTGGTTTAGAATAATCTCCTCCAACAATTATTCCTATATTTTCATTGTAAAAATCTACAGAATAAATTCCCTGTGAACCATTTCCTTGAATAAATGGAGTTTCTATAGCTTCCCACGTTTTTCCTTTATCGGCAGATTTTAAAACCCTGGCTTTTGTTCCGCCAGTTACCACCCAAATATTATTTTTATAAAAAGCAATATTGGTGTTACTAGCAGCAAAAGACGCTTCTCCTTCTTTAACTTCTGGCAAATTAGAACAGTCTATTTTATTCCAAGTTTCTCCACCATCATAAGTCATTATAATAGATGTGCAACCACCAATTGGATCTCCAATGGCAATTCCGGTTTTGTCATCTAAAAATGTCATAGCATCATAAAACACTTTTTCGTGTTCTTCTTTATACACAATTTTTTTATCTCCAAAACTAATTTTATAAAGCAACGCAGGATTTGCAATAGATAATGCAAAAACAGCAGAAGATGTTTTTGCTAAACTTCTAAAATGAGGCACAATAGAATCTTGATATTTTAAGTATTCAAATTCCCATGTTTCTCCTCCGTCTTCAGTTAAACCAATATCTCCACGAGAGCCAGCAAATAAGAGTTCATCGATACTTATAGCAATAATTGCTCTAATACTTGTGCTGTCTATATCAAATTTTTGGATGGTAACAGTTTCAAAATTTCTAGGCTCATATTCTTGTTTACAAGAGAGGAAAATGATTGCAACAAAAACAAAAAGAATATTTTTTTTCATTTTTCATGTTTTTAAGCGACTAATTTACAATATTGCTTTGTTTAATTGTAAATTGTCAACAAATTTTTATCAACTAAAAATAATGTATTTTAATGAATATTAATAAAAGAGCATTGGTAATTTCTGGTGGTGGCAGCAAAGGAGCTTTTGCAGGTGGTGTTGCGCAATATTTAATGGAGGAAAATAAGTGTAATTATGATTTATTTATTGGTACTTCTACAGGTAGTTTAATGGTTTCTCATTTAGCTATTGGTAAAATTAAGGAGTTAAAACGTATTTATACTAATGTAAATCAAGAATCTATTTTTAGCAACAATCCTTTTATAATAAAAAAGAAACATGGAGAAAAAGCCATAAAAATAAATCATTTTAATACCCTTTGGAATTTTATTAACGGTAGAAAAACATTTGGAGAAAGTAAGAATTTAAGAGCACTAATTAAAAAAGAAATTACAGAGGAAGTGTTTTTGAAAATTATAAGAAACGAAAAAGAAGTAGTGGTTACTGTATCAAATTTATCTACAAATAAAGTTGAATATAAAACACTAAGAGAATGCACTTATAATGATTTTTGCGATTGGATTTGGGCTTCATGCAATTACATACCGTTTATGAGTTTATTAGAAAAAAACGGTTGTCAGTATGCCGATGGAGGTTTTGGTTGTTTAGTGCCAATTAGAGAAGCAATTTTACGTGGTGCAAAAGAAATTGATGTAATTATTCTAGAAACCGAAATTACTCAAATAAATAAAGTAAAATCTAAAAACCCTTTTTCTTTAATGTTTGATGCATTTGATTTTATGTTAGAAAATGTAGAACGACATAATATTACTATTGGTAAGTTATCAGCAAAACAAAACGATGTAAAATTAAATTTATACTATACACCAACTGTATTAACAACAAATTCTTTAATATTTGATAAAAAATTAATGACCAAATGGTGGCAATCTGGTTTTGAGTATGCACAACAAAAAAATGAAGATTTAATGAATGAATTTAGACCAGATTTAAAAAGCTAATTGGTATTCGGTAAATTTTGTTTGATAAACACTCCAGTATCTATAATTCTTTGATTGTTAACAGAGTTATAAAGATATTGTAAATTATTAGGATTACATATAGATGGAGGATTAGGCGGAATGCCATTTACAAAATTAACAACTTCATTCAGTATAGGCTCAGACATTTCTCCTAAAGCACCTAAATTTAAAATATTTTCTTCGTTACAAATTCTCATCTCTGGTGTAAACCCGTTTTGATACGTTTCATCATTACTGTTTAAGAATTCTAATACAACTGGCTGTAATGCAACTGTATGATTTGCGCTTTTTCCAATAGAATCGTAATCAATTGAGTTGTACAATGTAATTGAACCCGTATTGTTTCCGTCTGTTGTTCTGCTATTAATCACATAAACATTCATATAACTATTTAAACTGTTAATTAAAAGCTCTGCAGAAGATGAGCTTCCATTTAAAATGATATAAACATCTGTTAGTCCTAAACTATTAATTGGAGTAGATATATTTATTTTATTTGCAAATTTAGTAATTAATGAATCTGGTTGATTTAATTCAAACCAGTTTTGTGCTTTGCTATTCCAGCGTTTTTTTAAGAATGGTTGATATTCGAATTGCCCCGTAATCATACTAGCAATTTGATTGATGTTTTTAACAAAACTTCCGCCACCAACATTGTATCGAAAATCTAAAATCAACTCATTAACTCCCTGATTTTTAAATTGTAAAAATGTGTTATTTAAATCGTTGATGTAATTGCTAGAAAAATCATTATTATACAATAAATAGCCAATATTATTTGTACCGCTAACAATATTTTTTGACATAAAAACTGGATTATGTGTGTAACCAGTTTTTGTCAATGTAACTTTTGTTGCGTTTGGCGTAACTGTTGTTCCATCAAAAGTTGCCATGCTTAATTCATAAGAAGCTGCTGTTGCTTCTAATAAAGAGTTAAAATTATCTCTTGTTAATTGTACATTATCTACTGCGGAGAAAAAATCTCCTCTTTTAATAGACAAGGTTGATGCGTTTGAGTTTGGTAAAATATATTGCACAAAACCAATCACATTATCTGCATTTCCTGGAACGGCAACAATTCCATATTCAACTCCATGAGTAAATGAGGTTCTTCTATTTGGTTGCTGAATTAAATTGTAATCGTTCAGTAAAACGGATTTGTTATCTGTGTTTGGTCTGTCGTATACTACATTTAAAAATAATTCATTTGGCGAGGAAAATTCTCTTAAAAAATTATTTAATTCGGGTTGATTGTTAAACCTTCTGTCTGCTAAATCTGGAATTTGATCTTGATATAAATAATAGGCGTTCATTGCTTTCCATACAAAATCATTGATTTCTACATCCGCAGAAATTGTATCTTCTTTGGTGCAATTAAACAAAGTAGAAGAAAAACAAAGAAAGAATAGAGCTTTATAGAGGTTTTTCATTAATTCAGCATTTAGAAAAGCTATTATTTTAGTAACGCAATTTAGAGAATTATAGTACATTTAAAAAATAGATGTAACAAAATTAATTGTGCGTCGTCATAAAGGAGTAAAAGCAATTATAAATAACCGTTTTTGCACAACTATTATAACAAACTAATGAATCAATCAGACTTTTTAAAATCTGTTTTACCTTTTAAAGACAAAGTCTTTCGTTTAGCCAAAAGGCTATTAGTATCTACTGAAGAAGCAGAAGATGCAACACAAGAATTGTATTTTAAATTATGGAAAAACAAAGCTAAAATAGCTGAATATAAAAATGTTGAAGCATTTGCAATGACAATGACTAAAAATTATTGTTTTGATAGATTAAAATCTAAACAAGCATCCAATTTAACATTGGTTCATAGTAATTATAAAGAAAAAGATACTTCTTTAGATAAAAAATTGGAGTATCGAGATAGTGTTAGCCAAGTATATAAACTTATTGAAAAGTTACCAGAACAGCAAAAGTTAGTTATCCAATTAAGAGACGTTGAAGAGTACGATTTTGAAGAGATCGGAAAAATGTTAGACTTAAAACCAACAGCTGTAAGAGTAGCATTATCAAGAGCTAGAAAAACAATAAGAGAAGAACTAATAAAACAACACAATTATGGAATTATCTAAAATAGAAAAGTTGTTAGAAAAATATCTAAATGCAGAAACTACTTTGCAAGAAGAAGCAACATTAAAAAACTACTTTTTATCAGGTAATGTAGCTTCACATTTACAAGAGTATGAATCTATGTTTAGTTATTTTGCCTTTAATAAAGCAGAAACATCTGTAAAACCAATCCAATTAAAAACTAAAAAAACGAATTGGAAATGGTTGCCAGTAGCTGCGTCAGTTGTCTTATTATTTAGTGTGTATATGGGAAATAGTTATAAGCAAAAACAAAAAGCTAAAGCACAATATGCGCAAGTAAAAGACGTGTTAAAAATGCTTTCTACAAATTTAAACAAAGGAAACGAAGCTGTAGCAAGTTTATATACTTACGAAGACACCGTAAATAAAATATTTAAAACCAAGTAAAATTAAAATAATTAGTAAACCAAGTAAACAAGAGAAATTATGAAAAAAATAATTGTATTAATAGCCTTAATAATATCGCCAGTAGTAAGTTTTGGACAATCGATGTTTGATAAATTAGAAAACATGGATGAAGTATCTTCTGTTATCGTTAACAAAGATGCGTTTCAGTTATTACAAAAATTCGGTGGAGGCATGGGAGGTGATAATGAAGCTGTAGAAATTTTTAAAATGGTGCAAAACTTAAATGAATTAAAGTTTTTTAAAACAAATGATGCTAAAGTCGCAAAAACAATGGAGTCGATGGTAGTATCTGCCGTTAAAAAATCGAATTTAATTGAGTTAATGAGAATAAAAGACAAAGATGCTAGAGTTAGAATTTATGTAAAAACTGGCAGCAAAAAAGACTACGTTAACGAAGTGTTGATGTTTGTAAATGGAGTTAGCAGAGTTACTGAAGGTAATGCAGAATCTATGGTTGTTTCTTTAACAGGAATGATTGACATCAATAAGTTATCTAGCTTAGCAGATAAATTTACAAATGACGGAAAAAAATCTGAAAAATAAATTTCTTTAAAAAATTGCTTGAAAAATTATTCACTTAAAACAAAACCAATGAAAAAAATAACAACTTTAATTGTCGCTTTTATACTAGCTTTCTCATTTACATCTTGTAATGATGAATCTTTACAAAGTTACTTAGTTAAAAGTCAAGAAAAATCTGGGTTTATCACTTTTGATGTGCCAGCAAGTATTTTGCAAGTTAAATCTGATAATGTATCAAATGAAACAAGAGAAACATTAAAAAGTATTAAAAAAATTAATGTTGTGGCAATGCTTTTTAAAGACAATGCAACAAAAATAGGAGCTGAGAAAGCGCAGTTAGTTAAGATTTTAAAAGGAAAAGAGTATAAAAGTATTATGCGTTTTACCGAAAAAAACATGAAGGTAAGTTTATATTATACTGGTGATGCAGATGCCATTGATGAGATAATTGCTTTTGGATATGGAGCTAAACAAGGAGTAGGAGTTGCAAGAATTTTAGGAGACAATATGAATCCTTCTAAAATTATGAAAATGATGAATGATGTAAAACTTGATTCTGAAGGAATGAATTTAGATCAGTTTAAAGTTTTGTTTAAATAATAATAATATTTTTTATAGAAAAGCTCAAAATCTACTTTAGATTTTGAGCTTTTCTTTTTAACGAGCCATTAACAAGGATACGCTATAAATTTCTTACTTTTGAAGTCTTAATAATAATCGTTATTTATGAAGCTTCAAAAACTCACTTTTGTAATTTGTGTCTTTTTTATTGCTGCCGTTTCTGCACAAACTATAGATCCATTATCTACTTACAGAAAAGAAAAAGATAAAGTACATCAACTAGAGCATACAAAGCTTAATATTTCATTAGATTTTAAAAAGAAACAGTTAAATGGTGAAGCTTGGCTTACTCTAAGTCCGTATTTCTACGCAACAAATAAAGTGACATTAGATGCAAAAGCAATGATTATTTACAGCATCAAATTAAACTCTAAAGAAGTTGGTTATAATTATGATGGAGAAAAATTAATTGTTGAATTACCAAAATTATATATAAAAAATGAAAGTTTTACGCTATATATAAAATATACAGCAAGACCAGAAAAAGTACAACAAAAAGGAGGCGCTGCAATTACACAAGCAAAAGGTTTGTATTTTATTAATGCTGATGGATTAGATACATCAAAACCCACTCAAGTTTGGACACAAGGAGAAACCGAAGCTAGCAGTTGTTGGTTTCCAACGATTGATAGTCCAAATCAAAAAACGTCTCAAGAATTAACAATTACAGTTCTAAGTAAATATAAAACCTTATCAAACGGGGCATTAGAAAAGCAAACAATTAATGCAAACGGAACAAGAACAGATTATTGGAACTTTAAGCAAAAACATTCGCCCTATTTATTCTTTTTGGGTGTTGGCGAGTTTGAAATTATTAAAGATTCTTATAAAAACATTCCGGTTGAATATTATGTTGAAAAAAAATACGCTCCGTATGCAAAAGATATTTTTGGTTTAACACCAGAAATGATGACTTTTTTCTCAAAAATTACAGGTGTAGAATATCCATGGAATAAATACAGTCAAATTGTTGGAAGAGATTATATAAGTGGCGCAATGGAAAACACAACAGCTGTAATTCATGGAGAAAAAGCGTATCAAATGCCAGGACAATTGATCGATGAAAATATACAAGAAAATACTATTGCCCATGAATTATTTCATCATTGGTTTGGAGATTTAGTAACCGCAGAAAGTTGGAGTAATTTAACATTGAACGAATCTTTTGCAAATTATAGTGAGTATCTGTGGAGAGAATATAAATACGGAAAAGACAATGCAAACGCACATTTATTAGAAGATGTAGAAACATATAAACAAGGGCAAAATTTTGACAAACACTTAGTGCGTTATTTTTATAATGACAAAGAAGATATGTTTGATGCGGTTAGTTATAATAAAGGTGGAGCAATATTGCATATGCTTAGAAATTATGTAGGAGATGAAGCTTTTTACGCGAGTTTAAAATTATATTTAACAGAAAATAAATATAAATCAGCAGAAGTACCTCAATTACGTTTGGCATTTGAAAAAGTTACAGGGAAAGATTTAAATTGGTTTTTTAATCAATGGTATTTTTCAAACGGACACCCAAAAATTCAAGTTTCGTACGATTATAATACTTTAGAGAAAAAAGTTACTGTAAATATTTATCAAACAGAAGGAGATTTTAAATTTCCATTAGCAATCGATATTATAGAAAATGGTAAAGTAACACGTAATAATGTTTTTGTAGATGGTAAAGATGCCTCGTTTGTTTTTTCATATTCTAAAATTCCCGAAAATATTCTTGTTAATGCAGACGGTGTTTTATTAGCAGATTTTACAGAGGCAAAAACTACGAAACAATATTTAAGTCAGCTAAAGTACACTACAAATTATGCTCATAAAAAAGAAGCAATTTTAGCAATTGTAAAGTTGCAAGAGGATAAAAAAGTTTTTGAAGCAATAGCGAACGCTATAGACGATTCATTTTACAAAATTAGAATTTTAGCAATAGAAAATATAGATTTGTTTGATAAATCCTCTAAAAGAGCTGTAATTGATAAAATAAAAAGAATTGCTTTAAATGATAAAAAAACATTGGTTAGAGCTGCGGCAATAGAAACCTTAGGTAAATTAACAGAGCCAGAAAATTTACCCTTATTTAAAGAAGCTTTAAAAAGTAAATCATACAGTGTTTTAGGAAAATCATTAGTTGCAATTTATTATATAGATAAACCGTTAGCAATAAAATTATCTAAAGAATTGCCAATAGATGTTCGTAAAATTATAGCAACACCTTTAACAATGATTTTTATTGAAGAAAATGATGAAACAGAGTTGGAATTTATTGCACAAAACGTATTGTCTGGTATGTATTTAAATAGCGATACAAGAATACAAGCACTTTATAAAAGAGCCTATGAAAAAATTGCAAAAAGCAACAACACAAAAGCAATTCAGAACTTGGTAGATGATATTATTGCAAAAGGAATTCAATTTAAAAAATTTAATTTTGATAAAACAGCAGTAAGTTTATTACTTCAAATGGTAGATTTTCAAAAGAATAGTGGTGTTTCTAATAGGAATAAAAACATACAAGTTATTAGAACCGGTATGACGCAGTTAGTAGATTAAAGAAATTATTGTTTCTCTGAATATATAAACGCCTTTAGATATGCTCTAAAGGTATTATTTTTTGTACTCCTCAAAAGTTCCATCAGTATAAAATACAACAATACGTTGTATTTTATTTCCTTCATTAGAATTGATTGCTTCTTTTTCTTCAAAAGGAAGAGTTGGAGTAATGGCAGTTGGTTTTTTAGCTATTTGTTTCGGAAAACTACCTTTTCCATTTAACAACCAATATATATCTACATCTTTAAACGTATGTGTCACTTTTAAAATAAAATCTAAGCTAGGTTTGTTTCTTCCAGAAATAATATGAGAGATGCTAGAACGCTGTACATTAATTTTATCGGCAAATAAAGATGCCGTTAAATGATGAAATCTCATCACTTCTTTTAGTCTTGTTGTAAAATCACTTATGTTTACCATTGTAAATTAATTATTATATTACAAATGTAAATCATTTAAAATTAATATCTATATGTTTATATAAAATATATATATTAAATTATTTTACAGATGAATTAAAACTTTATATAATTAAATTTAAAATACTGTAAAACAATTATTTATAATTTAATTATAGAATAAATTTATGACATTTGCCTTGTCATCAAACTTAATAAGAATTCAATAAAATAATGAACTTAATAAAGTTACAATTGTAGCTAATTGAAAAATAATTATTGATTACATTTGTAACATTATAGGAATTTACTTTTGTAAAAAAAATATTGAACTAGCTCAAATCGAATTTGTACTTTTGTTGTATATAAATAGGAATGGAAATATTGAATCCTGAATTATTAGAAAAAATGTACACTTCTAAAAAAGAAACAGCTCTTTTTGGAAAATGGATTCATTATGCACATATTTCTCCATTGTTATCAAAACTATCAGAAAAACTAGCTGTATCAATTATTGGGTATTCTGAAAGTGCAGTTCCAATACATGCTGTTAAATTTGGTTCAGGTTCAAAAAAAATTCTTATTTGGACACAGATGCACGGAAATGAAAGCACAGGAACGAAAGCATTATTTGATTTTTTTAACTGTATAAAAAGTTCTACAAATCCTATTATTAAAGAGATATTAGAAAATTGTACTCTTTTATGTGTTCCAATGTTAAATCCAGATGGTTCTTTAAATTACACTCGTGTAAATGCTAATAATATAGATTTAAACAGAGATGCTATTGATAGAAAAGCGATAGAAAGCAAACTATTAAGAACTATTTTAGAAGATTTTAAACCACATTATTGTTTCAATTTACATGATCAAAGAACAATTTTTGGTATAGAAGGAACAAAAAATCCTGCAACAATATCGTTTTTAGCACCTTCAGAAGAAGAAACTAAAAAAATTACCAATGGACGAAAAAAAACCATGAACGTAATTGTGGCAATGAATTATTTTCTGCAAAAAGTAATTCCCAACCATGTTGGTAGATACACAGATAAGTTTTATCCAGCTGCAACAGGAGACAATTTTCAAAAATTAGGATTCAATACAATTTTAATTGAAGCTGGTCATTTTCCAAATGACTATGATAGAGAAGAAACACGGAAATTCAACTTTTACGCATTGGTTCAAGGAATCTATCATATCGCTACAGCTAAAGACTGCAAAGAGTATTTACCTTATTTTGATATTCCTAACAATCAAAAAAACTTTTTTGATATTATAGAAAAATCCAAAAAGTCTTCTATTTATAAAGGCTACTTATTTGAAGATAAAATTGTAGATAATAGATTTATAACAGAAGTTGTATTAGAAAAAGAAGGTAATCTTAGTAATTTTTTAGGGCACACCATTAAATCTTAATTTTATAAAGATTTTTTAATATTTTTACTTATATATTAAATATAATCTATATTTTTGATGAATAAATTGAATAATCTTTAAAAAAAAATGAAAAAGTTTGTTTTAGATGAAATAGATCATCAAATATTAGATGTACTAATAGAAAATGCAAGAACACCTTTTACAGATATTGCAAAAAAACTGTTAGTTTCTGCTGGTACAATTCATGTTCGTGTTAAAAAAATGGAGGATGAAGGAATTATACAAGGATCAACCCTAACACTTAATTACGAAAAAATGGGCTATTCATTTATTGCACACGTTGGTATTTTTCTTGAAAAAACATCGATGACTCAAAGCGTAATTAAAGCACTTAAAACCATTCCAAATGTTACTGTAGCCTATGTAACTGCTGGAAAATACAATATTTTTTGTAAAGTAAGAGCTAAGGATACAAGTGATGCTAAAGACATTATTTATAAAATAGATGATATTGATGGTGTTAATAGAACAGAAACCATGATTTCTTTAGAAGAAAGTATTAATGATAAAAAAAGAATGATGCATGCAATTTTTAAAGAATTGTAAATAGCAATTATAATATTTTTGAATCCTTATCAATTTTTGATGAGGATTTTTTATTTTAGAGAAGACTAATAAATATACTGTATGAATTACCAATCATCTAAACTTCCAAATTTAAAGACAACCATTTTTACAACAATGGGTAATTTATCTAAAAAACACAATGCCATTAATTTATCACAAGGATTTCCAGATTTTAAAAGTGATCAAAAACTAATTGACTTGGTTACAAAAGCAATGAATTCTGGTTATAATCAATACGCTCCAATGCTTGGCGTACAAGAATTAAGAGAAGCAATTGCACGTAAATTTGATGATTTATATCAATCTACCTACAATCCAGAAAATGAAATTGTAGTTACTGCTGGAGCAACACAAGCAATTTTTACAATTATCTCGGCATTTATTAAACCTTTAGATGAAGTGATTTTGTTTAAACCAGTATATGATTGTTATGAACCTGCAATAGAGTTAAATGGTGGTAAAGTTGTTCCTATACAATTAAAATATCCAGATTATAAAGTAGATTGGAATGAGGTGAAAAATGCATTTTCAGAAAAAACAAAAATGATTGTGATCAATACACCACAAAATCCGTGTGGTACCGTTTTCTCAAAAGAAGATATGCAACAATTAGAAACATTAACTGCAAATACAAATGCAATTGTTTTAAGTGATGAAGTCTATGAACACATGGTTTTTGATGGATTGAACCACCAAAGCGCGTGTTTGTTTCCACAATTAAAAGAAAGAACATTTATTACGGCTTCATTCGGAAAAACATTTCATAACACGGGTTGGAAAGTTGGGTATTGTTGTGGTCCAAAAAAACTGATGAAAGAGTTTATAAAAGTGCATCAATTTAATGTGTATTCTGTAAATCATCCTATGCAAATTGCTTTAGCTAAATATATTAACGAACCTGATAATTACATTCAATTAGATGCTTTTTATCAGAAAAAAAGAAATATTTTTTTAGATGCAATTCAACATTCAAATTTTACATTTAAACCATCTAAAGCAACGTATTTTCAAGTGTTAAATTATCAAGCTATTTCTAATGAAAATGATATGGATTTTGCAAAGAGATTAATTATTGAGTTTGGCGTAGCTTCAATACCAATGTCGGTTTTTAATACGAATAACTTAGATGAAAAAGTTCTACGTTTTTGTTTTGCAAAAAAAGAAGAAACATTATTAAAAGCTGCAGAAATTTTAAATAAATTATAATTTAGAATCCTCATAAATTAATACATTGTAACATCACTTTTTATTTTTAAATTCGCAACCACATTAACTACAATTATATGATTGCTCAAATAAATTATTCAAATCCCTCTTTAGAAGCACCTAAGCTTATAGCGTTGTATAAATCGATGTTAAAACCAAGATTGATAGAGGAGAAGATGTTGATATTATTACGTCAAGGTAAAATATCTAAATGGTTTTCTGGAATTGGTCAAGAAGCAATTTCTGTAGGAGTTACAGCCGCTTTAAATTCGGATGAATACATTTTACCAATGCATAGAAATCTAGGAGTTTTTACAACGAGAGAGATTCCTTTATATAGGTTGTTTTCTCAATGGCAAGGAAAAGCAAACGGATTTACAAAAGGTAGAGATCGTAGTTTCCATTTCGGAACACAAGAGTTTAATATTGTAGGAATGATTTCGCATTTAGGACCACAATTAGGAATAGCAGACGGAATTGCATTGGCACATAAAATTAGAAAAGAACAAAAAGTTTGTGCAGTATTTACTGGAGAAGGAGGAACAAGTGAAGGCGATTTTCATGAAGCGTTAAATGTAGCTTCTGTTTGGGGTTTACCAGTATTATTTTGTGTAGAAAATAATGGTTACGGACTTTCAACACCAACTTCTGAGCAGTTTAATTGCGAAAATATTGCAGATAAAGGAATTGGTTACGGAATAGAAAGTCATATTATAGACGGAAATAATATTGTAGAAGTATATACAAAAGTATCTGAATTAGCAGAAAGTGTACGAGAAAATCCAAGACCAATTTTATTAGAGTTCAAAACTTTTAGAATGCGTGGTCATGAAGAAGCAAGTGGCACAAAGTATGTTCCTCAAGATTTATTAGATACTTGGGCGGCAAAAGATCCGTTAGAAAATTTTCAAGCCTATTTAAAAGCTGAAAACATACTAACCGAACAAGATGAAGTTCAGTTTAAAGAAGATATTGTTCAAGAAATTAATGAACATTTACAAATGGCTTATGATGAACCAACAATAACTGCTAATTTAGAAACTGAATTAAATGATGTTTTTAAAGACTTTCAACCAGAAATCATAAATCCATCAACAGAAACAAAGAAAATTCGTTTAATTGATGCCATTTCAGATGGGTTGAGACAATCTATGGAACAACATAATGATTTGGTGATTATGGGACAAGATGTTGCTGAATATGGCGGTGTTTTTAAAATTACTGATGGATTTTTAAAACAATTTGGAAAAGAAAGAGTACGGAATACGCCAATTTGTGAATCAGCAATTGTTTCTGCAGCTTATGGTTTATCTGTAAACGGAACAAAATCAGTAATGGAAATGCAGTTTGCAGATTTTGTGTCTTCTGGGTTTAATCCGATTGTAAATTTATTAGCAAAATCTCATTATCGTTGGAATCAAATAGCAGATGTTGTAGTAAGAATGCCATGTGGCGCAGGAGTTGGAGCAGGCCCATTTCATTCTCAAACCAACGAAGCTTGGTTCACTAAAACACCAGGATTAAAAGTAATATATCCAGCATTTCCTGCGGATGCAAAAGGCTTGTTAATTGCTGCAATTAATGATCCAAATCCTGTATTATTCTTTGAGCATAAAGCACTGTATCGTTCTGTATATCAAGAAGTACCAGAAAATTATTATACATTACCAATTGGAAAAGCAGCTACGTTAAAAGAAGGTAATGATGTTACAATTATTAGTTATGGAGCTGGAGTTCATTGGGCATTAGAAACGTTAGAAAAACATCCAACTATTTCTGCAGATTTAATCGATTTAAGAACCTTGCAACCGCTAGATGTCGAAGCAATTTACGCATCCGTACGGAAAACAGGAAAAGCAATTATATTGCAAGAAGATTCTTTATTTGGTGGAATTGCAAGTGATTTATCAGCATTGATAACTGAGAATTGTTTCAAATTATTAGATGCACCTGTAAAGCGAGTTGGCAGTTTAGAAACTCCAATTCCGTTTGAGAAAGAGCTAGAGAAACAATATTTGGCGAAGAATCAATTTGAATCAGAATTAAAAGATTTATTAGCTTTTTAGAAGATTGATTAATTTGTTGTAATCGATTTTTTAGGTAATAATTGTATCAATATAAAAGAAAACAAACCACAGATAAAAAAACCTATAAATAGAGGAAGTGCTCTTTCTATTACAAAACTACCAATAAAAGTTGCAATTGGTACTGCCATAATTGTAGAAACAAACCCATTGATTGCTGCACCAACACCAGCAATATGACCAACTGGTTGCATTGCTAACGCTCTTAGGTTTCCAAACAAAAATCCTAAAGCAAAAAATTCAAGCCCACAAAAAATTAAGAAAATAGTTATACTTGGGTTTGCATCACTATTAAAATACAAAACAACATAGAGTAGTGGTATCAATGTAAACAAAATGGTAAAAACTCTTACTAAGTTGTACATTCCAAAGCGCATTACGAAAGTACCGTTTAAAAATGTTGCAAAACCTACAGCAATTGCTAAACCAGCAAATATGTATGGAAATTCTTCTTTTAACTGATATTGCTCTTGAAAAATTTGTTGTGATGCTGATAAATACACCATAAACGAGCCAGTTATGAATCCAGAAATCAAGGTAAAAATTACGGCTTGTTTAAATTTGATAAATTCTATTGCACCATCTATAAATAAGCGTAAACGAAATTTAGTTCTCTTTTCTACCGGTAATGTTTCTGGTTGGCGTTTCCATAACCAAATCATAATGATAAATCCAATAATTAATTGACTTATAAAAATAGCTTTCCAGCTATAAGCATCTAAAATGAGTTTTCCAATTGCTGGTGCCACAACCGGAACCAATATAAAAATAACCACAATAAATGACATAATCTTTGCCATATAATCGCCACTAAAACTATCTCTAACCATTGCAATACTTATAGTTCTAGGAGCAGAAAGTCCAATTCCTTGTAGGATTCTTCCAATAATCATTGTTTCTAAATTTGTTGCTGTAACACAGATAAAACTAGCAATAACAAAGACAGCAAAACCCATATATATAACAGGTTTTCTTCCCAAACTATCAGAAATAGGCCCAAATATTAATTGTCCAAAACCTAATCCAAGAAAAATCATCGTTACCAATAATTGATTATCAGTAGAGTTTTGTATTCGAATAGAAACCCCAATATGTTCTAATGCGGGTAATAACGCATCTATTGACATCGCTACGATTGACATTAATGAAGCCATTAAGGCAATAAATTCGAATTTTGAAGTAGTTTTTGTTGACATGCGGCAAATGTACTCTTAAGATTTTGTATTTTGGTTGAATAAAAATAGAATATGTCTATAGAAAAATTACAAAATAGTATTGGCGGAATCGACCTTTATTTATTGGATCAAATTTTAAAGAATAGATACCAACAAAAAGAGGCTATTTTAGATGCAGGTTGTGGAACTGGGCGCAATTTAAAATGGTTTTATAACAACGCTTTTCAGATATTTGGTGTAGATGCAAATGCAAATAGTATTGAAGCTACAAAAGATGCATATCCAAAGTTTTTCAATCATTTTTCTGTACAAAATTTAGATATATTAAATTTTGATGAGAACGCGTTTGATCATATTATTTGTAATGCTGTTTTACATTTTGCTCAGAATACACAACATTTTATGAATATGTTTTCCGAGTTGGTTCGTGTAGTTAAACCAAGTGGAACCATTTTTATTAGAATGACCAACCTGGAAGGAATAGAAAAACGTGTTACTTTAATTGCTGACGGAGTTTATAGGTTGCCTGATAAGACCAATCGGTTTTTATTAACGGATTCATTATTACAAACAATGATTTCTGTTTTTAATTTAAAATTATTAGAACCAAAGAAGTATGTGAATGTTAATAATGAACGCTGTATGTCAACTATAATTCTTACTAAACGAATTTAATTTAATAGAGTGGATTATTAAATAAACTATTTAACATAATATAAATTATAGTACAAATGTATTGTTTTATATTTATGATGGTTTATCCATTTGATAGCTATAATGTAGTATTATGTAAAATATCCCAGAAGCATTTGTTTTCATTAGAATAATTAGAACTTGGGTCATTAAACTATTAAGCGGTTTGCTTCGCAGAGTTTATAAAACATTTGTATCTATAATTAGCCGTTATGTAAAATAGCCGCTACCAAGCGCTCGATTGTTTTATAAAATCAAATTGCTCTTGCAATTTATTTTACACACAATTATCCATCGCTTGCCAACGCCAAAATAAAAGCTAACCTTTTTGCGCTGTTTAAAAATCGCGTATTCGATAAAATGTACGTAATAAAAAATTTTACGAGATTCTCGTGGATTGCCACAAGAGCATAAAATTACTCTGCGAGATAATTTCTATGCACTTGTTATATTTAGAACTCCAATTAATCCTTTTTTTAATGTTTCATTATCTTTTGTCTTGAAACAAAAGAAACAAAAATTCAAGGCTGCATATAATTTTGGAAACAATTAACGGCTCATTCGCTATATTTTAGGAAACATTGAAACTGGTTAACATTGCTTTGAAATTGCTTGTATAATTGAAACTCTTAAGAAACTGCATTACTAAACCCCTAAAATATACACGCTCATTTCACCTATTGTTTTAGCCAAAATTTTATGATGCCAACAAAAACATTAGTAAATGCAAAAAACCACCTTTATGGTGGTTTTTTGTTATATTAAAGAACCGTTCTAGCCAAATCTACTAATGCCCCATTTAACTTGTATTCTAGTGGAGCATACAGGAATCGAACCCGTTTCTGTTCAGTCTTTTCATTCCTATCATCAATAGGAATTATTTTATAATTTAATAATAATTTTACTTTTAGTTTTAAAGCAGGCATTTATGCCTGCCTTAAACTACTTCAATTATCTATCCAACATCTGAATATCCATCATCATATATGATTTCAATTATCTCATCATCTGTTAGGACTCTTAATCTGCCATTTAAATGATCAGTTTTATAATCAACTAATAATTTACCAAAATGTATCGTCCAATTAGTCAAAGATGCTTTAGACAAAGGATATTGAGACTTAACATCTCTTATAAGTATTTTACCATCTTTACCTGTAGGACTCACATCCTTTAGCATTTCGGTATCATTGCTTACAAATTGTCTTATTGCATATCTATAAAAACAACTTACATTTTTTCCAGCTGAATTTTCTAATCTAACAATATTTTTAGGCACAAAAATTATTGGCTTACCAAAGTATTCAGGTAGCTCAACTTTTTTATTCACCCATTTTAGCGTATTAATATCAAAAATGTCTTTCTGTACAAAGTTCTTCATAGGTATTTTATGAATTCTACATTGCTCTTGAGTAAACTCAATTAAAACAGATTTAATAATTTTAGTTGTAATATCAGAAATTCTATCAGAACTAATATCTTCAAAAAACAATTCAATATCGGCAAAGTGGCTTAAAACACCAGTTTTTACTGCTATATTATTGTAAATTGTGTCGGCTATTCTTTGTCTTAATTTATTTCCAACCGAATTTCCATAATCCTTACTAAACGCATAACCTAATCTCGTTTCATTAGGCTCACTTAATCCTGACAATAAGTAATCTGCACTACTAAACGATTTTTGTTTTACGTTTTTCAGTAATTCACCCCAGAAAACTTCTAAATGCTTTTGCATTTTTTTTGCTAAAGGTGTTCCCAAGCTTTCTATCAACCTTGGATCTACAAACAATAAGTTGTCTGTATTTAATTTGATATCAACAAAGTCTAATTTTTGCTGTTGATATCCTAACTTATAATATTCTGATATATTCATATCTCTATATATATTTTAAAATTGTTATGCATTAACACTATTGTTAATACTTATTTAATAAAAGCACTTATTTGCTTTCTTTATGTTTCTCGATATTTTAAAATTTACTTTCTAGGATATGATATTTTTAATTTATATTTATTTTAACATTGTTATTAACAATTTATTTTTATATTTGCCCACTGATAACGTCGAAAATTATCTTTTAAATAAACTTTTAAAACTTATAAATCACTAATAAATAAAGGTCCTAAGCCTCTAGAATTAGAAATATTTATTTGTTTTAATTGCAACAAACAATAGCTGAATTTAATACAAAATTCGTGCCAAATGTCTTGTTTAAGACATTATGGCATTTTTTTATGCGTTTTTACTAAATATTTACTGACAAAAGCGTTAAAAAATCATTAAATGACAGTCTTATAGCATTTTGGCATACAAATCCATTCCACACACATTACACTTCCCTCCTACGTCGTCGTGTAAAAAGTGTTCCATTAACATTGCAGAGGAAACTTTTAGATATAAATTTTTTAAAGAAACAGTAGTAACAACTTTCGCTTTTATCCAAAGCTCAAGTTACATAACGCAGAACATTATAGTACAAATATACAGTAATTACTGTATAGCCGTTTTTCAGGCTATTTACACATAATTGTAGATATAGTGCCTTTAGGTCTATATCGGCAACAATTATGTTAAAAGAAATTACGGTTCTAAATTGCAGAAAAAAGTTTCTCAAAACCTAATAATATGAAAATCAAATCACACAAAGAATTTAGTATGAACCTTATAATGGTTATCTTTGCAACCAATTAAAAATCTTCATTTTTCTAATATTAGACTTTCTTTTAAAACGACACAATTATGAATATTGAACACCTTTTATACGATTATTTAGTATCTATTGGACAATCTGAAGCCTCAGCTAAATATTTAAATTTATTTGCTTTACTGGCAGCTTTATTAATTATTACGTTATTGATTGATTTTATAATTCGTAAAATTATCGTGGAATTCTTTATCCGTTTTTCTAATAAAACTAAAACAAATTTTGATAATTTACTAGTAGCAAATAAAGTGCCGCGTAATATCGCCCACATCATTCCATTAATTGTTGCATATGAACTCACTCCTTTAGTCTTTGTTGACTTTGCTTATTTTGAGAATATTGTTGAAGAAGGTCTGCAAATATTTGCGGTTATTCTTACACTTTGGACTGTACGTAGTCTCTTAAACACTCTCAAAGATTACTTTAAAACTTTACCAAGTTTAAAAGACAAACCAATAGACAGCTACATTCAGGTGTTTATGATATTTGCTTGGATTATTGGTCTATTGTCTGTTTTTGCTATTATTACAGGAATAGAATTTATTAAATTTATTACTACTATTGGTGCTGCATCGGCTATAATTATTTTAATATTTAAAGACACCATTTTAGGTTTTGTTGCTAGTATTCAAGTTTCTATAAATGATATGGTACGGATTGGTGATTGGATTACATTTGAAAAATATGGTGCAGATGGTGATGTTATCGAAATTAATTTATCTACAGTAAAAGTTCAAAATTTTGATAAAACTATTACAACAATCCCAACTTATGCTTTAATTTCAGATTCGTTTAAAAACTGGAGAGGTATGGAAAATTCTGATGGAAGACGTATAAAAAGAGCGTTAAATATTAAGTTAGACAGCATCCATTATTTAACTAAAGATCAGGTAGATAAATTAAAAAAAATCAGCACAATCACTTCTTATTTAGAAACCCGGCAAGCTGATATTGATGCATATAACACCAAAAATAACATCAACAAAGAATTGCTTTTAAACGGAAGAAACCTTACCAATTTTGGTGTGTTTAGAAAGTATGTTGAAACTTATATTGAAAATCATTCTGGTACTAATAAAGATATGATGATTATGGTACGTCAATTAGCTCCTGGAACGCAAGGAATTCCTTTAGAAATTTATACTTTTAGTAGTGATAAACGTTGGGAAAATTACGAATATATTATGGCAGATATTTTTGATCATATCATTGCAGCTGTTTCTTATTTTGATTTAGAAATTTTTGAGTTACCGAGTACTTCAAGTTTTTTATCTACAAGTAAATAAATTCGTTTTTAAGAATTTACTTCTTTTCTCTTTTTCTAATCAATTGTCATTCTTACTTAATTCACTCATAAATAAACACGTACTTTATTCAATCAATTTTATTTATGCGATTATATATAAATAGTAGTTAAAAAAAGAATGAACATTCATTTTTTACATATCTTTGTATCAGAAATAAAAACAAATGGCAAAACTTCAAAAAAGTATCGATAAACGGAATGCACTTATAAAAGCAACGATTGAGTTGGTAAACAATAATGGTTTTCATGCAACTCCTATGAGTAAAATAGCAAAAATGGCGAACGTTTCTCCAGCAACTATTTATTTATATTTTGAGAACAAACAAGATTTGGTAAACAAAACATATATAGATGTAAAATCTGCCTACACAGACTTTGCTTTTGAAACTTATAACGAAAGTATGTCTGTTGAAACTGGTTTTGAAATCATTTGGAAGCGTATAGCCGATTTTAAATTAAAAGAATGCGAAAATGCTTTGTTTTTAGCACAATGTGATAATACTCCGATTATAGATGAAGATAGCAGACAGGAAGGAATAAAACACTTACAACCACTACTCGACCTTTGGACTCGTGGTAAAAGAGAAGGCATAATAAAACCTTTATCAGATTACTTATTGTATGCGTATGCAATAAATCCATTATCATTTTTAATGATGTCTGAAAAAAGAGGTGCTTTTAAATTAGACAACACGCATTTAGAGGAAGCGTATGAAGCTGCGTGGAGTAGTATAAAAATGTGTAAATAATATGAAAAAAACAGCCATTATATTAGGAGCAACAGGTTTAACTGGAAATATTTTACTTCAAAAATTAATTGAAGATAAAAGGTATGGCACTATTAAATTGTTTTCACGTTCAAAAATTGATGATTTGCCAAATAAAGTGCAACAATTTATTGGAGATCTTTTAGATTTAAATCAGTTTAAAGAAGCTTTTAAAGCGGATGAAGTGTATTGCTGTATAGGTACAACTGCTAAGAAAACACCAAACAAATCACTTTATAAACAAATAGATTATGGCATACCTGTTCATGCCGCTCAACTTTCAAAAGAAAATAAAATCAAAACTTTTTTAGTGATATCAGCAATGGGAGCTAATATAAAAAGTTCTGTATTTTATAATAGAACAAAAGGTGAAATGGAACATGATGTGGTACAACAAAACATTAAAAACACCTTTATCTTAAGACCATCCTTAATTGGTGGTAAACGTAAAGAACATCGATTTTTAGAAAAAGTAGCGATTGATCTTTTTAAAATGACGCAACCTTTGTTTTTAGGAAGATTAAAAGAGTATCAAATAATTAATCCAGAAACGATTGCACAAGCTATGCTAAATTTAGCGAATAGCACAAATAATACCAAAGTAATCAGTACTTCAAATGATATAAAGAAAATAGCAAAAAACAATAAATAAAACAACATTAAAAATATGGAATTATTAGACAAATTAAACTGGAGATATGCTGCAAAAGCAATGAATGGCGAAATAGTAGCAGAAGATAAAATTGAACGTATTTTAGAAGCTGCTCGCTTAGCACCAACATCAAGTGGTTTGCAACCTTTTGAGATTATGGTTATTAAAAATCAAGAGCTTAAAGAAAAAATTAGACCAGTAGCGTGGAACCAATCTGTAATTACAGACTGCTCTCACCTACTCGTTTTTGCTGCTTGGGATACCTATACAGCAGATAGAATTAACTATATGTTTGATTTAACAAACGAAATACGTGGAATTAAAAACGAAGGATGGGAAAATTACCGTCAGATGTTGTTAAGTATTTATCCTCAAAAAGGTGCAGAAGAAAACTTTAATCATGCTGCAAAACAAGCTTATATCGCATTTTCAGCAGCAATTATTGCTGCTGCTTATGAAGGTGTAGATGCAACTCCGTTAGAAGGTTTTGATCCTGCTGCTGTAGATGAAATTTTAGGATTGCGCGAAAAAGGATTACGTAGTGCGGTTTTATTACCTATCGGATATAGAAAAGAGGATGAAGATTGGTTGGTGAAATTAACGAAAGTTAGAAAACCAATGAAAGATTTAGTAACTGTTATTGAGTAATTAAAGAAGTGTAACATTAAAAACAAAAAAAGAAGATGAATAATTTTGAATTTCAAAATCCGACTAAAATTATTTTTGGAAAGAACACGATAGAAAAATTAGAAAACGAAATTCCAAAAGAAGCTAAAGTATTACTTCTTTATGGTGGCGGAAGCATCAAGAAAAATGGAATTTTCGATCAGGTAAAAACAGCATTGGCCAAAGTTGATTTCATTGAGTTTGGAGGAATTCCTGCAAATCCAGAATATGAAGTATTATTAAAAGCTTTAAAAGTGATAAAAGACGAAAACATTACCTATTTATTAGCTGTTGGTGGTGGTTCTGTAATTGATGGAACTAAGTTTTTATCTTCAGCTGCTTTGTTTAAAGGCGATATTCCTTGGGATATTTTAAGCAAACATATTAGAACAGAAATAGGAATGCCTTTTGGTACGGTGTTAACGTTGCCAGCAACGGGTTCTGAAATGAATTCTGGAGCTGTAATTACAAGAAGAGAAACCAAAGAAAAATTAGGAATGGGTGGGTCAGGTTTATTTCCTGAGTTCTCTATTTTAGATCCTCAGGTAATAACCTCAATTCCTAAACGTCAATTAGCAAATGGTTTGGCTGATTCTTTTACACATATTTTAGAACAATACATGACCTATCCGATGGGTGCTTTATTGCAGGATCGGTTTGCAGAAAGTATTTTACAAACAATTATTGAGGTTGCTCCTACGGTTTTAAAAGACCCTTCTGATTATAATGCTGCATCCAATTTTATGTGGAGTTGTACAATGGCTTTAAATGGTTTGATACAAAAAGGAGTGCCAACAGACTGGGCTGTTCATGCTATGGGACATGAGTTGACTGCCTTATTTGGTATAGATCACGCACGCACTTTAGCAATTATTGCTCCAAGTCATTACAAATATAATTTTGAAGCGAAAAAAGAAAAATTAGCACAATATGGCGAACGTGTATGGAATATCACCGAAGGAAGTATTGATGATAAAGCCTATGCTGCTATTGAAAAAACAGTTGCTTTTTTCCACGAATTAGGCATCGATACAAAATTATCTGATTACACAAAAAAATATAAAGGAACCGCAGAAGAAATTGCCAAACGCTTTACAGATCGTGGTTGGTTAGGTTTGGGTGAGCATCAATCATTATCACCAGATAAAGTGAAAGAAATTGTGAAAATGGCGTACTAAAATTGATAAAAAAAAGAAACACTTTCTGAAAGAGATTCAGAAGAAATAATCAAAAATTAAAATAAAAAAAAATGAATATATTATTTGTAGTAACATCTCATGATCAATTAGGAGATACAGGAAAAAAAACAGGCTTTTGGGTTGAAGAATTTGCAAACCCATATTATACTTTATTAGATAAAGGAGCAACAATTACAATTGCAACTCCAAAAGGTGGCGCTGCACCTATTGACCCAAGTAGCGATTCGCCAGATGCAGCAACAGAAGCTACAGATCGTTTTAATAAAGATGCGGATGCAAAAGCAAAAATTGCAAACACAAAAGTATTGGCAGACATGAATGCAGATGATTTTGATGCTGTATTTTATCCAGGTGGTCATGGTCCTTTATGGGATTTAGCAAATGACGAAAATTCAATTGCTTTAATTGAAAAATTCAATAGTCAAAAGAAACCAATTTCTTTTGTATGTCATGCACCAGCAGCTTTAAAAGATGTGAAAAATGCAGATGGTACACCTTTAGTAAAAGGAAGAAAAGTAACCGGTTTTACAAATACTGAAGAAGCAGCAGTTGGACTTACAGACGTCGTACCATTTTTAGTTGAAGATATGTTGAGTAAAAATGGCGGAATCTACTCTAAAAAAGAGGATTGGGCGGCTTATGCTATTCAAGATGGAAATTTAATTACAGGTCAAAACCCAGCATCATCAGAATTAGTTGCTGAGAAGTTGTTAGAAAGTTTGAAATCATAAAATTATCCATTCATAAAAAAAGGTTGTCTAATATAGACAACCTTTTTTGTTTTATTTAAAAGCTATTAATCATTTAGAAAATAACTTTTTATATTTATAATACATCACTTTTAATAACCATTAATTTTTCTCTAGTCATTTCATGCATAGAATATTGAATACCACCCATTCCAAAACCAGATGCATCTCTTCCTCCAAAAGGCATCCAATCTACTCTAAAAGCAGTATGATCATTTACCATTACAGCAGTTGCATTTAATTTTTTAACACAATCCAATGCAACATCTAAATTCTTAGTAAATACGGAAGCTTGAAAATGTACATCTAAACTATTCGCAATTTTTATTGCTTTATCTCTATCAAAATAAGAATAAACACAAACCACAGGACCAAAAATTTCTAATTTAGAAACTTTTGCATTTAATGGTGGATTTAACAAAACGGTTGGGGCATAACAAGTTCCTGAAATTCGTTTTCCACCAGTTAACACTTTAGCTCCACCAGTTACAGCTTCGTTTACCCATTCTTCCACCCTATTTACTTCTCTTGGTAAAATTAGTGGTCCTACTTCTGTTTTTTCGTCCATTTGATTTCCAACAACTAATTTACTAGCCATTTCTGCTAATTTATTGGCAACATTTTCGCAAATAGATTCATGAACAAAAACACGCTGTACCGAAACACAAACTTGTCCTGCATGGTAAAAACCACCTTTTAAAAGTGCTGGTATCATTTCTTTAAAGTCAGCATCTTTTTCTACAATTACAGGAGCTGCTCCACCATGTTCTAAAGCACACCTTGTTCCTGGTGCTAATTTTGATTTTAAATACCAACCTACTTTTGCTGAACCAATAAATGAAAAATAATTAATTCGTTTATCAGTTACTAATAATTCTGCAGTCTCGTTTTCGCAAATGATAACTTGACACCAACCGTCAGGCAAACCAGCTTCTTTTAAAATAGCTACTAAAGCCAAGCAAGATAAAGGTGTAGTTAACGCAGGTTTTACAATTACAGGACAACCAGCAGCAACTGCAGTTACCACTTGATGTACAATTAAATTTAATGGATGATTAAAAGCGCTTATAGAACTCACAACACCAATAGGTTCACGAGTGGTAAAGCCCAAACGATTTTCAGAGGCTTTTGTTAATCCCATCGGAATTTGTTCTCCTTTTAATTGACCAATATGTTCTGCTGCTAATTCTACGCCATTGATGGCTCTTAATACTTCAATTTTAGAATCTACTAACGGTTTTCCACCTTCTTGAGCTGCCGTTTTAGTTAACTCATCAATTCTGGAATTCATAATTGATGTAGTTCTTTTTAAAATGGAAATTCGCTCATGTGCAGGAATCCATTTACTTTGATTTTGAAATAAAGAGTAAGCTTTTGAAAGTGCTTTTTCTACTTCAACTTTTCCTACTAGAGGAATTTCTTTGATAATACTTAAATCATGGGGTGATGTAATCTGTAACATTTTTAATTTTTTATAAGATACACGTTTTCTCTTTTAGTAATACATTTAAAATAGAGTGATTCAATGAATAATCAACTGCTAAATCAATCACATGCACACCATCTGTATGTAAACATTTTGATAATATTTCTTTAAAATTATCATCAGATGTTGGTCGGTGACCAATAGCACCATAACTTTCTGCATATTTCACAAAATCAGGGTTTTTGTAATCCAATCCAAAATTATCAAAGCCCATTCCTTCTTGTTTCCACTTTATCATTCCGTAAGCACTATCATTTAAAATGATTACAACCATATTTAAACCTAAGCGAGTTGCCGTTTCTAACTCTTGAGAATTCATCATAAATCCACCATCACCACAAACAGAAATAACTTTTTTAGTTGGATTAATCAATTTAGCTAACATTGCAGAAGGTAAGCCAGCTCCCATTGTTGCTAATGCGTTATCTAACAACAACGTATTTGGCTGGTAACATTTATAGTTTCTTGCAAACCAAATTTTATAAACACCATTATCTAGAGTTACAATTCCATCTTCTGGTAATTCTTCTCTAACTAAATGAACCAATCGTTGTGGTAAAATTGGAAAACGATGATCTTTTGAATACTTGGTAAGATGCTCTTCTACTTCATCTTTAATTCTTCCAAAATATGATAAATCCCAATTAGAATAATTATTAATATGTTTTGCAATATGAATTACCGAAGACGCAATGTCTCCAATCACATTTAATTGTGGAAAATAAACGGTATCTACTTGTGCTGGAAAGAAATTAATATGAATTACTTTTGTGCCCCCTTCTTCCATGAAAAATGGAGGTTTTTCAATTACATCATGCCCTACATTAATAATTAAATCTGCTCTATCAATTGCACAGTGCAAAAAATCATCTGCTGATAATGCCGCAGTTCCTAAAAATTTAGGATGACGCTCATCAACCACTCCTTTACCCATCTGTGTATTAAAAAAAGGAATCCCTGTTTTATCTATGAATGCTTGTAAGGCTTTACTTGTTCTTTTTCTATTTGCGCCAGCTCCAATTAATAATAAAGGCATTTTTGCTTTTTCAATCATTTTTGATGCTTCTTGGATTGCCATTTCATCTGCATCTGGCCTTCTATGTCCAACTACTTCAAAAATTCTATCATCACATTCTTCTGCCGCAATATCTTCAGGTAGTTCTAAGTGAACAGCTCCAGGTCTTTCTTCCATTGCTAATCGAAAAGATTCTCTAACTAAAGAGCCAATGTTATTCCCGTTTACAATTTGTTTTGTGTATTTTGTGATGGGTTTCATTAACTCAACGATATCTACAATTTGAAAGCGACCTTGTTTTGATTTCTTAATTGGTTTTTGTCCTGTTATCATCATCATTGGCATTGCACCCAATTGGGCATAAGCTGCAGGTGTTGTTAAATTTGTTGCTCCAGGACCTAAAGTAGAAAGACAAACTCCTGGCTTTCCTGTTAAGCGACCATAGGTTGCAGCCATAAAACCAGCACCTTGTTCATGGCGAGTAAGAATTAATTTGATTTTAGAATCTTTCATAGAATCAAGAAAATCCAAATTTTCTTCACCAGGAATACCGAAGATGTATTCTACATCTTCGTTTTCTAATGCTTTTATAAATAAATCAGATGCTTTCATAGATTTTTATTGAATTAATTATTTACCATTTAAATTAGATTTTTAAAATATTAAGTAGTCAGTATAACATTTTAATCATAAAAATAGACACTTTTAATTTAATTCGAGAACACATTATTCACAAATTATTTATAATTGTAATTTTTTGAGGCTTTATTTTAAAATCAGCTTGCACAACAACTCAATTTAGAAACGTCTTTTCCAAAAGTAATTGCTGCTAATTTGATGCCTTCACTCAAAGTTAAATACGGATAAAAACTTTCAGCTAAATCTTTTACAGTAATTCCAAATTTAATTGCCATACTTAGCTGTTGAATGAGTTCGCCTCCTTCTGGTGCTATAACTCTTCCTCCTATTAGTTTATCGGTTTCAGTATTGCGGATCAATTTAATGAAACCTCTTGTGTCTTGTGCTGCCAATGCTCTTGGAACATGTATTAAATCTAATTTTGATACTTCGAAAGGAATCCCTTTTGCTTCTGCTTCTATTTCGTCCATGCCTGCTCCTGCAATTTGTGGATCGGTAAAAACCACCCAGGGTAATGAGGAATAATCCACACTGCTTTTAGACAACGAAAAAGCGTTATTTACTGCTGTGTTTCCTTCGGTTGCAGCCGTATAGACAAAGGCCGGTGTATTAGCAACATCACCAGCTGCATAGATATTAGCAACATTGGTTTCCATTTTCTCATTGACCATAATATGTCCATTTTCTGTCAGTTTTAAATCCATCTTTTCAAGACCTAAATTGGATGTATTTGGTGTTGTTCCTGTAGCTACAAGAAGATGTCCTTCTTCAATGATTTGAGTGGTAGAACCATCAGGACATTTGCAATGAATAATAGTGTTATCGCCCTCTTTTTCAAATTTAAAGGCTCTGAAATTTGGCAAAAATTCAATGCCCTCACTTTTCATTTGAGCTTCCAATACATCGGTAATATCCTTGGTTTGGTTGCGCAATGGCCTATCGGTAAATTCTATGATACGCACTTTAACACCTAAACGATTGTATGCCATGGCTATTTCCAAGCCAATATAGCCAGCTCCCATAATGGTCAGGCTTTCCGGTTTTTCTTCCAAATCAAATAAGGATATATTGGTTAAGTAGCCAACATTATTTAATCCTTCAATGTTTGGAATGTTGGTGGTTGCGCCTGTTGCTATAATGATGTTCGTTGCGCTGTATTTATCTTTACCATCTACAAGAATCGTATTTGTATCTACAAATTTTGCCCAACCTTTTAGCATGGTAAGCTTTTTATAATCACTGACCACATCCATATATTTTTGCTGTTGTAGTTCAGAGACCAACTCTTTTTTATCTTTTATAACTTGCTTAAAATCAATATCAGCGCCTTTAGGTTTAACGCCTTTAAAATTAGAATGCGTAGCATGATATACTGTTTCCGCAGCCCTGATTAAATTTTTGGAAGGCACACAGCCCACATTCACACAGGTGCCGCCAAAATCCAACCCAGCATTTACCATGAGTGTTGTTAGCCTCAACCCTTCAGCTTTTATGGCTGCTGAAAATGCTGCAGAACCACCACCAACGATAATCAAATCGTAATCGTTTTTATCGTTTGAACTATCTTTCATAGTAGTATTCTCCAAATTTGAAACAACAGTAATTTTCTTTTCCGCTTCATTGATAACCGAATAATCGCCAATGTTATTTACTGCATCGATTAATTTTTCCCTATCCATTTTATTGGTATCGATAATAAATTCCCCAATTCCGGTTTCGTGGTTTACGGCACTGCTTAAAACGCCCTCTTTTGCATTCATATCTTTTTCAATATGAGATGAACAGCCACTACAGGTCATTCCATTAATATTTAGATGTATTATTTTAGTCTTCATTTTTTACTTTATTAACCACTTTATATCCTGTTGAATTTATTGCTTTTTCAATGTCTTTCTTAGAAATTTTCGAATTATCAAACGCTACGGTAGTATTTGATTTATCAAAGGACGCTACTACATCAACAATACCTCCTAATTCATTTACCGCATGCACAATGGATAATTCACAAGAGGCGCAAGTCATTCCTTTAACATCAAAATTTAGTGTTTCAATGTTTGATTGTTTAACAACTGTAATTTCTTTTTTATTGTTTGGATAAAAAATTGATGAATAATAAGGAAAGGCTATTGAAATTGCAGAGAAGAGAGTAATCACAATTAAAAACCCTTTGGTTTGATACCATTTTGGTTTTGCATCTACTTCACAACAATCATCTGCTTTTTTGGTTTTTAAATAACTATACCAAGCGTAACCTATCGCCAACACTGCCAATCCTATAAGATAAGGTCTAAAAGGTTCCATCCAAGATAGCATAGAGGCACTACCACCAACTCCGGCAATTAATGCAATAACTGGTGGAATACAGCAGGATGATGCTGCTACGGCAGCAAATAACCCTGTATAAGCTGCATTTTTTGATGTTTTCGATGTTTTTTCTGTACTCATAATTTTAATATTTAGGCTGTTTTTCTTTCTAATTTTATTGACTTAAAAATACTCTTTAAAATAGCTGTTTCATCATTATTTAATGAATAGTAAAGCGTTTGGCCATCACGTCTCGCCGTAATAATTCCTGCGTCTTTAATTTTACGAATGTGCTGGGAAATTGCCGGTACACTCATTTTTAAAATATCTGCTAAATCACACGGGCAAAGTTCTTTTTCTATATTTAAGAGATATAGAATTTTTAATCTGACATCATTTCCAGTAATAGATAGTAATTTTGTTATTTTTTCAAAACTATATTTCATCTTATCTAATGTATCCATACAGTTTTGTAATTGTTTGTGGTTGGCTTCTACTCGTGTACAGGTTACTTCTAATTTCATACTATTTTTGTTTTAATAAACAAACATATAACTATTTACGCATTTAAGCAAATACTTAAATACAATTAACAAGAAAATTATATATTTTTAAGTTTTATGAAAATTAACTAAAAAAAGTTTCGCTAAGTGCGTAGTAAATTGCCATAATTGCAGAGAAAATAGCAGATCCAAGAAAACGCCATTTTAGTTTAAATCGGTTTTGTATGATATAATTGGCGATAAAAGAAATAGGAATATTTACTAAAAACGACCAAAAAGCAATTTCTAAAAGATTAAAATTAATGGCATCAAACTGTCCAGAAAACAATTTTATAAACAATAAATGTCTAGCAATCCAAAACGGATTAAAGTAAACAATAGCCAACAATGTTTTAGTTAAAGTAGCTTTAATTCCTTTTAAAGACTGTGTCTTTTTCACAATCCAATCAAAATAATTAGGAATTTCAAAAGCGTAAAAAGTAGCGCCAATAAACATCATTCCAAGTAATCTATACAAAGAAAATTCATCTAATAAAACAGCAGCAATGGCATCACCAGCACTATAAATAAGTGCGCCTTTAAGAATGTTTGATTTTTTATAATGAAGTGCGATAAGGCAGTTAGTTTTTAGAATATAAACTCATTAACACTTTTTCTGGAGTCATTGGTGAATGGAATTTTAAATCATAATTTGGATTGAAGGCTTTAATGGCGTTTTGAAGCGCAAAATAAGCTCCAATTCCATACATTAAAGGCGGTTCTCCAACTGCTTTCGATTTTAATATTGCCATTTCATTTCCTTCAGTTTCAACAGGAATTACTTCTACACTTTTAGGAATAGAAAAAATATCTGGAACTTTATAGGTTGATAATGCATTTGAAAGTAATCGTCCGTCTGTATTGTAGCCAATTTCTTCCATGGTCATCCAACCAATTCCTTGAATTAATGCTCCTTCAACTTGACCTAAATCAATTCCTTCACTCATACTTTTTCCGTAATCGTGCACAATTTTAACTGAATCGAATTCGTACGTACCACGTGTACAATCTACTGTTGTGGTAATAATTGCCGTTCCGTACACATGATATGCAAAAGGATGTCCTTTTTCTTTGGTTTTATCAAAGTGAATTTCTGGAGTTGCATAATGTGCATTTTCTGTTAAAGCTACCCGCTTTAGCATGGTTATACTGATCAACTCTGTCCAAGTTAATGTTGATTTATTTCCTTTTATATAAGCGAATTCATCTTTTAATGTGATGTCTTTTTTAGAAACATTTAATGCTGCCGAGGCTACAGTTTTTAAGCGTTCTAAAAGTGAATTACACGCCATTAAGGTTGCTTTTCCGTTTAAATCTGCTGTAGAACTTGCCGCAGATGGTGATGTATTTGCAACTCGGGTTGTATTGGTGGTTTCTATTTTAATTTTATCAATCGGAATAGAAAATACATCAGCAGCAATTTGCATCATTTTGGTATTGACACCTTGCCCCATTTCTACCGCAGCAGTGCTAATACCTACACTTCCGTCTAAATAAATATGTACCAAGGCACGCGCGTGATTCATTGGTGTGTTCGTAAATGAAATTCCAAAAGTAATTGGCATAAAAGCGATTCCTTTTTTGAATGCTTTGTTTTTTTTGTTGAAATCTTCGACTTCTTGCTCTAAAGCTTCGCTATTAAATAGTTTTTTTGCAGAATTCCATGTGTTCTTTGCCTCTACTTTCTTAGCGATTTGTCCATAAGAAAATGTATCATTTTCCTCCAATAAATTGGCTTCCTGAATTTGTTTTGCACTCACACCGATTTCATGCGCTGCTTTTGCAATGGCAGATTCTATAACGAACATTCCTTGCGGACCACCAAAACCACGAAATGCTGTGTTTGGTGGTAAGTTGGTTTTACAACTGATTACTTTTGTGGTTACATTAGGAACGTAATAACTATTGGTTGCATGAAACAAAGTTCTTTCTGCAATTGCAGGAGATAAATCTGCTGCTGCGCCAGAGTTTTGTAGAAATTCTGTTTGATATGCAAGTATTTTTAAGTCTTTAGACAAGCCTATTTTATAGGTACTTTCATATGGATGACGTTTTCCTGTCATCCGTAAATCATCATGACGGTTTAGAATTAATTTTACAGACTGATTCAGATGAAACGTAGCTAAAGCTGCCATTACAGCCCAAGGCGTCGCTTGATCTTCTTTACCACCAAATCCACCACCAAGTCGTGTTACATCAACTTCAATTTTGTGCATTGCAATGCCTAATACTCTTGCCGTAATTGCTTGTACAGAAGTTGGACCTTGTGTAGATGATGTGATTTTTATATTTCCGTTTTCTAAAGGTTCTGCATATGCGCCTTGTGTTTCAATATATAAATGTTCTTGTCCGTTTGAAAAAGTTTCCCCTTCAAAAACATATTCACAATCTGCAAATGCTTTTTCGGTATTACCTAAACTAAACGATCTTGGTGCATTGATAAAACTACCTTTCGCTTTCGCTTCTTTTGCAGTTGTAATTACGGGTAACTCTTCTATTTCAATTTCTATTAAACCTCTTGCTTTTCTTGCAATAAATTCTGATCTAGCAACAATTAACGCAATTGGCATTCCCAAAAAATGGACTTCATCTTCTGCGAGTAATGGTTCGTCAGGGATAATTCCGCCAATCTGATTTTCACCAGGTACATCTTTATACGTAAAAATACGCTCCACTCCTTCCAACGCTTCTGCCTTAGAATAATCGACACTTATTATTTTTCCGTGCGCTTTTGGTGAATCAAAAACGACTGCGTAAAACGTGCCTTGTCTAACATTGACATCATCAACATATATAGACTCACCACGAACATGTGTGTACGAATCTAAGTTTTTAATGCTTTTTTTTAAACCATCAGCAACGGAATCTAATTTTGAATCTAAGATGGTATTTGATTTGTTTTTATGCATGTTGAACAACATCGTTTAAAGTGAATTGCATTGGAAATAACTCAATAAAATGTGCAATAAATAATTGTCTTGCCAACAAACGCTTATAATCACTTGTACCACGAACATCGCTTATTGGTGAAATTTCTTTTTGAAGTATTTCGTTGGCTTCTATAATGGTTTCTACAGATAATTGTTTTCCTTTTAAAAACGCTGAAGTTTCGTGTAAGTATTTCGGAATAGCAGCAACGCCACCAATTGCAACATTTGCTTCTACAATAGTTTTATTTTCTACAGAAATATGTATGGCAGAATTGACACTTGCAATATCTAAATGCGTTCGTTTTGATACTTTTTCAAAATTAAAAAAGGACTTTTTTGTTAGCGGTTTGAAACAAATTTCTTTTAAGAGTTCGCCTTCATGCAAATCGATTTTCTTATAATCTTTATAAAAGTCTTTAAGCGCAATTGTGCGCTCTTGTTCTTCAGAATTTACGATTGTAATATTACTATTCAAGGCTAAAAAGAAAATTGTCATGTCGCCAATTGGCGAAGCGTTTACAAAGTTTCCGCCCAAAGAAGCCATATTTCTAATTTGTTCTGAAGAAACCAGTTTCAAATGTTTTCTTAAGTTTGGAAACAACTTATTTAATTCTGAATGATTCCATATATCTGAAACCGTTGAATTTGTTCCAATAGTACAACTACTATTTGTAATTGTTATTCCTTTTAAATATTTCTTTTCAGTAATTAGATGAACATCATTATCTGCTAAATGATCTGCTTGTTGTACATATAAATCTGTACCACCAGAAACATATTTTCCTTTAGGTTTGTTTGAATCTTTAATTTCAATTTCTTTTAATCGTTTTGGAATGGTTGCAAAATATTCAGGAATAAATTCGTTTTCAATCAACCAATCTAAAGATGTTTTATTTGTGTTTTGAAATTTTTCAACCACTTGATTAGCTGCTCTTTCAATTGCTTTATATCCAGTGCATCTACAAATGTTTCCGCTAATTGCATCTAAGGCATTATTGTAATTTTTATCAGAATTTGACAATGTAAATCCTGTTAAGGAAACCACAAAACCAGGAGTACAAAATCCGCATTGCGTTGCGTAGTTTGCCTTCATTGCTTCTTGAGTTGTGGTTAATTTATTTTGAAGATTTGTACCTTCAACCGTAACAATATGTTTGCCATGTGCGTTTCCTAAAGGAGAAATACATGATGTGATGCTTTGGTATTCCATTGCATCATTTTTTAACGTTCCAACTAACACTGTACAAGCACCACAATCACCTTCTCTACAACCAATTTTGGTTCCTGTAAGGCGTTTTTGATATCGAACAAAATCTAACAATGTCATTCCTGCATTGTCTGAAGTTTGTATGATTTTGTTATTTAGGATGAAGGTTATCATGTAATAGGTTTCAAAAGTTCTCGATACATCACGCCCAAAAGCGTGAGACTCGAACTGACATTATATTATTTTAGTATTCTGTTTTATCTTCTTTTTTCATCCATTCTTGAAATGGTTTTAAAGCAATCTCTCGAGCTAATTGTTCAAACGGAATACTTCGTTCTGCATACGGTAATGGAATTTCTTTATAAATAAACTCATCATCAAAACCAATATTTGCTGCGTCAACTTGATTGCTTCCATAGTATACTTTATCTGGTCGTGCCCAATAAATAGCACCTAAACACATTGGGCAAGGTTCACACGATGTATAAATTTCGCAACCATCTAATTGAAACGAATCTAGATTTTTACAAGCATCTCTTATTGCAGTCACTTCTGCATGTGCTGTTGGGTCATTCGTAGAAGTCACTTTGTTGTTCCCTCTTCCAATAATTTCTCCATCTTTAACTACAACGCAACCAAAAGGACCGCCCTCATTATTGCTCATTCCTTTTAAAGCTGCATTTACAGCTTCTAACATAAATTTTTCTTTACACATTCTAAAAATTATTTTTGTGAAAAATACAAATCATTTGAAGTACTACGATGAAAATAACTGTTTATTTTTAAACATATTTTCTATTGAGTTTAAGAACTTTAAAAAAGGTAGTTTTTAGATTTGTTACTAATTTGAACACCTATATATCAGTAAAATTTTTATTAAACTTCTTTTCGTAATACTTCTAACGGCGGACTTTTTAAAACGCTTCTAATATTACTTAAACCAATTAATAACACCAACAATGTAATTCCTGGTAGAAATACTAAAAATGGAATTGCAGACGGAATAAAAGGTTCTTTAAATAAAAAAGCTGCTAGCAATTGACTACTAATAAGCGATAATAAAATTCCAACCAAACTACCAATCAACCCTAAATAGATATATTCTAATGCTGTAATTTGTAAAATTTGTTTACTCTTTGCTCCTAGCGTTCTTAACAATACACTTTCTTTTATCCGTTGGTATTTACTATTTCTAACAGAGCCTATTAAAACAATAATCCCTGTAAGAATACTAAAAAACGCCATAAAATTAATAATCCAAGCAATTTTATCTAAAATATCTTCAATAATTGTAAAAATCTGCCGCAAATCTAATATTGAAATGTTTGGAAATTGCTTTACTAAATCTCGTTGTAAATCTGCTGAACTTACTTCATCTGGTACAAAAGTTGTTAATACGCTAAACTGTGGCGCATTTTCTAAAACTCCTATTGGAAATACAATTGAAAAATTCAATTGCGCGCGTCCCCAATCTACTTTTCTTATGTTTCCAACAATCGTTTTCATTAAAACTCCTTGTATATTAAAAACGACTTGATCGCCTATTTCTAAATTAGCATCTCTAGCAATATTATCTGCTACAGAAATTAAAATAGGTTCGCCTTGTTTTACTTCTTTACTCCAAGTTCCTTCTAGTAATTCTTCAGACGGAATTAACTCATCGCGATATGTAACTCGGAATTCATGGTTTAAAATCCATCGATTTCTTCTTTTCGAAATACTGTCTTTACGAAGATTATTTACCAATTCATCTTTAATTTGATGCATTCGCATTGTTACAATAGGAATATTATTTATTACCTCTAACCCTTTTGTAAGTATTGTATTTGCAACAGCATCTCTTTGATTTGTTTGCACATCCATTAAAATGATATTAGGATCATTTGTGTTATTTTCTACGGATGTTTTCGCTAATAAAATATCTTTAGTAAAATATAACGTACTAATTAAGAAAGTTCCTAAACCGATGGCTAAAATTAATACCATTGTTTGATTATTTGGACGATATAAGTTTAACAAACTTTGACGTTTTGTAAATCCCCAACGAGCTGGAAAAAACTTTTTAATTGCTTTCATAAAAAGGCTTGAAACTCCTGCCATTATTGAAAACACAATCAGTATTCCAACAGTAAAAATTAAACCTTTTGATGCATCTTGCAACAACCAAAATGAAAATAAAAAGATAAAAAGCAAGATTGCTGATAATGTAAAAAGGCGTGCTTTTCTTGGCTTTACTAAATTTTCTTCTGTCCCTCTTAGAACTTCTAACGGAGAAACATACCAAGTTCCTAATAATGGTAATAAAGCAAATAAAACTGACATTAAAATACCCAACGTAATTCCAATTATTAGTGGTTGAGCTGTAATAGATATTTGAACATCAAAAGGTAGAAAATCTTGTAAAATATAAGGAAAAGCAAATTGCAATCCAATTCCAATTGCAGATCCTAAAATACCTCCGATTAATCCAATCCCAATAATTTGCAGCAAATAAATTAAAAAAGTTTGTTTTCTAGTTGCTCCTAAACATTTTAGAACTGCAACATTTTTTAATTTTTCTTTAATGTAAATATGAACAGAACTTGCGATACCGACACAACCCAATAAAAGTGCAATAAATGCTGCTAAATTTAAAAACCTACTTACGTTGTCATACCTTCTACCTAATTGCTGACTTGTGCTTGTATGCGTATCTATATCAGCATTTTCGTCATCTAAGATAGGATCTAATTTTTTATCTAACAACACCAAATCCATCGTTGTAGGAGCAATAAAAAAGTATTGGTATTCTTTTCTACTTCCTATTTGTAGCAATTCGGTTTCTTCTATAAAACGAAATGGAATCAAAACGGTTGGCGCAACAGAAGTAGAAATTGCTGTACTGCCAGGAATCGATTTTAAAGCACCAATAATTGGAAATGTAAGCTTTCCTAGTTTAATAGAATCACCAGGTTTTAAATTGTATTGTAAAAGTAAAGTTGCATCTACTAATGCTCCACCTAATTTTTGATATTGAGAAGCAGCGTTAATGGGTTCAGTATCTAAAGTTCCATAGAAAGGAAAAGGACCTTCAATGGCTCTCACTTTTACCAGTTTTGTTCCATCATTTTTTGGAAACGCAGCCATAGAAACAAAATTAACTTCTGATGCGGCAACATCCAAAGAATCTATAATTGCTTGTACTTTTTTAGAAGGAAGCTGTCTGCTATCAATAATAAAATCAGCTCCCATTAGTGCTTTTGACTGATTTTTAATATTGTCTTTTAAATTCTCACTAAACAATTGAATAGAAACAACTGCTGCAATGCCCAAAATGATTGACGCCATAAAAAGCATTAATCTAGAAAGACTTGCCTTTCCGTCTCGCCAAGCCATTTTAAAAAGCCATTTTACGGACGTTTTTGAATATTTCTTACTCATTTAATTTGACATTGTTTTTTCGTTAGATACAATCTTCCCTCCTTTTAATCGCAATATTTGTTGGGTTCTATTTGCTAAGTCTAAATCGTGAGTAATTATTATTAAGGTTGTTCCTGCTTCTTTATTTAATTGAAAAAGTAACTGAATTACTTTTTCTCCAGTTTCTTCATCTAAATTACCTGTTGGTTCGTCAGCAAATAAAATAGAAGGTTTGTTTGAAAAAGCTCTTGCTAATGCAACTCGTTGCTGTTCTCCTCCAGATAATTGCGATGGATAGTGATGCTGACGATCTGCTAACCCTACTTTCTCTAATAATTCCAATCCAAATTTAGCCGCATTTTTTTCTCCTTGTAATTCTAAAGGAACAATGATATTTTCTAATGCTGTTAATGTTGGCAACAATTGAAAATTCTGAAAGATAAAACCAACTTCTTTATTACGCAATAATGCACGTTCATCTTCATTTAAGTCTTGTAAATTACTTCCGCATAATTCTATTTCACCTTTGCTAGGATGATCTAAACCAGCACATAAACCAAGCAATGTTGTTTTACCGCTTCCTGAAGAACCAACAATAGAAAAAATACTGCCTTGTTCTACTTCAAAAGAAATATCACTTAAAACTGTTAATTCTTTAGAACCGCTTGTATATGTTTTCTCTAGTTCGTGAATCTTTAATATCTTTGTCATTGTACTTACTTAATATATATTTTATTAAAAAATGCTAAAACTGAAAAATAGACAATTGATTTTGAATTTGAACGATAGTGTAATGAAGATTTTCTTAAAATTTTGTTATTTTTCTTTTTTACTGATTCTGTTCTCTTGTGGAGCAGATACTTCAAAAAAAGAAACTGTAACTAAAAATTTACCAAACGAAATTAAAAGTGAGAGTACAGAAAAAAGTGCAACAAAAAAGATTGTGTTTTTTGGCGATAGTCTAACTGCTGGTTATGGTTTAGATGATGTAAATGATGCTTTTCCTGGAGTTATTCAAACTAAAATTGACTCTCTTTCTTTAAGATATACAGTTGTTAATTCTGGAGTTAGTGGAGAAACTTCTTCTGGCGGAAAGAATAGAATTAACTGGGTTCTAAATCAAAAAATTGATGTTTTTGTCTTGGAATTAGGTGCAAATGATGGATTACGTGGAGTTTCTTTAAAAGAAACACGCAAAAATTTACAAGCAATTATTGATGCAGTACTTCAAAAAAATCCGTTTACGAAAATTATTTTAGCAGGAATGCAGCTTCCTCCTAATATGGGTATAGATTATACGACAGAGTTCAAAACTATTTTTCCTGAATTGGCTAAAAAAAACGATCTCTATTTAATTCCTTTTTTATTAAAAGATGTTGGTGGTATTCCTGAATTAAATCAAGCAGACGGAATCCATCCAACTAGTAAAGGTCAAAAAATAGTAGCAAATAATGTTTGGGAAGTTTTAAAGCTTGTAATTTAGATAATACTAACTCTTACTTTTTTCTTTTTCAATCGTACATTATTAAGTTTATCAACCAGAGCATCAGCAATACTAATTGGTACAGCTACAAAAGCACAATCTTGTTTTAATTCTATAATTCCTAGTTGGTCATTATTTATTTCTCCTTGTTTAAAGAAAAGTCCTGCAATATCTCCTTTAGAAATTTTATCTTTTCTGCCACCAGAAATAAACAACGTAGTCCAAAATTGAGGTTTACGTTTTCCGGTTGATGAAAGCGTTTCAACTTTAGCATTTTCTATAAACTCAGGAAACACTTCTCTATCTCCTTTTATTAAATAGGCAGTTCCTTTCGCGTTTACTCTAGCTGTTCTTCCATTTCTATGCGTATATTCTTCAAAAGCATCTGGAGTTTCATAATGAATAATGAATTTCATTTCTGGAATGTCAATTCCTCTTGAAGCCAAATCACTTGCAACCAATATAGAAACACTTCCGTTTCTTAATTTGATTAACGCACGTTCTCTGTCTTTTTGCTTCATACCAGCGTGGAAACACGTATGTGCAATCTTCTTTTTATCTAAAAATTGACTGATATCTTCTATACTATCTTTTTTATTACAAAAGACAATTCCTGGATCATTTCCTAAATGATTTAACAAATCTACCAAGGTGTTGTGTTTGTTTTTAGAAGGAGAAAGGATGGTTTTAATCACCAATTTTGATGCCGCCTTTTCTTTTAGATAATCTAATGTTTTAGGACTATCCATTCTAAAATAACTAGGGATAGAAGTTCCTTTTGTCGCAGAAGTCAATATGCGTTTTGTAATATTTGGTAAATGACTGATGATGTTTCTCATATCTCCACCAGCGCCAACTTCAAATGAAATATCATATTCATCAACAACCAATGTTTTAATTTCTGTTGTTGTAAAACGAGCCTGTTCAAAATGATCTGATAATCTTCCGGGAGTTCCTATTAAAATTGCTGGTGTGTGTTTTAGTTCTATTTTATCTTTAGCAATTGTTCTACCACCGTAAATTGCATTTGCTTTAAAACCAGAACCCATGTTTCGTATTACTTGTTCTATTTGAATCGCTAATTCTCTAGAAGGCACAATAATTAAGATTTGTACTTCTTTACATTCTGAATCTAATTGAGCAATTAGTGGCAACAAAAAAGCAAGTGTTTTACCAGTTCCTGTTGGAGACAATAAAATGGTATTCGCATTGTTATTAATTGCTTCCAGCGCTTCTTCTTGCATCGGATTTAAACTATAAATCTTTAATTTATCAAGAATATCTTGTTGCTCTTTTATGTTATTTGCCATGTCTATTTCTTCTTTTTCTTTTTAGGTTCTTCTGATTTTGAAGCTCCTGAATTGGTTTGTGCTATATAATTTGCCAATACTTTTTCTATCAATTCTTCTTTTGTTAAATGATGAAAAATTGTTCTCACTTCTTTTCTAAACTCTTCAGAAATAGTACGATTTGGTTTGGTCTTAAATATCTTTTTTGCCCATAACAATCCGTTATTTTCTTCTATACTTTGCGCATCGGCTTTTTTTAATTCTTTAAAAACAATGCCTAATTCTTTTTCAAAATCAGTAATATCAGCAACTTCTTCTTGCTGTAAAATGGTTAAAGAAAGTCCTGTTGCTCCTGCTCTTGCTGTACGGCCACTTCTATGCACGTAGGCATCATACGTATCCGGTAAATGATAATTGATAACATAGGAAACATCTTTTACATCAATTCCTCTCGCAGCCAAATCTGTAGCCACTAAAATATCAATATAACCTTCTCTAAATTGCCCCATAATTCGATCACGAATACCTTGAGTTAAACTGCCATGAATCGCTCCAGAAGAAAATTTATTAATGGCTAAATTTTTTGCTAATTTATTAACGGCTGCTTTGGTTTTACAAAATATAATTCCTCGTTTTCCTTCTTTAGAATTTAAAAAATGCAACAAAACCTCTAATTTCTCTATCGGTTCTACAACTACATATTGATGATCGATTCCTTGATGTCCAACAGTAGTCATATCAGCTTCTATATGAACTACGTGTTTTGACATGTAATTCTGAACCAATTGTTTAATAGTTCCTGGCATTGTAGCCGTAAACAATAAAGTTCTCCTCGATTTCGGAATTTCTTTGATAATTGCATCCAATCCTATTTTTAATGCGCTTACCATTTCATCAGCTTCATCTAAAATAAAATATGAAATATTTTTAATATCGATTGCTTTACGCTCCACTAAATCAGCCAAACGTCCAGGTGTTGCCACCACAATATGTGTGGTATTTTTTAAACGTTCTATTTGAGGTTTAATCGGAATTCCACCACAAACTGTTGCAATAGAAATTGCTGGTAAATATGTAGAAAAAGAAACTAAATTTGTATAAATCTGTTGTCCTAACTCTCTCGTTGGTGCTAAGATTACTGCTTGAATATTGGTTTTATCAAGATCAATTAATTGCAATAAAGGCAATCCAAAAGCAGCTGTTTTTCCTGTTCCAGTTTTTGCCAATGCAACAACATCTTCTTTTTGGTTTAATATAATTGGAATTGTTTTTTCTTGAATATCTGTAGGAACAGAAATCTGTAAATCACTTAAACTATGTTGAAGCTCATCAAGAATTCCTAAATCGGAAAAACGTTTTGACATAAAAATAATTTTTGCAAAGATAACAATACAGTTCTCGTCAATTGAACAATTACTTGTATTAATGTACTCTTATTTTATAATTGAAATGCAGCAATAAAAAAAGCCCATCAAAATTGATGGGCTTTTATAAAACTTAAAGTATATGTTTAGATAACTTTTACGTTAACTGCATTTAATCCTTTGTTTCCTTCTTGTAAATCAAACTCAACTTCGTCACCTTCACGAATTTCGTCAATTAATCCTGAAATGTGTACAAAGTGATCTTTGTCTACTCCTTCTTCTGTTATGAATCCAAATCCTTTAGATTCATTGAAAAATTTTACTGTTCCTTTACTCATTGTATTGTAATTAAATTATACTTTTTATTGAATTGCAAAGGTGAGTACATTTTTTAGACAAACAACATATTAATTGACTTATTTTCAATTTATTATATATCTAGCCATTAGTAGTTTACCTCAACACTTGTTTCAAGTTATTTAACGTTTGTTATTCTAAATAAAAAATCAAAACCCAAACTAATACTTAGCTAAGTACAATTTGGGTTCTGAACATTTTAATATTAATTAGCAGACTTTAAAAAAGCCTCAATTTTTGTCATATCTTTTTCTGTTAAATTTGCACGTATTTTCATGTGCAAACTTATTGTACCCCAATCAGTGTCATTATAATCAGCTGGCGAAGGTGCCAAATGACATCTATTACAAGTTTCTCCCCATAATTGAGCTCCTGATTTTTCAATTTTAAATTCGTCTTCAAGGCTTGTTACTTTGGTGTACACATCTTTTGAAGAAGAACAACTAACTAATATTCCTCCTGTAACAAATAGCAGCAAACCTGTTATAATTATTTTATGTATTGTTTTCATAATCTTTATATTTAATTTATTTTTTAGAAGCCTATAGCCCAGTGCATAAAGAAACCATCAGTTATACCGCCACCGCCATGACCACCAGCACTATCTGTTGTTTGATATGCAACTTTTACAACTGATCTCCAAGTTAACCAATAATTTATACCATAGGCATATTGTACAGATTGCTCTTCCCATTCAGAACCTTCTGGTGTATTCATATTAGAATATCTTCCAACAAATTCTATTTTTTTAAGAAAATCACTAGTTGCCATAGTTGGTCGATAACTTAATTGAGTATAAAAAGAATTACTTACATTATTGAAAGTATATGGTTGTGGAATATTATTTTGATCAAGTTCTGTATAAGTAGCATCGCTAATATCAGAATTATTATACTGCCCTTTAATATCAATAAATCCTTTAACAGCAGGTATTTGCTTTGTGAAAGCAAAATCAATTGCATATAAAAAAGCACCAACATTTTCATATGTAGAACCTGTAGTACCTACACCATTTGTAGAATATGCAGAAACACCTATTTCTGTAGAAGAATCAGCAAAAGGTAATAAGCCTAAACGACCACCAAAAGCTTTACTGGTATTATTATCTGTATAGTTTTGAAATAAAAGCATTCCTGCTTCTTCAGGTTCTATACTACCATCTTTTAATCTTGCTCCGTTGGTTGTATAAACAGAATAATTAAGTGTTGATTTACCTAAATTAAAAGCTCCTCTAAGTTCTAAACCAATACCAGAAGATGGTGCTATCCCATCATGACCAAACCCTAGTGGTTTGGTAGGAAGTTTGTTTATCCATGCTGGGTGTAATCTTTCCATAAATGTCCCAAAAGGTAGTAGAAACTTCCCTGCACGAACCGTCATACTTTTGTTTAAGACATACATTACATTTGCATACTCCAAACCAACTTCTAACTCGTTGCCTCCAAGCACAAACTCAAGTTCAGCTTCAAACATAAGTCTGTCAGAATGCTTAAATAAGAAAATTGGAGCAAAAGCAGAACCAACATACGAAGATTCTTTTTTCCCATTGGTATTCATAGAATCAAACCCTGTATGACCATAACCTCTGACCATAAATTGGGTTTTACTTGGTTTATATTGTTTAGATACAATACTATCAACCTCATAGCGATTGTATGTTTGACCATAAGAAATATTTGCTATACCAATAACAAACACCATTATAAATAGTTTTTTCATCATTTTAAAGTTCTTATATAGTTAATAATTGACCAACGATAATTTTCTTTAAGCGAAGATTTATAGTTTGGCATTGGCCCTAAACCTTCCTGAATTTTCCAAAAGATTGCACCATCAGTTTGAGACTGAACTGCTTCACTAGTTAAATTTGCTGGTTTCGGATTTAATCCAGCTCCAGCTACACCATCACCTTTACCTTTAAAGCCATGGCAAACAGCACATTGCATTTTAAAAAGTTTTTTTCCTATGGATAATGATTTCTCATCTCCTTTTAAAGGATTCACTATTTTGTCTGCACTCTCAGGAGCTACCCATTTCTTTTGTTGAACATCAATGTAATTGACATTTGTAGGTGCAGAAATAAAACTCACTAGTATCGCATAAAAGATACCAGCGAGCGATAAACTGTAAATAATTTTTTTTGTTTTCATTGTATAATCATTTTATGATAAGCAAATATACAGACCGATATTACTATAAAACATGACAACTATCATATTTAGTTAAATATTTTTTTACAAAACAAGTCAACGAAATAGAAAGTCTAAGAAAATTAATTGAATCTATGTTTTATTTTCTTATAAAATTATTATTAATAAGGTGTTTTTAAAAGTAAAAAAGAAATACATTAGAGCAACTATTTTAATTAAAAAATGTCTTTCAATTTTTTTAAATTAATAAATTACCTTTGATTAACTTTTTCTACTAAAAATTAATTTATTTATAACTAATGTCATCTATTAAAAAATTTGGAACCTTCGCAGGCGTATTTACACCATCTTTACTTACCATTTTAGGGGTAATTATGTATATGCGTTTAGGTTGGGTTGTTGGTAATGCAGGTTTAATTGGTGCTATTGGCATCATTTTAATTGCTCATGTAATTTCTATATCAACGGGCTTAAGTATCTCTTCTATAGCAACTGATAAAAAAATTGGTGCTGGCGGAATTTATTATGTACTGTCACGAAGTATGGGAATTCCAATTGGTGGTTCTATAGGAATTGCATTGTATGTTGGAACAGCTTTTTCTATTGCATTATATTTAATTGGTTTTGCTGAAAGTTTTAATAATTATTTTAATTTTGGAAATTCCACTAATTCATACAGAATTACTGGAACCATTGCTTTAGTTATACTTACTGCTTTGGCTATTAAAAGCACATCTGTTGCCTTAAAATTACAGTATATAATTTTAGCAGCAATCATTATATCAATTGTCTCTATTTTTATTGGAACTTCAGAATACGTACCAGAAACTGTAAACATGCTTTCTACTGAAAATTCTGTTTCTTTAGAAGTTGTTTTTGCAATATTTTTCCCTGCTGTTACGGGTTTTACAGCTGGTATTGCTATGAGTGGTGACTTAAAAAATTCTAAAAGGTCAATCCCTCGTGGTACTTTATTTGCTATTGGTGTTGGATTAATCGTTTATATTATTCTTGCTATATTTTTAGCGTTTACTGTAAATTCTGAATTACTAAAATCTGATTATAATGTGCTGATGAAAATAGCATTCTTCGCTCCTGCTGTAGTTGCAGGTATTTGGGGAGCTACATTATCATCTGCTCTTGGTGGAATTCTTGGTGGACCAAGAATTTTACAAGCAATGTCTAAAGATAAAGTAACACCAAGAATATTTGCAAAAGGAAGTGGTAAAAACAATGAACCCGTTTATGCGTTATTATTAGTGTTTGTCATTGCTGAACTCGGAATTCTTATTGGAGAATTAGATGTTATAGCTCGAGTGGTTTCTATGTTTTATTTAGCTGCCTACGGATTTATTAATATTACCTTTTTTCTTGAAAGTTGGGCAAATCCAGATTTTCAGCCATCCTTTAAAATTAAAAGATGGATTGGATTTGTTGGTTTTGTAGCCTCTTTTGGAGTAATGTTTAAATTAGATATGTTTGCCATGATCTTTGCTCTTGCTGTAATTGGAGGTTTGTATTTTTTATTACAACGAAAAGAAGTGAAATTTCAATCGAATGATATTTGGAAAAATGTCTGGGAAAATGTAGTAAATAAAGGTTTAAAGAAAATTGATAATAGTAAACTCAAAAACTCAAATTGGAATCCTAATATTATTTTATTTAGTGGGCAAAGTGAACATCAACGATATTTGTTGGAATTGTGTAAAACGGTTTCTGGAAGAACAGGAATCGTTACTAATTTTAAACTTATTGTTGATAAAGAAAATGCAATTCCGTTAAAAAAAATAGATCAAAAACTAACTGATCCTATTTATCAAGAATTAGGTATTTTTGCGAGACAGATAAAAGTAACTAATTTATTTACTGGTATTGCAAATATTGCTACTACTTTTGGTTTTTCTGGGGTTGAACCTAATACTGTTATGATGGGTTGGCCTAAAGATCTTGAAGAATCTACAGATTATGCTCAAATGACAGAGACATTGCTGCATTTAGATTACAACTTGCTGTATTTAGATTTTGATTATTCAGCAAAGTTTGGAAATTATAAAAAAGTAGATTTATGGTGGCGAGAAACTGATAGTAAAAATGCCGAAATGATGCTGAACATTGCAAGATTTATTATTTCTTCTCCTTATTGGCATCAAGCCTCTATACGTGTTTTGTTTGTAAACAACAATGATGTTTCTAATCTATTAATCCGTACAAAAATATTAAAGCTAATAGATGATTTGCGTGTTAATGTTGAGATTAAAATAATTGATAATGTTGTAGATCAGATTCCGTTTTATGATTTGATTAAAACTAATTCCAAACAAACCGATTTAACATTAATTGGTGTACCTAATTATAGAATTGAAAAACAAGCTGAATTTGTTTTGAAAACAAGTCATTTATTTGAAAACATAGGGTCTGCCCTTTTAGTAAAAGCAGCGAATAACTTTAATGAATTAGATTTAGATTTTACAAAATATAAATAACTACCAAATCTTTATTCTCTCTTTTTCTGGTTTATAATTTTTGTCACCAGGTTTTACATTAAATGTTTTGTAAAACGGCGTAAAATTCATTAGTGGTCCATTTACACGCCAAATTGGTGGCGAATGTGAATTGGTTTTGATATAATTACGCAAATAAGCATCTCGTGTTTTTACACGCCATATTCTAGCAATTGACATAAAAAAGCGTTCATCTGGAGTAAAACCTTGAGTTTTAGTGGTTCCTTTTCCTTGTTTTGTGAGTTTAAACGCATCATAAGCAATAGAAATTCCGCCGTTATCTGCAGTGTTTTCTCCAACTGTTAATGCGCCATTAATATGAACACTATCTAAAACCATAAATGAACTATAACGGTCAATCATTTGTTGTGTTTTTGCTTTAAATTTTGTGTAGTCATCTTCTGTCCACCAATTTTTCACATTTCCATTTTTATCGTATTGCGCTCCCTGATCATCAAAAGCATGTGTTAATTCATGTCCAATTACCATTCCTATTCCTCCATAATTTACTGCATCATCAGCAGTTACATCAAAATAAGGAAATTGTAATATCCCAGCAGGAAAAACAATTTCATTTAATGGCGGATTGTAATATGCAGTTACTGTAGAAGGTGTTGTTCCCCAACGATCTCTATTTGGTGCTTTGTTCAATTGGTTTGCTTGATATTGATATTGATTTTTGTTTAATGCAACTACATTTTCAAAATATTTTCCTTTTTGAATGTTTACATCATATTCTCTCCAAACATCTGGATATCCAATTTTTTTGGTAATTGCATATAGTTTTTCTTTTGCTTGTTCTTTTGTAACATCACTCATCCAATCTAATTGATTGATTCTGTTTTCAAATGCTTTTTGCAAATTGTTTACCAAATCTAACACACGTTTTTTAGCTTCTTCATTAAAGTATCTTTTTACATATAATTGTCCAAGAGCAAAACCTAATTTTCTATCTACTTTTTGAACCATCAATTGTGCTCTTGTTTTTTGCGAAGATTGCCCGTATAAAACCTTTGCATATTCAAAATTAGCATCTTCAAAAGGTTTACTTAATATATCTGCATAAGTAGATAAAGTTCCCGCTTTTAAATACGTTTTCCAATCAGAAAGAGGAATTGAAACCAATAATTTATTCAATTCATTATAATAAGCTGGTTGTTTTATATCTACAGCATCAGCTTTTAAGTTTAATTGTTTCAATAACCTTGACCAACCAATATTTGAATGGCTCTTATTGATTTTAGCAACGGCCATTTTATTGTAATTGGCTTTTACATTTCTACGCTCAATTCTTGTTTTATGCGAAGCAGCTATTTTCTTTTCGATAGCATAAACTGTTGCTGCTTTTTCTTTAGGAGTTTTATTTTCTGATAATGCAAATAGTGTTGTTAGATAATTTTTATACGCATTTTGAATAGCAACTGTTACAGAATCTGATTTAAAATAATAATCTCGATCTGGCAATCCCAATCCTGCTTGACCAAAATGTAAGATATTAACACTACTATTTTCATTGTCTGGAGAAACACCCATTCCGATAATAGAATAATTACCTGAAGTAATTTCTTTGGTTACAAATGCCATTAAACCAGAAACATTTTTAATGTTATCAATTTCTTTTAGAATTGGTTTTATGGGTTGATAACCAAGATTATTAATGGTTTTTGTATCCAACCCAGAACTGTAAAAATCACCCACTTTTTGTTCAATACTTCCCTCCTTTTGAATTGTTGTAGAAACATCAGTTAAAATATTTTCTAATAATTTTTTTTGCGGAATATTTAAGAAACTATATGATCCAACACCAACTTGATCTTCTGCAATTACAGCTGTGTCTAGCCATTTTTTATTTACATGTGCAAAGAAGTTGTCTCCTGGCTTGATGGATTCTGTAATTCCTTCAAAATCAATTTTATTATTTACTGATGAATTTTCAGTAGTACAAGAAATTAATACCAGTAAAATGAACGAGAAATAAAGTGCTTTTTTCATGAGTTTGAGTGTAGTTTACACAAATATATGAAAATATAATAGTCACTCAAACAAGAAGTTTTAAAGCATAAAAAAAAGCAACTTTAAAAAAGTTGCTTATCTATTTTTGGTAAGTTTTGTTATTTTTTTAATTTAACTTTTACAGCATTCATTCCTTTTAAACCTCTTTCTAGTTCAAAAATAACTTTGTCGTTTTCAGCAATTTCATCAATTAAACCACTAACGTGTGTAAAATATTTTTCTTGATTATCAGTATCTAAAATAAAACCATATCCTTTAGAAGAATCAAAAAATGAAACTTTACCATTTCTAATAGGATCTTCTGCTTCACCTTCTTCTTTTTTAGGAATTCCTAAAATGATATCTTCTAACTCAACTTCAACCTTTAATGTTGGATCTGGCGGAGTATCTGTTAAATTACCATTATGATCTACATAAGCAAATTCAATTCCTCCAGTTCCATTCTCCTTAGCATCAGCCTTACGAGCTTCCATTTTTTTTCTTTTGTCTTCACGCTTTTTTAAACGTTTTTTCTCTTTTTCACTCTTGTTGTAAGTCTGTTGCGATTTAGCCATTGGTACTGTAAATTATAAAGTATATTCTAATTATTTTTACAAAGATATCTATTTTTCTTTAGTAAAAACCAATTTTTGAGTTGTTAATTTATAATTGTAAGATATTCATTAAAAGAAAACAATACTCTAAATATAATAAGCTTACGTTAAAATTTCAATCTTTTTTTAGTGGGAACATTTTTTCAATTAACTTTACTCAAATTAAATTTTAAAACAACTAAAAATGAATCTTAATCATTCTAAAAAAGCAGCATTACTTTCTATGTTGTTATTATTTGTCTTTGCAATTAGCATATCTGCACAAGACAAATTAAAAAAAATGCCAGGTTATGAACAGTTTAAAAAAATGGCACCAAAATTATATAGCTCAATAAAAAGAGCACCAACATCAGTAACTTGGGCTAAAGATGGTAAAACGTTTACATATGTAGAAAATGGGATGCAACATACTTACAATGTAAAAAAGAAAAAAGTTGTTGCTTCAGAAAAAGCAAAACGTCCACAACGTTTTAGAAGAGGAAATAGACCTGCAAGAGGAAGACAATATGCTTCTGCTCTTTCTCCTGATAAAAAATTAAAAGCGTTTACAAAAAACAGAAATATGTACATCAGCAATCCAGATGGATCAAATGTACAGGCAATTACCACCAAAGGAAATGATGAAAATCAAATTAAATTTGGAATTGCAACTTGGGTTTATGGAGAAGAATTAGGACAAAATACTGCAATGTGGTGGTCTCCAAATTCTAAAAAAGTAGCTTTTTATCGTTTTGAAGAAAAAAATGCAAAGAAATATTATGTATTGTACAATCAAACAAAATTACAAGATTCTTTAGAAATTGAAGCGTATCCTAAAGTTGGTGCAAAAAATTTACCAGTAGATTTATTGGTATATGATTTAGAAACTAAAAAAACAGTTACGCTAGATGTTAGAAAAGGAAAATCTTATAATGATGGTGATTTGGGTACGTATTTATACGGAATAAAATGGTCTCCAGACGGAAAAGAATTGTTATTTCATTCTACCAACCGTAAGCAAGATATTATGGAGTATTCTGCTGGAAATCCAATTACTGGAAAAACCAGAACGATTGTTAGAGAAGAATGGTTACCGAGTTTTACAAAAAACACTCCAGAAGTTTATGAATTAGCAGATGGAAAACATTTTATTTGGGCATCAGAAAGAAATGGATTTAACAACTATTATGTATATAATTTTGACGGAACGTTAGTGAATACATTAACGAATCACAATTTTGAAACTGCTAGATTGGTTAAGGTTGATGAGAAAAAGAAACACGTTTATTATTATGCTCGCAGTGGAGAAAATCATATGAAAATGCAATTGCATCGTGTAAATTTAAATGGAACAAAAGATGTTCGTTTAACTGATCCAAAATTTAATCACAGCGTAATTATTTCCCCAAACAGAAAGTATTTTGTGGATGTTGCTCAAACACACAACGTTCCTCCTTTTGTAAATTTAATGAATGCTAAAGGGAAAAAGATTTCAGAAATTGCTAAAAGTGATATGACTGAATTTAATCAATTAGGTTTTAAAACTGTTGAAGTTTTTACATTTACTTCTGCTGACAGAGTAACAAAATTACATGGAATGATTCATTTTCCTTCTAATTTTGATCCTGCTAAAAAATATCCTGTAATTTTAGATAATTATGGAGGCCCATCAACCAATGCTTTTAGAGAATCTTTTACATACCCAAGTACATTAACAGAATACGGATTTATTGTTTTAAATATTGATGGAAGAAATGTTCGTGGAAGAGGAAAACGTTTATTAGATAAATTATACGGAAACTTAGGAATTGTAGAGATGGATGATTTTGCTGAAGGAGTTAAATCATTATATAATCGTTCTTATATTGATAAAAACAGAGTTGGCGTTTACGGAACTTCTTATGGTGGAACAACAGCAGCAACAAGTTTATTAAGACATCCAGAAGTATATCAAGTTGCAGTAGCAAACTCTGCGGTAACCGATTGGAGAAATTATGACAATATATATACAGAACGTTATATGAACTTAATTACCAATAATAAAAAAGGATATGAAGCTTCTAGCATTATGAGTTATGCAAAAGATTTAAAAGGTGAACTAATGATTTATTTTGGAACAAATGACAACAATGTGCATCCAGCAAATTCTTTACAATTGATACAAGCTTTACAAAAAGTGGGTAAAAGCTTTGAAGTACAAGTTGGGCCTGACAGAGGTCATACCGCTGTGAATAGAGATCGTATGATGGAGTTTTTTATTCAACATTTAGTGTTGAAATAAAATGTATATAGATTATGAAATTAAAAAAGCTCTTGAGAAATCAAGAGCTTTTTTATTAATTAGGAAATAAGGATTTATCTAAACCAGGTAGAATACGCAAGGCATTTTTATAATACACTTTCTTAAGTACATTGTCTGGTAAATCTAACCCATACATAGGCCAAAATGCATGGTATTTTTTATGATATGGAAAGTATTCATCATCACTTTCTAGAACTCTAAAATAAGTAGGAAACTCTTCTGGTTTCCAACTATCTTTTCCGAACAATATTCTGTTTTGATATTTAATAAAGAACTTTTTCGCATTTCTTGGTTGTCTTCCTAATTCAGCAATGATAGCTCCAATTCCAACATTCATATTTGGTAGTTTATCCAGTAATTTCCCCAATCCATCTAAATCATTAGACATCCAAGCCATGTGAGCGCTAATGAAAATAGTTTTTGGATGGTTTTTAAACAGGCTATACTGCTCATTCATAATCTGCTTAAAAGGCGCAGGATTATTTGCATCTCTTTTTCTACGAGGATGTGTTTTTAATTCTAACCATCGTTCGTTATCTTTATCAAACGGATCCCAAAATGATTTTGGGTCTGCTGAATGAATTAAAACTGGAATTCCTAATTCTCCACATTTTTTCCAAATAGGATCTAATCTAATATCATTTACTGCAATTCTATTGCCTTTGTAGTCTAAATTACTCAATCCTAATCCTTTATATACTTTTACACCTCTAGCTCCATTTTTTACATCTTCCTCAAGTTGTTTTACTGTAGTTTCAATCCATCCTGGTTTTCCTACATTTTTATGAAAACGGATATTAGCAAATACTACAAATCTATTTGGATAGTTCTCTTTAATGTTCTTAACTGATTTAATTAAATCAGCTCCACTTCTACCACTTAAGTTTACCATGATTCCCATATTTAATGTATCCATTGCTGCAATAACTGAAGTTAAATCTTGCGTTGGCATTCTATATTGATGCCCATGAACATCTATAAAAGGAAATTTTGCTTTTTTTATTATTTTTCCTGGTACAATTAGAGTTGATGTTGGGTTGTATTCTTCAAAAGACATTTTTTGTGCAGTTAACGAAATTGTTAACAACAATGAAAGTAGTGTTAGCTTTATTTTCATATTGTATTATAATTTTAGATGGCTAAAGTTACACTTTAGTCCTATTAATTCTGATTTGAAATAAAAATTTAACGAAACATTATATAAATATAAAGCTCCTAATTTCTTAGAAGCTTTTTAAATTAAGTTAGTTTTTCATCAACTCATATCCTTGTTCTATTCCTTTTTCTAATGCCGGAACACCACGTTCCATCCAAACAGGTTTTGGTGCATCTTTTAAATAATAATCAAAAAACTGCGCCATTCTTATATTAAAATCTTTTCTGTTTTGCATTTTTAATGGCCAATGAGGCTCTCCGTTATAATTTAGAAACCAAGATGTTTTTCCTAATCTTCTTAATGCTGTAAAAAATTCTATTCCTTGATACCAAGGTACATGTCCATCTGCATCATTGTGCATAATTAATATTGGTGTATTAATTTTATCAATATTAAAAATTGGAGAATTTTCTATATAACGCATCGGATATTGCCAAGGCGTTCCTCCTATTCTACTTTGTGTATGCTCATATTGAAATTGTCTGCTTAAACCTGTCCACCATCTAATTCCGCCATAAGCACTAATCATATTTACAACTGGAGCACCAGATTCAATTGCAGCAAAAATATCAGTTTTTGTTGCTAAATGCGCTACTTGATATCCGCCCCAACTATGACCTTGTGCACCAATTTTATTTTTATTAATAAAACCTTTGTCAATTAAAGAAGTAATCCCTGGAATTACTGCATTATAAGCAGATTCTCCTGGATAACCATCTCTATACACAATATCTGGATTAAAAATAACATAACCTCTACTTGTGTAAAAACTGTAATTAATACTTGATCTTCCTGGTGATGGCGCTCTATGATTATGCAATCCATCAGAACTTCTTTCATAGAAATTTACCAGCATAGGGTACTTTTTAGTTGGATCAAAGTTTTCTGGTTTTACTAACAATCCTTTTAAAGCTTTCCCTTCTAAGGATGTAAACTCGTGCAATTCAATAGTTCCCCAATTGTATTCTTTTTGTTGTGGATTTGCATTACTAATAACAGTTTGCTTTTTAAAACTCAAATCTGATATTCTTAAATTTGGAAAATCAATAAAAGATTGTCGTGTAAATAAAACATTTTTACTGTCTGTTGCTTTTACAGGATTAGAATATCTAAAAGGACCATCTACCAATTGTTTTCCTCTGTTTCTTTTCGGATTAAACTCATAATATCCACTATTTTTAGTTGTTTCGTTAAACGTTGTTAATAACCACGTTTTAGATTCGTCTATAAAACGCTCTTCTCTATCTAATCTTGCATAACGATAAACAGTTTTAGTCTCTCTACCTTTTGTTAAACGAGTGTTTTGACCAGTGTTTGGGTTGAATTTAAAGATGTCATATCGATCATAAATTAACATAGAGCTATCATCTTTTGTCCAACCAACCAATCCGTATGATCTTGGGTAATTTGGTGTATCATTTAATTCGTTGTAAAACACTTTTCCTTTGGTTAAATCTAACTTCTTATTGTTTGCAATATCAAAAGCAAACCAAGTGCTATCAACAGGGTTATATCCGTAGGCAAATTTTCCTTGCGGACTTAAACGAACTCCGCCAGCAACTTCAGTTAAAATGGTATTCATTTTACCTGAAGATGAATTTACAATCGCATAATCACTTGCTCTCATTCCTGTCCATTGACTTTCTAGCATGTATGGCGTCGGATTTGAAACCAATACGTTTTCAGAATTTCCTTCGTTTCCAATCGTTGCATTCGGATATTCTGTAGTTGCTAATTGCACCACTTTATTGGTGTTTAAATGCAGTGCTGCTGTGTACGATTTCTTTCTATCGTTATTTACTTGCAATTCTTGAACGGTATATAATCTAGGAGAATCGTACGCCCAAACTTCTACATTAACAATTTCATTTTTCAAAAGTGTTGTATCTTTTACAATCGGCTGAGTTGCCAATCCAAAATACATTTTAGAATTGTCTTTAGAAAAGTTAATTCTACCATTAGGTGAAATTCTATACCCTTTTGAAGTTGATTTTTGATCAACGATCTCAGTTGCCTTTCCAATACCACTCCAAACATATAGTTGATAAGGCCTAACCAACGTTTTTGTAGTATCAGCATCAACAACAAATGCTAATTTATTACCAGCATCATTCAAAGCTAATTGATTATATTTTGATTTATTAGCTGCTGTAAATACTTCAGTTTTTTGATTGTTGTTCAAATTCAATACATAAACTCCACCATTTTCTGTAGCTAACTCTCCAGTCGATATATATGCTAAGCTTTTTCCTTCTTTAGCAAAAGAATACGAAGTAACATATTTTATAGTGTCTTCTTTTTTTGTTGCTAAATTTCTGAGAATTAAATGATATCCATTTCTAGCACTTACTTTTTTTGCTTTCTTTTTTTTCGTATTTTTATCAGCTTTCTTATCCGTTTTTTTAGCTTTCTCTTTTGAAGCTGGTTTTTTAATATCGTGTAATAAATATGCTACATATCCAGACCACTTTTGTGGAACTTTATACGATTTTACATTCGCAATTTTTGTTAATTGCTTTTTAGTAAGGTTGTAAATTGCCAAAGTATCTTTTGGCATTTTGTCTTTCTTTACTTTTCTTCTTTGTATTTCTGTGATGCTATCTTTCCAAGTGGTTATGGTAAAAACTGCATTTTTAGAATCGTACGTAAATTCTCCTGCTTTAACTCTATCATAGTTAAAAATTGCTCTAGCTTTTTCGTCTTTTATTTTTAAAAATCGATCTTTTTCTCCTCTTTCTAAAGAATACATTATAAACTTTCCGTTGTTAGAAATAGATTGACTTCTAATGGTGTTCCAAATATCAAAATCTGGATGATCTAAAACTTTTTTTTGAGCACTTACAGAAATTGTAAGTAAAAAAAGAATGCTGTAAAGTGTGGTTTTCATTTGGTTTATATTTAATTTATAGTTGCTGTTTTTTATCTTTTTTAAAGCCATAAAATAACTGTCCAAAAAAACCTTTTGGAAAATTTTCTTCATCCGGAAATCCTAATTCTATAGTTCCACTATCTTCAGGTACATAATTGGTTTTAAATAAATAATCCCAAATACTTAAACTAATTCCGAAGTTGATTCCGTTGGGTTTATTTTCTGGCAATACTTTACTATGATGATATAAATGCATTACAGGACTGTTTAAAATATATTTTAAAAATCCCCATGTAATTTTAATATTCGAATGGTTAAAATGACCAATAGAAATAGCAAAGAAATGTACAATAAATGCTTGTTCTGGTTCAAACCCACCAAGTAACATTACTCCGATTGTTTTTAATGGTTTGTATAAAATGTTTTCCATCCAATGATACCGTAAATGTGCTGCAAAACCCATTTCTTTTACAGAATGATGCACTTTGTGAAACCTCCATAAAAACTCAAACTTATGCAATAAAACATGAGTAAACCATTGCACAAAATCTAAAATGATAAAGAAAATAAGTAATTCTGCCCAAGTAGGAAAATTATTTAAATTTAGTGCCGTTAAACTTTTTAGGGTAAGATCAAAATTTTCAAAAATGAGTCCAAAAACGGTGTAAAATCCACTTATTATAATAGAAAAAATAAAGAAGTTAAAAAACATGTAAAAAGCATCTAACCAAAAATCTCTTCTTATAATTGATTGATTTTTACGCCAAGGAAATGCAATTTCTAGTGCCCAAACAATAAGAGAAATTAAAGTTAATCCCCAAAAATAATTGTTATACCAAGGAACTTCAAATACAATAGATTTCCAGGTCCAATCTAAAGAACCAAAAAAAGCATCTTTAAAAGCAGTAAAGTATTTTTCCATCAAAAAGAAATAAAATTGACTTTAAAGATATTAAACTCTATTTAATTTTCTTACGATTCTTTGGTATTCTTACTAGAATTGATAAAATAAACACCCAGTAGTAAGATTATTGCTGCAATTATTGATTGAAAAGATATCTTTTCATCTAACACATACCAACCTAAAAGTAAAGCGATTAAAGGATTTACATAAGAAGAAGTTGCTACTTTTTCTGGAGATACTTTTTTTAATAAAAAATTAAATGAAGTAAATGCTATAATACTCCCAAAGATTACGAGTAACACCATTGAATAAGTTGTGGCGTTATTCCATAATAAAGGTGAAATCCACTCTTCTCCAACGAATAAACTAAAAACGGATAATAAAATTCCGGCAGAAAACATTTGATACCCAGAATTTACAAAATAGTTTGGATGCAAATCGGCTTTAGAAACAAAAATACTTGCAGAAGCCCAACTAATAATACAAGTAGCAATCATAAAAACGCCTAACAAACTATTTTCTCCGTTTGTAATATTTTGTTGACTTACCAATAAATAGATTCCAATAATACCTAAGAAAACACCTAGTAAAGATATTTTATGAATTTTTTGTCCATACAGAATTCTCATTAAAATAATTACAACCAAAGGTAATGATGATGCTTCTAAAGCAGCAAAACTACTATCAACATATTTTAGAGCCCACACAAAAACACCGTTTCCGTAAACTAAAAATAAAAATCCGGCAAGAAGATTATTTAAGAATTGTTTTTTTGTGATTTTTAATGGAAGTTTTAAAATTTTAGCAATCAGTAAGATTAAGAATCCAGCAAAAGTGAATCGTGTTGCTGATAAAAATAAAGGTGGAATTTCTTGAACTGCAATTTTATTTAGTAAATAAGTGGATCCCCAAATAACATAGATAGCAAAAAAAGCTAAAACTATAAGTATAGTTTCTTTAGATAATTTCATGCAAGAATTTCTTTATTCTTTTATTATTTCAAAAATTTATTCAGCTGGTCTCCCATGAATTTCTTCAAACATTTCATCAAAATTAGCTCTTAAAAACAATCTCAGTTTTACTCTGTAATCATTTTTTAACCAATCCATAAAATTATTTGTGCTTTTGCTAATGCATTTGGTATAACGTTGCAATCTAAAATCGATATCATCGCCTAACTTTTTAGCTAAATCTAAAGCATCATAAATATCTTCGCTATTTTCTATGCATATTTTTGCATGATGTAATAATGATTTTTCTAATACCACTTTTGTTGATTCTCTGTTTTTTAAAGAATCTAAATAGGTTTGTTTTACATCAAAAGTAATGTCTTTAGAATTTGCAAATTCAGCTCTTAAAGCTTCAGGCATATCATAGGCAAACGTTTCTTCTAACTCTTCATCATTCAATAATTTTTCTAAATAGAAGTTAGGCGATCTAAAGATTTGTTGCCAATCTAAGTCTGCTCCCCAAGGACCAAATCTGTGAAAATTATTTCCTAAATCTATAATGTTAAAATGCGATTTATTTTTTAAAATTCTTGATCCTCTACCAATCATTTGATAGTATAATGTTAAGGATTTTGTTGCTCTGTTTAAAATAATTGATTCAACTGTTGGTTCATCAAAACCAGTGGTTAAGATACTTACAGAAGTTAAAATTGCATTGGGTGTTTTCTTAAACCATCTTAATATAAACGCTCTTTCTTTTTTTGTTGCGGTATTGTCTAAATGTGCAATTGGATAACCTGCTGCCTTAAATGTTTCGTAAACGTGAATAGATGTGTTTATCCCGTTATTAAATATCAATGTTTTTTTACCTTTAGATCTTTCTTCGTATGATTGCAATAATTTACCAAGCATTAAGGTATTTGAATATAAATCTTCAGAAGATTTTACCGTATAATCTCCATTAGAACCAACAACTAAAGAAGTTAAACCAACATTATAAGAAAAAGTTTTTGCTTGTGCTAAAAACTCGTTTTCTATTAAAGATTCTATCGTTTCACCAACAATTAACTCATTGTAATTGTCTTTCATTGGTAATTTAATATTCGAGCTTAAAGGTGTTGCGGTAACTCCTAATATAAAAGATTTATCAAAAAAGTGAAACAACTTTGTAAAAGAGTTGTAATGTGCTTCATCTATAATTACCAAACCTATATCAGAAATATCAAGTTTGTCATCATTTAAACGATTGTTTAGCGTTTCTACCATGGCAACAAAACAAGAATAATTAGATTGATCGTCTAATTTTGCGGTGCTATCAATTACTTTATTATCTACACCAAACTCTGTTAACATAGAAGACGTTTGCTTACACAGCTCTATTCTATGTGTCATAACCAACACTTTCTTTTGATGATGTTTTAAATATTGTCGCACCATTTCAGAAAAAATCACCGTTTTTCCACCACCGGTTGGTAATTGATATAATAAATGATAATCGTCTGGAGCGCTTTCAAAAAGTTTAAAAATTTTATTAATAGCTCCTTTTTGATAACTATATAAATCTTTACCTGTTTTACGTTCTTCTAATTCTGAAGTTGCTAGAGTTTTTGACATGTGCATTGTTATAGTTAAAGCTGCAAAAGTACGTCGTTTTTAAGGTTTTTAACGAATAAAAAATCAAAAAAACGCTCGTGTCACTTTTAAATTATATTCTATAATTTTATAATTATTAAGATATTAACTATATTGTAATTCTATTAACCTTAAAAAATTATTTTATGTCAGATTCAACAAACAAGCCAAATACCGGATTTTGGGTTATTGCAGTAGTTGCATTAATTTGGAATTTAATGGGTGTAATGGCTTATTTAACTAGAGCTTTTATTACAGAAGAAATGATTGCTGCTTTACCACCAGAAGCACAAGCAGAATTTTTAGTAGATTATCCTGCTTGGTATACCGGAGCATTTGCTTTAGCTGTGTTTGGTGGTGCTTTTGGTGCTTTATTTCTTTTATTTAAGAAAAAAATTGCTGTTTCTTTATTTTTAATTTCAGCAATTGGAGCAATTGCACAACATCTTTATTTATTTATGAATGTTGAAATGAAAGATTTAGTTATGCCAATTATGATTATTATAGTTTGTCTATTTTTAGTGTGGTACTCTAAAGATGCTGCAAAAAAAGGTTGGATTTCTTAAACCAACTTTTTAAACTTTTATAAAAATCGCTTAGTCTTTAAGCGATTTTTTTTATTCAAAAAATAAAGCTAAAAATTCAGCAACACAAGCAGGTTTCTCTACGCCTTCAATTTCTACAGTACAAGAAAAAGTGACTTTAACTCCATGTTTATGATCTTCAATACCTGTCACTGTACTTTTTAAACGTAATTTACTATTTACAAGAACAGGGTTCATAAAACGGACTTTATTCAATCCGTAATTTAAACCCAATTTAATACTTTCTATAGTAATTAAATCTCCTAAAAACTTAGATAATAATGCAACAGACATAAAACCATGTGCAATGGTGCTTTTAAATGGAGATTCTTTTTTAGCTCGCTCAACATCAACATGTACCCATTGCCTATCTAGAGTAGCATTTGCAAAATCGTTGATCATTTCTTGCGACACAGAAATCCAATCACTTTCAGGTAATTCTCTACCAATCATTTTCTTAAATTCGGATAGGTTTTTAAATGTCAAAGTTTTCATTCTAAAATAATTTATATTGATTTTGTGAAGATAAAATTAATCTACAAATAAATAATTTTAAAATAAATGATTAGTTTAGTCAAAAAATTAAAATCATGAAACAACTAACTATTTTTTTCTTATTTATTAGCTTAACATTAAGTGGTCAAAACAATCCAAAATGGATGCGTTATTCTAGCATTTCACCAGATGGATCTCAAATTGCATTCACATATAAAGGAGACCTCTACAAGGTTAATGCTTCTGGAGGTGATGCAGTGCAATTAACTTTTCATAAGGCACATGATTATATGGCTGTTTGGAGTAAAGATGGTTCTAAAATAGCTTTTGCCTCTAATCGTTACGGAAACTTTGATGTATTTGTGATGTCAGCAAACGGCGGTTCTGCCACACGTCTTACGTTTCATTCTGCAAATGAATCTCCTTTCTCTTTTTCTTCAAATAATAAAGAAATTGTTTTTGGTGCACAACGTCAAGATGATGTAAAACACAGACAATATCCAACAGGTTCTCAACCAGAATTATATAGCGTTCCGGTTAAAGGCGGAAAAGTAACTCAATTACTTACAGTTCCTGCAGAATATGTTCAGTATTCAAAAAATGGTAGAACAATGGTTTATCACGATAAAAAAGGCGGCGAAAATGAATTTAGAAAGCATCATACATCTTCTATAACTAGAGATCTTTGGATGTATAACACCAAAACAAAAACACATAAAATGATAACTTCTTTTAACGGAGAAGACAGACAACCTGTTTTTAGTTCTGATGAAAAAAGTATTTATTATTTAAGTGAAAAAAGTGGCACTTTTAATGTGCATAAGCTTTCATTAGACAATCCAAGTCAGAATGAACAAATCACTCATTTTAAATTACATCCAATACGTTTTTTAAGTATTGGAAACGGTGTTATTTCTTTTGGTTTTGATGGTGAATTATACACTATGAGAGAGGGCAAAAAGCCGACCAAAGTAAATGTGAAAATTACTACTCAAAACATAGATAATAGTGATAAATTTATTTCTATCAATGGCGGAATTAATGAAATGGCGATTTCTCCAAATGGTAAAGAAATTGCTTTTATTGCTAGAGGCGAAGTTTTTGTAACTTCAGTAGATAAATCTTTTACAAAAAGATTGACAAACACTCCAGAAAATGAGCGATTTGTAACTTGGGGACCAGAAGGAAAATCGGTTGTTTACAGTAGCGAACGAAATGGAAAATGGAGTATTTATAAAACAGAAAAATTACGAAAAGAAGAACCCTTTTTCTATGCTTCCACACTTCTAAAAGAATCTGTAGTAATAGAAAATAAATTTGACAATTACTTAGCGCAATATTCGCCCGATGGAAAAAAACTTGCATTTATAGAAGGACGAAAAACATTGAAAATAAAAGACTTAAAATCAAAAAAAGAAACCATACTACTAACACCAAAAGATTTATTTCATATGAGTGATGGTGATCAGAATTTTACTTGGAGTCCAGATAGTAAATGGTTGTTGGTAGATTGGGATAAAACGTTGAGTAACGGAGAGGTGTTATTAATGGCTGCCGATGGATCTAAAAGAGTCAACTTAAACGAAAGTGGTTATTATGATTATAGTCCGAAGTGGGTAAATGGCGGAAAACAAATGATTTGGTTTAGCAATAGAAACGGATTAAAATCGTATGCTACAAGTGGGCAATCTCAAAGTGATGTGTACAGCATGTTTTTTAACCAAGATGCTTGGGATGAGTTTAATTTAAGCGATGAAGATTACAAATTAATGCTTGCTTTAAAAGAAGAAACTAAAAAAGCAAAAGAGAAAGCAGATAAAGACAAAAAAGACGGCAAAAAATCCAAAGACAAAAAGAAATCAGATAAAAAGAAAGAAACTACTCCACTTACTTTTGATTGGGGTTTTATGAAAGACCGAACAAAAAGATTAACCATTCATTCTTCTAATTTAGGTGATGCTGTTTTATCAAAAAAAGGAGATGTCTTATTTTATCTATCAAAATTTGAAGGAAAAGCAAATCTTTGGAGCACAAACCTTAGAACAAGAGCAACCAAGATGGTGCTAAAATTAAATATTAATGGCGGAAGTTTGCAATGGGATAAAGACATGAAAAATCTTTACTTATTAAGTAGTGGAAAAATTTCAAAAATAGATCCTAAAGCTGGAAAACAAACACCTGTAAAAATTAATGGCGAAATGAAATTTGATGAAGCGGCAGAAAGAGTTGCTATGTTTAATCATGTTTGGATTCGTACCAATGCCATTTTTTATGAACCAAGTTTTCATGGAATCAACTGGAAACAAATGAAAAAAGAATATCAAAAATATTTGCCTTCTATAGGAAATGGATTCGAATTTTCTGAAATGTTGTCAGAAATGCTGGGAGAATTAAATGTTTCTCATGCTGGGTCAGGTTATAGAGGAGCTTCCATCTCTAATGCCGATGCTACGGCTTCATTAGGAATTTTTATGAACTACAATTATAATGGAAATGGAATTTTAATTGATGAAATTATAAAGGGTGGACCATTAGATAAATCAAAGTTTAAAGTTAAAGCAGGAATGGTGATTGAAAAAATCAATGGAGAAACTATTGATAAAGATCAAGATGTTGCAAAATATTTAAACAGAATGGCTGGTACATTTATGTTGTTAGAAGTGTTAGATCCAAATACTAAAAAAGCGCAAACAATTACTGTAAAACCTATTTCTTTAGGCGCAGAAAACGGATTATTATATAAACGTTGGGTAAAAATCAACGAGAAAGAAGTTGATAAAGCAAGTAATGGACAATTAGGATATGTACATATTCCTGGAATGGGTGATGGTCCTTATAGAAGTATTTATCAAGATATGATGGGGAAATTTTCTGACCGCAAAGGAGTTGTTGTTGATACTCGCTTTAATGGTGGTGGAGATTTAGTGGCAGATTTAGCTATGTTCTTTTCAGGCACTCCATTTATAACCTATGCAACCGCAGAAAAAGTTGTTGGTGGAGAACCTACTTCTCGTTGGACAAAACCAACGTTATCTATTTTTAACGAAAGTATGTATTCTGATGGGCATTGTTATGCTTCTGGTTATACCGATTTAAAAATTGGAAAAACAGTTGGAATGCCGGTTCCAGGAACTTGTAGTTTTGCAGGTTGGGAAGGATTGCCAAATGGAGCGTATTGGGGAGTTGTTCCTGTAAGTGCAAAAAACAAAGCAGGAGAATGGATGGAAAACAATCAAACAAGTCCTCTAATTCAAGTAAAAAATATGCCAGGAGTTATTGATAACGGTAGAGATCAACAATTAGAGCGCTCTATTAGAGAATTACTAAAAGATGTGAAATAAAAGGCTGTCAATTCTAGTGAATTGTACAAACGAAGTAAGTGAAATTTATATAGAGAATAAGCATTTTATAAATAATGAGTTCTCGATACAATTTTTTATCAAAAATCACTCGAACAGACATTTTATTTATAAAACTAAAAAAGCGAAGCATATGCTTCGCTTTTTTTATGAGGTTTTCCCAAACAAGTCATCCTTTATTTTTGGCAATTGTAAGTTGAATTTTACCGCTAATAAACGAATGAGAATCACCGTTAAGATGGTTGCAAAAAACTGAATGCTTTCTGGTGCATTAAAATGATTTGTCAACAAGAAAACCGTTCCACCCGCCAAACAAGCAGATGCATATATTTCTTTTTTAAAGATCAACGGAACTTCGTTTGTTAGGACATCTCTAATAACTCCACCAATTACAGCAGAAACCATTCCCATAACCACAGCAATAAAAGGATGTAAATCAAAAGACAATCCTTTTTGAACGCCCAACATTGTAAAAACACCAATTCCGATGGTATCAAACAAAAACATCGTTTTGCTCAAATGGGCAATTTTACTTTTAAATAAAAAGGTAAAAACGACTGCCGCCATAATTGTCCAGATATAATTTAAATCGCCAATCCAGTTAATTGGATGCGCATTGATTAATACATCACGTGTCATTCCGCCACCAACAGCAGTTACAAATGCAATGATAATCACGCCAAATAAATCGAATTTTTTATCAGAAGCAACCAAAGCTCCAGAAATTGCAAAGGCAAAAGTACCGATGATATCTAAAACGTAAATCAAGTCCATTTTAAAAAGAAATCTCTGTGAATTTGATTCCTAAATCTTTCTGAATTTTATGAATTTCTTCCAATTCATAAGGTAAAATAAAGGCCAAAGAAAATCCTGTTTTACCAGCTCTAGCAGTTCTTCCACTCCTGTGTGTATAATATTCTAATTGATCTGGTAATTGATGATGCAATACAAAAGCCAAGTTGTTTACATCGATTCCACGTGCAGAAACATCCGTAGAAATTAAACACTGAATGCTTCCGTTTTTAAACGCACGCATTGCTTTGTCTCTTTCTTTTTGTTGCATGTTTCCTTCAAGCGCTTCAACTGCAAAACCTTCTTCTTTTAATTGAACAGTTAAATTTTGTGTTCCTGCTTTTGTTCTACAGAAAATAATTCCTCTATCGTTGGGTCTCTTCTCTAGAAAAGCAACAATCAATTCGGTTTTCTCTTTAATCGTCGTTTTTATATATTGATGTGTGATGTTTTCGTTGACCAAACTTTCTGGGTTTACGGCAACGCGAATCGCATCAGGACTCATATATTTTTTGATGATTTTTTGAATATCATCAGGCATCGTTGCAGAAAACAACCACACATTTCCTGTGCCACTTGTGTATTTTAAGATTCTATTTAAATCTTGTTTAAAACCCATGCTAAGCATTTCATCGGCTTCGTCTAAAACAACATTTTTCACGTTTTTAAGATTTACATCTCCACGCTCAATCAAGTCGATTAATCTTCCTGGAGTGGCAACAATAACATGTGTTGTTCTTTTAAGGTTGTTGATTTGTCTGTCAATTTTTTCTCCACCATACACGGCTTCAACAAAAATCTTGTCATCAACATATTTTGTGTATTTAAAAAGGTGTTTTTTAATTTGCTGTACCAATTCTCTTGTTGGCGATAAGATCAATGCTTGAACTGTATCATTATCAGCATCAATTTTATGTAAAATCGGCAATCCAAAGGCTGCCGTTTTTCCTGTTCCGGTTTGTGCCAATCCAACAAAATCTACATCAGAATTTAATAAAACTGGAATGGTTTTTTCTTGAATATCTGTAGGAACAGTTATCTTTAATTCTTTTAATGATTCGATAAAATCTTTACGAACTCCTAAATCTTTAAATGTTGACATAACTTGCTGTTTTGAAAGTGCAAATGTACGTATATTTCTATGTTTGTAAGATTTTTAAAACACTTTCTGTAATTCTTGCTGGCCTTAGTGTTTCTGTATGTAACATGCACCAAATGGTTTGTGCTTTTACCAATAAAATATCTCCTTTTAAAATTTCTACATGACGCACAGAAGTAACTCCTTTGGTTTTGCCAATCCACGTTTTAAAAGTGATATCATCACCCAACAACGCTTGTCCTTTATAATCAATTTCGTGTCTGGTAACCACCCAAACAAAATTGAGATCTGGATTATTTTTTGTTAAATCGTTCCAATGTTTGGTAGAAATATCTTGAATCCATTGTACATACACTACATTGTTAACGTGGTTTAATGTATCAATTTCTTCTTTGGTAACCGTATGATAATAGGTAAATATATTTGATGACTGCGACATTGTTTTTCGTTTAAAAACAAAGGTACAAGAAACATTTTTTATAAAAACAATAAGAAGGTATCTTAAAAGTTATAATCGATCACAAACTCAAAAACCTTTAACATTTCTTTCTGAAAAAATTAACAATAAAGACTGCATCTTTGAACAACCAAAAAAATATATGGATAAAACAACAAACGAATTAGGTACAGAAAAAATAAGCAAACTTCTAATAAAACAAGCTGTACCAGCATCTATTGGAATTTTAGTGATGTCTTTGAACATGATTGTTGACACTATTTTTGTTGGTAGATGGATTGGTATTATGGCAATTGCTGCAATTACTGTTGTTTTGCCAATAGCATTCTTTATTTCTTCAATTGGTATGGGAATTGGAATTGGTGGGGCTTCAATTATCTCTAGAGCATTTGGTGCAGAAAAATACGACACTGCTTTTAAAACTTTTGGAAATCAAATTACATTAACAGTTGGTTTGTCTGTTCTATTTGTAATTATTGGAACTTATTTTAGTCTTCCAATTTTACAATTATTTGGCGCCAACGGCGAAATTGTTGTTCCAGCAACAGAATATTTTAAAGTCGTTATTTATGGAGTTCCTTTTTTAGCTTTTGCAATGATGGGAAATCCAGTTATTAGAGCTGTTGGACAACCAAAATTTGCTATGTATGCAATGATAATCCCAGCAATTACAAACATTCTTTTAGACATTCTTTTTATAAAAGTGTTTGATTGGGGAATGTTTGGTGCCGGATTGGCGACAGCGATTTCTTATACTTTTTCTGGATTGTATGTTTTGGGTTTCTTTTTATCCTCTAAAAGCGGTTTGCATATTTCTGCAAAAAACTTTCTTCTAGATTTAAAAATTGTAAAAGAAATTATCTTTTTAGGAGGTGTTACTATTGTTAGACAAGGGGCCATTAGCTTATTGATAATTATCTTAAACTTTACCTTATTTAAATATGGAGGAGAAATTTCTATTGCTATTTACGGAATTATAAATCGAGTAATGATGTTTGCCTTATTTCCGGTATTGGGTGTTACGCAAGGTTTTCTACCAATTGCTGGATTTAATTATGGTGCTAAAGATAGTAAACGTGTTAAAGAAACTATTAATACAGCTATTGTATATGGAACTGGAGTTGCATTACTAATTTTTATCGGAATAGTAGTTTTTCCTGATGCTGTGGTTGGAATTTTCACAAAAGACACTGAATTACTTTCAAAAACACCAAATGCTTTATTGATTACTTTTTTAGCAACACCAGTAATTACCACTCAATTGATTGGTTCTGCATATTTTCAAGCAGTAGGAAAAGCATTGCCAGCATTGATTCTTACTTTATTAAAACAAGGTATTTTCTTAATTCCGTTGGTATATATATTACCTAAGTTTTATGGAGTTACTGGTGTTTGGATGGCTTTCCCGATTGCAGATGTATTAGCAACTACAATTACATTTGTGTATTTAAAACGTGAATTGACTAAAAACTTATTGTAAGATTTACTTCTTTTTAAATTTCTTATCAATAATTTTTCGTTTCCAATCTTCTCCAAGAAAATCAAAAACGTTTATGGGATATACTCCAATTACAATACCCCAAGTAAGTAGAATCCATAAAAAAACAATCCAAAAAGAAGAATCATTCAATGCGATAATAAATGGTACGGCTAAACTTAACAGCGCCACAGAAAAAAGTTTATAAAAACCTTTTACTTTTTCAACGTAAGATTCCTCTTCTATAATTTGATCTCTTTCATCATTCTTATCAGAATCTGTAATTGTAGTTTCAAAAACTGCTACCAAAGATTTTAAGGATTCAAATACAGCATTTTCTCCGTTTTCTATGCGTTGAATAGTTCGTGTACTTAATCCGCTCATTTCTGCCAATTGTTCTTGAGACCAATGACGTTCTAGTCGCATTTTTTTAATTTCTCTGAGGTTTATCACTTCCTGATTCATTATGGTGTATTATCTTTAATGCTATTTGACAAAGATACATATTAACCATTCTTTTTGATGGAAATCAACAAGACAGAGATATGACAGTTCTATGACAGAGTTCTTTTGGCTATTAAGAAATTATCAGTTTTAACAGTTTAATTCTACTGCTTTGTTTTATTTGCTAACTTCGTAGGATAATAATTGTTCAACCAACGACAAATGAAATTCTTAAAAAATAAAAAATTCTTACTCATCACATCACTTCTACTTATTATAATAACCCGTTGTGCATTATGATTTAAAAGAAAAAAGTTGTTCATCTTACTGAAAATCAGTAAATTGATTTAACCATAAATCATTAATAATGAACAACTTAAATGCAAATTACGAAAGAATATTGGAAG
>Ga0316209_1000238_pt1 | contig 112240 bp, 101 predicted proteins | sample 6monopyrite_MG_FD_204945 | JGI IMG/M metagenome (GOLD analysis project Ga0316209, IMG submission 204945) | Microbial mat bacterial communities from mineral coupon in-situ incubated in ocean water Damariscotta River, Maine, United States -... | ecosystem: Environmental > Aquatic > Marine >... | reverse complement strand
CAAGCATTCCCTGGCTATGAAGACATCTTTACCCATGCGTTGATAGCATCCTTTTTGGGGGTCACGCCTGTCACATTGAGCCGTTTACGCGCCAGTGACAAACACAGATAGGAAGCGGACATCTATGCCTGGTGCAGCATCATGCAGTTTGGGCTCGAAGCAGACGTTTGTCTTCGCAAAAAAAACCCGCTGGCACAAAGGCTCAGCGGGTTTGAAGTTTGTGCGCTTTGTGAGCCATCCCGCGAACGGGGTGGCTGACTAGACGCACTGGCGGTATTGGTGAAAACTAGTGTTTGGCCATCTCGGAGCGGATTTGCTGGCGCAAAAGGTCGATGGGCACTTTTTGCCCGTCGCGTTTGAATTGCCAGTAGGTCCAGCCGTTACAGCTCGGTGCGCCTTCAAGATGCGCGCCGACTTGGTGAATTGATCCTTTGATGTCGTCGCCGATCAGGGTGCCGTCGGCGCGAACTTTGGCCTTGTGGCGACCGTTCATGCTCCAAAGCTCTTCGCCGGGGCGCAACATGCCACGCTCGACCAACACGCCGAAGGCGACGCGGGGTTCGGCGCGTTTTGAGGTTGAGACTTCGAGGGCCTCGCGGTCAAACTTGCGGGTGTTTTTGATGCGTTTTTCGGCGACTTTGCGGTACGCCGCTTCGCGCTCGATACCGATAAAGTCACGGCCCAGCATTTTGGCGACGGCCCCTGTGGTGCCGGTGCCAAAGAACGGGTCAAGAACCACATCGCCGGGATTGGTGGTGCCAACCAACACGCGGTGCAACAAGGATTGCGGTTTTTGCGTTGGGTGGGCTTTGTCGCCGTCTTCGTTTTTCAAACGCTCGTGGCCGGTGCAAATCGGCAGCACCCAGTCAGAGCGCATTTGCACGCCTTCATTGAGCGCCTTGAGTGCTTCGTAGTTGAAGGTATATTTGCTGGCCTCGGATTTGCCTGCCCAGATGAGTGTCTCGTGGGCGTTGGTCAGCCGTTTGCCACGGAAGTTGGGCATCGGGTTGGATTTGCGCCAGACCACATCGTTGAGAATCCAGAACCCTTGGTTTTGCAATTCGTAGCCCATGCGGAACACGTTGTGGTAAGAGCCGATGACCCAGATTGCGCCATTTGGTTTGAGAAGACGACGGGCGGCGGCGAGCCATTCGCGGGTGAATTTGTCGTAGACTGCGAAGCTATCGAATTGGTCCCATGCATCGTCAACCGCATCCACTTTGGAATTGTCGGGACGGTGCAGGTCGCCTTTGAGCTGTAGATTATAAGGCGGGTCGGCAAAGATCAGGTCTACGGAGCCTGCGGGCAGGCTATTCATAATCTCGATGCAGTCGCCGTCGAGAATGGAATTCAGCGGAAGCGTTGCCGCCTCTTTGGGCACAGCTGCGCCCTTGGTTTTGATCGTCATTTATACTGCCTCTTTGCCCGGCGGTTGATCCGCTGCGTGGTTAACCCCAATGTGAGTCAGAGACGCGAATCTGTCAAAAAGTTTATCTAATCAATCACTTACAAATTTCTGTTGCCACAACATCTTGTGGACGGGTGCAAAGGTCCGTCTATGGTGTGGGGTGACTCCAAGATTTTGCAGTGCTTTTTTATGCACAGGTGTCGGGTAACCGGCATTTGTCTCCCATCCATAACCCGGATGCTGTTGCGCTAAATCCACCATCAGCCTGTCGCGCCACACTTTCGCCACAATTGAGGCCGCCGCGATGGACAAAGATCGGGTGTCGCCTTTCACGATTGTCTGGTTTGGCGTGTTTAACCCGCGAGGGGTTTGGTTGCCATCGATCAAGATGAAATCGGCTGGCGCAGAGAGCCCGCCAATCGCGCGCACCATGGCGAGGTGGGAGGCACGCAGGATGTTGATCTCTTCGATCTCGCGCACGGTGGCTTCTGCGATGGAAACGTCGGCGCAGGCCATGAGCTGATCAAAGAGTAGATCCCGCTTTTTGGCGCTAAGTTGTTTGCTGTCATTGAGCCCGTCGGGGATGTTGTGCACGTCCAGCACGACGGCGGCGGCGCAGACGGGGCCGGCAAGCGGGCCGCGCCCGACCTCGTCAACGCCTGCGATAGCGGTGAAGCCTTGTGCGAGGGCCGCGGTTTCAAACGAGAAATCTGGTGTTGTTTTGACCATATATCCCAGTGACCAGAGGTAAGCCCCGCGATCAAGTGTAAAAATGGGGGCAAAGGGCCATGTCCACACCCGATGCCCCCAAGTTTTAGCCCGGCAATATAGGGGATGCCGGACCAATCTGATGTGCCTTAGCGACGGCTGGCGATATAGCCTTCCTGACGCAGGCATCGGGGATCCCAGCCGTTGCGGGTCCCTTTACGCGTGACCAAGCGCACCTTGCAAGTCTGCGGCAGGCTTCGGACGAATTGGTAATTTTCGCGCATACAGCTGCGTTGGAACATGCGGTAGTTGCCAAAGCGGCCCTCAAAATTCTTCAGGCAATCCCGGGGGATGATTTTTGCATTTCGCGCGCCACGTGGCCGACGAGGAATATCAACAATCCGAGGCGCAGGTGGCCGAGGCGAAACATCAACGGTCCGGGGTGAATGAGGATGTGGCGCCACAACAGGAGGGGCCCAAGGGCGCGTGGTTGCAACTGGCGGGGTCTTGGTCTGTTGTTTGTTGTTGATGATGTTCACCAAAACACCCGTGGCAAGCAGCCCGAACAGGATTTTGCCGATTTGATCCTCGTTCATGCTGTTGGCCCGAGCCGGGGCGGCAGAGGATAATGTGAGAGAAATGGCGGTCAGCCCTGCAATGAATGTCTTATACATGTGGTCGTCCTTTGTATGCGTGGAGGTGATGGACCAACGATGGCCGAGACATTCACTGCCATTCAATAACAGGGGATGGTTATGCATAAGCCTGCAGGCTAACATGGGCCGATATTGAATATCATCGGCAATCAGGGTCATTTGACAGGCATGAAACACACATTCCTTTCCCTTCTTATAGCGACCCTTTGGGCTGGTGCGGCGTCGGCGGAATGCTACGCTGATTATAAAGCCAAAAGAGATGACCCGTTGCGCCTGCATTATGGTGTGGCCGAGATTGACGGCGAGTGTTCAAAGTCGAACGCCGCTGATCAACTGGCCAGACGCATTGCGGTCGATGACTGGCAGTTGTTGAATGTCCTTGGTGTGTTTGATGCCAAGGGATTAGAAGAGCGAAAGGAAAGCGCTGGTGGATACTTCCTCCGCTACTGAGGCCCGCGAGATTGGTAACAGGATTATCGTGGCAGGTATTGCTGCGATTGTGCTGATTTTGCTGATTGCCGCAGTCATGTTGTTTATCAACCTGCCTGATGCCAATGCGTTTAACGCACGCGTAGAGCAGTTATTTATCGCCAATGACAATTTGACCGGCAATGCAGAGATCAAGTTGCTGGAGATATTGGCCCAGTCGGGAACCGCGTTTTCCGATACCTTGTCATCTTATCGGTTTGTGATTTTTGTGTTGCTGGTTTTTGCGACCGCGTTGTTGATTGCTGCGGTCGCATTTCTGGTCATGTTGATTGCCCTGACCCGCCGGATGAGCCGGATCGAGCGTAAAGGTATCGAGGTCAATTCCCTGCTGATCAGTCGCGATCAGAAGTCGGTTTATCTCAATGATTTCGAGTTCAAACTGACCGAGGCCGCAATCGAGACATTATCTGTGCTTGCGGAGGCCCGCATGGACGACGAGGTGTTGTCGGGCGCTGAAATCGAGGGTGTTATTTCGGGTCGGGATGCGTCGGATTGTGACGAGGCGGCGGGTGCTACACGCATCAAGCGCCTAAGGGATACGTTGGGCAATCAGATGGTGAGTGAATTATTGGTCAAAAACATCGCCCGAAAGGGGTATATGTTGGCGATCGACAAGGATGTGATCCGCATGGTGTGAGTCGTGAGAAGGGTCTTGTTTGAAATTTGAGCGTTTTATTTGAATATTAAGAATTTGTTAGGAAGTGGTGTTTTAGCTTCCGGTTGGTAAAATTGGATCTTGGTATGAATGTATCGGCAGGTGTGCTGTCTTGTGACTTGTTGGCGAGGGTGATCCATGCTGCTGAAACACCGGTTCTTGTACTGGATACTGCCGGGCGCGTCAATTTTGTGAACCCCGCTTATGAAAGCAGCACGGGTCTGCGGGGAAAGATGCGGCTGGGCATGAAGCTGTCGCGGTTTTGCAGGCAAGATGATGCCCGTCATCTAGATGCCTATGTGGTCAGCGCCCAGATTTCCGCCGAGGCCGATGCGCTGCCCCCGATTGATGTGATGATTGACGACCCGAAGGCGATACAGCCCTGTCGTATCCGCGTTTTGAGTGACAGTGTCGGCACGCATATCGGTTTTGCCTGCGAGGTTGATGCAGCGTCTGTCACTGGGCCATCTGTCTGGACCGTCAGTGAGGAGCGTTGTCGCATTGCATTGGAAGGTGCCGATCAGGCGGTTTGGGAAATGTGCCGCAGTTTCCGCCCCAGTTTTGTGACCGATAGCTGGTTTCATTTGCGCGGTCACGACCCGGTCAAGGATGCGGACGCGGTATCGACGTGGTTGGACCGGGTGCATCGTGATGATCTGTCCGCATTGAAGGACTGTCAAACTAGCCTTGCGAGAGGTGAGACAGATAGTGTCAATTGGCAGTATCGGTATCGTCATGCCAAGGGTCATTGGATCTGGATTTTATGTCGCGGGCGGGTGTTATCGAGGGATGCACAGGGGCGCCCTGTCCGGTCTGTCGGGACGGATACGGATGTATCGATGATCGTCAGCGATCAGGCACAAAAGAATATTTTATCCAATAGGTTGCAGCTTTCACTGGAGGTTTCGGGTGCCGGGATCTGGGACTATGATGTTGCTCGGGCAGAGGTTCATTGGGACGAGCGCGTGCGCGCGATTTATGGCATTGACGACGGTTTGGACATTCGTCCCAACAACGATTGGAATGCCTATATTCACCCCGACGACAAGGTAAGTGTGATCAGCCAATCCGAAGAATGTTTTGATAAGATGCAAAATTTTGATCGTGATTACCGTATTGTCCGCCCTGATGGTCAGGTCCGTCATGTGCGTAGTCGGGCGAAATATGTTCATGCGGTGCCGGGCTCTGGTCCACGTTTTATTGGTGTCAATTTTGATATCACCGAAGACGTGCGCAAGACCGAGGAGTTGGAGGTTGCCCGCGCCGCGATGGAGCATGACAGCCGCCATGACGCGCTGACGGGGCTGGCCAATCGCCGCAAGCTGGACGAGGTCTACGCCGAGTTTATAAATGACCAAAGCGCCGCCGGACAGATCCCCGATTTTGCGATCCTCAACATCGATCTGGATCATTTCAAAGAGGTGAACGACACCCACGGGCATAGTGCGGGCGACAGTGTTTTGAATTATGCCGCCAAGCTGCTTGCGGCGACGGTTGCAGATCAGGGGATGATTGCCCGTATTGGCGGCGACGAATTCGTCGCGTTCCTGCCCGGCGTTAATGCGCCAAATCAACTGGCCGATATCACCAGAGAAATTTTGCAAAAATCGGCATTTCCATGCGTTGTCGCGGGCCAAAATTGTCATTTCGGGATGAGTATTGGCGTTGCCAGCAATCGCGATATCGGGGCCGGGATCAACAACGCATTTGTCGCGGCAGATCTGGCGTTATATCAGGCAAAGCAGGCGGGGCGTGGCTGTGCACGATTTTATGAACGCTCGATGCGCCCCGTCGAGAAGCCACATACGTTCCGCTCGGAAGAGATTGTGCAGGGCCTGAAAATGCGGCAATTCAAGTGCGATTACCTGCCGCAGGTTTCAGCCAAGACCCGTAATTTGGTGGCCGTGGAAGCAAAAGTGCGCTGGGAGCATCCGACTTTGGGGACGCAGACGGCGGATAGCTACGCGGCCGACCTCGAGGCTGCTGGCTTGATGGCCGATCTTCACGATGAAGTGCTTCGAACAGTACTGTCGGATCAAGCCAATTGGGCGGGGAGCAGCCTGAAACCGCCCCGCGTGGCGATCAAGGTTGCCGCCCGTCTACTGTGCAATCCCGACTTTGCAACGTCTTTGGACGGCATTTCAATCAGGCCCGGACGGGTCAGTTTTGAATTGACCGAAACGACTTTTATTGACGAGACAGAAGCCGCGTTGCTGGAAAATTTAAGGGTCTGTCGTAGCCGAGGTATCGAGATTGATATTGATGACTTTGGGTCGAGGTGTTCATCGGTTGTTAGTGTTTTGAAAATTGCCCCCAAGCGGATCAAAATTGATCGCGCGTTGATTGCATCGATACGAGGCAGCAAAACCCAGCGGAAAATCGTGAAGGCCATCGTCGGGATCGCCAAGATGACGGGTGCCGAGGTTGTGGCAAAGGGGATTCAAAACGAGGACCACGCCATTATCGCCGCGAATATTGGCTGCGACATTTTGCAGGGTGAATGGTTTGGACCTGCAAGGACCAAAGCGGATTTGCGGCATTCAATTTAAGGTCAGCGACTGCCTTCCGCTGCAGTAATGTTTGTCAAAATTTAATGTAGATTTTACTTTTCCCCTTCAAACAGGTCCATGCGCGCCGAAATTCTTAACCAGAGTTGAATGTATGGAAACCGATCCAACCGAAGCTGCTCATTTTCGTATGATGCTTGAGTTAAGTGACCGTGACGTTTTGCAGTCCACTTTTGACATGCTGAACGTGGATGTTGTCGCGTGGGATGCCCGATCCGGTTTTGTAGTCTGCGCCAATGCCACTGCCCGCAAGGCAATGGCGTTGGCCTTGCGAGATGTTGGGCGCCTGTCGATTTATGATTTGGTGCCTGACCTGCCGAAACCGCGCATCGGCCGGTTCTTGAAGGCATTGCAGCGCAGGCCAAAGTTGGAAGTGACGTTTCATTTACCATTTACGACCGCAAGCGGAGTGCGAGGCCTTAACCGTTATGTCGTGCGCTATGTTGATGGCCTGCGTCCGACATATATTGCCTTTGTTCAAGATATCACGCGCTATCTTGAGGCCCGAATGGCGGCCAGCAATGCCGAGGCGATCTTAAAGGCTGCTATTGAGTCCTTGCCTGACGGCTTTGTCCTTTACGATGCTGACGACAGGTTGGTGATATGCAATGACCGCTATCGCCAGATTTATCGCGAGAGTGCGCAGGCCATGTGCAAGGGGGCCACGTTTCGCGAGATCCTGCAGTTCGGGTTGGATCGCGGCCAGTATTCTGCCGCGATTGGCCGCGAGGCGGCGTGGTTAAGCGAACGCATGGATGCCCATCGCGCCGCCAATAGCACCGTGGAACAACACCTGACCAGTGGTGAATGGCTTAGGATTGTTGAACGCAGCACGGCGGATGGGGGGCGTGTCGGGCTGCGTATCGACATCACCGAGTTGAAGCAAAATCAGGCCAAGTTGGAGAAATACGCGCGCACCGATTACTTGACAGGACTGATGAACCGGCGTGGGTTGAACGAGCATTTAAGAAATATGTCGCATGACTTGCGGGACGAAGAACGGATTGCCGTGCTGCATGTTGATTTGGATAAATTCAAATCCATTAATGACGGGTTAGGGCATGATGCGGGTGACTTTGTTTTGCGTCATTGTGCGAGAATTTTGCGCAAAGCTTTGCCTGACGAACGTCTTGTGGCCCGCGTGGGCGGTGACGAATTTATTGGCTTGGTGAAATCCCGAGACAGCACGCCGAAAATGTTGAGGTTTGCGCAGGAGTTGGTTTCAAAACTATCTGAGCCTGTGATTTTTCGTGATCGCGTCTGCGATTTTAGTGCCAGTATCGGGATCGCCTTTCATGGCGGTGGCTGCGATCATAAAACCGAAAGTGCTTTGACCGGAGCGGATATCGCGCTGAATGCCGCCAAACAGGCAGGCCGCGGCGGGTGCCGTGTGTTTGAAGATGAAATGCGACGCGACACCATCCGTCAAATTTCGATGGGCCAAGAGATTAGGATCGGATTGAAGGCGGGTCAGTTAGAGCCATTTTTCCAGCCTCAGGTCGATACGATTGCAGGAAAAATTATTGGATTTGAGGCACTCATCCGGTGGCGACATCCGGAGAATGGCCTTGTGCCCGCTGGTGTATTTTTGCCTGCTGCCGAGGGGTCCGGCCTTATGGATGAGATTGACGAGGTCGTCATGGACCGGTCGTGTTATGCGGTGTCGCGGCTAAAGGCCTGGGGTGTGCAAAATCCTTGTGTGAGTATCAACATGTCGATGTCCCAATTGCGCGATCCCGCCATATTGAAGCGCCTCATGCGTTATGTGGAAACTCACGGTATCCTACCCTCCAATTTGCGGATTGAATTGCTGGAATCGACCCTGTTGGACGAGCGATCATCGGTGATTATCGACAATGTTCATCGCCTCATTGCCCACGGATTTTCGGTTGAGTTGGACGATTTTGGCACTGGTCATGCCGCGATCGCCACATTGCGAAAATTTGCCGTTGGGCGCATCAAAATCGACCGTAGCCTTGTCGAGGGGATCGATACCGATCCGGAGCTACGGGTTATCACCGGTGCAATTATTAATCTTGCAGACCGTTTGGGCGTGAGCGCATTGGCAGAAGGTGTTGAAACCGCTCAAGAGCAGCGCGCACTACAAGAATTGGGATGTGGTGATGCGCAAGGTTATCTGCACGCGCGCCCGATGCCGCTGCCGGATTTGCGGGCTTGGATCATGGCGTATCAGTTGGCGCGATCCGCCGAAGTGTATCCCCATGAGCCAAGGTCGGGCTAAGCTCTATTATTTGATCTAGGGTGGAGTTATCGCCCAGATTTCGAGCTGCAACAATCTGCGCGGCACGCACGCCGATGTCACGCCGGCAGGCATCCATTGTCGCCAGCTTTCGCGGTAATCCTTCAAGAAGTTCGACGCCATTAAAGCCCGCAAGTCCAACCTTGTTAGGCACATCGATCCCTTTTCCGAGCAGATAAAGTAGACCACCGGCACCGATCATATCGTTCGAATAATAGAGAAAATCCAGATCCGGTGTCCGTTCCAGCATCGCCGCGGTCATTTCACGCCCTTTGGCAAGTGCGGAGCCGCCGGAGTAAAATTCTTGATCTGCGATTTCAATCCCGGCTTTGGCGAGCGTCCGAGTGAACCCTTCAAACCGTTTGCGCGCACGGTGATCAAGCGGCATTTTTGTGCCCAAGAACCCGATCCGCCGATACCCTGCTTCGATAATGGCCTCTGCCATCTTGCGCCCCGCCCGTCGATGCGAAATGCCGACGGCGCAGTCGACTGGTTGGCCATCAACATCCATAATTTCGACCACAGGGATATCCGCCTGGCGCAACATTGCGCGCGAGGCTTCAGAATGTTCAAGCCCTGCTATTATCACGCCAGAGGGCCGCCATGAAAGCATCTCGAACAAAACTTTCTCTTCTTTTTCAGGGAGATAGTCGGTGACACCCACAACAGGTTGGAGCCCAGTATCTTCAAGAGTTTCTGAAATTCCAGACAGGACCTCGGGAAAAACCATGTTCCCTAATGACGGGATAATGACCGCGACAAGATTCACCCGTTGCGAAGCCAGTGCGCCCGCAATTTTGTTGGGCACATAGCCGAGCCGCTTTGCCGCTTCGCGCACTTTTTGCCGCGTCGCCTCGGATACGTCACCTTTGTTGCGAAGCACGCGGCTGACGGTCATTTCGCTGACGCCTGACGCCTCAGAGACATCGCGCAGGGTCAGAGCGCGTTTTTTGGGGGGTATCACCTTGGTTTGTCCTGTCTATTTATCGTTGTGATAAAACCTACAGGGCAAGTTGATCATTGTCCAAGCAGAACCGTTGACCCCCATCCAATTCGCAGGCATTCAGCACATTGGCGGCCCCGTGGCTCAACTGGATAGAGCAGCCCCCTCCTAAGGGGCAGGTTATTGGTTCGAATCCAATCGGGGTCACCAAAAACACCTTTAAAATATAGCCTATTTACAGGGCTTTGTGCAGAAGCTTGCGCGGAGATGCAGGCCGTTGTCGGCTACAATGGTCAAATTTCTGTACAAAACCTATGGGGCTTTGCGTCTTTTGAGGCCGCTCGATGAGTTGGCGCGTCGCAAAGGAATGCTCCGAACGCATGTGCGCGATACGTGAACCGCGACTCTTGTTGGGGTCAAAGTAGGGGCATCATCGCATTTCCTCCATCATCTTTTCGCGGAAGACCTCGGCTGGTGTCTTCCAGCGTAGACATTTTCGGGGCGTGTTGTTCAAGCGGTCACAGATCTCCTTCCTGTCCTGATCCGTCATTGAGCGAATGTCACGCTTGCGCGGGAGCCACCGCCTGGCGCGACGGTTGGTGTTCTCAACCGTTCCTTTTTGCCACGGAACAGAATACTGACATCCCAGTCGAACTTGCGGTCTCGGGGTCTTCTCGTGCGCCGCGGCCTGCGCGCATGCCGTCTTTGGAATAAATATAGCGATAGATCGTCTCTTGGCAGACCCGCAGTTTTGCGCGTTCTTGGATCATGCGATTGCCGATCTGCTCGGGCGTCCAGCCGTCTTTGATCCGTTCAATCATACGTTTGCGCAGTTCGGGATGTTTGATCAGCTTACGATCCCGTGCACGACGATCCGCCTGCATCAGATGCGCAGCGGCACCGTAGTAACCATCGTGTTTGGGCATGCTCTTATCGCTGAAATGATCGCGCTTCAGTTCTCGGAAAACCGTCGAGCGACATCGCCTCAGCACACCTGCCATCTCATCGACAGGGACTTTCGCGTGCCTCCAGCGTTCTATTCTGCGTCGTTCTGTGATACTCAACCGCGTATAGGTCGCCCCCATGACCTTTTCCTCTCGCTAGATAACCTACTGTTTTCTAACAAGAGTCGCAGTTGGGGGTCGCGCGCGCCATGCGCCGTTAACTGCCCCGGTAGGTCGAGAATGCGTAGGGCGACAGCAGTAGCGGCACGTGGTAGTGCGAGGCCTCTGACATGCCAAAGCGGATCGGGATCAGGTCGAGAAATTTTGGCGAGGGCAGCGCGCTGTCGCAGCGATCCAGATAGGCGCCTGCGTGAAACACCAGCTCGTAGGTGCCGGTCTCGAATTGGTCGGCGGGCAAAATCTGGTTGTCGGTGCGCCCGTCGGCATTGGTGGTCATCGTGCAGATCAACCGGCGCGTCTCGTCGGTGATTTTGAACAGGTCGATTTTCATATCCGCAGCCGGGCATCCGCGCGCCGTATCCAGAACATGTGTTGTCAAAAATCCGCTCATCGCTCTCTCCTTTTGGGGGTTGCGGGCACTGTGCCTTTTTATACGCGCATTGAGCAGGGTGAAGTTGCAGGAGGTTCCTTCAATAAGTATTTGAAAGTGGCTGGCCCTGTTTCAGGGTAGCGTGATCAAAATGGAGGCCTGCCCGAATGACACAAATATTGACCGTGACGTTGTTAAATGCTGCCGATTTCGCGCCTTATGGTGATGTGATCGAGGTTGCGGGCGCGCCTGATAAAATCATCAACGCGGGGATGTGCGGGCGCTATCATGATCGGGCAAAACTGGATTTCGGCGATGGTGTGGCCGGGATCAGCCTGTTTGATGCCAAGGCCCGTCAATTGCCTCATGTCGTTGATATGGTTGAAAGGCACCCCTTGGGCAGTCAGGCGTTTATCCCGCTGACGCAGATCTGTTTTCTGGTGGTTGTGGCAGCAGACCGCGACGGTGTGCCGGTTGACCCGCAGGCGTTTTTGACCTGTCCGGGGCAGTCGATCAACTTGCACCGTGGGGTGTGGCACGGGGTGTTGGCACCGCTACACGCGGCGGGTCAATATGCTGTTGTCGACCGGATTGGCGAGGATGCCAATCTGGAGGAGCACTATTTTGACACGCCCTATGTGATCGAAACAGTGCCCACCTGATTAGAATTCCACCTCTTGACCGATGCCCTTGGCTTGGGCCAGATCAACGGCTGCCGAGGCCACGGCAAGGTCTTGCAACCCGACGCCGGTGCCATCAAACAGCGTGATCTCGTCTGCGCTGCTTCGCCCCGGATGCACCCCGTTGATGACACTGCCCAGCTCGGTGATCTGGGTCTGTTGCAATAAACCGCCCGCAATCGCGTGCTGGGCTTCGCCGATGCTGACCGATTGCGCGATCTCGTCGGTGAACACCGTGGCGCGCGCGACCAATGCGGCCTCGACCTCTTGCTTGCCTTTGGTGTCGGTGCCCATGCAGGCGATATGGGTACCCGGTTTGACTTGCACGTCTTTCAGGATCGCGGCGGTGCTCGATACAATCGTGACAATCACATCGGCCTGCGCGCCCAACTCGTCCAGCGACACGGATGTAAAGGGTAAGCCCAGTTCAGCGGCGACATCCGCCAGCGCGGACAGTTTTTCGGGGCTGCGGTTCCATGCCACGATGCGGTCGAATTTGCGTTGTTCGGCGACCGCGCGTAGCTGATAGGTTGCCTGATGACCTGCGCCGATGATGCCTAGCACTTTGGCGTCTTGACGGGCCAGATGCGCGACGGATACTGCCGCAGCGGCCGCCGTGCGCAGGGCGGTCAACAGGTTGCCACCGACAATGGCGCGGCATTTTCCGGTGTCTGCATCAAACAGGAAAATCGTCGATTGATGGTTTGTCAGTCCCTTGGCCGCATTGCCCGGCCAATAGCCGCCCGACTTTAACCCAAGGGTCAGCGCCGCGCGGTCAAACCCCGATTTAAAGCCGTATAGCGCATCGGCATGACCAATCGCTTCGCGGATCACCGGAAAATTATAGGCCGACTTTGCCGCCATCGCGGCAAAGGTTTTTTCAACCGCATCAAAGCTGTCTTGCCGCCCGATCAGGGCTGCGATGTCTTTTTCAGGCAGGATATACATCAATAGGCCTTTCCGCGTGCAGAGACCGGCCAGACGGTTTCGACTTTGCCGCCCCTCAGACCAACATACCAGTCGTGCACATTGCAGGTCGGGTCGCAGTGGCCGGGCACAAGGCGCAGTTTGTCGTTGACCTTGAGGGCCCCATTTGGATCACCCACAACGCCATGTTCGTCGGAACATTTGAGGTATTCAACATCCGAGCGACCATAGATAACGGGCAAGCCGCTATCAACCGATTGCGCCTTCAGGCCCGCATCGACAATTGCTTTATCGGCTTTGGCATGGCTCATCACGGTTGTCAGAATGAACAGCGCGTTTTCCCATTCGCCGTCATCAATGCGCTTGCCATCCGCGTCCAGAATACGCCCGTAATCTGCGTCCATAAAGGCGTAAGACCCGCACTGTAGCTCGTTATAAACCCCTGACGCGCTTTCAAAGTAATACGATCCTGTGCCGCCGCCGCCCACGATGTCGCAGTCAAGCCCGTTGCTTTTCAGCCCGTTCACCGCATCACCAACCTGCGCGATAGCCGCGTCCAGCTTGACCTTGCGATCAGCATAAAGATCCATGTGTTGCATCGCCCCCTGATAGGCTTGGATGCCCGCAAACTTCAGCCCCGGTGCGGCATCAATCAGCTTGGCGATATGCACGACATCCTGCGTTGTGGTCACGCCACAGCGGCCCGCGCCGCAGTCGATCTCGACCAACGCTTCGATCTGGGTGCCCGCCGCAACCGCCGCATCTGACAGCGATTTGACGTTCGCGGGGTCATCCACGCAGACCAGCACACGGCAGCCGAATTTTGGCATTTCTGCCAGACGCTTGATCTTGGCGGGCTCGGTCACCTGATTGGACACCATCACATCCTTGATGCCGCCGCGTGCAAACACTTCCGCCTCCGATACCTTTTGGCAGCACACGCCAATCGCGGCACCCATGTCCTGCTGAAGCTTGAGCACATCAACCGATTTATGCATTTTGCCATGGGCGCGGTGCCGCATCCCATGCGCCTTTGCGTAGTCGCCCATTTTCTTGACATTGCGCTCCAGCGCGTCCAGATCCAGCACGAGGCAAGGCGTCTGGATGTCCGCCTCGTCCATGCCGGGCTTGGCCGGAATATCATAGCCAACATCAAATTTATCAAAGTTCACAGCTGCGTTCATTTTAGGTCTCCAAATTCAGGGCGCTGCCATGGCAGCAGATCAAGGTCGACGTTGCCGCCGGTAATCACCACACCGACGCGCTGGCCGGCAAAGATGTCTTTGTTCTTCAAAATCACCGCCAAAGGCACCGCGCTGGATGGCTCCATGACGATTTTCATGCGCTTCCACGTGATCTTCATCGCGGCGACAATCTCGTGCTCGGAAGCGGTCAGAATATCGGTCACGTGGTTGGAGACAAAATGCCATGTCAGGTCTTTCAGTGGCACCTTAAGCCCGTCGGCGATTGTGTCAGGGGCGTCATCGGCGATGATGTGACCGGCTTTGAAGCTGCGGTAAGCATCATCGGCGTTCTGGGGTTCGGCGGCATAGATCCTGATCTGCGGGGCCAGATTGGACAGCGTCAAACACGTCCCCGAAATCATGCCGCCGCCGCCGATCGGGGCGATCACCGCGTCAAGGTCTTGAACCTGTTCAATCATCTCGGCCGAGCAGGTCCCCTGTCCCGCGATCACCCGCGGATCATTGTAGGGATGCACAAATTCTGCGCCGGTTTTGGCCACGACCTCGGCGAAAACCGCCTCGCGGGATGTGGTCGACGGCTCGCATTCCACCACGATACCGCCATAGCCGCGCACCGCGTCCTTTTTCGCCTGCGGGGCGGTATGGGGCATCACAACCGTGCAAGGGATGCCCCGCCTGCCCGCCGCATAGGACAGACACGTGCCGTGGTTGCCGCTGGAATGGGTGGCGACACCGCGGCGCGCCTGTTCAGCGGTCAGGCCAAACACCGCATTGGACGCACCACGGGCCTTGAATGCGCCGGCTTTTTGCAGATTTTCGCATTTGAAAAACAGCTCTGCACCGGTCAAGTCGTTCAGATATTGCGAGGTCAGCACAGGCGTGCGGTGCACATAGGGTTTCACACGCACCTGCGCATCGCGCATGTCATGCAGCGTCGGGATATACATCATGCACCCCCGTGGCGGTAATGGGATTGGGCGGCCGCAACACCGGACCCAAGCGTGATATCAAGCCCCAGATCAACCATGACCATTTCGGCCACAGCCAGACCCGACAGCATCATCGCATCTGTCAGCATCCCCAGATGGCCGATGCGGAACACCTTGCCCGCGACCTCGCCCAGACCCACGCCGAACGCCATGCCGTAATCGCGCGCCGCCACATTGACGATCTCGGTGGCGTCAAATCCGGCGGGTGTTTTGATCGCCGATACACTGTCGGAATAAACTTCGGGGGACACAGCACATAGGTCTAACCCCCAAGCCTTGACCGCCAGCCGCACCCCTTGCGCGATACGGGTGTGGCGGGCAAAGACGTTTTCCAGCCCCTCGGCCTCGATCATCTGCAACGACAGTTTCAGCCCGTTCATGAGGCCCACAGGCGGGGTGTAAGGAAACGCATTGGCCGCATAGCCCTTGGCCATATCGCGCACATCGAAAAAAGTGCGCGGCAAGGTCGCATGTTCAACCGCACGCATCGCCTTTTTGCTTAACCCGACAATCGCCAGACCGGCGGGCAACATGAACCCCTTTTGCGACCCGGCAACAGCGGCATCAACGCCCCAGTCGTCCATGCGGAAATCCATCGAGCCGATCGAGCTGACCCCATCGACAAACAACAGCGCAGGGTGACCGGCAGCATCAAGCGCGCGGCGCACCGCAGCAATATCGGATTTCACGCCTGTGGCCGTTTCATTATGGGTCGCCAGCACCGCCTTGATCTTATGGGATTTATCGGCGCGCAAGATTGCCTCGTAGTCATCAGCGGGCAAGCCCTGCCCCCAAGGGGTTTCAACCACTTGCACGTCCAGACCGTGGCGCTGACACATATCGATCCAGCGGTGGCTGAACATGCCGTTGCGCGCCGCCAAAATCCTGTCACCGGCTGACAGGGTATTGCTGATCGTGGTTTCCCAGCCGCCGGTGCCGGTGGAGGGAAAGATAAAGATATGCGCGCTTTGCGACTTCAAAACGCGACGCACACCGTCCAGACAGGGATGCAGGATATCGCCAAACAGCGGCGAGCGGTGATCGATTGTCGGCATGTGACAGGCCAGCCGGATCGCCTCGGGCATATTGGTCGGGCCGGGAATAAACACGGGGTTCTGAAAGCTCATGACAATCTCCTGATTGGGTTGCCTTATGGATACGGCTTTGCGCATTTTTTCACAATTTTTTCGATGGATTAAATGCTTGACCCTCTATCTACCTTTATTTGTTTAATTCCAGTGAGTTGGAATTTTTCATAGATTTGTTGTCAAATTCAATTTATCAAAAACCCATCATCAGTGACGGGACACAGCAACATGGACATCAACCAGCGCAACAGGGGGCGGCCGAAAAAGTTTGCCCCAAAAGAGGGCGAAAATATCATTCAGTCCGTGGATCGCGCGGTCGATGTGCTTGATGTTCTGGCCGATGGCGGGTCCATGACGTTGTCTGCGCTGGCCGCGCAAATGGACCAATCCCCCGCCACGATTTACCGCGTATTGTGCACGTTTCAGGCGCGCGGCATGGTCGAAAATGACACGCTGACCCAAGAATGGGCAATCGGGGCTGCGACTTTCCGTATCGGGGCCACGTTCTTGCGGCGCAGCAATGTGACCTCCAGCGCGCTGCCCGCGATGCGCGATTTGATGGAAGCCACCGGCGAGACCTCAAATCTTGGCATCGAGAAATCGGGCATGGTAATGTTTATCAGTCAGGTCGAAACCCACGAATCTATTCGCGCGTTTTTTCCGCCCGGCACCCAAGGGCCGATGCACGCCTCTGGGATCGGCAAGGCGCTGTTGAGCACATTTAGTGATCGCCAGCTTGCGCAGTATTTTATGGTCACGGACCTGACTACATTTACCCCAAACACGATTTGCACGGCGGCGGATTTGATGGCGGACATCAAGCTGATCCAACTGCGCGGGTTTTCATTTGATGATGAGGAAAAGGCGATCGGAATGCGCTGCATCGCCGCCCCGATTGTGAACTATCAGGGCCAAGCGGTTGCGGGCATTTCCATTTCGGGCCCATCGCACCGCGTGACCCCTGAAATGGTGCCCAAGATTGGCGCCTTGGTCAAAGCGGCAGGCGATGATGTGTCGCGCAGCCTTGGCGCTGATATTACTTTGTAAAGCCGCCCGAAAACCGCATGTGCCGGTTCACATCTTTATACAGCAGATACCGGAACGGGCCCGGACCGCCTGCGTAACAGGCTTGCGGGCAGAAGGCGCGCAGCCACATATAGTCGCCGGCCTCGACCTCGACCCAGTCCTGATTCAACCGGTAAACCGCTTTGCCTTCAAGCACATAAAGCCCGTGTTCCATCACATGGGTTTCGGCAAACGGGATCACACCGCCGGGCTGGAACGTGACAATCGTCACATGCATATCGTGGCGCATATCGGCCATATCGACAAACCGCGTGGTGGCCCAAACGTCGTTGGTGTCAGGCATGACCGTGGGCGCGATGTCGTTTTCATTGGTCACAAACGGCGCGGGCGCGTCCAGCCCCGCGACATATTCATAGGCCTTGCGGATCCAGTGGAATTTCGCCGCCTTGCCGGATTTATTGCGGATGCTCCAATCGCAGGCGGGGGGCAAATAGGCATAGCCGCCCTCGCCCATCACATGCACCTTGCCCGCGACCGTCAGCGTCACCTCGCCCTCCACGACAAAGATCACCGCCTCGGCGGCCTTTTCGGTTTCGGGGGTGTCAGAGCCGCCATCTGGCGCAAGCTCTGCGATATATTGCGAGAATGTCTCGGCAAAACCCGACAGTGGCCGCGACAGCACCCAGAACCGCGCGCCCTCCCAGAACGGCAGAAAACTGGTGACGATATCCGAAAACGTGCCCTTCGGGATCACCGCATAAGCCTCTGTAAACATAGCGCGATCTGTCAGCATCTGGGTTTGCGGCGGCAGGCCACCCGTGGGGGCGTAATAGGGATTTTTGGGCATTGGCGGCCTTTCAGATTGCTGCGCTTGATCCATCCAAGACCCATTGCGTTGTTTTTCCAACAAAAAACCGCGCCGCAATTGGCAGATGGTGTCTCTTGGGAAAATTGATAATAGCGCGGGCACACAGATGCATCTACTTTACCCGCGACATATTTGCGCCGTTGTAGACGACGGTATACAATTGGTGTAAGGCAGGGTCAGCATTCACCGTCGCAAGCGAGAAAACACCATGGCCGATATCATTTACACCAAAGTTGACGAAGCGCCGCAATTGGCCTCCGCCTCACTTTTGCCGATCATTCAAAAGTTTCTGGGTGCCGCCGGTCTGCATGTTGAAACCCGCGATATTTCGCTAGCTGGCCGTCTGATCGCGTCGTTCCCCGAGGTTCTGACCGCCGCCCAAGCCCAGCCCGATGCGCTGGCCGAATTGGGCGAGCTTGTGAAAACCCCCGCCGCCAATGTGATCAAGCTGCCTAATATTTCCGCCTCTGTGCCGCAACTGGTCGCCGCCGTGAAGGAGTTGCAAGCCCAAGGCTACGCCCTGCCCGACTATCCCGAAGACCCGCAAACAAACGCTGAGAAAGACGCCCGCGCGCGCTATGACGCGGTCAAAGGCTCTGCCGTAAACCCGGTGCTGCGCGAAGGCAATTCGGACCGCCGCGCGCCTGCGGCCGTCAAGGCCTTTGCCCGCGCCCACCCGCACCGGATGGGCACATGGGACAGCGCCAGCAAAACCCGCGTCGCCACCATGGGCGCGGGCGATTTTCAGGCCAACGAGCAATCCGTCACCTTGCCCGCCGCCGCGACCCTGCGCATCGAGTTGGACACCGACCAAGGTGTTACCGTTTTGAAAGACGGGCTTGCGATGCCCGCGGGCACGATCGTGGACGCGACATTCATGTCCGTCGGCGCCCTGCGCGCGTTCTTTGACCAAACCATCGCGGATGTTGCAAGCGAGGGCACGCTGTATTCGCTTCATATGAAGGCCACGATGATGAAGGTCTCTGACCCGATTATTTTCGGGCACTGCGTGCGCCAGTATCTGGCTCCTGTGTTTGAAAAGCACGGGGCGGCCTTTGACGCGGCGGGGATTAGCCCCAATGCGGGCCTTGGTGATATACTTGCCAAGATCGGCGAGATGGATGGTGGTGCCGCAATTCAGGCCGAGATCGACGCCACACTGGCCAGCCGTCCGCCGCTATACATGGTGAATTCCGACAAGGGCATCACCAACCTGCATGTGCCATCCGACGTGATCATCGACGCCTCGATGCCCGCCGTGATCCGCGCGGGCGGCAAGGGTTGGGGTCCTGACGGGGCCGAGGGCGACACCACCTGCGTGATCCCCGACAGCTCTTATGCCGGGGTCTACGCCGAGACCATCGCCTATTTCAAACAGACCGGCGCACTGGACCCTGCAACCGCAGGCACCGTGCAAAACGTCGGGCTGATGGCGCAAAAGGCCGAAGAATACGGATCGCACCCGACCACTTTCGAGGTCGCGCAATCCGGCACCATGCGGGTGATGGACGGCGATACGGTTGTCATGTCGCATGTGGTGCAGGCGGGCGATATCTGGCGCATGGCCTCGGCTCGCAAGGCTCCGATCGAAAACTGGATTGATCTGGCGATTGAGCGGCAAGCGGCCGAAAACTGCCGCGCGATTTTCTGGCTTGATGCCAACCGCGCCCATGATGCCGAGCTGATCAAATATGTCACGCCAATCCTGATCGCCAAAGGCGTGGCAGACCGCTTTGAAATTCTGGCCCCGACCCCTGCGACGCGGGCCTCTTTTGAAGACATCCGCGAAGGCAAAACCTGCATCGCGGTCACCGGCAATGTGCTGCGCGATTACCTGACCGACCTGTTCCCGATTTTGGAAGTCGGCACATCGGCCAAGATGCTGTCGGTGGTCAAATTGATGCAAGGCGGCGGCATGTTCGAGACCGGCGCGGGCGGCTCCGCACCAAAGCATGTGCAACAACTGGTGGAAGAAAACCACCTGCGTTGGGATAGCTTGGGCGAGTTCTGCGCGCTTGGCGAAAGCCTGCGTTTTGTTGGCACAGCCAAGGCCCGCGTGCTGGGCAAGGCCAGTGATGATGCGACCGAAAAACTGCTGGCCAATGGCAAAAGTCCGGGCCGCAAGGTAGGCCAAGACGACAACCGCAGCTCGCATTTCCACTTTGCGCTTTACTGGGCCGAGGCATTGGCTGCACAGACCGACGATGCGGCGCTGGCACAGATGTTCGCACCACTTGCCGCCGCATTGGCCGAAAACGCCGATGCGATCCTTGCAGAGCTGAAATCAGGCGCGGGTCAACCCGTTGATCTGGGGGGCTATTTCAACGGGGATGCGGCCAAAATAGCCGCCGTGATGCGCCCCTCTGCCACGTTCAACGCGCTGATCGATTAAGCCAATTGACCCCCAGGCCCGCACAATGGCTGGGGGTCACTATCGCTTGAAACGCGGCCCCTGTAAGGTGGCGTTATGACAGGCTCTGCGACATTCCGGCTTCACCCCAAAAGCACCGTGACCGGCCCCGCCCCGCAAGGCATGGAGCCGCTTTTGGCGGGTCTAGCGCGGGGCGATACTATCCATGCGCGGCACGCGGGCATCGAGACGATTGCGGGCGACCAACAGTGGCTCTTGTGCGAAACATCGGGCAGTAGCGGCGCGCCGAAAACCATCCGTCGCAGCCCGCAATCATGGCAAGCCAGCTTTGCCATCACCGCCGAAGCCTATGCAATCACCGCAGCCGATACTTACGTCACGTTGGGCCCCATCGGCCATTCCCTGACGCTTTATGCGACACTCGAGGCGCTGCACATCGGGGCCGATATTGCGGGGCTTGCAGGGATCAGCCCACGCGCACAAATGCGCCATATCGCCGGTTTTAACCCTTGCGTGATTTACGCGACCCCTGCGCAGTTGGGGCTGTTATTGCAGGGGGCGAAAGTTGCGAAAATAGACACCGTCGCACACGTTCGATACATTTTTTGCGGGGGCGGAGCGCTGAATGATAGCCTGCGCGGCCAGATTTTGTCGGTTTTCCCACAGGCGCAGTTACACGAGTTTTTTGGTGCAAGCGAGACCAGCTTCATCACCATTACCGATGCTAAAACCCCGCGTGGCTCTGTGGGGCGGGCCTATTGGGGCGTGCAATTGCGGCTTGATGACAGCGGCGAAATTTGGGTCAAAAGCCCCTATCTTTTTGCCGGTTACGCCAGCGGCGCCGCGCAAGATACCCGCTGGGATGGTGCCTATCTTAGCATTGGCGAGATCGGCTATCTTGATCCGCGGGGCTATCTGTTTGTGCAGGGTCGCAAGTCGCGCATGGTCACGGTCGCCGATCACAATGTGTTTCCTGACCGGATCGAGGCGCTGCTGATGAGCGCCGCAAGCATCACTCAATGCGCCGCGATTGCCCTACCCGACCCCAAGCGCGGCCAGCGCATTATCTGCGTTTTACAGTGCGTGGGTGATCCTGATTTTGCCGATTTGCGCCAGCTTTGCCAACACCATCTGGGCGCGCCGTCAGTGCCCAAAGGTTTTGTCGTGATCCCCGAAATTCCGCTGTTACCTGCGGGCAAACCCGATCTTGCCAAACTGTCGCAATGGCTGAAAGATCGCGCATGACCTATTCGTATCTAATCGCGGCCCGCCGCAGCCCGATCGCCCCGCGCGGCGGTGCCTTGGCGCATTTGCAGCCCCATGCGCTGGCCGCTCCGGTTCTAGCCGCCGCTTTGGCGGATGCGGGCATCAGCGCCGATCAGGTTGGCGAATTGATCGTGTCCAACGCGCTGAGTGCCGGTGGTAATATCGCGCGGCTGGTGGCTCTTGGCGCGGGCTGGCCGCAGCGCATCGCGGGGCTTTCGATTGACCGGCAATGCGCGGGCGGGCTTGATGCGCTGACACTGGCGGACGCGCTCATCCGGTCGGGGCAGCACGACATTGTTGTGGCTGGCGGTGTGGAAAGCTATTCGCGCAGACCGCTGCGGTCGCATAGATTTGCTGATGGCCGCCCCCCCGAACCTTACGAGCAAGCCCGCTTTACCCCTTGGCCGGACCGCGACCCCGATATGGCGCAGGCCGCCGATCAACTGGCGCAAGACCTCGGAATATCGCGCGCAGCACAAGACGACTGGGCGATGGCGAGCCATGCAAAAGCGCGCATTACACCCGAAATTGTCCCTGTCGCAGGCTTGGACCACGACCCGTTCACCCGCAATCTGACCCCGCGGCATTGCGCCCGCGCGCCTGTGGTCACCGGCACGATTACAGCGGCCAATATGGCGGTGGCCGCAGATGGCGCGGGCTTTGTTGTGATGGCGTCCGAGGCATGGGTGGCAGCGCGCGGCATCAATGCGGTGGGGTTTGCGGGCGGGGCGACGCTGGGCGGTGATCCGCTACGGCCCGGGCTGGCACCGGTGGCGGCCATCGACGCGGTTCTTGCACGCGCGGGTCTGACCGCACATGATCTGACCGCCGCCGAAATCATGGAGGCCTTTGCGGTGCAAGCCATCGCCTGCCAGCAAGGCGCAAACATCGCGCCCGAGATCATCAACACCCACGGCGGGGCCTTGGCGCGCGGGCATCCGGTCGGGGCCTCGGGGGCGGTTCTGGCGGTGCGATTGTTCCATGAGTTGCGCAGCAAAGGCGGCACGGGACTTGCGGCCATCGCGGCGGCAGGCGGGATCGGCACAGCTATTCTGCTGGATCAAAACCGCGAAAACTCGTGAAGTCTTCCAGCGGCGCACGCGCGGTGCGAAACCGGTTCACCGGTGCCGCCATGTCCGCCACCCCAAGGGCCACGCCGCAGACAACCATCTCGTCGCCGGGCAGGCCCAGATGCCCGTGCACCACACTGGCGTAATTCGCCAGCGCACCAATGCCCGAACTGCCCAAACCCTCGGCCTCGGCGGCCAAAAACAGCGCCATCAGGCTCAACCCCAAATCCATAAAACAGCCCTTGCCCATGTCGCGGTCAATCGTGACCACAATCCCGACGGGGGCGTCAAAGAACCGGTAGTTGCGGTCAAAATTGGCGCGCCGAGCCACCACATCGCGCCGCGCAATGCCAAGTGCATCATAGAGAGCAAAGCCTGCCGCGCGTTGCCGGTTCTTCAGCTCGGGCGACATGTCGGGCGGAAAATAGGAATACTCGCTCTCGATGGGTGCCGCTTCGGCTATGGCTTGTGACAGCCGCGATACCAGCCCCGCCAAGGCATCCCCTGTCAGCACATGAAATTTGCCCGGCTGCAAATTAGCCCCGCTTGGTGCCATGCGTGCGGCAGTGCAAATCCGCGCCAGCGTCTCGCGCGGCACGGGCGTATCGGTAAAGGCCCTGACCGAGCGCCGCTGCGCCAAAAGGTCGATCACATCAGCCGTCATAGCGCGACAATACGCTGGCAGGGCGCGATTTGAAAAGGGCAGCGGTCAACAGGCCCGCAATGACCGCCTTGATCACATCGCCCGGCACAAAGACCAGCACCAGAAATGCGGCCTCGGACAGTGATTTATCAAGTGCGACCGCCAACCCTGCGATGCCAAAAACATACATCACCACAATACTGCCGATGATCGCGGCGACGGTTGCAACCACACCAAGCGGCGCACCGCGCCATTTTTCCACGATCCAGCCGGTGACAAACGCCCCGATCGGCCAGCCCAGCAAGAACCCCGCCGAGGGTGTCGCAAAGGCGCCCAAGCCGCCACGCCCGCCCGACAACAGCGGCAAGCCAATTGCCACCAACAGCAAGAACAACAACACCGAAAGCGTGCCGCGCCGCGCGCCAAGGACCGTGCCGCACAGCATAACCCCAAGGGTCTGCGCTGTGATCGGCACCCCAAACCCCAGCGTGATTTTCGGGATCAACCCTAGGGCTGCGATCACAGCGGCAAACAGGGCAATCAAGGCTATATTCTTTTCCATTCAAGGGTCCTTCAAAGGGGTAAATCCGCCGCGCGCGCGCAGCGCTTGGGCAACATGGTCTGCATCATCTAACGCCAGAACGGTGAAAGGTAAAAGGATACGCCAACTTGGCTTGCGCGGCGATCTGGCCCGCCATGCCTGCGTCAGGTTACTGCCCTTTTGCGCCAGAACCGGCGTCAGGCGGATGACCAGCGCAATCGCCATGTCCAAGGCCGCGGGGTTCAATCCCAGCTTTGCCAAAGGACGGGTCAGCAGGCGCACCACGTCAATCATATCCGACAGCCGCGTGGTCATTGTCACCAGATTGGCCAGCGCAAGGGCCGACAAAAGCCGCAGCAAAATCACCGCCCCCTGCTGCGTCTCGCCAGTCCAGATATGCCAGATCGCTACGATCACCACAAACGGCCAAAGCACGCGCAACTGCCGCAACCCCGCCATGAAAAACAACGCCCCCGCAGACAGGTAAACACCCGTCACCGCGACAAGGATACCCGCGTGCACCGCAAGGTTTTCGATAAAGAACAACACGATGGTAGCGGCGCAAAGCCCGGCCAGTTTCATACCCGCAGGCCAGTCATGCGCGCGGGTTTTAACCGGAGAGGACAGCGATATCATCGGACCCCCCCACTGCTGTCATCTCGGCGATATAGGCGTGTAACACATCATCCGCGCGCCCCGATTGCACCACTGCGCCCTGCTCCAGCCAGATCACATAATCATAGCCCGCAAGATCGGCAGGGTCGTGACTGATGTGCAAAAGACTGCCCTGATACTGCGCAAGCGCGCGGGTCAGTTGCGCCTTGGTCGGGATATCAAGGCCGGTGAACGGCTCGTCGAGGATGATCAGTTTGGGCGACATCGCGACAATCGCCATCAGACAGACCAGATGCTTTTGTCCCTGTGACAGGGTGTGGATATGCGCGTCGATCCAGTGCGATTTCCCGAAACCAGCCAGCGTGTCTTGGGTCATTTGGTCCGCGACGGATTTGCTGCGTCCTAACTGCCGCAAGCCAAAGCTGATCTCTTCGCGCACGGTGGGAAAAATAATCTGCTGGTCTGGATTCTGGAACAATATGCCGACATCGCGCAATGCCTGTTTGCGGTCTTTCACCAGATCATGCCCGTTCAAACGCGCAAGCCCCGACGTGGGTGCGACCAGCCCCGCGATGATCCGTGCAAGGGTCGATTTCCCCGACCCGTTGCGCCCGACAATGCCGCTGCGCCGCACCGAAATCTGCTGTGTGATGGCCTGCAAAATCTGCTTTCCATCCACAGCAAAGCACAGATCGGACAGCTCAATCTGCGTGATATTGTCGGGATTGCGGGTCATGTCGGCCTTGCCACTGCGGTTTGAACAGCGGTCTGACATGTTGCGCGGGTTTTGCCAACTGCCTTGCGGGCTAACCCTCGTTTGCGGCGCGGAACCATGCAACCAGTGCGGCGCGCGCCTCGGTATTCATCTGCACGGCATTGGGCGGCGGCATGGCACGGCTGACACCGGCGTTCAGGTAAATCTGCTTGGCATACCGCGCCACGTCGCTTTCGGTTTCCAGCACGACACCCTTTGGCGGCCATTGCATATTTCCCCAAACAGGCTCGCGGGCGTGACACATCGAACAACTGCCGATCACCGTGTCATAGGCTGTGTCAAAGCCCTCGGCTGACGCAAATTTCTGCTCGAACGGGGTCAGCGCGCGCGCTTCTGCCTCCTCATAGGTGTCCATCGCAGGGACCGTGGACAGCCACGCGATGACTATCATCAACACCACCGTCACGCCCCATGTCCAGCTTGGCCCCTTGCCCGTTGCGTGCATGGTGTTGAAATAATGCCGGATCGTGACGCCCGTGAGGAATATCAACGAGGCGATGATCCAAGCATATTGTGTCCCGAAGGCCAGGGGATAGTGATTTGCCAGCATCAAAAACACCACTGGCAGCGTCAGATAGTTGTTATGGGTTGATCGCAATTTAGCGATCTTGCCGTATTTAGGGTCTGGTTTACGCCCCGCTTTCAAATCTGCGACAACGATGCGCTGGTTCGGCATGATCTGGAAAAACACGTTGCCGGTCATGATCGTGGCGGTAAACGCACCAAGATGCAGCAGGGCGGCGCGGCCTGTGAAAATCTGGTTATAGCCCCATGCCATCACCACCAGCAGCACAAACAACAGCAGCATCAACATCGTCGGTCGATTGCCCAGTTTCGATTTACACATGAAATCATAGGCGATCCAGCCAATCGTCAGCGACCCCCCCGAGATCAAAACCCCCTGAAACAGGGTCAAATCGGCCTTGGTCGGGTCGAGCAAGAACAACTCGCCCCCCACCCAATAGACGATCATCAACAACGCGGCCCCCGACACCCATGTGATATAGCTTTGCCATTTGTGCCAGATCAGGTGCTCGGGCATGTTTTCAGGGGCGACCAGATATTTCTGGATGTGGTAAAACCCGCCGCCGTGCACTTGCCATTCTTCGCCACTGGCTCCCACGGGCATGTTAGGCGCTTTCTTCAGGCCCAGATCAAGAGCGATGAAAAAGAACGACGCGCCAATCCACGCCATCGCCGTGATCACATGCAGCCAGCGCACAACAAAGGCCAACCAGTCCCATAAAATCGCTACATCATACATGCCGGACCCTTTCGCTATTCGCCGCTGCGGCCACCCTAGCGGATTGCGCATTCTTCTTGTATGATACCTAAACACCAAGCAGCATCAAAAAAAACAAAACAATGTCATATCTCGATAACATCCGCACATTTGTCCGCGTCTATGAGTTGGGCAGCATGTCAGCCGCAGGGCGCGACCTGCGGATTTCGCCTGCGGTGACCTCATCGCGGATATCCCAGCTTGAGGAACATCTTAGCGTGCGGCTATTTCAACGCACCACCCGCAGCCTGACCCCGACCGAGCAGGGAAAGGCGTTTTATGGCGGTGCCAGCGAGATATTGGAAGCGGTCGACAAGGCCGAGGCCCGCGTCGTCAATATCACCGAAAACCCCAAAGGCGCGCTTTATGTGGCCGCCCCTTTGGGTGTTGGTCGCCGCCTGATTGCGCCGCTGGTGCCGGGGTTTCTGGCGCAATACCCCGAGGTTAAAATCCGCCTGCGGCTGACCGACCGCAAAGTGGACCTGACCACCGAAGGTCTGGATCTTGCGTTTTTCCTTGGACAGCCCGAGGATTCCACCCTGCGGATGCGCAAAATCGCCGATGTGACCCGCGTGCTTTGCGCCGCACCGGCCTATATCACAACCTTCGGGATGCCGCTGTCTGGCGACGACCTGACCACGGGCGCGCATGAATGTCTAAACCTGCGCTTTCCCGGCGCGCCCGAATTTCAATGGCGGCTGACCACCGCTGACGGGCCCAAGCGGTTTCGCATCACCGGACGCTACGAATCCGATGACGGTGATGTGCTGACCGATTGGGCGCTGGCGGGCAATGGCATTGCGATGAAACCGGTTTTTGAAGTTGCCGACCATATCAAAGCGGGGCGGCTTGTGCCTGTTGCACTGCAAAATCCGCCCGAACCGATCCAGATGGCCTGCCTTTATACTCATCGCCGTCGGCAAGACCCCAAAACACGACTGTTCATGGACTACGTGATCGAACGCATCACCGCCGCCGTGCGCGACAGCTCGCTGCAAGCAGAGCTGGCCAAGCCGTAAACGCTGGACAATCCGCACCGCTCACGCCACATTTTTGCAGACCCGCAAAACAGGATGCCCGCCCGTGACCCACACCAGCAATCGCAAGACCTCGATCCGCACCCGCGTCGCACAGGCCTTGCATTTTATTGAGGCCGAAACCGGCGCCGTGGTGCCCGCGATCCAGCCAGCGGCGACCTATGCGCGCGACGAAAACTATGACATCCGTAAGCCGTATTTCTACCGCCGTGATGGTAACCAAGCGACCTGCCACGCCGAGGCGATTATCGCCGAACTGGAAGGCGCTGCCGACAGCCTGCTGTTTGCCTCCGGCATGTCGGCGGCCACGGCGGTGATCGAACATCTGCCCACCGGCGCGCATGTCGTGGCCCCCCGCGTCATGTATCACGGCGTGCTGCACCAGTTGCAAACCTACGCCAGAAACGGGCGCATCACGCTGGGCGATTACACCGCAGGCAACCACGATGAATTGGCCGCTGCAGTGGCCACACAGCCCACCACGCTGGTCTGGATCGAGACCCCTAACAACCCGAATTGGGAAGTGACCGACATCAAAGCGGCCGCCAAAATCGCCCATGATGCCGGCGCAAAACTGATCGCGGATTGCACCGGCACCCCGCCCAATATCACCCGCGCGCTGGATTTTGGCGCCGATATCTCGTTCCACTCGGCGACCAAATACCTCAACGGGCATTCCGACATCACCGCAGGCGTTTTATCGGTCCGCGAAACGGGCGCGTTCTGGGACGAGATCGCATTGATCCGTAAACTGCAAGGCACCGTGCTGCATTCGTTTGACGCATGGATGCTGATCCGCGGGATGCGCACGCTATTTTTACGGGTCGATAAATGCTGCCAGAACGCGATGGCCGTCGCCCGGCATTTCCACGGGCATCAACATATCGAGGCGGTCCACTATCCCGGCCTGCCCTCTGATCCGGGTCATGCAATCGCCAAGGCACAAACCGATGGGCAGTTTGGCGGCATGATGTCGATTGTCGTGAGGGGCACCGAGCAAACCGCCATCGACGTGGCGCGATTCTGCGAGGTCTTCTACCCCGCGACATCACTTGGCGGCGTCGAGAGCCTGATCGAGCACCGCAAAACCGTCTCGGGTGACGGGTTTCCCGTGCACCCGCGCTTGCTACGCCTATCAATCGGGATCGAAGATGCCGACGATTTGATTTATGATTTGGAACAAGCGCTTGCGCGGGCCACGGCCGCAATCAAGACAGAACCCCATTGACGGCGGCGGGTGCTCCTCTTACATAATCAATAACTTGAATGTAAATGCTTTCAACCGCAGGAGACCCCACATGTCATATCCCGTCAACATGGACGTCACACCAGTCGTCACCGCGCATTTCGACGAAGCAACCAACACCATCACCTATATCGTGCGCGACCCCGACAGCAATCACTGCGCCATCATTGATAGCGTGATGGACATCGACTATGCCGCAGGCCGGATCACCTATGACCACGCCGATGCGCTGATTGCACAGATCGAGGCCGAGGGGCTGACCCTTGACTGGATTATCGAAACCCATGTGCACGCCGACCATCTCAGCGCCGCCCCCTACCTGCAACAAAAGCTGGGCGGCAAAATCGGCGTTGGCGAGAAAATCATGCTGATTCAGGAAACCTTTGGCAAAATCTTCAACGAGGGCACCGAATTTGAACGCGATGGCTCGCAGTTCGACGCGCTGTTCAAAGATGGCGACACCTATATGATCGGCAATATGCAAGGCTTTGCCATGTATACGCCGGGGCATACGCCCGCGTGCAACGTGCATGTCATGGGCAATGCGGTGTTCACCGGTGATACGTTGTTCATGCCCGATGGCGGCTCTGCGCGCGCCGATTTCCCCGGCGGGGACGCAGCCACCCTTTACGACAGCATTACGAAAGTGCTGGCGCTGCCCGACGACATCCGGCTGTTCATGTGCCACGACTACGGGCCAAACGGACGGGCGATTGCATGGGAAACCACGGTGGCCGAGCAGAAAGCCAGCAACATCCACGTCGGCGGCGATAAAACCCGAGACGATTTTATCAAGTTCCGCACCGAACGCGACGCGCAACTGGCGATGCCGAAACTGATCATCCCGTCCTTGCAGGTCAATATGCGCGCCGGTCATGTGCCCACCGACAAAGACGGCAATCCGATGCTCAAAGTGCCCGTCAACGCCCTGTAAACGAAAGCGACTATTATGGAAATCAAGCATCTCACGTCCGGCCTTTCGGTTGCGGCGCAAGTCACGACCGCCGATTTGCAAGCGATCAAAGACCAAGGCTTCAAAGCCGTCATCTGCAACCGGCCCGACGGCGAAGGTGCTGATCAGCCCACCTTTGTGGAGCTTGAAAAAGCCGCGAAAAAACTCGGGATCGCGATGCATTATATGCCGGTCAAACCCGGAATCATTCTGGACCCCGACATTGATGCATTCCGCGCCGCGCTGACCGCATTGCCCGGACCTGTGCTGGGCTTTTGCCGCACCGGAATGCGCACCACAACGCTGTGGTCATTGTCACAGGGCAAGACCGCTGATCTGGCACAGATTTTGGCTGTCACCAAGGCGGCTGGCTTTGACATGGGCGGCGTGGTGCGGCGCATCGCCAATGGCGGCACAACGCCCACCGATACCACCGATGCAAGCTATGACATCGTGGTCGTGGGCGCGGGTGCTGCCGGTATCGCCGCCGCCGCCTCGTTGAAAGCCCGCGATGAAACGCTGGACATCGCTATCATCGATCCCGCTGATATCCACTATTACCAACCCGGCTGGACCATGGTCGGCGGCGGTATCTTTCAGCCCGCCAAAACCGCCAAAACGATGGGGTCCCTCATCCCCAAAGGGGTGCATTGGATCAAGGCCGCAGTCGCCGCATTCGAGCCCGCAAATAACGCGATCATTCTCGAAGGCTGCCGCGTCATCGGCTACAAACGGCTGATCGTCTGCCCGGGGATCAAACTGGACTGGCACAAAATCGATGGCCTGTCCGAGACCTTGGGCAAAAACGGCGTGACCTCGAATTACCGCTACGACCTCGCGCCCTACACATGGGAGCTGGTGCAAGGGCTCAAACAGGGCCGCGCCATTTTCACCCAGCCCCCGATGCCGATCAAATGCGCTGGCGCACCACAAAAAGCGATGTATCTATCCGGCGATGCATGGTTCCGGCGCGGGGTTCTCAAAGACATCGACATCCAGTTCAATACCTCGGGCGGCGTGCTGTTCGGGATCAAGGATTACGTGCCCGCCTTGATGGATTATGTCGAGAAATACGACGCCACACTTAACTATTTCCACACCCTTGTCGCCGTGGACGGGCCTGCAAAAAAGGCATGGTTCGACGTGGCCAAACCCGACATGCCAGTGGAACGCATCGAGACGGATTTCGACATGATGCACGTGTGCCCGCCACAAACCGCGCCCGATTTCATCCGCGTCTCGCCGCTGGCCGATGCGGCGGGCTGGATCGATGTCGATCAGGCAACCCTGCGGCACAAAACCTATGACAATATCTGGTCGCTGGGCGATGTGATGAACGCGCCCAATGCCAAAACTGCCGCCGCCGCGCGGATGCAAGCGCCCGTTGTGGCCAATAACATCATCGCCGACATTCAAGGTAAAGAGGCCATCAGCCAATATAACGGCTATGGCTCCTGCCCGCTAACGGTCGAGCGCGGTAAAATCGTGCTGGCCGAATTCGGCTATGGGGGCGTCCTGCTGCCCAGCTTTCCCACCGGCCTTTTGGACGGCACAAGAGCCACCCGCGCCGCATGGTTCCTGAAAGAAAAGATACTGCCACCGGTCTATTGGAAGGCCATGCTCAAAGGCCGCGAATGGCTGGCAAAGCCCCAAAAAATCAAACCCTAAGGTCCCTGCCCCATGCCCCGCCTCGTTTCGCAGTATCTGCCCATCCTTGACTGGGGGCGGACCTACTCCAAATCCGCCTTATCCAACGACATGATCGCCGCTTTGATCGTGACGATCATGCTGATCCCGCAATCGCTGGCTTATGCCTTGCTGGCTGGGCTGCCGCCCGAGGCCGGACTTTACGCCTCGATCGCTCCGATCCTGCTGTATGCGGTGTTTGGCACCAGTCGGGCGCTTGCGGTGGGGCCCGTGGCCGTGGTGTCACTGATGACCGCCGCCGCATTGGGCAACATCGTCGACCAAGGCACCGCGGGCTATGCGATTGCGGCGCTGACGCTGGCTTTGCTGTCGGGGCTTATGCTGTTGGGCATGGGCATTTTCCGGCTTGGGTTTATCGCCAATTTTCTGTCACATCCGGTGATCGCAGGGTTCATCACCGCATCGGGGGTGATCATCGCCGCCAGCCAGCTTAAACATATCCTTGGCATTGATGCTGCCGGACACAACCTAGCCGATGTGCTGGTCTCGCTGGCCAGAAACCTGAGCGACATCAACTGGATCACCGCGACCATCGGCATCCTGTCGATCGCTTTCCTGTTCTGGGTCCGCTTGGGGCTAAAGCCGATGCTGCGCAACCTCGGGGTCAGGTCTGGCACCGCGGATATCGTAGCCAAGGCAGGGCCGGTCGCGGTTGTTGTCGCGACCACGCTTGCGGTTTGGGGCTTCGGGCTGGCCGACAAAGGCGTGCAAATCGTGGGTGACGTGCCGCAAAGCCTGCCGCCGCTCACCCTGCCCTCGCTCTCGCCTGATCTGATCGGCCAGCTTTTGCTGCCCGCCTTCCTGATCACAATCATCGGCTTTGTCGAATCGATCTCCGTGGCGCAAACACTTGCGGCAAAAAAGCGCCAACGCATTGATCCCAATCAGGAATTAATCGGCCTTGGGGCGGCAAACATCGGGGCTGCTTTCACCGGCGGCTTCCCGGTCACGGGTGGTTTCTCGCGCTCTGTGGTAAACTTTGACGCCGGCGCGCAAACCCCCGCTGCCGGGGCCTATACCGCCATCGGGCTTGCCATCGCCGCCCTTGCACTGACGCCGCTGATCTTCTTTTTACCCAAGGCCACACTGGCCGCAACCATCATCGTCGCGGTGCTTAGCCTTGTTGATTTCTCGATCCTCAAGCGCAGCTGGGCCTACTCGCGCGCGGATTTCGCCGCCGTGCTGACAACCATCCTGCTGACACTGGCTGTGGGTGTCGAGGCGGGTGTTTCGGCGGGCGTTGGTCTGTCGATCCTGCTGCATCTCTACACCTCCACCAAACCCCATATCGCCGAAGTGGGTCGCGTCGCGGGCACCGAGCATTTTCGCAATATCCGGCGCCACACCGTCGAAACCACCCCTGATGTGCTGAACCTGCGGGTCGACGAGAGCCTGTATTTCGCCAATGCGCGGGTGCTGGAAGACCGAATTTATGCCCGCGTGACCGGCGACAAAGCGATCAAACATGTGATCCTGCAATGCAGCGCGATCAACGAGATCGACCTTAGCGCGCTGGATTCCCTTGAGGCGATCAACACACGGCTGGGCGAAATGGGTGTGCAACTTCACCTGTCAGAGGTCAAAGGTCCCGTCATGGACCGGCTGCAATATGCGGACTTCCTAAGCGCGTTGACCGGCGATGTTTTCCTGTCGCAATTTGCCGCCGTTACATCCATCGCAGCACGAACAAACAGCAAAACCACGCCACCGGATAGACCTTTGACGCAAGATTAACTAAAGACAATGAAACCCCCAAGACACGAGGCACCACAATGGGCTTACCCGTATCTGACAAAACGCTCGGCAAGGACGACGTCATCAAGATGACCCAATCCGCGCAGGACGCCTCGAATTTCCTCAAGGCACTTAGCCATGAAGGACGCCTGATGATCCTGTGTCACCTGTCGGGGGGCGAAAAATCGGTGACCGAACTGGAACAATCGCTTGGCGCGCGTCAGGCGGCGGTATCTCAACATCTTTCGCGCCTGCGTCAAGAGGGGCTGGTCGCGCCGCGCCGCGATGGCAAAACCATCTATTACCGACTGACCGACGACAGGGCGCAGCAAATCATCGCCGTGGTCTATGACCTGTTCTGCAAAACCAAATAACTGGACCCCGAATTCGCGACCGTGAGAATAGCGGATTTTGAGGTGTCAGGCGGATATTCACCACCCATCTGTTCAGCGTCGCGTGGTCAACCTGAATGCCGTGCTTAACCAAAATGTGTTCCAAGTCCCGATATGAAACGGCGCCCCGAGCGCAGGAAAATACTACGGATAAGATCACATCCTGCGGTTAATGACTGCCTTTGAAATCAATGCTCATCAATGGTGTCCTGCCTGAAGTTCTTTTGAAAACATATCGCAGAATACTGGGGATAAGGGCCCTTCTGGAAACCCTTGCGACAGAACCCGATGGCGCAGAGTTTGAAGGAGACGCACGCCCGCGCGCGCTGTTAGCACGTGCCCATGTCCGCGGCGTGAACAGCTTGACGATAACCCTAATACGTTGGAGCGTGCCACGCTTGGCCGCAGTGATCAAACTGGTCGCACGTCAAGCTGTCACCAGTTGATTGTGCAAGCCAGTAGCAGAAAATGAATAATGCGTGGGGCAGGTGAACAAACAACATGTCATCGCTTGCTTTCCAAAAGCACTCGGCACTATCCTGACCAGATACGAAACCGAGTCTATCTGGGAGGAACGACATGAATATCAAACATTTAATGCTCGCATCGGCGTCCGCTGTTGCTATGGCTGCCCCTGTGGCGGCGCAAACCGAGATCGAATTCTGGCACGCGTTTACGGGTCGTCTTGGGGATTTGGTCGCGGAACAAGTGGCTACGTTCAATGCGTCGCAATCCGAGTATACGATCAACGCAGCCTATAAAGGCAATTATTCAGAAACCCTGAACGCCGGTATTGCCGCGTTTCGCGCAGGCGAACAGCCAGATGTTCTGATGGTGTTTGAAGTCGGGACAGCCACGATGATGGCCGCGTCGGGTGCGATCAAGCCGGTTTATGAAGTGATGGCTGACGCAGGCGCTGACTTTGATCAGGATGGTTTCATCGGGTCTGTTAAGGGCTACTATACTTCGAACGCCGGCCAAATGCTGTCGCTACCTTTCAACTCTTCGACACCCGTCCTATGGGTGAACCGCGATGCGCTGACGACGGCGGGCATTGATCCGGACGTTGATTTGTCCACTTGGGAAAATGTCGGCAGCGTTCTTGATCAGTTGAAAGAGGCTGGCAACACATGCCCGCTGACGACCGCTTGGCAAAGCTGGATCCAACTGGAAAATCTGTCAGCGTATCATGACGTTCCGTTCGCAACCAAGGCCAACGGTTTTGAAGGCACCGATACGGAACTTGTCTTCAATGGTCCCCTGCAGGTTGCCCATATTCAGGCACTGGGCGACTGGGCGCGTGACGGCAAATTCATCTACGCTGGCCGCCGCAACGAAGGTGGTGCGAATTTCCGGGCCGGTGATTGCGCGCTGTTTACCGAAAGTTCGGCTGGATACGCAGGGATCAAGGCAGAAGCGGATTTTGCGTTCGATGTGCGCCCGCTTCCATATTTGGGCCGCGTTTAATGATGCCCCGCAGAATACAATTATTGGTGGTGCATCGCTTTGGGTCATGGAGGGGCAGACCGACGAGGAGTACAAGGGCGTTGCTGCTTTCTTGAACTTCCTGTCTTCACCTGAAATTCAAGCCAAATGGCATCAGGACACTGGCTACTTGCCGATTACGCAGGCCGCCGCCGACCTGACCCGCGAACAAGGGTTCTACGAGACAAGCCCGGGCACAGATGTGGCGGTTATTCAAATGACCGCAAACGCGCCAACGTCCAACTCCAAGGGATTGCGTCTGGGGTCATTTGATCAGATCCGCACGATCATCGACGAAGAGCTTGAGGCGGTTTGGGCCGGCGACAAAGACGCCCAAACAGCGCTCGATAGTGCCGCCGAGCGAGGCAACGCGTTGCTGCGCCGGTTCGAACAAGCCAACCCATAAGAAAGTGACGCGCCCTGTTTTTTGACGGGGCGCGGCTGACATATGGAAAAGCGAGTCACATTCAAGGGCATCTGGTTGCCGCTTCTGCTGGTCACGCCGCAGATCGTCATTACGGCTGTCTTTTTCTTTTATCCGGCGGGTCAGGCGGTCTGGCAGTCATTGTTCATTCCCGACCCCTTCGGGCTGTCGATGCAATATGTTGGTCTTGGCAACTTTAGATACCTGCTTGGCAATTCATATTACCTTACCTCATTCGTCACGACGGCGGTTTTCTCTGTCCTTGTGACCGTGGTGTCGATGGGCATCGCGCTATACCTTGCTGTGCTCGCTGACCGGCTGATCAAAGGATCTGGCGTTTATCGCACACTGTTGATCTGGCCTTACGCGGTAGCCCCCGCCGTCGCAGGTGTTCTGTGGCTGTTTATGTTCAACACCCGCGTCGGTGTCGTGACGTGGTATCTGGGTGTGTTGGGCTATGACTGGAACCACGTTCTGAACGGTGGCGAAGCGATGGGGTTGGTTGTTGTTGCCTCTGCATGGGGGCGGATCAGCTATAACTTTTTGTTCTTTCTGGCAGGCCTTCAGGCGATCCCGAAATCGGTGATTGAAGCCGCTGCCATCGACGGTGCACGGTTCTGGGTGCGGTTCCGCACCATTGTCTTTCCGCTTTTGTCGCCAACGACGTTTTTCCTGCTTGTCGTCAATATCGTCTACGCCTTCTTTGAAACCTTCGGTGTTATTCACACGATCACCGGCGGTGGGCCGCAGCAATCGACAACAATTCTGGTGTATAAAGTGTTTTCAGACGGGTTCGTGGGGCAAGACTTGGGGTCCTCCGCCGCGCAATCGGTCATCTTGCTGTTTATTGTGGGACTGCTGACAATCTTTCAGTTCAAGTTCATTGAACGGCGGGTGCATTACTGATGGCAGAGCGTCTGGGCATGGTCGAAAAACGCGGTGTGGGCTTATGGTTGACCCATGTCGGCCTGATCATTGGTCTGCTGTTTATCTTTTTTCCGATCTGGCTGGCGTTTGTCGCGTCCACCGTCTCGCAAGCTGACATTATCAAACCACCCATGCCGCTTTGGCCCGGTGACCAGCTTTATGAAAATTACAGCAGGGCCTTGCTGTCTGGGATCAATGCGCCGGTGGCGTGGATGATGGTGAATTCGCTGATTATGGCGCTTGGCATTGCCTTTGGCAAAATCCTGATTTCGCTACTGTCGGCCTTTGCCATCGTCTATTTCAAGTTTCCAGGCCGCAAGATGTTCTTTTGGCTGATCTTCTTGACACTGATGTTGCCGGTCGAGGTGCGTATCGTGCCGACATACCAAGTCGTGGCAAATTTCGGGATGCTCAACAGCTATTCAGGCTTGATCTTTCCCTTGATCGCCTCGGCCACGGCCACGTTTCTTTTCCGGCAGTTTTTTATGACCGTCCCAGATGAACTGGCAGAAGCTGCCCGCGTCGACGGCGCGCGACCTATGCGCTTTTTCTGGGATATCCTGCTGCCGATGAGCCGGACAAACATTGCCGCGCTGTTTGTGATTTTGTTCATCTACGGCTGGAACCAATATCTTTGGCCGCTGCTGATCACCACGGACCCGTCGATGAATACCATTGTGATGGGGATCAAACAGATGTTTCCGTCTGGTGATGATCTGGCCGACTGGCCGGTGATTATGGCAACTTCAATCCTCGCCATGATCCCGCCGGTGATCGTGGTCATTAGTATGCAACGGCTGTTTATACGCGGCCTTGTCGATAGCGAGAAATAAATATGGCAACTGTCAGCCTGCGCGACATCAAAAAATCCTTCGGCAAAACCGACGTCATTCATGGGGTAGATATCGACATCAAAGACGGTGAATTCATCGTCATTGTCGGCCCCTCTGGTTGCGGAAAATCCACGCTGTTGCGGATGGTGGCGGGGTTGGAAACTGTCACCTCCGGCGAGGTCCACATTGGCGGCGCTTTGGTCAACGATATGGAACCTATGGACCGCGACATCGCGATGGTCTTTCAGAACTACGCGCTTTACCCGCACATGTCGGTCTTTGATAACATGGCCTATGGGCTGAAAATTGCAGGCAGACCCAAGGTCGAGATTGCAGAACGGGTCGAAGCTGCAGCCAAGCTGCTGCAACTTGAACCCTACCTCAAACGGCGCCCGCGCGAGCTTTCGGGTGGGCAGCGACAAAGGGTCGCCATGGGCCGCGCGATTGTGCGCAAACCGTCTGTGTTTCTGTTTGACGAACCGCTGTCAAACCTCGACGCCAAACTGCGCGTGCAGATGCGGCTCGAGATTAAGCAGTTGCAACGCCGGCTTGGTGTGACATCGCTATATGTGACCCACGATCAGGTCGAAGCGATGACACTGGCCGACCGCATGGTTGTGATGAACGGCGGCGTCGCGGATCAAATTGGTGCGCCGCTTGAAGTTTACGCCAATCCCGCGACAGAGTTTGTCGCAGGCTTCATCGGGTCACCGCCCACCAATTTCATGAAGGCGGAGCTGGCGTCAATTTCGTCCCCCAATGCAGTGACGCTTGGCGTGCGCCCTGAACATCTGACGGTTGTTGATACCAACCCGCGCATGACCGGGCGGGTTCTGTATACCGAAGCGCTTGGGGCCGAGACATTGATTCATCTGAAGTTGAGTGATGAGACCCTTGTCACGCTGCGTCAAAATGCGTCGGAAACGCATCCAACTGAAGGTGACGACGTTGGTATTACATGGGCGGATGCCGATCAGATGCTGTTTGATGAAGCTGGAAAACGGGTTTAGATTTTGACCCCGCCGGGTTCTGTCGCAAGGATTTCCAGAAGGGTCCTTATCCCCGGTATTCTGCGATATGTTTTCAAAAGAACTTCAGGCAGGACACCATTGATGAGCATTGATTTCAAAGGCAGCCATTAACCGATGACAAGCACGGGAAAACCCTTGAGCTCATTCCGCCGTCGCACTCAAAGGCATCAAAGTAGCCCACATGATCCGAAGACAACAATTCCAATCGCACCACACGTCGCCGTTAAAACGGGTCGCCAGCTTGGCCGCATAAATTTATACCAAATCCGCTATTTTCACGATTGATGAAACTCTGCGGCAGAACCTAAAACGGCCTGTCTAGCCTTGCAGGCCGGTGCGCCCGATCTGCGCCAGCGTGATACTTGTTTCGGTCTTGAGGACCTCCCACAGGGCGGTCAAGCCCTCTTCACCACCCGCCGCGATGGCAAATTGCAGCACGCGCCCGAAGAAGGTGAAGTTGGCCCCTTGGTCATAGGCTTTCACCACGTCTTCACCGCTGCGCAGGCCGCTGTCGAAAAACAGCGGATAGCTGTCACCGACGGCGCGGCGGATCTCGGCAAGGGCGGTAATAGGGCAAGGGGCGCTTTCCAGCTGGCGACTGCCGTGGCTGGAGACTTGGATCGCGTCAACGCCGGCCTTTTGCAATGCAACTGCGTCTTCGGCGTCAAGCACACCTTTGACCACAAGCTGCCCGTCCCACATATCGCGCAGCCGTTTCAGCGTGTCCCAATCGGCGCGCGCACGGCTTTCGGTGCGGTCAAAGTGATAGCCTTCCATTTCAAAGTTGGCCATCTCTGGTTTGCCTTTGAATGCGGTTGTCAGCGACCAGCGCGGGTGCAGCGCAAAGTCGAGGAATTGTTTGGGGCCGATTTTGAACGGCATTGTGAAACCGTGGCGCAATTCGCGCGGCCTGCGGCCCACCTCTGGCACGTCCACGGTCAGGACGATGGTTTTATACCCCGCCGCCTTGGCGCGTTCGACCAGTTGAAATGTGCCGGTCCCGTCGCCAGTGAAATATAGCTGGAACCATGCGTTGCCTTGTGCCGCCTCTATCAGCGGCTCCATCGCGGTGGAGGCCACAGTGGACACGCCCAAGGGCACGTTTTCACGCGCGGCAAGGCGGGCCAGCATCATGTCGGCGCCGTGCCCCGACAGATTGCACATGCCCATCGGGCTGATCCCGAAAGGCGCGCCCGCGGTTTGCCCAAATAGCGGCACCGCAAGGCTGCGGTCGCTGACATTGCGCAGGATGCGGGGCCGCAGGGTGATGGCGTCAAAGGCGGCGCGATTGCGCAATGCTCCGGTTTCCGCCCCTGCGGCCCCGTCGATGTAGTCGAACACCATCCAAGGCAGGTGTTTGCGCGCAAGGCGGCGCGCATCCGCACTGGAATGGATGCCCGTGCCCATTTAGCTGGCGACCGCTTTCATGAACCGGTCGCGGATCACCACGGGGTCCATCGTGATCACTGGCAGTTTGATGTTGCCGCTGTCACATTTGCACACGATCACGGTTTGCTTTTTGCCATCAATGGCCGCTTGCAGGACGGGACCGAGGTCTTTGTCTTGCACCTCAATCACATTGTCGCACCCGCAAGCACGTGCCACGGCGGTCAGCGATGTTTTCTTGCCCGCATAGGTGGGTTGATCGCCGGTCGAGCCGTAGGACCCGTTGTCGATGATCAACAGGATGTAGTTGTCGGCCACGTTGTTGGCGATGGTCGGCAAGGTGCCAAGGTTTGTCAAAACAGAGCCGTCGCCGTCGATGGAGATGACGGTTTTTGGCTGTGCCAGAGCGAGCCCAAGACCGATGGAGGATGACAGGCCCATGGTGCCCAACATGTAAAAGTTGGTGGGTTGATCGTCGATCATATGTAGCTCTTGGCTGGGCAGACCGATGTTGCAAACGACCAGTTGGTCACGAAGGATTGGCGCGATATCGCGCAGGATTTCTGAACGGATCATTGGTCGCCGTAGCCTCCCCAGAAGGACGCATCCGTCAGGATCGCCACAGGTTTGTTGCACATGAATGTGTATTTCAGGATCGCATCGAGCTCGTCTGCGTCGCTTTCTTTGTGGAAATGGTATGTCGGGATATTAAGCTGATTTAACAATACTTTGGTATGCACTGCCATTTCAACCTGACAGGCCACTGGTTCGCGCAATTCACCGCGGTAAGAGATGATCATCGGCAGCGGCATCCGGTAGTATTGCGTCAGGGTTGCCAGCGTGTTGATCGTGACGCCAATGGCGGTGTTCTGCATGATGATCGCAGGGCGTTTGCCGCCCATGAAGGCCCCCGCGCACAGGCCCATGCCCTCGTCTTCCTTGTTGGACGGGATATGGTAGATTTCAGGGCGCGCGTCGACCTCTTCGATCACGCCGGCGAGTTGTTTACACGGGACGGTGGTCACAAACGAGATGTCATTCGCGACAAGGTCGTCCACAATTCTTTTGTCGATGCTCAAGGGTTGCTCCTTTGGAGGATAGGGGTGTTAACAGGTTATGTCGGGTTGCGCAGCACATGAACAGCACAGGGTGCGTGGCGCACCACGCGTGCGGCCGTAGAGCCAAGCAAATAGTCGATCAGTCCGGGCTTATGTGATCCGATCACGATGCAATCGGCGTGGATGTCTTTGGCCACATCAACGATGCTGCGTCCGCTGTGGCCTTTGATGATCATGGCGCTGACATCGGGCAGGTCTTTGACGCGGGTCTCAAGGGTTGTTTTGGCCTGATCAAAAGCAGCCTGCACAAGATCGGCGTCAAGATAGGTGCTGACAGAGCCTTGCGGGGCTTCATGGACATGCAGCGCGATGATGCTGCCGCCATCATTCAACAGCGCATAGGCGACATCAAGGGCAGATTGTCCGATGCCGTGGTCCAGCGCCATGGGGATCAGGATTTTGTTATACATCTGCGGGCTCCAGTATGATTTTGGGCGCGGCGACGCGGCCTGCGCGGATATCGTCAAAGGCCTGTTGTCCCTGCGAGAGAGGCCGTTTTTCTGTCCAGTCGAGAGCGCCGAGCCTGCCGTCAAAGATGGCCGCGGCGGTGTCGCGGAAATCTTGTGCGGTATAGGTATAGGTGCCGATAAAGCTGATTTCCTGCAAGGTCATGCGCCGGATATCAAGCCCGCCGATGCCTTGGCCCAAGCCGATATGCATGATCACGCCGCCGGGGTTGGTTTGCGCGGAAGCCTGCGCACGGGTCGCGGCATAGCCCACCCCGTCGATCACCAGATCGGCCATGCCGCTGTCTGCCGGATCGATGGCGTCAAAGCCGTTGATTTTGCCAATTTGTGCGCGCCGTAGGGCGTTGGGTTCGGCGACAGTGATTTGTCTGGCGCCAAAAACACGCAACGCAAGGGCAGCACCGACCCCGATGGCGCCGCCACCGATGACATGGCATCGCGCATCGGCAAGAGGCATATCGAGAGCCTGCGCGCCAAGCCGCACTGCATGCCAACCGCAAGCGATGGGTTCGGCAAGGGCGGCTTTTGCAAGGGTGATATGGTCGGGCACGGTCACGAGGTTTTCGTCGCGCATGACGACCAGTTCGGCAAAGGCCCCTTCGCGCGGTGGCATCGAAATGATCAGCCGGTCGGGGCACAGGTTATCGCGGCCCGCAAGGCAGGCGCGGCAGGTGCCGCAGGTGACCAGCGGGTTGATGGTGACGCGGGTGCCGTTGCGTGGCCCGCCGACGATTTCGCCCGCCGCTTCATGGCCCAAAATCAGTGGCGCAGGGCGGCGTTCGTCGTGGCCCAGAAAGGCGTGCATGTCAGAGCCGCACAAACCGGAGGCCAGCACGCGAACAAGGCTTTGCCCCTTGTTAGGGACTGGATCGGGCATGTCTTGGTAGGACAGCGTTTCAACATCGGTGTAAACAAGAGCCTTCATTTTGCGGTAAATCCTCCGTCGACCATCAACACCTGACCGGTGACATAGGCTGATGCGTTCGAGCATAAAAAAAGCAGAGGCCCGTCGATGTCGTGCAAGTCGCCATTGCGCCCGATGCAGGTTTGGGCGGCATTGGCGGCGGCGCGCGCGGGGTCGGCAAAAACCGGACCTGTCAGTTCTGTCGGAAAGAAACCCGGCCCGATGGCATTGGCGGTGATCCCGTCTTTTGACCAGGCTTCGGCCATGGCACGGGTGAGTTGTGCAATGCCTGCCTTGGATGCGCCGTAGCTGATGCCGCCCGGAAAGGCGCGCGTGGTTTGTAGCGAGGCGAAGGAGACGATGCGCCCCCAGCCCTTGGCGCGCATGGCGGGCGCGAATGCTTGTGACAGAAAGAACGGGGCTGCGAGATTGAGGTTCATGGTCACGTCCCAACCGGCGGGGGTCACATCATCGGCATGTTCGCGGGTGTTGATGCCTGCGGCGTGCACGATGATGTCGGGCGCGCCAAAGGGGGCCGCGATTTGGGTGGCGATATCGGTGATCTGGTCACGCTGGGACAGATCGGCAGCGACGATGGCCGCGTTGTCGCCAACAGATGCGGCCCAGTCTGCAAGAGCATCGCCGCGCCGCGCCACGCCGACAACGCGCGCGCCTGCTGCGGCCAAGGTGATGGCCGCCTGTTTCCCCAGACCTGCACTGGCCCCCGTCACGCAAGCGACGCGGCCGGTCAGGTCGAAAAGGGCGCGCGGATCATTCATCGGCGGTCAGATCAAAGGTTTCATCGGGGAAGTATTTGGCAAGGCGCACATCGGCGGCGCGCGCGTGTCCTTCCATGCCTTCAAGCCGAGAGATGCGTGCGGTGGCTTGCGCGACCCGCTTGGACCCTTCGCGGGTGGATTTCTGCCATGTGACAATTTTCATGTATTTATGCACCGAAAGCCCGCCGGTATAGCCCGCCGCACCCGATGTTGGCAGCACATGGTTGGTGCCGGATGCCTTGTCACCATAAGAGACGGTGGTTTCTTCGCCCAAGAACAGCGAGCCGTAGCATGACAGGCGGTCGAGCCACCAATCGAGGTCTTGCGCCTGCACGGTCAGGTGTTCGGGGGCGTATTCATCGGAACAGGCCGCCATGTCTTCGCGGTCGGCGCAGACGATAACCTCGGCGTAGTCGCGCCATGCGGCGGCGGCGTTGTCGCGGTTCAGTTCTGGCAGATCAGCGATCAGGGCGGGCACACGCGCCATCACATCCAGCGCCAGAGCGCGGTTATCAGTGATCAGCCAGACCGGTGAGTTGTAGCCATGCTCGGCCTGCGATACCAGATCGGTCGCGACGATGTGTGGATCGGCGGTTTTGTCGGCTAAGACAAGGCTGTCGGTTGGTCCTGCGATCATGTCGATGCCCACGCGTCCGAACAAAATTCGCTTGGCTTCGGCGACAAACTGGTTGCCGGGGCCGACCAGAATATTGGCTTTCGGTAGGCCAAACAGGCCAAATGTCATCGCCGCCACGCCTTGCACGCCGCCAAGCGCCATGATTTTATCAGCACCGCAAATATGGGCGGCATAGACGATGGCGGGGGCCACGCCGACACCGGGGCGCGGTGGAGAGGTCGCGGTGATATGGCTACAGCCTGCAACTTTTGCCGTGGTGACGGTCATGATTGCGCTGGCGATATGGCTATAGCGGCCACCCGGAACATAGCAGCCCGCCGCGTCAACGGGGATCGCTTTTTGTCCTGCGATCAGGCCCGGGGTGATCTCGTATTCGATGTTTGTGAGGGTTGCCTTTTGGGCTTGGGCAAAGCGTTTCACATTGTCATGGGCGAACTGGATATCTTCTTTCAGTTTTTGCGGCACAAGGTCGCAAGCGGCTTGGATTTCGGCCTCTGTCAGGATGATATTACCGTCGTATTTGTCGAATTTCGCCGCAAATTCGCGCGCCTTGTCGTCGCCGCCGGTCTCGATGTCCGACAGGATGCCCTTGACCAGTTCGTGCACGTCGGATGCGCCGGATTGCGCGGTGAGGGTCGCTTTTTTCAGATAATCACGTGTCATGTGGGACCAGCCTTATTTGTAGATGTCAGGAAGCATGGTTGTCGAAATCGCAGGGATAAAGGCGATCATTAGCACGACAATCAGCATGAAGAAAACGAAGGGCACGGCGCGCCAAGCGATTTTGAGGATGGATTCGCCGGTGATGCCGGAAACCACAAACAGGTTCAAGCCAAGCGGTGGTGTGATAAAGCCGACACCAAGCGCGGTGATCATCATGATGCTGAACTGGATCTCGTTCATGCCGATGTTGTCGGCCAGTGGCTTCAGGATCGGCGCGAGGATCACGATGTTTGGGGTGGTTTCCATCACACAGCCTGCCGCGATCAGGATCCCGATCATCATCAGAATGATCAGCGTCGGGTTGTCGGTCAGCAAAGTAATTGAATAGACAAAGCTTTGCGGAACTCCCATGATGGCCAAGGCTTGCGCCAAAGGCAGCGAGAAGGCGATGATCGGCAGGATGATGCCATTGACCTTGGCCGAGCTGATCAGCATGGCGGGAAAGTCCGACAGTTTCAGAGTGCCGAGGATGAACCCGAGGATGATCGTCACGATCACGGCTGTGGCACCGGCCTCTGTGGGGGTCATGCGCCCCGAAAAGATGCCATAAAAGATGATGCCGGGCACGATAAACGCATACCAGCCGGATTTCAGAGCGCGGCCGAGGTTGGCGAAATATTCCGCCGCCGTCAGGTTGCCGCCGCCTTCATAGCCGTAGATCCGGTTGACCACCAGATTGGTGATCAGGATCGAAGTCAGGATCATCACGCCGGGGATAATCGCGGCAAGGAACAAGGTCGAGGCCGATATGCCCAGCACAAGGCCGATGATGATATAGGCAATCGAGGGCGGGATCAGGATGCCGGTACAGGCCCCTGCGGCAACAAGTGCGCAGGCATAGGGCCGTGGATAGCCGCTTTCGACCAAGCGCGAGATGGTCATGCGCCCGACTGCCGCAGCACCCGCCGCGTCAGAGCCGGAGATCGCGGCAAACATGCCGCAGACCAGCACCGTCGCCGAGCCAAACCCGCCTTTTGCAAATTGGGTCAGTGCCTCTGCCACATCGAGGAATTTGCGACTAAGTCCGGTGCGCACCAAGACGTCGCCTGTCAGGATGAACAGCGGCACGGCGGTCAGCGCAAAGGCGTCAATGCCCGAGAACAGGCTTTCGCCGACCAGTTCCAAAGGCAGGTCGCCGGAGAGATACAGCATGGTAATAGCCGAGACCCCGATCGCGGCCCAGACCGGCACGGCAAGAGCTGCAAGAACCACGAACATGATGACGGGAGCGTAGAAGTCCCAGCCCAGTTCAACCGTTTGACTTAAGGTGTTAAAAAGCATGATCTATCCCTTCAATCGAACAGTTTGTCGCCTTCGTAGACGGGGGTGCCGTCACGAAGGCTGCGCATGTCGCGCAGTAAAGATTGGATCAGCCGCGTGATCATCAGGCCAAAGCCCACGGGCACCGCCATCAAGAACCAGACCATTGAGACACGCAGTCCGTGGCTGACCGAGCCGAATTTCCACGACACCTGCACGGTCTCGAATGACCAGATGAAAGCGCCGATTGCGACGGCCAGCATCACAAGGTCGCCAAAGATGTAGAGCGCTGCTTTTGGACGTGCGCCGAGGTAGTGCATGACCACATCGATGCGGATATGCGCCCGTTCCTTGACCGCCGCCGACGCCCCGACCCAAGCCAGATAGATAAACGAGTAGCGCACGATTTCCTCGCCCCAGATCGAGGAGTAGGAAAAGACTTCGCGGCGCAAAACCTCGACAGCCATTGTCATGACCAGCATGACGTAGAACACCAAGAGCAGCCAGCGTTCGGCATTGCGATCCAGTGATTTCAGGAATTGCATCGGTCACCTCGTTTTGCGCGTAAAAGGGGCAGGGTGGAAAACGGCGGGGGAACCATGCCCCCCAACCGGATTTTATCCGACGAGTTTATGCGTCGTTGACGTAGAAGCGGCCTTGCGTGCCGGCGGCCTCTTCGAGTTTTGCGAAGGTATCCATGGAGCCTGCAAGTTCCATTTTGAAGCTGTCCCATGCGGGCAGTTGGTAGCCGCCTGCCGCTTGCCATTCCGCCAGTTGGTCGTCGGAGAGCGAGTGGAACTCAACACCGGATTTGCGCAATTCAGCCATCGCGTAGTTACGTGCAGATGGCACCTTGGCAAGGTTCTGGTGGCGGGTGATTTCGGAGGCTTCCATGATCCCGTCCTGCACATCAGCGGGCATCGAGTTGAACCATTCAAGGTTACAGGAGTAAACTTGGCTGTCAGGCACTGCTTGGGTGAAGGTCACATGGGACAGGATGTCTTTGAAACCAAACACATAGAGTGCGCCGACTGATGGATCGAGCGCGTCAGCCACGCCTTGTTTGATCGCGGAAGGCGTTTCACCCCATGCGACCGGTGTCGGGTTGGCGCCGACCAAGCGGTAGTATTGCTGCAACATTGCAGAGCCGGGCACGCGGAATTTCACGCCGTTCAGATCACTTGGCGACAGAACTGCGCCTGCGCCGCCTTTGCGCACCGCGACAACACGCGGGTCGATGTTGACGTAGAACAGAGGCTTGAAACCGGCGGCTTCGACCTTTGGATTCACTTCGCTGGCCCATGCATCGGAATGCACAAGGTTGGTGAACCGCTGGTTGGACCCGCACAGATAGGGCAGGTTGATCAGGTCGGTCACAGCCGCGAATGGTGCAAAGTTGGAGATCGAGTGCTGGGCTGCCTGAATTGTGCCGGACTGCACCTTTTGCACCAATTCACCGCCTGCGCCCAACTGCCCGCCGGGGGCCAGTTTCACGTAGACCTTGCCGCTTGTGGCGTTCTGGATGTTTTCTTTCAGGTCAAGCTGCATGATCGGATAGCTGCGCGTCGCGCCCAGAACATATGCGGTGGCAATTGTCATGATGTGCTCGGCAGCATTTTCACGGTCGCGCTCTTCGTTGGCCGTTTGAGCGGCGGCTTGCGTGGACCATAGCGTGCCTGCACCGCCAGCAACCATAGCAGCGGTAAAGCTGCCGGTACCTGCGAGTTTCAGGAAATTGCGGCGCTCTGCCGACTTGAGTTTTGCTGTGTCGTTAACCAATTGAATGTCCTCCCTGGACGCATTGTGCCGTGCCTATTTTTTGGCGTCGGCTTCTTTTTTGATGATTGCGATGACGAACAAGACTGCTGTGCCAGACAGCACCAGCATCTCGCCCACATCGTTCAGGAACGCCGCATTCGCAGCAGAGCCAAGCCCCACATTCACGGCAAATATGACGAATAGTATGATCGCACCAAGTAGCGGCATCTTGCATCTCCTCCCAGAGGCTAGGGCCGAATCTCCCCTAATGTAAGCCTTTACATTTTCAAAAAGCAAGCCTTTACATTTTTTTCGACGCCGCAGTGCAGCGATGTGCTGTCTTGTAGCGGTCACGTGCAAAGGCTGTTATGCAGATGTGACGACGTTTGCTTCAAGGACATGCATGACCCCTCGCCGCTCTTCACCAACGCTTCATGATGTTGCGGCCTTAGCGGGTGTATCGACGGCCACGGTATCGCGCTGTCTGAATTTCCCCGATCAGGTGACCGTGGGCACAAAACGCAAGGTGACAGAAGCCATCCGTGCCATTGGCTATGCGCCGAATTTCGGCGCCAAGGCGATGGCGGCGCGGCGCACCAATACCATCGGCGCGATTATCCCGACCATGGAGAACGCGATTTTTGCGCGCGGCTTGCAGGCGTTTCAGGAAGAGTTGCGCAATCACGGGTTCACCATGCTGGTGGCCAGCACATCGTATCGGGCCGACATTGAAGAAGAGCAAATCCGCGCCTTGGTCGCACGCGGTGCGGATGCGTTATTGTTGATCGGTCACGAGAGAAGTGCTGCAATTTACGATTTTCTGGAGGCACAGGGCGTACCCGCATTAGTCACATGGGCCTATGATCGCGACGCGACGCGCCCCTCTGTCGGGTTTGATAACATGGCTGCGATGCAGAATTTAGCGGCCAAGGCGATTGCGATGGGCCATAAACGCATGGCGCTGATTTCCGCAGAGACCGCGCATAATGACCGCGCCCACGGGCGACATATAGGGGTGCGGGCCGCGATGGCGGATGCGGATCTGTGTCCGGATGAATTGCTGTTTCACGAGACGACTTACGGGATTGAAAGCGGGGCCGCCGCCTTTGAGGCGGTCATGCAACTGACCCCGCGCCCCACAGTGGTGTTTTGCGGCAATGATGTTTTGGCGGTCGGCGCGCTACGCCGCGCCAGACAGTTGGGCATTGATGTGCCGCGCGATGTCTCGATCACCGGATTTGACGATATGGAGCTGGCGCAGATTGCCTATCCGCCGCTGACCACGGTGCATGTGCCGCACCGCGAAATGGGCCGCCGCGCGGCACTGGCACTGGCGCAGATGGTCAAAGACGGGGTGCCGCTGGCCACGCTCGAATTGCCTGCGACGCTGGTGATGCGCGACACATTGATCGGGCCGTTGCGACCAAGTTGACCAGTCCGGCGGCGCGTCTTGTGCCGCACGAGACTTTGGGGCTGTGGCGCTCTGACCCCCGTAAAATTTGATCGAAACGCAGGTTTCGGCTATTATGCGGCTCAAGATACTCCATTTGAGGACATCAATATAAGGAACAATTCCATGAAATCTGCAATTATTCCAATGACACTCGGCCTTTTTGTCGGTCTCAGCAGCGCATCACTGGCAGACACCGATTCTATCGACGGTATCCGCGCGGCGACCGCGAAATACACTGATGTGAACGTCGCTTTGGCTGAAGGATTTTTCCCCGCGCCTCCCGGTGACTGCACCAGTGCCGCCGCCGAAGGGCTGCCGCCCGAGATGGGCGCGATGGGCATCCATTATATCAATCCGGCGCTGCTGGGTTTGGCGCCTCCGGGCGAAGGTCGCGTGAACGGCATGGGGATGAACACCGATTTCACCACCCCGTCGGTCCTGCTGTATGAGCCGCAACCGGATGGATCGCTGACGCTGGTCGGGGTCGAGAACGTGATTTTCCAAGCGGCATGGAAAGACGCGGGCAACAGCCGCCCGCCGATGTTCGAAGATCAGATGTGGGACGCAATGGCGGATATGGCGGGCACCGGCGGCGACGAAGCGCATGGGTTTGAGCCACATTTTGACCTGCATGTCTGGACTTTGCGCGAGAACCCGACGGGCATGTTCAGCCCGTTCAACCCTGCCGTAACCTGCGGGTGATTGACCGCGTGATACGAAATGTGAGGGAGGGGCTGTTGCATTAACCATCATTGACGACATTGATTGATGAGGGATGGCAGTTTGCATGGCGAACCCGAACACGCCGTGGGCGAAAGTGATCTCGCCTCTGCCGCAAAGTTTCCTCGATCTTGAAAAAGCGAATTTTGGATAAATTTATGCAGCCAAACTGGCGACCCGTTTTAACGGCGGCGTGCGGTGCGACAGAACCCGATGGGTTATTGGTTCGAAACCGATCGGGGTCGCCTGTGGGGTGGTTTTTTGGAGGGTAGCAAAACTATCGCCTTTGGATGTGTCGTGCCGCATTCAGACTTTCAGAATCTTTTTCTTTCTATTAACATAAAGACACTTCGGTCTGATTGGTTCGCCTTTTGGATAATAGGGAATGTGGTGAGGTGCCGTGAAAAGCGCCAAGTCCATGACTGCCCCCGCAACTGTAAGTGGCGAGTGAAGCCGGAAAATACCACTGTCGTTCAACGCGATGGGAAGGTTCGGCCAAGCGATGACCCGCAAGTCAGGAGACCTGCCGAAGTGATCACCCTGTTCGTGCGCTAGGGGCGTATGGGCTGCGGAGCTTCCGCTGAGGTGACGGTTCACCGTCTGCGGGAGGGATACCTCTTGGGACATTCAATTAAGATATCGGCCCTCAATATGGCCGACCAAGAGAGATAAAATATGACACGTTCTTTATTATTGGCGAGCCTTGCTGCCACCACAATGCTGGCGCTGCCTGCGACGGCGCAAACTGCATTCGAGCTTGATGAGATCATCGTTTCGGGCAATCTTGATGCCACCACTTTGGAGCGGATCGGCGCGACCGTCAGTGTTGTGACCCGCGAAAATCTGGAAGACACCGGCGAGGTGCGCGCGATTGATTTCCTCGCACGCTTGCCTGGTATTGATGTGCGGGGCCGCGGCCCTGTTGGCGGTTTGTCGTCGATTACCATTCGCGGTGCTGGTCAAAACTATGTTCGCGTTTTGGTGGATGGCATTGATGTGTCCGATCCATCCGGCCCACAGATGAGTTTTGATTTTGGTGGTTTGCGGACCGCCGATATTGACCGCATCGAGGTGTTGCGCGGTGGTCAATCCGCCTTGTTCGGGTCGGAATCGATTGGCGGTGTGATCAACATCACGACCCGCCGCGCCGTTGAAGAGGGCACGGCGCAGTTTTTGACGCTGGAGGGCGGCAGCTATAACACGTTGAACGCGTCTTATGGTGTCACGACCCGCAAAGGTCCGTTTGATTATGCGTTGACCGTATCCGCGATGCAGACCGACGGCTTTTCTGCCGCAGACGAGAACGATGGTAACACCGAGGCCGATGGCTATGATGCCAAGCGTCTTAGTTTTGCGTTTGGCTATGACCTGTCGAATGGCAGCCGCATTGGTCTGAACGGTTTCGTGGAAGATGCGACAACACAGTTTGACGAGCAGTTCCCGTTGGCCGATGGCTCGACCGACGAATACTCTGATAACCGTTCAACCGGTTTGCGCGCCTATGCCGAGTTCAACACGGGGTCCATCGCCAACGAGGTTGCGCTGACGTATTACAACATCAATCGCAAGTCCTTTGGCTCGACCGGTTTTGGCACCGCCAATAACGTCTATGACGGCGAGCGTGTTGGGTTAAGTTACTTGGGTCAAAAGGCATTGGGTGCGGGTCTGGATCTGCGCGTTGGTGCCGATTATACCAAGGAAACCTATGACCAATCTGGCGATTACGGTCTGAGCACCGGCACCTATGACACGACCGGTGTTTTTGCCGAGCTTGGGTATGAGACCGAAAGTTTTGGTCTGGTGGGTACGCTGCGCTATGACGATCATTCGCAGTTTGGCGGGTTCACATCGGGTCGTTTGGCTGCGAATTGGCGCCCTGCCCAAGACTGGACCCTGCGCGCATCTGCGGCGACCAGTTACCGTGCGCCATCGCTATACGAGCTATACGGCCCGTTTGGCGATGCGACGATGGTGCCCGAGGAAAGCCGGTCGATTGATCTGGGACTGGAGCGCCGTTTTGGCGAGGGCAATTTTGTCCGCGCAACAGCGTTTTACTCCGAGACTGACAATCTGATCGATTTCCCGTTCCCTTATGCCAATGTGCCCGGAACAGTTGTGCGTCAGGGTGTCGAGTTGGAGGCCGGTTTTGCCGTAACGGATGCGTGGCGTGTTGATGCCAGCTATACTTATGTGGAGGGTGAAAATCCTGCGCTGACGGCAGGCAATGCGTGGAACCTTGAATTCCCCGAAAACGATCTGTCGCTGACCCTGACCGGTGATTTGACAGATCGTTTGTCGGCGGCATTCACGGTGCAATATGCCGCTGGTCGTCAGGTTTTGGATGACTACACAGTTGCCAATGCCACGATCAACTATGCCGTGACCGATGGCATTGAAGCCTATCTGCGCGTCGAAAATTTGTTTGACGAGCAATACCAATTGACCAGCGGTTACGGCACCTCTGATCGTGCGGTTTATGCGGGTCTTCGTGCTGAATTTTAAATCCATAGTGATTGCGGGGCTGGTTGCAACCGGCCCCGTGATGGGTTTGGCCGAGGCGCCCAAGCGCGTCGTTTCGGTCAATTTATGCACCGACCAGCTCGCCATGTTGGTGGCCGGTCCGGCGCAGTTATATTCGGTCAGTGAACTGGCGTTTGACCCGCGAGGGTCCGCGATGGCCGAGCAGGCCAAGACCTATGTGCCCAATGGTGGTTTCGCCGAAGAGATTTATTTAATGCAGCCTGATCTGGTGATTGCAGGCAGTTTCAGCACCCCCGCCACCACGGCGATGTTAAGGCGCTTGGGCGTGCCTGTGGTCGTGTTTGATTACGCATCATCGTTGGCCGATATCCGTGACCGGTTGGTGCAGATGGGCGATGTGTTGGGCCAGCCCGAAAGGGCGCAGATGATCGTTGCGGATTTTGACGCCCAGCTTGCCGCGTTTCAGGCCGAGGCAACCTCAAACCCGCGTGCCGCGCTGTATCAGGCGAATGGCTATACCAGTGGTGATAGCACCTTGGCGGGTCAGATTTTGATTGCGGCAGGCTTTGAAAACATCGCGACAGAGGCGGGGTTTCCCTATGGCGGCTTTTTGCCGTTGGAGGTTTTGGCGATGTCCCAGCCAGACGCGATTATCACAAGCAACCCTGATGCGGTGCGGTCGCGTGCCGAGGAGATTTTGAGCCACCCTGTGGTTGAGGCCCTGCGAGAGACAACAGGCGCCGGCTGGTTTAGCGACCGCGACTGGGTGTGTGGGACCCCGTTTGTGTTGAACGCCATTGCCGCGACCGCAAAGCTGCGCCGCCAGTTGGAAGGGGACGGCTCATGACCCGATTGATGGCTGTCTTGACCGCCCTGCTGGCCCTGCTTTTCAGCGCGGCGCTGGTGTTGGGCCCCGCGGATATTGGCCCTGTCGAGAGCCTGCGTGCCTTGGTTGTGGATAATGGCGGTGCCTTGACGCTGGTGATGCGCGAAATCCGGTTGCCGCGCGCGATCCTTGCGGTGCTGATTGGTGCCAGCCTTGGCATGGCGGGGGCTGCGATGCAGGGGTATTTGCGCAACCCGCTGGCCGACCCCGGGTTGATCGGCGTGTCGGGTTCGGCGGCGTTTGGTGCGGTTTTGTCGATCCAGACGGGGGTCGCTGCAACGGTCGCGTTCGCGCTGCCATTGTCCGCGCTGACGGGCGCGCTGGTCGGGGTTTTTCTGGTTTTGGCGCTGGCCGGTCCACGCGGGTCTTCGCTGACGCTTATTCTGGCGGGCATTGCGATATCGGCGATGGCGGCGGCATTAACCTCGCTGACCTTGAATTTATCGCCCAACCCGTTTGCTGCCAGTGAAATCGTGTTTTGGATGATGGGGTCGCTGGCGGACAGGTCGATGACACATGTCTGGATCGCGTGGCCGTTGATCGCCTTGGGCGGGGTGTTGTTGGCCAGCCTTGCACGCGGCCTGGACGCCTTGACCTTGGGCGAGGATGCCGCCGAGGCGATGGGGATCAGGCTGAAACGGCTACGTCTGACGTTGGTTTTTGGCACCGCGGCGGTGGTCGGCGCGTCGACGGCTGTTGCGGGGGCGATCGGGTTTATCGGCTTGGTTGTGCCGCATATTTTGCGCCCCTTTGTTGGTGCCAAGCCTGGTCAGTTGTTGTGGGCCTCGGCGCTGGGCGGTGCGATTATGTTGCTGGTTGCAGATATTGGCGTGCGCGTTGTGCTGCCCGGCCGTGATTTGAAGCTGGGTGTTTTGACCGCATTGGTTGGTGCGCCGTTGTTTTTGCATTTGATATATAAGACGCGAAAGGAAGGCCTATGACCGTGTTGGCCGTCAAATCCCTGAGCGTGACCCGCCGCAATCGCGCTGTTTTAAAAGATGTGTCGTTCGAGGTTGGCGCGGGCGAATTGGTGGGTCTGATCGGCCCGAATGGCGCGGGCAAGACGACCCTGATGCGCGCCGCCTTGGGTTTAATTGCCGCCCATGGGCAATCCTCATTGGCGCAACTTTCGCCCCGAGAGCGCGCCAGAGCGGTGGCATGGATGCCGCAGGCCCGGGAAATTGCATGGCCTGTCACGGTTGAAAATGTGGTGACATTGGGTCGTATTCCCTATCTGGGAGGGGCGCAAAAACCGACCGCTGCCGACCGCGACGCAGTGGAACAAGCACTGGCTTACCTTGATCTGGAAGCGCTGCGTCACAGAACCGCGACACGGTTATCGGGTGGCGAGCAGGCCCGCGTTTTGCTGGCCCGCGCCTTGGCCCAGCAGACCCCGTTATTGATGGCCGACGAACCGACGGCGGGGCTGGATCCCGGTCATCAGATTTCCACGATGCAAACATTTGGAAAGCTGGTGAAGGCGGGCACATCTGTCATAGTGTCATTGCATGATCTTGGTTTGGCCGCCCGTCATTGCAGCAGGTTGATTGTGATTGATGATGCCCGGATCGTGGCCGATGGCCCGCCCGCAAAGGTGCTGACCCCCGCGCTGATCCAGAATACGTTTTCGATCACCGCATGGCATCAAACCACCGACCAAGGCACGATTTTCCAGCCGCTAGAGGTTGTCACGTGATCCCGATGAAAGGCCCGAAACATGAATGAGATGATCGAGATGATACGCGGCGCGCTGAACACGGGTGGCCCTGCCCTTTGGGCGATTGCAGGTCTGTCGGTGATCACGCTTGCGGTGATTGCATGGAAGTTGTGGCGGTTGTTGCTGGCCGGTGTGTGGTCAAGGCGCCGGGCCGAGGCGGGTGTGGCGGCGGTGCTGGCGGGGCGCGATAGCACGCTCAAACCCATATCGCGCAATATGCATGTCCGGTTTGTGGCTGGCACGATTGCAGCGCTATCCCTGCCTGCTGCCGCGGGCCGTGAAGAGGTGACCCGTTTGGCCCAGCGCGAATTGGGCGCGCTGCGCACAGGATTGAGGCCCTTGGAATTGATCGTGACCATTGCGCCGCTGATCGGTTTGCTGGGCACGGTTCTTGGCATGATCGAGGCGTTTCAGGCGCTGGAAACCAGCGGTGGGCAGGCGGACCCTGCGGTCTTGGCCGGAGGGATTTGGGAGGCCTTGTTGACCACAGCGGCGGGCATGGCGGTCGCGATTCCTGCGGCGGTCGCGCTTAGCTGGTTCGAGGGCATTGCCGAGACGGTGCAGACCCAGATGGAAGACGCTGCAACCCGATTGTTCATTGGCGCGGCCCCCTGATGTTTAGCTTTGCAACCCTACGGCCCAGACGCCGCCCGAGTCTCGCGCCGATGATCGACGTGGTGTTCCTGCTATTGGTGTTTTTCATGTTGGCGTCGCAGTTTGGCCGTGATGCAGCACTGCCGCTGATTGTGGGCGGCGAAGGGGCAGCTTATGTCGGGCCCCCGCGCTTGGTGCAGATTGGCGAGGAAAGCCTGACGTTGAACGGTGTCGCCGTGGAGGTGGATGGTTTGGCCGCACGGCTTGCGCCACTGATGCAGACGCCTGACGATATCGTGGTGTTAAGGGCCGACGAGTCCGCATCTTTGCAGCGGCTTGTGACGGTTGCGGGCCTGCTGCGGGCGATGGGGTATTCCCAAATCGCGATTGTGGAGTGATATGATGCAGTTCAGCAAACCCCGCGCGCGCCCCAAGGCAGATTCGATTGTGCCGATGATCAATGTGGTGTTTTTGCTGCTGATTTTCTTCATGATGACCGCAAGAATAACCCAACCTGCCCCGTTTGATGTGACCCCGCCCAAGGCCCAAAGCGAGCAGGAACCGCAGGACGCCGCCACGCTATATGTGGCCGCTGATGGTCAATTGGGGCTGGACGGGCAAAGCGGTGATGCAGTGTGGGATGCGCTGGTGGTGCTGCCCGATGGGGCCCCGCTGACGCTGCGTGCGGATGCGGCCTTGCCCGCCCGTGATCTGTCGCGGATCCTCGCACGGCTTGCGGATGCGGGGATCACGGCCGTTGATCTGGTGGTGGCCCGGCCATGAAAACGCTGCTTGAGTTCACCGGATTTCTGGCCGCTGCATTGGCCGCACATGTCGCGATATTGCCCGGCATTGGCGAGGGCCCCGCGGCATCCCAAGGCGGCGGTGGCGCAGGGTCGGTTACATTGGTTGCCAGCAGCGGGAACCTGACTGATCTGGTGGCGCAGTGGAGCAAGCCGCCGCAGGTGGCCCAAGCCGTGACAATGACCGCTCCGCAGATGCCAGCACCCGCAGCCACGCAAGCGTCCCTGTCAAGTGTGGCCCCTGCAATGGCCGTTCCGGTTTTACCAAGTAGCGCCGCGCCGCAAGCGCCCTTGCCGCAGATCGACTTGACCGTAGCACCGCCGCCGTCCGATGTGGCCCCTTCCGTGTCGCCCCGCCCCAAGGGTCGGCCAGAGACGCCCAAGCAAGCCAGTGCACCGGCAAGAGCCGCCGAGGCGGCCTCTGGCGCGGGCCGCAACGCCTCGTCGGGAACCGCCAGCACCGCACCAAGCGCGGCGGCGACAGCATCAGGGACAAGTCCGGCGGCCCTGTCGCAATGGGGGGGGGCTATCCGTAACAGTATCGAGCGTGGCAAGCGTTACCCACGCGGCACCCGCGCAAGTGGTGTGGTCAGGCTGACGATCAGGGTCGGCACAAACGGCGCATTGGCGGGGGTAGCGATTGCGGGCTCGTCAGGCGATGCAGCACTTGACCGCGCAGCACTGACCGCCGTGCAGCGCGCGCGTCTGCCTGCAGCCCCCAACGGGGTCGCTACGGGTAGTCAGACGTTCACGCTGCCGATGACGTTCAGGCCCTAGGGTGTTTTACATTTTGACCTGTGGTGAATAGTCTTAAGGTCGCACCGCAGGGTCTGTCTTGAGGTCACAAATTATCGCAAGGCAGGACAGTATGCTATCGACAGCGCAGCAGACCAAAACCACCAAAGCCTATGTTTTGGCGCGCCTGACCGATGCGGGTGTGGACCTGACAGACGCGAACGGACGGGCGTTCAAGACCCGTTTTGACGCACAGTTTGATCGGTTGTTTGCATTATTTGCGAGCCTGTATGGAGAGCGCGACGACTGTGTTGAAAGTCTGGTCAAGCTGATTGCCATGGCGCATCAGAGCTGGCGCGACCGCCCCCAAGCGATGAAGGCCGTCGACCGCGCCAGAGAGGCCGCGCCTGACTGGTTTCAATCCAACCAAATGCTAGGTGTGTTTTGTTATGTTGACCGCTATGCAGGGGACCTGAAGCGGATGAGCGCCGATATTCCGTATCTGAAGGAATTGGGTGTTACCTATCTGCATCTTATGCCGCTGTTCGCCTGTCCTGACGACAACTCGGACGGTGGCTATGCGGTGTCCAGTTACCGCGAGGTCCGGTCCGATCTTGGCACGATGGATGACCTGACAGTGCTTGCGGATGAGTTGAGGGAGAACGGGATTTCGCTGGTCGTGGATTTTGTCTTCAACCACACATCCAATGAGCACACTTGGGCAAAGAAGGCGGCGGCGGGTGATCCGGACTATTCCGACTACTACTGGATTTACCCTGACCGGACGATGCCCGATGCCTTTGAGAAAACCGTGAGGGAGGTGTTCCCTGACGACCATCCGGGTGCGTTTGTGCAGATGCCTGATGGCCGCTGGGTCTGGTCGACGTTTCATGCGTTCCAGTGGGATTTGAATTACACCAATCCGGCGGTGTTTTGCGCGATGGCCGCAGAGATGCTTTCGCTGGCCAACAGGGGTGTTGATCTTATTCGCATGGATGCTGTGGCTTTCATCTGGAAGCGGCTTGGCACCACATGCGAAAGCCAGCCCGAAGCGCATTTATTATTGCAGGCGTTCAACAGCGTCTGCCGCATGGCCGCCCCGTCGCTGTTGTTCAAATCCGAGGCGATTGTGCACCCCGACGAGGTGGTGTCCTATATTGACCCCGAAGAATGTCCGATCTCTTATAACCCACTGTTGATGGCGCTAAGCTGGGAGGCGCTGGCCACAAGAAAGGTGGCGCTGCTTGATCAGGCGATCAGGCGTCGTCAGCCGATTAATCCCGCGTGTGCATGGGTCAATTACGTCCGCAGTCACGATGACATTGGCTGGACCTTTGCCGATGAGGATGCCGCGGAGCTGGGCATCAATGGATCAGATCATCGCCGGTTTTTGAATGCGTTTTATACCAACCGTTTTGATGGCAGTTTTGCGCGCGGTGTGCCGTTTCAATTCAACCCAAAGACGGGCGATTGCCGCGTCAGTGGCACGACCGCATCATTGACAGGCGTCGAAGCGGGCGACGATGCCGGCATTGCGCGTATATTGCTGCTTTATGCAATTACATTTTCGGCGGGGGGTATTCCGCTGCTGTCATTGGGTGACGAGGTGGGCCAGTTGAATGATCTGTCTTATATAGACGACCCTGCAACCGCCAAGGATTCGCGCTGGGTTGGTCGTCCGCACCGGCCCCACGCCCGATATGCCCAGCGCCACGACCCAAGCACAGCGGCGGGTCAGATTTACGCAGGGATCAGGCGGTTGATCGCGGCGCGCAGCACCGCAACCGCGCTGTCGGGCAATGCTATCCAAGGGATCAACACGGCAAACCCGCATATCCTTGGGTATCTGCGCGGACCGCAGGCGGATGGTATCTATGTCTTGGCGAATTTCGCAGATGTCGCGCAGGGTATTGCGCCCGAGCAATTGGCGGATATACCTCCGAAGATGGTCGATTTGATTTCGGGGGCCGCATTTGATGTGCAGGCGGGCATGACCTTGGCCCCGCATCAGATCGTCTGGCTAACCGCGCCATAGCCGAGAGCTTTCAAGGCTGGTTTTGATGAATTTTAATGTGCCCCGGGAGGCGATATGACTGATCCTGAAGCTTCGCTGCGTATCGATATCGTTTCGGACGTGATGTGCCCGTGGTGCATTATCGGATACCGCCAGCTGGTCCTTGCGTTGCAGGCCACCGGAACCGCCCATGAGATCCGTTGGCATCCTTTCGAACTGAACCCCGATATGCCCAAAGAAGGCCAAAATCTGCGCGAACATATTGTCGAGAAATATGGATCAACCCCCGAGCAATCCGAGCAAAGCCGCCAGCAAATGACCCGGCTGGGCGTCGATTTGGGATTTGATTTCCAGTTCACGGACGACACGCGGATGCATAACACGTTTCAGGCCCATCAGATGTTGCATTGGGCCGATCAACAGGGCCGCAAGAGTGATCTGAAATTGGCGTTGTTCGGGGCGCATTTCACCCAAGGCCGTGACCTGTCTGATGCTGCGGTTCTGGCAGAGGTGGCCGGTGAGATTGGCCTCGATCCAAGCCAGGCGCTGGCGGTTCTGGCGGACCAACGCTTTGCCGCTGACGTGAGGCAAGAGCAGAATTTCTGGATCCAGCAAGGGATTCGCGGTGTGCCCGCGGTGGTGTTTGATCGTCAGCACCTTGTCACGGGCGCGCAGGGCGTCGACAGCTATGCCCGTATTCTTAAGCAGCTGACCGAACAGCGCGCTTGACGACGAGTCACGTTCATCTCTCGCCACGTTAAACGCTATTTTTATAGTGAAAGTGGTGAGCCGGTCGGGATCCGAACCCGAGACCTACTGATTAAAAGTCAGTTGCTCTACCAACTGAGCTACCGGCCCACTAGGCGGCTATCTAGAAAAGCCACGCGCTGCGGTCAACCCACAAATGCGTCTGCCACTGGATTCATTTTGAGTGAGGGTCTATATGCCCGTTTATGACCCACAAAAACCAACCATATTTACCGTTTATGAAAATGCACGGTCTTGGAAACGACTTTGTTGTTGTGGACGAGAGAGGAAGTACCCCGCGTGTCGATTCGGCGGTGGCGATTGCGATGGCGGATCGTCATCGTGGCGTTGGTTTTGATCAGTTGGCGGTATTGTCGGACGCGCAGGATGCTGATGTGCATTTGACGTTCTGGAATGCGGACGGATCGCAGTCTGCCGCTTGTGGCAATGCGACCCGCTGTGTGGCGAGGTATCTGATGGATGAAAGCGGCGTTGATGCCCTGACGATCACCACCGATCGCGGCACACTGGACGCCGTGAATGCGGGTGACGGGCTGGTGTCGGTGAATATGGGCCAGCCGCAGTTGGATTGGGCCGAGGTGCCGCTGGCTTATCAGATGGATACGCTATCACTGCCGATTGAAGGCAGTCCCGTGGCCACGGGCATGGGCAATCCGCACTGCACGTTTTTCGTAGATGACGCCGAGGCAGTGGATTTGGCCAAGCGCGGCGCAGAAGTGGAACATCATCCGCTTTTCCCGATGCGCACCAATGTGCAATTCGCGTCCGTGCTGGGCCCCGATCATTTGCGGATGCGGGTCTGGGAGCGGGGCGTGGGGGTGACGCTTGCCTCTGGATCTTCGTCTTGCGCGACGGCTGTAGCGGCAGCACGTCGTGGGATCACGGGGCGCAAGGTGCGCATTGATCTGGATGGCGGCATGTTGATGATTGACTGGCGGACCGACGGGGTTTGGATGACGGGTGGCACCGCGCATGTCTTTGACGGCGTGTGGACGCTATGACTGCGCCTGTCTTTTCCAACCATGGGTGCCGCCTGAATGCCTATGAAACCGAGGCGATGAAAGAGTTGGCGGGTGCCGCTGGAGTGCAAAACGCCATAGTCGTGAACACTTGTGCGGTCACCGCCGAGGCGGTGCGCAAGGCCAAGCAGGATATTCGCAAGCAGCGCCGCGCCAATCCTGATGCGCAGATCATCGTGACAGGCTGTGCGGCGCAAACGGAGCCTAAGACGTTCTCGGATATGCCAGAAGTGAATGTCGTTCTCGGCAATACCGAGAAGATGAACCCTGCGACGTGGGTGGGGCTTGCGCCTGATCTGATAGGCCAGACCGAGGCAGTGCAGGTCGATGACATCATGTCGGTGACCGAAACGGCCGGCCATCTGATTGACGGGTTTGGCACGCGCAGCCGCGCCTATGTGCAGGTTCAAAATGGCTGCGATCATCGCTGCACGTTCTGCATTATTCCTTACGGACGGGGCAATTCGCGGTCGGTGCCTGCGGGCGTTGTGATTGATCAAATCAAGCGATTGGTGGGAAAAGGGTATCAAGAGGTTGTGCTGACGGGGGTTGATTTGACGTCTTGGGGGGCCGACCTGCCTGCCGCGCCAAAGTTGGGCGATTTGGTGATGCGTATCCTGCGGCTGATCCCCGACCTACCCCGCCTGCGGATCAGTTCAATTGACAGTATCGAGGTCGACGAAAACCTGCTGTGTGCGATCGCGACAGAGCTGCGCCTGATGCCGCATTTGCACCTGTCGTTGCAGCATGGCGATGACATGATCCTCAAGCGGATGAAGCGGCGGCATTTGCGCGATGACGCGATCAGGTTTTGCGAGGAGGCAAGCAAACTGCGCCCCGATATGACCTATGGTGCCGACATCATTGCGGGTTTTCCGACCGAGACCGAGGCGATGTTCCAAAACTCGCTGGCTCTGGTCGAGGACTGCAACCTGACATGGCTACACGTCTTTCCCTATTCCGCGCGGGACGGCACGCCTGCCGCCAAAATGCCCGCCGTGAATGGAAAACTGATTAAGGAACGTGCCGCCAAACTGCGCTCCGCCGGTGATCGTCAAGTCACGGCCCACCTGACCGCGCAGATCGGTAAAACGCATCACGTTCTGATGGAAAGCGCACGCATGGGGCGAACCGAGCAATTCACCGAAGTTTGCTTTGATACCGACCAACCCGAAAGCCGGATCGTGACCACCAAAATCGCTGGAATTCGAGGCAGCCAACTCCTCGCTTTTTCCTGAAATACTCCCGCCGGAGGCTCCGAAACTTGCTACAAACACCCCTCCTTTGGTCGTTCAGACGCTGCCCCTACGCCATGCGCGCAAGGTTGGCGATCAAAGTCAGTGGCGTACAGGTCGTGCTACGAGAGGTCCTGTTACGCGACAAACCCGCAGCCATGTTAGCCGCATCGCCAAAGGGGACCGTGCCCGTTCTTGAAACGCCTAACGGTGTGATTGACGAAAGTTTTGATGTGATGCGTTGGGCGCTTGCGCAAAACGATCCGCAGGGTTGGCTCGGGATGCCTGAGACCGGATATGCATTGATTGCGCTTGCTGACGGTCCCTTCAAGGCGGCGTTGGACCGTTACAAATATCATGTCCGCCACGAAGTTGGGACAAGAGAAACTGCGCAGTCAGAAGGTGCCGGTTTTTTATGGCAACTGGACGGGATGCTCGCAGGGCAAGATTGGGTGTATGGGACGCAATCGCTTGCAGACATGGCGATTTTGCCATTTGTGCGTCAGTTTGCGAATACGGATCGTGCGTGGTTTGACGCGCAAGACTGGGGCAATGTGCAACGCTGGCTGACTGCATTTGTTGAGACTGATGCATTTGCCGCCATCATGGCAAAATATCCCCCTTGGCAAGCGGGCGAAGATGGCGTCTTGTTCTAAGCGCCAGATAAGGATTTGCACGATGAAACTATTGATGTCCCCGGCGTCGCCCTATGTGCGCAAAGTGCGCGTTTTGATCCGTGAAACGGGTTTGACGGACGCGGTGCAAGAGGTGGAAGTGACCACCAACGCATTGGCCAGTGATCCAACGGTGATTGCGGCAAATCCGGCGGGGCGCATTCCTGCGCTGGTGCGCGCAAAGGCTCCGGCGATTTTCGACAGTCGGGTTATCACAAGGTTCCTTGATGATCATGCGGATGCGGGGCTGTATCCGCAGGCACGCATTTGGGACGTTCTGACGCTAGAGGCGCTGGCCGACGGGATCATGGATTCGGCCGTTGGCATCACTTACGAGGCGCGTTTGCGCCCAGTCGACAAGCAATATGACATCTGGATGGATGCACATTGGGACAAAGTCAGCCGCGCGGTGGCGGTGATTAATGAACGCTGGATGAGCCATCTGGCGGGGCCGATCGATATGGGGCAAATCGGCGTTGCCTGTGCGCTGGGTTATCTGGACTTGCGCCACGATGTCCGCGCATGGCGCAACGGTAACGACGCGCTTGCCGCGTGGTTCACCGCATTTTCCGCGCGCGACAGTATGGTCGCCACCAAGCCGTAGGATGGGTTTCAACCCATCATCGGGACTTAAAATTTGAAGCTAAGCCCGACATTGACCGCATTGGTCACGACGTCGTTCTTTAGTTTGCCACCGGTGTCCAGATCGACGACGTTTTGGGTATATGAGCCTTTATACTCCCCAAACACCGACCAGCGGTCGTTGATCGGATAACTGGCTCCGGCGATCCATGTTGCTGCGGGCCCTGCCACTTGGTAGCCAAAGGTTTCGCTACTCCCACTGCCATAGACAACTTCCACGAATGGAATGGAAATACCCAATCCGCCGCCGACATACGGGGTAATATCACCCAATGCGTTATTCCAGCGCCTGTAGGCGTTTACGGTCAGGGTGTTTAGCCCATCGGTGAACTCGAGAAAACCATAGCCCTCTGGCAATCCGCCGTCTTCCGGATAGATTTTGGCATGTGCAAAATCGAGCCCATACCCGAAAGAGGGTGTCTTCCAAACTGTCGCCCGGAAACCATAGTAGGGTGGTGCTGACAAAGATTTGCCAACCCAACCCATCCGGAATTCATCATCGGGAATCACCGAATCGCCTGTCACGGTCACGACAGAGCTAGGCGCGTTTTGTGCGCCGCCATAGAAGCTAAGTTCGATTTCCGTTTGTGCAGCCACACCCAGTGGGAAAAGGCTTAAAGCAGCGATCAGACCTTTGGCGTTATGCAGCATCGTTTGTGACCTTCAATTATATTTGTAATTCTTCGGTATGCCTGTTGATGGATCATGACAAGCGCCCATAACCATAAGATTAATCCAGAAACATCCAAGTGTCAGCCCCGTCAAAGCGCCGCACCGGAATTTGGCGAATTGCAGCTGGATCACAAAGCGCCATATTCACGGCCATATTTTGCGGAACCGAAGACCCCAAGCCTTTCCAGTGCGTCGCGCAGGCGCAAATCCGGCAGCTATGAAACGAGAGCCCCTTGTCCCCCAAAATATAGACGAATGTCGCATCCTTGGCCGTACCGGTCAAATCACCGCCTCAGGCACATACGTCCGAAGTGACCGCAGCCTGCGACATATGCTACAATTTCTAACGACAGGCGGCACGGGCACGCTTGCATAGTCGAATTAACCGCCCGCAATTGCCGTTTCTGTTCACCAACTGTTTGTCCTTTTTGTGCATGTGTGTAGTCTTATCCTACCTGCGCCCTATTGTCCGCTGGACGGATGCAGTTTTGGGGGCTAAACAACCCCGCAATGAGTAGTGTTCACCACTATTTGATTTTTCGTGCGGGCCGACGGGCCCCAAACATCGGAGATGCACCTCGTGTCACATGCAGACGACCACCAAGGCACACGCCGCGACTTTATCTACTATGCAACCGCAGGTGCGGGCGCTGTGGTAACCGGCGCGGCTGTCTGGCCCCTTATAAACCAAATGAACCCTTCCGCGGACGTTCTTGCGCTGTCATCAATTCGCGTTGATATCAGCGACGTTGAAGTCGGCACCCAGCTGACCGTGCTGTGGCAAGGTAAACCCGTCTTTATCCGTGCCCGCACGGAAGAAGAGATTACCGCAGCCCGCGAAACCGATATGGCGGATTTGCCAGATAAGAATGCCGAGAACGAAAATTCGGTTGTTGGCGCGGATGCATCCGACGTCAACCGCGCATTGTCCGAAGATGGTGTCTGGTTGGTTCAGATCGGCATTTGCACGCACCTTGGCTGTGTTCCGGTGGGTGAGCAGGGCGACTATGGCGGCTGGTATTGCCCATGTCACGGCTCGCACTACGATACGGCGGGTCGTATTCGCAAAGGTCCTGCGCCGCGCAACCTTCTCATTCCGGTAACGTCGTTCATCGACGAAACTACAATTCAACTGGGTTAAGGAGAGCAGTATATGTCTGGCATTCCCCACGACCATTATGAGCCGAAGTCGAACCTTACCAAAGGTATCGAGTCCCGTCTTCCGATCATCAGCCTGCTTCACACCACGCTGACGGCCCCCACCCCGAAAAACCTGAACTGGATGTGGATTTGGGGCGTGGTCCTGGTCTTCGCGCTGGTGCTGCAAATCGTCACCGGCGTTGTGCTTGCGATGCATTACATACCGCAGGTTGATATGGCGTTTCAGTCAGTAGAGCGGATTATGCGCGATGTGAATGGCGGCATGATGATCCGTTATTTCCACATGAATGGCGCCTCATTGTTCTTCTTTGCAGTCTATATGCACATATTCCGCGGGTTGTATTACGGGTCATACAAAGCCCCGCGCGAGATCACATGGATCATCGGGATGCTTATTTATCTGTTGATGATGAGTGCGGGTTTCATGGGTTACGTTCTGCCTTGGGGTCAAATGTCGTTCCACGGCACGGCTGTTATCACGGGCCTGTTCGGTGCAGTTCCATTCATTGGTGAATCGCTGCAAACATGGGTTTTGGGCGCGGGTGCTGTTGGCCAACCGGCACTCAACCGTTTCTTCTCGTTGCACTATCTATTGCCGTTTATCATTGCCGGACTTGTGATCGTTCACATCTGGGCGTTCCACCACACAGGCAACAATAACCCGACCGGTGTTGAGGTCCGTCGTGGCAGTGTTGAGGAAGCCAAGAAGGATACGCTGCCTTTCTGGCCTTACTTTGTGATCAAGGATCTGTTCGCGCTGGCGGTTATTCTGACGATCTTTATGGCGGTTGTCGGCTTTATGCCCAACTATCTTGGTGATCCCGTCAACTACGTCCCTGCGAACCCATTGGTGACGCCAGCGCATATTGTGCCAGAGTGGTATTTCTTGCCATTCTTCGCGATCCTGCGTGCCTTTACGGCTGATGTCTGGGTTGTGCAACTCGTAAACTTCATAAGCTTCGGCATCATCGATGCAAAGTTCTTTGGTGTTCTTGCGATGTTTGGTGCGATTGTTGTGATGGCACTGGCCCCGTGGCTGGATACCTCGTCGGTGCGCTCTGGCCGTTTCCGCCCCATGTTCAAGTGGTGGTTCGCCCTGTTGGTCGTAGATTTCATCGTTCTGATGTGGGTTGGGGCCCGCCCAACATATTTCCCCTATGACTGGATTGCACTGATTGCCTCTGCTTATTGGTTCGCATATTTCCTGATCATCCTGCCGCTCTTGGGTGTGATCGAAAAACCGCTGACCCCTCCTGCGACAATTGAAGATGATTTTAACGCACACTACGGCCCAAAAGATGGTGGCACTGCCACCACTAAGGCCGAGTGAGAAAGGACCAGGACTGATGATCCGTAAACTCACACTTGCTGCTGTTTTGGCCGCATCTGCCACGACAGCATTCGCCCAGGTCGAAGACGAGATTGAAGACTACGACTTCTCCTTCGAGGGGCCATTTGGTGCCTTCGATCAAAACCAGCTGCAACGTGGCCTGCAAATCTACACCGAGTCATGTGCTGCGTGTCATGGTCTTGCACAGGTCTCGTTCCGCAACCTGTCCGACAAGGGTGGCCCAGCGCTTCCTGAAGAACAGATGCGGGCCTACGCCAAGGAATTTGAGGTTTATGACCAATCGCTGAATGATGGTATGGGTGACTTCCGCCCTGCCACACCAGCAGACAAATTCCCAGGTTCTTCTAACCCCGACATACCTGACTTGTCATTAATGGCAAAGGCGCGCGCTGGTTTTCACGGCCCATATGGCACCGGTTTGAACCAGTTGTTCAAGGGCATGGGCGGCCCTGAATATATCGCCTCCCTCGTGGCGGGTTTCGAAGAGCCCCCAGAATGCGCCCCTGAGGATTTCTCGGGAAATTACAATATTGCGTTTCCAAGCGGTGGTTATCCGGAGGAATGTATTTCCGAGGACGGGGAATACCTCGTTCCAGGGTCCTGGATCGCGATGGGTCAGCCGCTTTATGGCGAGGATTTCGATTTTGAAGATGGCAGTCCGAATGATCTGAAGTCCGAAGCAGAAGACGTTGCTGCCTTTTTGACCTGGACCGCAGAACCCAAGTTGATGGCCCGCAAGCAAGCTGGTCTGACCGGCGTTCTGTTCCTGACACTTTTGTCGGTTCTTTTGTATCTGACAAACAAGCGTTTGTGGGCACCGCATAAGCGTAAAAAAGAAGATTAAGCTGCTGTTAATTCAAAAAGGTCCGTCATTTTGGCGGGCCTTTTTTTGTGGCCAGAGTAGGATGGATTTTAACCCATATCCCCCAGATAATCCCGCAGGGCCTGCGGTGGATTTGCAAAAATATCAGCAGTGACGGTGGGCTTCGAAACGGTTCCGTCGGCTACCAGACACACGGCGTCCGCGATCCGTTTTGCGTCTGCGGGGTCATGTGTCACCATGATCACCGTGCGTGTGTTTAACTGCGCCTTTACCAAGTCGAGCATTTCGTCCTTCAGCCCCGGCCCAAGTGCCGCAAAGGGTTCGTCCAAAAGAACAATCGGACGGGCAGCGATCAAAACCCGCGCCAAAGCCGCCCGACTTTGTTGCCCACCCGAGAGCGCCGAGGGCTTTCTATCGCCCAGCCCCGAAAGACCTACATCTGCCAAGATATTTGCAACCTGCTGCTGCTCTATCGGGGTTAACTTGACGACGGGGCGCAGGCCCAACCCTACATTTTGTGACACCGTCAGGTGCGGGAAAAGGTTATTGTCTTGGAACAAAATACTCACTGGACGCATTGCCGGCGCAAGGTCTTCGATGTGGTGACCGTCAAAGTCGATGCGCCCTGCCTCAAGAGCAAAGAATCCGGCGATTGCTGCCAAAAAGGTGGATTTCCCAGCCCCTGACGGCCCCATTAACGCGGTGATTTTCCCAAGCGGAATCGACAGATCACCACGAAGCGCAAAGTCGCCTTGTTTCAGTGTCAGGTTTTCAAAGGTCAACATTGGTTCGTCCTCCTTGGTCACAGATCCAGAAGAGCGCCAAACTAAGCCCCAGCAGGACAAGCGCCGCACTGGCAGCGGCCTCCATTTTATAGGCCCCCATAAGGCGATACATCGCAAGTGGTAAGGTTTCCCCGCCATCGCCTGCAAAAAGCGTGATCACCCCCAAGTCACCCATAGAAAGTGCCGCGGCCAACCCCGCCCCAAATCCAATGGGTCGCCGAAGCCGCGGCAGCATGATGTGTCTTATCCAGACCGCCGGGCTTAGGCCCAGAGTTGCGCCCAATCGTCCGAAATCTGCCTTGACCGCATCTACCGAAGGTCCAATTGCCCGAAGCACAAATGGCAGCGCCAAAGTGGCGTTTGTCAGTGTTGTCACCAAAAGCGCCAGTTTGGTCGGGTTCATCACAGGATAGATGATCAAGAACAGGCCAGTGCCGATGACAAGAGAGGACGCCGCAAGCGGCAAGACACCGATAATGGCAACCATCGGTCCGCCACGAAGGGCCAATGCCAAAGCCAGCGCCATGCAAAGTGTCGCTGACGCCGTTGCAACCAATAGGGATCGCCCTGCCGCCCACCAGATGTCTGCTGGCAAATCGAGCAGCCCCGGCACCCCGCGCAGCACCACCATGCCAAGAGGCAAGATCAGAAACAGCGCGGCCAAACCGATGCATATGCCGTCCAGCCACGCATGTCCGTCCCAGCGCTCTATGCGCCGGTCCAGCCCAATACCAAAGGCATTTGGAGCGCCAAAGCGCCAAACAAACGTACCTGCACCGACGCACAGACCAAATTGCACAAGTGCCAGCATGGCCGCGCGCCCGAGGTCGAAATCAAACCGCAAGGCCTGATAGATCGCCAGTTCAACAGTGGTCGCACGCGGCCCGCCGCCAAGCGTCAGCGCCACGGCAAAGCTGGTCAGAGAAATCAGGAAAACCACGAGGAATGCGCCGGGGAGCACTTGGCGCAGCATCGGTCGTTCGAGCAGTTGGCTGACGGAGCCATCAAGGCTAGCCGCGAGCCGGAATCTCTCTGACGGGATCGCAAGCCATCCCTGCAAGATCAGCCGTGTCACCAGCGGCAGGTTAAAAAACACATGACCCAAGATGACCCCTTGAAAGCCGTAGATGCTGACCTGTGGCAGTCCCGCCCAATCCAGTGCACTGTTCACTATTCCGCCCCGCCCAAAAACTGCCAAGATACCAAAGACGGCAACGACAACAGGCAATAGAAACGGCGCCCCAAGCAATGTAATCAATACGGACCGCCCGCGAAACGCACGCCGCGACAGGGCCCGCGCCACAGGGATTGCCAAAATGCAGCTTAGTGCGGCGGAGACGAGCGCTTGGGTCACGGTAAACCGCACCGCAGCCCAATCGGCCGCGCCCAATCCAGCCGAGAAATCGGCACGCAAAATCACGGCCCCAAGCGTGCCGAATGTCACAACCAACACCAGCCCAGCGGCGATACCACTGGGCCAGCGCGTTTTTATTGTGAAAGTGCTGAGCGCCATGTGTCGAGAGCGGATGAGCGGATCGCCAGCGCCTCTTGAGGTGAAAACAGCAGGGATTTGGCTGGTATGATCAGGGTGTCAAACCCGTCTGGCAAACCATCCGAAGGCGTTACAGCGGGATACATCCAGTTTGTTGTCGGGATGATTGACTGAAACGCATCCGAAACCATGAAGGCCATGAATTGGTCCGCCAAAACCGGTTGATCAGTGCCCGCGACCTTGCCCGCGACTTCGACCTGCATGTAGTGCCCTTCATCAAAGGCCCACGCCACTTTGCTGTCGTCATCTTCGGCGATCAGGTGGTAGGCTGGCGAGGTGGTGTAGGATAGAACCGCATCAGCCTCGCCTTCCAGGAACAGCCCGTAAGCCTCTGACCAACCCGGTGTCACGGTGACGATATTATCCGCAAGGTCGGCCCAAAGTGCGCCTGCGCCCTCGCCGTAAGCTGCTTGCACCCACATCAATAGCCCAAGTCCCGGAGTCGAGGATCGCGGATCCTGGATCACGATTTTGATATCGCTGTCCGCCAAGGCCCGCAATGACGTTGGTGCCGCAGCCCCCGCATTGCCGACAAAGGCGAAATAACCCCAGTCGAACGGTAGGAAATCGGTGTCATCCCATGCAACGGGAAGGTCCAGATCAGCGGTGATGCCGTGCGGTGCGAACAGCCCCGTTTTGCGGGCAGCTGCCGTCAGGTTGGTATCCAGCCCTAGCACGATATCGGCGTCGGTGCGCGGCCCTTCCAACTGTAGGCGCGCAAGCAATGCCGCCCCGTCGCCCGCGCCCACAAATTGCAGGTCGCAGCCGCAGGTCTCTTCAAAGGCCGCTTCTACCGCAGGGCCGGGGCCCCATTCGCTGGTGAAACTATCGTAGGTCAGCACAGTCAGCACGGGCGTCTGGGCCATGGCAGGTGTTGCCATAGCAAGGGCCGCAGCAACTGTCAGAATGATTGGTTTTTGCATCATATCCTCCAAATGCGACGAGCGGATTGGGGGACAGCATGAGTGCCGGACCTTCCCTCCGCCGGTCTTAACCGGTTCAGGTTCAACGGGTCCGCTTGCGCATCTCAGCCAGAATGGCCCCCCGAGGTATGGCTTTGGTAAAATGGAACGGACGAAAACGCAAGTGAGCTGTGGCTGGGAAATTGGTCACAAAGTCGCAGTCAGTGCTGCAGTCGGGCTTTTCCAAGCGCATCATTTGCCGTATCGGGGATCCAAAGGAGCATTCCCATGTCGATGAACACATTTGGCCATCTTTTCCGGTTCACCACTTGGGGCGAAAGCCACGGGCCAGCCTTGGGTGCAACTATCGACGGCTGTCCGCCGAATGTGCCTATTGACGCAGGCATGATACAGCAGTGGCTAAACAAGCGTCGCCCGGGTTTGAACAAGAATACCACCCAGCGCCAAGAGGCGGATGCGGTTGAGATTCTATCGGGCGTCTTTGATGGTGTGACCACGGGCACACCCATTCAGTTGATGATCCGCAACACCGATCAGCGATCAAAAGACTACGGCGATATTGCCAATACGTTCCGCCCTGGACATGCCGATATTACGTATCACCAGAAATACGGAGTGCGCGATTATCGCGGTGGTGGACGATCGTCGGCGCGTGAAACTGCGGCGCGGGTGGCCGCTGGTGGTGTGGCGAGGCAGGCGATTTCAGCGATTGCGCCCAATGTGCAGATCAAGGGGTATATGACCCAGATGGGTGCCAAGCAAATTGACCGAACCAAGATCGATTGGGACGAGATTGACCGCAACGATTTCTTTTGCCCTGATGCAGAAGCCGCCGCCGAATGGAACGATTATCTCGCGTGGCTGCGCAAGGACGATCACAACTCGGTCGGGGCGATTATCGAAGTGGTTGCACGCGGTGTGCCCGCGGGAATTGGTGCGCCGGTTTATGCCAAGTTAGACACTGATTTGGCCGCTGCGATGATGTCTATCAATGCGGTCAAAGGTGTCGAGATTGGCGAGGGCATGAATGCGGCGTCACTGACCGGTCGCGATAATGCCGACGAGATTTTCATGGGAACTGATGGACAACCGGTCTATTCCAGCAACCATGCGGGCGGTATTCTTGGTGGGATCAGCACGGGTCAGGATGTGGTTGTGCGTTTTGCAGTGAAGCCGACATCGTCGATTCTAAGCCCGCGCAAGTCGATCCGTATGGATGGCACCCCAATGGAGGTGATCACCAAGGGCCGCCATGACCCGTGTGTCGGTATTCGTGCCGTGCCTGTGGGCGAAGCGATGATGGCTTGTGTCATCCTTGATCACCTGCTGCTGGATCGCGGTCAGACAGGTGGTGTGCGAGGTCAGATCGGATGATGCTGCGCGCGGCGTTGCGGGCGCATCTGGCTGCGGTGGGCCGCTCAGATGCGGCACATGATGTGGCTCATACGGACCGCGTCTGGGCCAATGCGCAAGCGATTGCCAGCGGTGAGCCCGCTTGTGATATGACGGTCCTGCTGGCGGCGACTTACTTGCATGACTTGGTCACTTTGCCCAAAGACAGCCCCGACCGCGCCCGTGCGTCTGCATTGTCGGCGCAAATGGCACGGCCGGTTTTGGCGGGTTTGGGTTTGACAAACGAGCAGGTGCAAGCGGCCAGCCACGCGATTGAGGCCCATAGTTTTTCCGCCGATGTGCGCCCCGAAACGCGCGAGGCGAAGATCTTGCAGGACGCCGACCGTATTGAGGCATTGGGCGCGATCGGGATTGCGCGCTGTTTTGCGACGACAGGAGCCATGAGTGGCGCGTTGTTTCATGGTCTGGACCCGTTTGGGCAAGCGCGTCCGCTGAATGACAAAGCTTATGCTGTTGATCATTTCAAAGTCAAATTGCTGGGGCTTCCTGAGACGATGCAAACGCTGTCAGGGCGCAAGCTGGCGGAGGACCGTGCGAATGTTTTGCGCGATTTTCTGGACCAGTTGGCCAGCGAGTTGGATGTGCCTGCTAGCGGCTGGTGACGGGCTGTTTTGACAGTTGCACCGCCAGAATGCCGCCTGCGATGATCGCCACGCCCAACACGTCAAAAGGCCCCAACTTTTCGCCCAATAGAGCCGCTGCGATAACAACGCCGAGAAACGGGTTGAGAAAGTGGAAAGTGGATGCTTTGACCATGCCAATTCGCCCGACCAGCACGAACCAGACCCATGTCGCAAGCAAGCCCGGCACCAGTGTGGTGTAGCCGAAAGCCACGATCAACTGCCAGTTCCAAGTGACGTTGAAAGTCTCGAGGGCGAGCGCGGCGGGCCATAGCACGGCGCTACCCACAAGCATTTGCAGCCCGACAATCATCAAGACATTTCCGCCCGAACTGGCGCCGAGTACCGCAAGCGTCGCGACGGTCAGCGAAATCACCCCGAGAACGCTCAAGATCAGCCCGAACGGATCAACCCCGCCGCTAAGCCGTGCGCCCATGATCAGGGTCACGCCAACCACGCCCACAACAAGGCCTGCAACACCCAAGGCCCTGATCCGCTGGCCCATGAATAGCCAACCTGCAAGTGCCACCAAAAGCGGCATCGTGGAGGCGATGATGGCCGCAAGCGATGCCTCGATCGTCTGCATCGCGACGAAATTCATGCCTAGATAAAGCGCGTTTTGGCAGATGCCGAAAACCACGACACCGGTCCATTGCCGACGCGTCAGGGCCATGGTTTGACCCAGCAGTTTTGCGATGAGAATGCCGATCACGCCGGATACCAAAAAGCGCAGCGCAAGCGCGGTCAGAGGTGGGGCGAATTCGACAATAATTCGCGCCGATGTAAACGCGGACGACCACATCGCCGCAAAGGCGAAGCCCATTAAAATTGCCTTCATATCCATTGCGCGAGACTTGCCGAAAGTCATGTTGCACGCAATCGGTATTGCACGACGCGCAAACAAAAAGGGCCGCCAAACCGGCGACCCTTTTCAAAACTCAATGTGAGGCGACTTAGTCGTTCACGGAATCTTTCAGTGCTTTAGCGATTGTCATTTTAACAACCTTGTCCGCATCTTTTTTGATCTGTTCGCCAGTCGCAGGGTTACGCACCATGCGCTCTGGACGTTCGCGGCAATAGATTTTGCCAACACCGGGAAGTGTGACAGCGCCGCCGCCGGATACTTCGCGAGTGATCAGACCGCAAACGGCATCAAGTGCTGCGCCTGCGGCTTTTTTGTCTGCGCCCATTTCGTCTGCAAGTGCTGCAACGAGTTGTGCTTTTGTCATCGGTTTTGCCATTTTCTGGTCTCCATCGTTACGCCCGACCTATGGGGCCTCATGTGGCCACAGTTAACGGTATCTTGTGTCCTACCACAACGTTTAGTGTACGAAAAAACACCCAAAACGGCACTTTTTTGCTGCTTTTGGGTGCATCAGAGGAAAGCTGTCTCTTCAAAGCTACGCAACTTGCGGCTGTGAATCCGTTCCAGCGGCATTTCGCGCAAGATTTCCATCGCCTGAATTCCGATCCGCAGGTGGCTTGCGACCTGTGTTTTGTAGAAATCAGACGCCATTCCAGGCAGTTTCAATTCACCATGCAAGGGTTTGTCACTGACGCAAAGCAGTGTGCCATAGGGCACCCGAAACCGGAATCCGTTGGCCGCGATTGTCGCGCTTTCCATGTCCAAAGCGATGGCGCGGGACTGTGATAGCCGCTGCACGGGACCCGAATGTTCACGCAATTCCCAGTTTCGATTGTCGATCGTCGCGACCGTTCCTGTGCGCATGATCCGCTTCAGCTCAAAACCTTCAAGCTCGGTCACATTGGCCACAGCCGTTTCCAATGCGATCTGGATTTCGGCCAGTGCGGGGATTGGCACCCAGACGGGCAGGTCATCGTCCAGCACATGATCTTCGCGCAAATAAGCATGCGCCAGAACATAGTCGCCTAGCCGTTGCGAATTGCGAAGTCCGGCGCAATGCCCAACCATCAGCCATGCGTGCGGGCGCAGAACCGCGATGTGATCGGTTGCGGTTTTGGCGTTGGATGGCCCGACCCCGATATTGACCAAAGTGATGCCGCCGCCGCCTTTGCGCTTGAGATGAAATGTCGGCATTTGCGGCAGTTTTGCGGGCACGGGCATCGGTGCTGTCGGGTCGGTGATTTCAACGTTCCCTGTGCCGACAAAGCTGGTGTAACCGCTGTCAGGATCAGCCAGAACATGCCGCGCATAGGATTCAAATTCCTCGACGTAAAACTGGTAGTTGGTGAACAGGACGTGGTTTTGAAAATGTTCGGCTGCGGTGGCGGTGTAATGCGACAGGCGCGCCAGAGAATAGTCGATCCGTTGCGCGGTAAACGGGGCAAGCGGGCGCGCGCCGTCAGGATAGAGATACCCGTTTCCGTTCACAATGCTATCGTGCGTCGTTGACAGGTCCGGCACGTCGAAATTATCACGTAGCGTGAATTCCATGCTGCCATCTTGCGGCACAGACACGTTTGCATCATTGGCCACGGCGAAATGCACAGGCATCTCGGTGGATGAAGCGCCGATCAGGACGGGCACGCCGTGGGATTCGATGATCAGCGCGATTTGCTGAGTCAGATAATGTGCAAACAGATCGGGGCGCGTGACTGTTGTTGCGTATTCACCGGGTTCTGCAACGTGACCAAACGATAGCCGGCTGTCCGTTTTGGCGTAGCTGGTCGTGGTAAATCTGATCTCGGGGTAAAACGCCCGAATGCGCGCGTCCGGTTGCCCGTTGGTGATTGCCTCGTTGAAGTTTTCACAAAGAAAGTTGGCGGCGATGGAGTAGAGCGTTTGCAGCCGCGCAACGGCGGATTTTGCGTCCATAAAACTTTCGTGTGCGGGCACGTCGGGGGTGCGGATTTGAATGGTCATTCAGGGTCCTCAAAAAGAGCAGTGATCTCGAATTTAGTCACATCGACCAAGCCCAAATCGGAAATACGTAACGCGGGTATGACAACCAAGGCCAAAAGTGAATGCTGCATGTAAGCGTTATTCAGGGTGCAACCGCAAGCAGCCATTGCCGCGACCATTTTATCGGCGTCGGCTGCGACCTGTGCGGCGGGGCTATCGGACATCAACCCTGCAATCGGCAGCCTGACCAGCGACAGTTCGCGGCCATCCTTCCAGACGGTGACGCCGCCGCCCACCTCGCCCAAACGGTTTGCCGCCAGCGCCATGTCCGCGCGGCTTGTCCCAACCACGATCATGTGGTGGCTGTCATGTGCGACGGTCGATGCGATGGCCATGTCGCCGGTATAGCCAAAGCCGGAGACAAAGCCGTTCACCACAGCGCCTGTCGCGCGGTGCCGTTCTACCAGCGCGATTTGGCAGACACCGTTTTCACCCTCGACGATGCCGTTGTTCACCGGCAGATCAGCAAGAAGCGCCTCGGTTGGGGCCTGATTTTCGACAACGCCGATTACCTTTGCCGTGACCGTGTTTTTGCCTTCGGGCGCGTGAATTTCAAAGTCTGTATCACCCAGAACCTTGCCCATATGCACGGTTTGTCGCGCGCTGTCGGGCCAGTCGTAGTGCGGGCACGCGACCGTGATTTTGCCGTCAATCGCCACGGTCTGGCCGCGCGCGATTACATGTTCGATAGGCAATGTTTTCAGATCAGAGGTCAGGATCATATCGGCCCGCCGCCCCGGCGCAATCGAGCCCAGCTCGCGTTCCAGACCAAAATGCGTGGCCGTGTTGATCGTGGCCATTTGCAATGCGATCAACGGATCACAGCCACAATCAATCGCGTGGCGCACGACGCGGTTCATATGCCCGTCATTGACCAACGTGCCAGAGTGGCAATCGTCGGTGCAAAGGATGAAGTTGCGCGGATCAAGCCCCTTTTGCGTCACAGCGGTGATCTGACTTTCGACATCATACCATGCCGAGCCAAGCCGCATCATTGACTTCATGCCCAGTCGTACCCGCGCGATGGCGTCGGCCTCGGCGGTGCCTTCGTGATCATCGGCAGGCCCCCCTGCGACATAGGCAGAAAAGGCGCGCCCCTTGTCGGGACTGGCATAATGCCCGCCGACGGTTTTGCCCGCGTTCATGGTCGCGGCCATTTCGGCCAGCATTTGCGGATCACCATTCACAACACCGGGGAAGTTCATCATTTCACCCAGCCCGATAATGCCGGGCCAGGCCATCGCCTCGGCGACATCTGCGGCGGAAATTTCGAACCCGGTTGTCTCTAATCCGGGCGCAGAGGGCGCACAGGACGGCATCTGGGTATAGATATTCACCGGCTGCATCAGCGCCTCGTCATGCATCATGCGCACGCCCGCAAGGCCCAGAACATTGGCGATCTCGTGGGGGTCGGTGAACATGGTGGTCGTGCCGTGCGAAATAACAGCGGCGGCAAATTCGGCGGGGGTCAACATGCCGCTTTCGATATGCATATGCCCGTCGATCAGGCCAGGGATCAGGTAGCGGCCATGTGCCTCGATGATGTCCGTATCGGGACCAATGCAATGCGAAGCGTCAGGGCCAACATAGGCAAAGCGCCCGTCGGCCACCGCCACTTGCCAACCATCCAGCACCTCGCGGGTCTGCACGTTTACCAACTTGCCGCCGCGCACAACCGTGTCAGCGGGACTGCGCCCTGCGGCGACAGCGACCAAACGGGGGGCGACATCGGCCCAAGATTTGATGTGATTTTCCATCCCCAAATGTTTCACCATTTTTCATGGTGTTCAAGAGGTGATGCTTTCAATGCTGGTCGGCAAATGCAGAGGGCCGCCTGTTCACCACAAGCGACCCACTCATTGCGTCTGGTTTGAGAGCTTACTCGAGCGATGCAATATAGGCGTAGATGTCGGCAGCTTGCTGCTCGTCGCGCACCTTATATGCCATTTTACTGCGCGCGCGACGGTCATCCAGCGTGGTGCGCAACCATTCGGTCGGGTCCTGCACATAGGCGACAAAGCTTTCTTCGTCCCATACAGCGCCAGTCGCCGCGACTTCCAGAATGCTGTCGCCGTAACGGAACCCGTCTTGGGCACCTACGGGACCGCCAGCCAAACCATAAAGGTTCGGGCCGGATTTTGCATTGCGTCCAGCAAGAATGTCACCTGCTTCATTGCGAACAACGTGGCAAGCAACGCATTGACGGTTAAACTGCTCTTCTCCGGCGGCCACGTCGCCATCAGCAAAGGCGGGCAGTGCGAGTGCCGAGAAGAGCGCAACAAGAGGGAGACTTCTCATGTTCATAGTCCTTTTGATTCAACGACCACGGGGATGATCCCCGTATAGCCGATAATTAGTCTTATCCGCGCCAGCTTAAAGTGGCAAATTAATGGGCGCACGTGATTTGCGTTGTGCCATGTCAGACAGTCAAACTAACCTAACGGCCAAGCAAATGCGAGTCCGGCGACTACGCTAAAGCGTCGCAGGGCTGCTTTTCGCAATCACGCGAAGAATTGTAACTGATCGAACGCCGCTTTACACAGGCGCAAATCGATAAGAATGGGGCCAACAATGAGCGCGATTACACTTGGATTGATCGCCGCATTTGCATGGGCGTTTCACGATATCTGCGTGCGTCGGGTAAGCCAAAAAACTCCGCTGATGGCCGCACTTTTGACCGTGCTAATTGTGGCGCTGACATTTCAATTGGGCGTGATGGGCGTCACGGACACCTTTGCCCCGATTGCGCCAAAAGCAGTCTGGATCGCGGTTTTGTCAGGGGCGCTGTTCCTGATGGCGAGTCTGGGACTTTATGGTGCATTTCAACGCGGGCCGGTGCGATTGGTGGCGCCGATAATCGCAAGCTATCCGGTGCTTTCTGTCATTTGGGCGGTCTTGCGCGGCGCACAGATATCGTGGTTTCAGTGGGCGGCGGTTTTGCTGATCATTGTGGGCGTGTCATTGGTGGCGGCCTTGGCTGATCATGGCCGCGAAAAGGCCCCGTCCAAGGGGCCCACTATTTTGTTGTCAATCATGGCCGCTGTTGGCTTTGCCGGCACTTTTGCGCTGGGGCAATATGCAGCGGAAATTTCCGGATTTATGCCCGTTACAATGGTGACCCGCATCGTCGCAATCATTTTACTGGTCGCAGGGATGGCGGTACTGCGCCTGCCGTTCTGGCCGGGGCGCAGGGCCGTCGTGGTTTTGTTTGCGATGGGGATCGCGGATGGAATCGCGTTGATGTCCGTGTTGTCAGCAAGCGGTCTGCCCGATGCGCAATATGCCGCCGTTGCCGCATCCAGTTTCGGGCTGCTGACAATTGTGTTGGCGTGGGCGATTTTAGGCGAGCGTATGACCCGCGTGCAATGGCTTGGCTGTGCGCTGGCCTTTGCAGGGATCGGCTATCTGGCGCTTTAACCAAATAGCCGAACGCCGTTATTGGGCAGCGACGGTGTTCTCAACCTTTTCGACCTTCACAGCCGAGAATTTGAACTCTGGAATTTTGCCGAAGGGATCCACCGCAGGGTTGGTCAGAATATTGGCCGCCGCTTCGACGTAGGCGAAGGGCAGGAACACCATATCGGGGGACACTGCGCGGTCGGATCGCGCCATGATCTCGATCGATCCCCGCCGCGTGGTCAGACGCAACATGCCGCCCGGCGCGACGTCAAGTTTGCGCAATGTGCTGGGATGCAGCGAGCAGTTTGCCTCTGGCTCCATCGCATCCAGCACCTTGGAGCGCCGCGTCATCGACCCGGTGTGCCAATGCTCCAATTGACGCCCCGTGGTCAGGATCATCGGATAGTCGGCATCGGGGGCCTCGTCGGGCGCAATCACATCGGCGGGGGTGAATTTCGCGCGGTTGTCTTTGCGCGGAAACCCGTCTGCAAATACAATCGGTTGGCCCGGATCGGTGGGGGAAAGCGACGGATAGGTCACCGCACCTTCGGTTTCCAAGCGGTCCCAAGTGATGTTGTTGAACGATTTCATCAACAGGCCCATTTCGGCAAAAACCTCTCGCGGGTGGGTGTATGTCCAGCCTAGGCCAAGGCGTTTTGCCAGCTCGACCTCGATCCACCAATCCTCGCGTGCCTCACCCGGAGGGACAACTGCGGGACGGCCCATTTGCACCTGACGGTTGGTGTTTGTGACGGTGCCCGACTTTTCCGCGAATGCCGAGGCAGGCAAGATCACATCGGCGTAGTTTGCGGTTTCTGTGATGAAAATATCCTGCACGATCAGATGCTTGAGCTTTGCCAAGGCTTCCCGCGCATGTTCAACGTCGGGGTCCGACATCGCGGGATTTTCGCCCAGAATATACATGCCGTGGATATCGCCGTCATGCACCGCGTCCATAATCTCGGTCACGGTCAGACCCTTTTGTGCCAGCAGCGGTTCGTTGATCGCATCAGCGGCCAGATCACGGGCCCAAACCTCGGCGAAACGCGACCGCACGCCGTCGTCGGTGACGGTTTGCATATCGGGCAAGAACATCGGAATCAGACCCGCATCGGACGCGCCTTGCACGTTGTTCTGGCCACGCAAAGGGTGCAGGCCGGTGCCAGAGCGTCCGACATTGCCGGTCATCAACGCAAGGCTGATCAGGCAGCGCGAATTATCGGTGCCATGGATGTGCTGCGACACGCCCATGCCCCAGAAAATCATGCCGGCCTTGGCGCCCGCAAATGTGCGAGCCACATCACGCAAGACCTCTGGCTCAATGCCGCAAATCTTGGACATTTTCTCGGGTGTGAAATTGGCAAGATGTGCTTTTTCAGCCTCCCAATTTTCGGTGAACTTCGAGATGTAGGTTTCGTCATATAGCCCCTCTTCCACGATCACGTGGCAGATCGCGTTGAGCATCGACACGTCCGCACCGGGCCGGAATTGCAGCATGTGCGACGAGTGACGCTTGAGTGCTTGGCCGCGCGGGTCCATCACGATCAGTTTGCCGCCGTTTTTAGCGAATTGCTTAAAATAGGTCGCGGCAACAGGGTGGTTTTCAACAGGGTTGGCCCCGATCACAATCGCCACATCGGCGTTTTCAATCTCGTTGAAGGTCGCCGTGACCGCGCCCGATCCGACGTTTTCCATCAAGGCCGCAACCGATGATGCGTGGCAAAGCCGTGTGCAATGGTCGACGTTGTTGTGACCGAACCCTTGGCGGATCATTTTCTGGAAAAGATACGCTTCTTCGTTGGTGCATTTGGCGGACCCAAAGCCTGCGACAGATACACCGCCTTTGTCTGCTTTGAGGTCAAGCAGCCCCTTGGCCGCAAAATCCAATGCCTCGTCCCATGTTGCTTCCCGGAAGACTTCCTGCCAATTTCCGGGGTCCACATTCAGGCCCTTTGCAGGGGCGTCGTCGCGGCGGATCAGGGGCTTGGTCAGCCGGTGGTCGTGGTGGATATAGTCAAAGCCAAAGCGGCCTTTGACGCAAAGCCGTCCTTCGTTTGCGGGGCCGTTGATACCCTCGACGAATTTGACCTTGCCGTCTTTGACCTTAAGCGAAATCTGGCAGCCAACGCCGCAGAACGGGCAGACGCTTTTGGTTTCACTGTCAAAATCTGCGCTATCGCCGACTTGGTTTTCATCCGTGACCGTGGCGGGCATCAGCGCCCCAGTTGGGCAGGCCTGCACACATTCGCCGCAAGCCACACAAGAGCTGTCGCCCATCGGATCGTCCATGTCGAAAACCGGGTAGGCGTTGTGCCCGCGCCCCGCCATGCCGATCACGTCGTTGACCTGCACCTCACGGCAGGCACGCACGCAAAGACCGCATTGGATACAGGCATCGAGGTTGACCGACATCGCGACATGGCTGCTGTCAAGCAGGGGGATGAAATCAGGCTCTAACTTGGGGAAACGGCTGGTTGTAACGTCTTGTGCCGCGGCCATGTCCCACAGGTGAGAGGACTTGTCATGAGCGACATCGCGGGTCGGCTGATCGGCGACCAACATCTCCATCACCATCTTGCGCGCCTGCACTTCGCGCGGCTGATCGGTGGTTACGATCATGCCCTCGGCGGGTTCGCGGATGCAGGACGCGGCAAGCGTGCGCTCGCCCTCAATCGCGACCATACAGGCACGGCAATTGCCGTCGGACCGATACCCCGGTTCGGGTTTATGGCACAGGTGCGGGATGATCAGGCCGCGCCCGTTTGCGACCTCCCAGATTGTCATGCCTTTCTCAGCTTCGACCGATTTACCATCAAGTGTGAATGTAAATTTGTCAGACATCGCCGAATTCCTTTTTCAGGATTGTTAGTAATTGTCTTGCTGCATCCTCACCAATTTGAATAGTTTGACTTTGCTTGTCCGGCATTGCCCGTTCGTTTGAGCCGTAGGTATTTAGTTGAAGGACAGATTTTCCGTCTCGCTCAGCAGTCATATACTTGCAGACCACCTGAGTGGGATGAAGACCTTTAATCTCGCGGTCATCGGGTTCAAAGCTCGTAACAAAAGCCATCAGATTTCATCCTTGAAGTGGGTCATCACCATTTTGATCGGGTTCGGGGCCGCTTGGCCAAGGCCGCAGATCGAGGCATCGACCATGGCGGTTGACAGATCTTTGAGCAACGCCTGATCCCATTTCGGGGCCTGCATCAGCTTCACCGCTTTTTCGCAGCCGACACGACAAGGGGTGCATTGACCGCAGCTTTCATCCTCAAAGAACCGCAGCATATTGAGGGCAGCATCGCGGGCGCTGTCACGCGCGGACAGAACCACAACCGCCGCCGACCCGATAAAGGTGCCATGCGGTTGCAGCGTGTCGAAATCGAGCGGGATGTCGTGCATCGACGCGGGCAGCAAACCAGAGGACGGCCCCCCCGGTTGATAGGCCTTGAACACCTCGCCGTCGGCCATGCCGCCGCAAGCCTCAATAATATCGGTGATCGTGGAGCCAGCAGGCAGAAGATGCACGCCAGGGTTCCTGACGCGGCCCGAAACCGAGTAGCTGCGTAGACCCTTGCGGCCATTCTTTTCGACACTATTCAGGCATTCCGGCCCTTCGCGGACAACTTTCGCGACCCACAAAAGCGTCTCTACGTTATGCACCAGCGTCGGTTTTCCAAAGATACCGACTTGGGCCACAAATGGCGGACGGTGGCGTGGTATTCCGCGCTTGCCTTCGATGCTTTCGATCATCGCGGACTCTTCGCCGCAAATATATGCGCCAGCACCACGGCGCAGATCGATGTAACCCGCCTCGACAATGCCAGCGGCCTCCAGACGCGCAATTTCAGTGGCCAAAATGTGCAGCACAGCAGGGTATTCGTCGCGCATATAGATGAACGCTTTTTCCGCCTCGACGGCCCAAGCCGCGATCAACATGCCCTCAAGGAACAAATGCGGGGTGCGTTCGAGATAGTAGCGGTCCTTAAACGTGCCCGGTTCGCCCTCGTCACCGTTCACCGCCAAGTAGCGTGTGCCTTCGTTGGCGCGCACAAAGCCCCATTTTGTGCCCGACGGGAAGCCAGCGCCACCAAGGCCGCGCAGGCCGCTTTCCTTGATCTGGGCTTGCACGTCTTCCCAATTGCCGTTGTCGCGCAGCGCCTTTAGCTTGGCGTAACCGCCAGCGGCAACATAGCCGTCGAAATCCTCGTAATCGGGGATCGTCGGATGGGTATGCCCACCCGCAATTGCGGTTTGCACCTTTTCAACGGTCGCGTCATCAATATGCGCATGGCCAATCTCTAGCACGGGTGCGGTATCACAGCGGCCCATGCAGGGGGCGCGCAAAACACGGACCTCGGAAGCATCAAGCCCGTCTTCGAGCGCCTTTTTCAACGCCTGCGCACCCGCCAATTCGCACGACAGGCTGTCGCAAACGCGGATGGTCAGCGCGGGGGGGGTCGGCTCGCCCTCTTTGACCACATCGAAATGGGCGTAGAATGTCGCGACCTCATAGACCTCTGCCTGCGACATGCGCATTTCTTCGGCCAAAGCACGCAGATGGGCGGCGGACAGGCAGCCATGCGCGTCTTGAATCAGATGCAGATGTTCGATCAACAGATCACGGCGGCGCGGCCTGTCGCCTAGCAGTGCCAGAACCTGCGCATGTGCAGTGTCGTCCAACTGACGGCCCTTGGTCGTGTGGCGACCTTTGCCTTTGCCCGATTTCCAGACACCTTTGCGATCATCCAATGCCATTTGCCCACGTCCTTTGGTTCACTACCTGCATTCGCAGGTGTAGCGGTCCACCTTAACCCACAACAGCGCAAATGCGACACTCGGGCGTCAAGTTGCGTTCCGCATAGGCAATGATAGGCGCAAAAAGTTTCCGATGGGCGGCATTATTTGAATGCAAACCCTTGGTCCGTCACCACTACCGCCGTAAGTCGCCCCGTTGCATAAGCCCCTGTATCAATGGCAATGCAGCCGTTTGTCACCATGGGCGTATCGACGATCGTATGGCCGTGAATGACCCACATTTTATCGGGGCGCGCGACAGTGCCAAAGTCGGGATGCCCCCAGATCAGATTGCGGCGGGCTTGATCATTGATCGGGGCATAGGGGTCGGCACCGGCATGGACGACCGCAACATTTCCGCTGATGAAATACGTAGGAAGCGTGCGCAGCCACCCGATAAGATCATCACCCATCGCTGCGACCAAGGCATCGCGGGTGGCTTTCATCTTTTCGGCATCTGCATTTTCATGCACGCCCGATATCCCGAAACTCGCCACTGTTTGCAGGCCGCCGTAGCGCATCCAGCGGTTACCGTTATTTTCGGGAGCGTCAATGAAATCCAGCATCATCGCTTCGTGGTTGCCAAGCAGACAGGTGATGTCAGGGCGGGCGGCCAAGGTGCGCAAAACCGCAGCACTTTCGTCCCCGCGATCGACATAGTCACCGACGCATACGACCGTGTGCGCATCGTCCAAACCGGCAAGAACCCGCTGGAGCAGGTCATTTCGACCATGAATATCGCCGATAACGACAAAGGGCGTTGCGGGCGACACGGTCTCGGGCGGCTGCCCCACATCGCGGCGGGGCTTGCGTAAAAACCAATTAAACATGTCGAAATCCCAATTTTGCGACTAATCTGTTGCTATTGCCGCACAGCGTTTCTCCATTTTCTAGAAGAAACCGAACTGCTTGGGAAGCCTGCTTCAAAATCTGCTATCGGTAGAAAGATTATGCAGACGGGAAGCGAAGACAAATGAAACTGCAAAAAAATGTTGCGAGCAAAGCGTTGGTTATCTTGGCTTGCACCATGCCCTCGACCGCGATGCAAGCGCAGGATCTGTCCACCTACGGCACGACCGGTTTGATCGACATGCCCAGCGCAGCAACTCTGGATGATGGCGCATTGGCCTTCACCAGCAGTTTTGCCGGTCCTACGATCCGAAACACTTTGACGTTTCAAATTACACCCAAGCTGCAAGGGACGTTCCGCTATGGCGTGATTGATCAATACCGGCAGAGACTGAACGAGAACCTTTACGACCGGAGCTTTGACCTAAGCTATCGGATCAACGATGAGACGCAATATCTACCGGCCTTTGCCATAGGTTTACGCGATTTTGGTGGCACTGGCATTTACAGCAGTGAATATATTGTCGCGACCAAATCCATCACGCCAGCCATTCAGGTCACCGCAGGTCTGGGATGGGGTCGTTTGGGAGAACGCAATGGGCGTGCGTCACCGTTTACCGGTATCTCCGAGGATTTCGGGACCCGTCCGAACACCAGCGCCGGTGGCATCGGCGAAACAGGTCAGTTGGATTTTGACGCTTGGTTCAAAGGCGACATTGCCCCGTTTGGCGGGGTGTCATGGCAGGTCACTGAAAAGCTGACCTTGATCGCCGAGTATTCCTCTGACGAATATAGCCGCGAAGTGTCGCGCGGATTGCTGTCGATGGAGTCGCCGATCAACTATGGCCTGACTTACGCTTTCGATAACGGTGTCAATCTTGGTGCCTCTTATCTGTATGGCAGTGAACTGGGTGTTCGCATCAGCTATGTATTGGACCCGAAAACATCCCAGGCCCCCAGCGGCATCGAAGAATCGCCGCTTGCTTTGCAACCCCGCAGCACTGTTGCAAGTGCAAGCTGGAACCAGCCGAACGGCGCGCATTCCGTGGAGGACGTCTTAAATGCGCGGCTGGCCGATCAGGGGCTGATGCTTGAGGGTATCTCGGTGAACGGCAACCGCGCCAGTGTGCGGATTATCAACACCCGCTTTCCTGCAAAAGCGCAAGCGCTGGGCCGCGCCGCCCGTATTATGGCGAATACATTTGCGCCCGAGGTCGCGCTGTTTGACGTCACGTTTATGGTGAACGGCATGGCCACAACCACGGCGTCGCTGGCCCGTGCCGATCTGGAAGAGCTTGAATTTGATCTTGATGGCGCGTGGAAATCGTTGGCGCGCACGGCGTTGAGCGACGCCAAGCCCGCCGGTCCATCGGATAAACTGACCGGGATTTACCCAAAATTCACCTACGCGCTGCGTCCCTATCTGACCCCCAGCTTTTTTGATCCTGACAGGCCCGTGCGTGCCGAAATCGGCGCCTCGCTTACAGCCGCCTATGAGACCCGTCCGGGTATGATCATATCAGGGGAATTGCGCCGCCCGTTCTACGATACCATATCCGATGCGGTGCGCGTATCTGATTCTGTTTTGCCGCGCGTGCGAACCGACGGGGTGCGATACGCACAAGAATCCGACATTGAGCTGACCCACCTCACCGCCGAATATTTTTTCCGGCCCGGTGAGAATATGTATGGCCGCCTAACTGCGGGCTATCTCGAAAGCATGTTTGGCGGGGTTTCCGCAGAAGTGTTGTGGCAGCCGGTCAATAGCCGTTTGGCGCTGGGCGCCGAGGTCAATTACGTCAAGCAGCGTGACTTTGATATGCGGCTCGGCTTTCAGGACTATGAAGTCGCGACGGGGTTTGTCAGCGCCTATTATGACTTTGACAACGGATTTCAGGGCCAGCTTGATGTCGGGCGTTACCTTGCGGGTGACTGGGGTGGCACCGTGACCGTCAACCGCGCGTTCAAAAACGGGGTCAAGGTTGGTGCCTTCTTTACGCTAACGGATGTGTCATTTGAAGATTTCGGCGAAGGATCGTTTGACAAGGGCATCACTATCGAAATCCCGATCGGGTATTTGAGCGGCGACCCGTCGCTTAACACCTTCGGGCAGACGATCCGCACAGTGCAACGTGATGGTGGCGCAAGGCTCGACATCCGCAACCGCTTGTATGATGTCACCCGCGGGTATCGCACCCCAAGCATGGAAGATCAGTGGAGCAAGTTTTGGAGATGATCACGATGCGCACAGCTATTTTGTCCGCCATCGCGGCCCTTCTTGCCGGATGCGCCACAACCGATGATGCAACACGAGCGACGGCTGAACGGGTTCTCGACTATGCCCAACAGACCGTCACGCCCACACTTCAGGAATCCCGATATATTGCGGCGGAACAAGCAGGGGCGCCCTTGCTTAAATTCGGGATCGAGGATCTTGAGGTGGTTACCATCGGCGTGTTTGATACCCGACGCGACGGCATCGAAACATGGCTGACAGCCTCTGGCCCCTCCTTTGCGATCGAAGACGGGTTCTTGCGCAATACCCGCGGGCTGGGCGACGATTTGATGTCCTCAGATGTGTCCCAGATCCGCGCTGCGGTGTTGGGTCGGGAAAACGGAACTGTCGAACGGTTCATGACATTTATCGGGCCAGAAGAGCAGACAGTGACCCGTAGCTATGTTTGCGATATCGAGGTGCGTGGCGCGCGCGATTTGACCGTCAACACCCTCGTTGTGAACACCACGCTTGTTGCGGAAACATGCACCAGCACTGACCAAAACTTTGAAAACCTATATTGGCTGCGTGAAAGTAATGGGAAAATGGTGCAATCGCGCCAATGGGCAAGCAATAAAATCGGTCCGGTTGTCATGCGCGATGGCCCAAATCGATAGACGGTGAAGGAGGCTGGAATCTTATCGCGTTTGGCGCTAGGACTTTAAGTCGGGATTGAGAAGGATGTGCACGTGAAGAAGATTATTTTGGCAGGCGTCATGTTTGCATTGGCGGGCTGCGGGTCGGCCTACAAAAGCCCGATTGTGCGCGCGAGCGACGATAACACCCGCGTGCGGGTCATGCAGATGACCGGCGAAACGGTGATGCTGGCCAATAACTCATCTTATCGACCGCAGTCTTTGCCTGCAATTTTCGATATGACCGCGGGTGGCGGGTCAGTGCGGCCTGCGGGCGTTTTGCCACAACCGGTTTTGTCCCCTTCAGTGCGCCCCAATGAAATCACCTCTCGCATCCCGCCCACACCTGCGGTTGCACCATATCCGATTGGTGTCGGTGATGTGGTGTTGCTGGCAACGCCGCGCGGCGGCTCTACTGTGGAAGAACTCTCCGGTTTGCTTGCCGCCCAGAACACCCGACAAGGCTATACCGTGCAAGATGACGGGTCGATTAACATCCCCAACGTCGGGCGCGTCCAACTTGCAGGCATGACAATCGACAACGCCGAGGCAGAGCTGTTTCAACGCCTTGTCGAAAACCAACTTGACCCGACATTCAGTCTTGAAATCGCGGAATTCAACTCGCGTAGGGTTACGATTGGTGGGGCCGTTGGGCGGCCTGCGGTGGCCCCAATTTCCCTGACCCCGCTTTATCTGGACGAAGCGATTGCCACCGCTGGCGGTATAACAGTTCAGGATCAGGATTTTTCATCAATCCGGATTTATCGCGATGGCGCGCTTTATGAAATCGCGCTGAACGATTTTCTGACCAACCCCAATCTACGGCAAATCCGCCTGATCGATGGCGACAGTGTGTTCGTCGACACGTCTTATAACCTGAACGATGCGCAGGACTATTTTGCACAACAGATCACCCTGAACCAGGCCCGCCAGCAATCGCGCGCCGCCGCCCTGACGGAGCTGAACACAGAAGTGAACCTGCGCCGCGCAAACCTGAACGAAGCGCGCAGCAATTTTGAAACTCGCGCAAGTCTGGGCGCAGAAAAGCGCGACTATGTTTACCTGACGGGTGAGGTTGGCAAGCAATCGCGTTTTGCCTTGCCTTACGGGCAGAGAGCGTCGCTTGCAGATGCACTGTTTGATGCAGGCAACGGCATCCCGATCGAGACAGGCGACGTGAGCCAGATTTATGTGCTGCGCGCCTCTGATGATCCGCGCGAGTTCGGGGCCGTCACGGCTTGGAATCTTGACGCAACCAATGCGGTTAATTTTACGCTGGCGGCGCGGTTTGAGTTGCGCCCCAATGATGTGGTGTTTGTCGCAGAACAAGCGGTGACCCGTTGGGGTCGTGTCATTCGGCAGATCACACCATCGCTGATCACCACGTCAGTCGCCGCCGCGGCCAATTAAGCAACTGGGTGAAAGCTGGGGGTTTGCGCCTTCGGCTTTTTGACTTGCACACCATCAGTGCATACGATTCGCGAGTGTGCCACATAAGCTCCAAAGCACGCAAAACCACTGGTTTCTTGCGCTTTGGTGCCATAATCTGGCCAGATTCAGGCTTTTCTTAAACTGCGACCTATGGTAAACATGAAAATAGATTATTTAATTGGAGTCCAAGATATGACTATTCGTTCACTTGTAGCCGCTGCTGCGCTTGTTGCATTCACATCACCGGCGTTTGCGGAAAACGGCGAAGAAATCACAATTCTCGATGATTCTGTTTCGACAGCGACACACATTAGCCCGCTTGTCCCCATCGCCCTCGGCGTGGGATTCATGATCATTGCAGGCGGCAAATCAAAGACAACAGTCTCTTCTGACTAAGATTTGCGTTTACTATAACCTGATTTGAAAAGGGCTGCCAATTTGGTAGCCCTTTTTATTTGGCAAATGCGGTTTACGCGGGACGCCGCAGACGGATCAGCCCTGCAACCGCAAAGACGGCTGTAAGAAGTGCCGCCGATCCAAGCATAAACGTCGCTGCGGACATCATCACGCCGCCGCCTTGCCCCAGCCCGAACAGCGCATTACCCAGAACAATCTGCGCCCCCAAAGTGGTTGCAAAGATCCCGGCGATACCAAACGCGCCGATTGCCGTCATCACGCCCACAAGACCGGATTTTCCTGGTTGATAAAGTGCGCGGCGCACCGCGACGACCTGCTTGCCAACATCTGCCTGAATAGCCATCAACGCCGGCACGATCATCAAGACAAGCACCATGCCAAAGCCCAACCCGTAGACCAATGTGATCACGGTGGGCTTCAGGAACTGCGCCTGACTTGACCCTTCATAGAGCAGCGGCATAAGGCCCAGAACCGTGGTCAGCGTGGTCAGCAGCACGGGGCGCAGCCGGTCGGCGGTGCCATCAATGATCGCAGGGATCAGCCCGCGTTCTTGCGCATATTCGTCCACCGTTGTGACCAGAACGATTGAATCGTTGATGATAATTCCGACCATCCCGATCAACCCCACCACGGTGAAAATACTCATCGAGACACCCCAGACGTAGTGCCCGTAGATTGTGCCCACCAACCCAAAGGGAATGATTGCCATCACGACCAGTGGACGCGTCCAACTGGAAAAAATCCACGCCAGTGTCAGATAGATCCCGATCAAGATCAGGATCAAACCATTACGCGCTTCGCCTAAAAACCTGTCGGATTGCTCTGACAGTCCCGACAAATTGGTTTGCACGCCAAAATCCGCTTCGATTTTAGGCAAGATCACGGTCTCGACGGTTTCCATGATTTCGGTGGCGCGCGCGGCATCATCGTCCGACAGGTCGCCAGTGACCGATATCAGTTGCACTCCGTTTTCGCGTCGAATCGTTGAAAACCCCGTGCGCCGCTCCACCGATACAATGTCGGCCAGTGGCACATAGGTTCCGCTGTCGGCCCGCAGCAATGACCGGTCAAGGAAATCTGCGGTCAATTCACCCGCCGGTAATTCCACCCGTATCGTCGCCGAACGTGGTCCGTCCGGATAGCTCGCCGCCTCGATCCCGCCCAACCGGTTGCGCAACGTCCCGCCCAACGCATCGATGGTAAAGCCAAGTGCTTGGCCCTGCGGCGTCAACTGCAGGATCAATTCTTCCTTGTCATAGGCAAGATTGTCCTCCAATGCCGAGGCTTCGGGGAATTGTGCCAGCACGACCTTCAATTCTTCGGCGGCGGCCTTGAGCGTCTCGGAGTTTGCGCCCGAAATCTGGACATCAAGCGCGTCACCCCCCGGTCCGGTCCCCCACCTGCGAAAGCTGATTGTCTCAGCAAGCGGGTGCTTGACGACCATCTCTTGCAACTCGCTGACAAACGCCGAGCTGGAATAGGGCCGCAGGTCGGCGTCGATCAACTCGATCGATATCGCCCCCAACAAAGAGGCATCCTTGCTATCGGTCCCCGCGATCCCACGCCCCGCATTGCCGCCGATTTCAGCCATCACAAAGTCGATCGGATTGGTGCCATAGCGCTCTTCATACGATTGCCCCAGGGCTTCGGTTGCGCGCTGCATCTCTTGCATCATCGCGACGGTGTCGTCACGGTCCGCCCCCGCGGCCATCGCGAAATTTCCGCTAATGGAACCCCGTTCCGGCGAGCTAAAGAACCGCCATGTCACATCGCCGTTAATGAACAGCGTGACCTGAGTGCTCAACACCAGAACCAGTCCCGCGATCACCGGATAGCGCGCCCAGATCACCGCCGCTGTAAATGGCCGAAAGGCGGTGTCACGGACCCAGCTGAACCCACGGTTCACAAACCGGCTCGGCGCGTCATACCAGTGCTCCTTGCTGGAATGTGCCAGCGCAAGTGACATGTGGTGGGGCAGGATCAGGAAGCATTCCACCAGACTGGCCGCCAAAACCACAATCACGGTGAACGGAATATCGCTGATCAAATCACCAAAGCGCCCGCCGATGGCGACCAATCCAAAAAAGGCGATGATCGTGGTTATTGTTGCCGAAAATACCGGCGAAAACATGCGCCGCGCGGCTGTTTCCGCCGCCGTTACCGGGTCTTCGCCCAGCCTGCGAACCCGAAAATCGGCGTGCTCGCCCACCACAATTGCATCATCCACCACGATACCCAGCGTGATGATCAGCGCAAACAGCGAGATCATATTGATCGTCAACCCAGCGGCATACATCAGCGCAATCGCGGCCAGCATGGCGACCGGAATGCCCGCTGCGACCCAAAGTGCTATCCGCGCATTCAGAAACAGAAAGAGTAGCGTGACAACCAGCCCAAGCCCCATCAACCCGTTTTCCAGCAAGATGTTCAACCGCCCGGTGATCTGCTCTGCGCGTGTTCGGATCAGGTCGATGACAACCCCGTTCGGCATCGTTGTCTCGAAGGCATCCGCGACCTCTTGCACGCGGGCCTGCAATTCAATCGCATCGCCACGGTCCGACCGGTCGACACGGATCGTGATCGCGGAGTTTTCGCCGACAAAATAGGCGCGGTCCCGATCAATGGCCCCCTCCAGAACGCGCCCTACATCCCCTACGGTCAACACCGAATTGTCGGCGTTGGTGCGCAGCGAAATACCCGATATTTCCTCGGCGGTCCGTTTGGGTGACCCTGTGCGCACCCGCGACGTGCCCGCGACATCTCCCGCCGGGTTTGCATCTGCTTGAGCCGCAATTGCGTCCGCAATTTGCGCCATCGTCACATCATATCTGATCAACGATTGTGACGGGACCTCGATCAAGATTTCACCCGCCGCGACCCCGCGCACGGTGGTCTGAGTTACACCCGCCGCAAACAGACGCACGATCAATTCGTCAGCAAAGCGCGCCAATTGGTCTACGCCCACAGGGCCGGTAATCACCAGGTCCGTGACCCGATCCGACCACTGCCCCCGACTGACCTGTGGATCGTCGACAGCGTCGGGTAGGTTGCTGATCGCATCAATGGCCTTTTGCACGTCGTCGGCAGCACGGTCCATGTCCCAGTTCGGCTCGAACTCCAGCCGCACGCTGGCGCGTCCTTCGGTGGATGTCGCGGTCGAATCCGTGACACCCTGAATGGCCAGCAAGGCGGGCTCGATGACCTGTACGATCGCGAGGTCGACATCCTCGGCCCCCGCCCCGTCCCAGCCGACCGAGACACTGACCGAATCGACCACGATGTCTGGAAAGAACTGCGCCCGCATCTTGGGGAAGGCGATCACACCTGCAGCGATCATAAGGACGAGCAGCAGGTTTGCCGCCGTTTTATGCCGCGTGAAATAGGACAGAATACCGCCTACTTGATGAAGATCGCGCATCGCCTAGCCCCCCATCCGGCTTTCCAGCCGCTCAACGGTTTCGGCGGGCACTTCATCCGCTTGCAATTGCGCCAAAATGCGCGCCTTGGCGTCGTCGGGCATCCGCGTATTGGCTTGCACAAAGGCCACCAGTTTGGTGCGCCGCTCCGGCGTTAGCACCAGCATTTCAGGCGCAGTCAAGATCACCGCCCCGTCATCAGCACGTCGCAGCGGGTTCACCTTGATCCCGACCCCCAGAATGGGCGAGCGTTCGGCCACGACGCTTACACCGCCAAGCCCACGTGCCCGCACGATCACTGCGTCACCTTGCCTGCGCAGAACCTCGACGGTGGCCGATGTCAGCCGGTCATCGTCACCAATCACCAACACAGAACTATCCGCGCCAACGGCGGTTGCGGGCAATAGCGCCACCCGTTCCAGCGTAGGTTCAGCAACCGTCAAAGTCACAAAATCACCGGGGCGGAACCCGCGCGCGCTATCCATTCTGGCAAAGATCAGACGACCGGTCTGGCCCTCTGCCACTGACGCGTCTTCGCGGCTGATGGTGGCGGATGCGGTCAGATCTCCACCTAGCACATCAAGGCGCACGGTGGCCGGAGCCGGTATAAGGCGCCCTTCGCCGTCCAATAGGCGAGTGTATTGTGCAGTCGAGACACGAAATGCGACCTCCAATTCGCTGGGATCGATCAATTGGGCCACCAGTTGGTTGGCGGTCACGCGCCCGCCTTCAACCACGGATGTATCGGCCAGAACGCCGTCGAAATCGGCCACAACGGTTGTGTCATCCAAGGTGCGCTGCGCCTCTGACAGGTTGATCTGCACGCGCAATTCGCTGGTCATCGCCTGATCGATGCGCGCCTGTGCTTGGGCGATTGACTGCCGCTTTGACAGAACGGCCTGATTGGCCGACGAAACCGCCAGTTCCGCGGCCTCCACCGCAGCCGCCGTGCCAACGCCGCGCGTTTGCAGATCAACCTGACGGGTCAAGGCGACCTGACGCAGGCGCACCTGCTCGGCGGCGGCGTCCAGCTCATCTTGCGCAAGGATCAGCGACCGCTGCGCATCACGCAGTTCGGACTGCGCGTCCTGCATGTCTGCACGCACACGGTCCAACGCGGATTGCGCATCTGTCGGGTCCAGCCGCAGCAAAACATCCCCCGCTGAAACGACGCCCCCGTTTTGAAAGTTTTGCGAAATTTCGATAACGCGGCCCGTCGCAGAGGGCCGGATATCAAGCGTGCGCCTCGCACGGACCTCGCCGAACACAGAAAGCACTGGCGTGATCGTTTCCACATCAATGGTGATCGCATTGACCGTCAAGACCTGCTCGACCGCAGGGCGGCGACGCGGCTCTTCGGACATTTGCGCGCGGATCGCACCGCTGACCATCGAGAACGCAACACCCAAAAGCGCCATTGTCGCGGCCAACAGAAAAAGCCCGCCAAGGCTACGTCGTAAAAAACGCATGACGCTTCTCTCCCTCAAGTCTTTGTTTTGTTACGTCTAGGCCGGCGATTTGGATCGTATTGCATATGTTATACGGCAGTCGGGCATTTTTCCGTCGCTGGTTTTCGAATTTGTTGTCCCGAACCTTTTACCACTTTTGCAACCTGTGCAAATCGTTTCGACAGCGGGTTCGACTTGCGCCAAATCATCCCGATGGTACGCGATGGCGGAATGCCGTCAAACCGCGAGATCGCGACAGGGGCCGCGCGCGCCTCTACTGCAATTGCCATTTCCGGTAGTAATGTGATGCCCATATTTGCGCCAACCATTTGCACCAATGTCGACAGCGAGCTGCCGTCCAACCCCTCCCATGGGCGCAGGGTTGCGACATTGCAGAACGACAAGGCCTGATCACGAAAACAATGGCCTTCTTCCAGCAACAACAACCGCATGTCGCGCAGCGTTTCGCGTGCGGGAACCGGTTCGTTCGCTTCTGCGATCGGGCGCACCAAGACAAAGTCCTCGGTGAAAAGCGCGACCTCTTCGAAACTGGGCTCGTCTATGGGTAACGCCACAATCGCCGCGTCCAATTTGCCATCCGCGACCTCCTGAATGAGCCGAGGAGTCAAGGTTTCGCGGATGTTCAAATCTGCGCCGGGATAGCTCGCCTGCAAGTTACTGATCAGCGTTGGCAGCAAATAGGGTGCAACCGTCGGAATAATGCCCAATCGCAAGCGACCCGTCATCATGTCGCCGGACGCTCGCGCCAGATCACCCAACTCGTCTGCGGCAAGCAATATCTCACGCGCCCGTCGCGCAAAATCAGCCCCGAAGCTAGTCAAGCGCACCTGTCGTGCCGATCGTTCAAACAACGCCGCCCCGATCATGGATTCGAGGTCTTTGATCTGCATCGATAACGCGGGTTGCGAGATTGCGCAGACATCCGCCGCATTGCCAAAATGCAGATGACGGGCCAGTGCTTCGAAATACCGCAGTTGTTTGAGAGTAAAGTCAGCCATAAGTTTAGGTTATCGCAACGATCAGAAAATACAACTTATACTAATTGGTCGACTTTGTTACGATGTTGCAAATTCAACCTTGATTGGAGAGAAAAATGGACGGAAACAGCGTAGGAAAATGCCCAGTCATGGGCAACACACAGACCGCAAAAGGCGCAAGTGCGAACCAACATTGGTGGCCAGAGCAATTGAACCTCAAGGTGCTGCACCAAAACACCCCGCAGTCCGATCCAATGGGTGAAGAGTTCAACTATGCCGAAGAATTCAAGACCCTTGATCTGGATGCCGTGATCGCCGACTTGCGCGCGCTGATGACCGATAGTCAAGACTGGTGGCCCGCAGATTACGGCCATTATGGTCCGTTTTTCATCCGCATGGCGTGGCACTCGGCGGGCACATACCGCGTCGGCGATGGTCGCGGTGGCGCGACATCCGGCAGCCAGCGTTTTGCGCCGCTCAATTCATGGCCAGATAACGTCAGCCTTGATAAGGCCCGCCGCCTGATCTGGCCGATCAAGGCGAAATATGGCCGCAAGCTGTCTTGGGCTGACCTGCTGATCCTGACTGGCAACGTCGCCCTTGAAACGATGGGCTTTGAAACCCACGGGTTTGCCGGTGGTCGCGCCGATATCTGGGAACCTGAGGAAGACATCTATTGGGGTCCGGAAACCGAATGGCTCGGCGATGAGCGCTACGAGGGCGCACGCGAGATGATCGGTGACTTGGGCGCGGTCCAGATGGGCCTGATCTACGTCAATCCAGAGGGACCTAACGGCAACCCAGACCCGCAACTCTCGGCCCATGATATCCGCGACACGTTCCGCCGCATGGCGATGAACGACGAGGAAACCGTGGCTTTGACCGCTGGGGGTCACACCTTCGGCAAGGCGCACGGCGCGGGCGATCCGAACAAGTTTGTGGGTGCCGAGCCAGAAGGTGCACCGCTTGAGCAGCAGGGCCTTGGCTGGAAGAACAGCATGGGCACAGGCAGTGGCGTTGACGCGATTTCCTCTGGCATCGAAGGCGCTTGGACGCCAACGCCCACAGCATGGGACAACAGCTATTTCGACACGCTGTTTGGCTATGAATGGGAACTGACGAAAAGCCCCGCGGGCGCACAGCAATGGACAGCCATCGGCGGCGAAGGCACCGTGCCAGACGCGCACGATCCGTCCCGCTCGCACGCGCCAATGATGACAACCGCCGACATGGCGATGCGGGTAGATCCAGCGTACGAAAAAATCTCCAGACGGTTCCACCAGAACCCGGCTGAATTTGCCGAGGCCTTTGCAAAAGCGTGGTATAAACTGACCCACCGCGACATGGGGCCCTATGAATTGGGCTTGGGTAAACTTGTCCCTGCACAGCCAGAACTTTGGCAAGACCCCGTGCCAGCCGTCGATCACGCGCTGATCAACGACGCGGACGCACAGACGCTAAAGGCGCAACTTCTCGCGGCACTGCCCGTCTCTACACTGGTGAAAACCGCATGGGCATCAGCCTCAACATTCCGTGGCTCCGACAAACGCGGCGGCGCCAATGGTGCCCGTATCCGTCTTGCACCCGCCAAAGATTGGGAAGCCAACAACCCTGCGGAACTGGCCGAAACGCTGAAGGTTCTGGAAGGCATCCAAGCAGGCTTTGGCAAAACCGTGTCCCTCGCCGACCTGATCGTGCTGGGTGGCTCTGCCGCTGTCGAGCAAGCAGCGAAAAACGCAGGCCACGCCGTGTCCGTGCCGTTCACTGCGGGGCGCACCGATGCCAGCCAAGAGCAGACAGATGTGGAAAGCTACGCTTGGCTGGAGCTGAAATCAGACGGGTTCCGCAACTATCACAGCAAAACCGTGCGCAGCACACCGGCGGAAATGCTGGTCGACAAGGCACAGCTTTTGACCCTCACAGGGCCAGAAATGACCGTTCTTGTCGGCGGGATGCGGGTTCTGGGCGCGAATACTGACGGGTCCGACCATGGTGTCTTTACCGATAAAAAAGACACGCTTAGCAACGACTACTTCGTGAACCTGCTTGATATGGGCACCGTTTGGTCGGCCACCTCCAAGAACAGCTATGAGGGTCGCGACCGTAAAACCGGCGCGGCGAAATGGACCGGCACCTCGATAGATCTGGTGTTCGGGTCCAACTCGATCTTGCGGGCCTTGGCCGAAGTTTACGCCTCGTCGGATGCCTCGGAAAAGTTTGTGCGCGACTTTGTGGCCGCATGGACCAAGGTGATGAACCTCGACCGGTTCGACATCGTATAAATCATGCCCAAATACGCCGGCGCAGCACACGCGCCGGCGACCAACACTACGCGATAAGACCTGCGCGCTGATCTGATCAATTTGCTTGTGGCGGGGCGTGACTTGGCTGATATGCTGGGCACGTGTGTGAAACACGGCGCTGACACGGTCGACATTCACCATTTATGAAGGCGCGCCTGTCAAGGTTGCAAGGTCTGGCAGGCCTTGCCGTCGGGCAAACGACGTCACCCCTACGCACGCAAGGACGCAATTTATGCCATCTGCCGATCAAATCGACACCAATGGCCACCCTATTGTGCGGTTTTTGCGACACCCCGCCTGGCGGTTGATTCTGCCCCTTACGATTGCAGCTTTGGCGTTTTGGGTTCTGCAAGAAATGTCGCAGGACATTGATTTCGCCGATGTGATCACGGATGCAACCAGTTATCCCAAATGGCTCTTGGTCGCGTCATTCACCGCGATGATGGTCAGCTACCTGTCTTTCGCAATGTATGATGTGCTGATCCTGCCCAGCGTAACACCTGTAAAACTGCCCATGCATATTTCCCTGATGACCGCAGGGTCCAGCATGGCAGTCTCCAATATGCTGGGGTTTTCGTGGCTTACAGGGGCGGCGGTGCGCTTGCGGGTCTATTCGGCTTTTGGAATCGATCTTTCATCCGTGGCGAAACTCATTGCAATATCATGGGTCGCGTTCACCGCCGGATTGTGGGCTATTCTGGGCCTGCTTATGCTGGTTCACCCATCGGGCATGTCCCAGTTATTGCCAATTTCCCCGATTTTACCCAATGGCGAGGCCGTGCTTGGCGCCGTCATGTTAATCGGTCTCGGGGTGTTCTTTTGGTGGACACGAAAAGGCCCGCGCAGCATCCGCCTGGGGCCGATAAAAATGGAGGTCTTGGGCGCAAAAGTCGGGTTAAAGCTCACGATCGTATCAATGATCGACATTGTTGCAATGGCCGCAACCCTGTATTTCCTGATGCCCGCAGACCTGTCGCAAGACTTCGTCTATTTTCTCATTATATTTGCAGGCGCCTTCTGGCTGGGAATCGTTAGCCATTCCCCCGGCGGCCTTGGCGTGTTCGAGGCAACGCTGATTGCGGGGCTTGGCGCGGTCGGACGGTCGGATGTCTTGGCGGCGATCGCGATTTACCGTGTGATCTATACGGTTTTGCCATTTGTGATCGCGATCACCGGACTTGCGATCGCTTGGGTTTTGTCCAACAAGGCGCAGGCGACCAACCGGTCGATCATGGTGCACCGCGCGATCGAACCACTCGTCCCGATTTTGGCGGCGGGGCTGGCAATGCTTTCGGGAGTGATCCTTTTGATCTCTGGGAACTTGCCGCCGGACCCGATGCGGCTTGGATTTTTACGCGAAATACTACCGCTTTTCCTTGTCGAAACATCCCATTTACTAGGCAGCATCAGCGGCGTCCTGTTGCTAATCGTCGCGCGCGGCCTTTATCGGCGCATGTTCCGAGCGTGGCTTTTTGCGATGGTCCTTTTCGGGGTCGGGTTGCTGGTCTCGCTGCTCAAAGGCTTCGACTGGGAAGAGGCGATCAGCCTTGCGGGCGCAATGGCTATTCTCTGGACATTTCGGTCGGCATTTTACCGCGCCGATGTTAAGACCGCGCTCAAACTCAACTGGCGGTGGGTCATCAGCGTCACCATCCTTGCCGGCACCATCAGTTGGATCGGATTCTTTGCCTATTCCAACGTGCAATATTCCGACGCTCTTTGGTGGCAGGTTGCGTGGAAAGGCGACGCATCGCGGTTTTTACGCGCAACCCTTGCCGTTACGGTGGTGCTATCCGCCTTCATCCTGAACTTGCTTCTAAGCAAACAGTCTGCCCGCCTCAAACGCGAACCGATCCCGGACATCGTTCTTCAGCTGACCCAAAAGGCGACACATGCAGACGCCGGAATCGCGCTAAGTGGCGACAAGCGATTTATCGTCACTGACGATCAGGTGGCCTATATCGCCTACGCCGATACAGGCAGTACACTTGTTAGCAAGGGCGACCCGGTTGGCAGTAAATGCGCCGCTGTCGCTACAATTTGGCAGCTCCGCGAACTGGCCGACAACATGGGCCGGCGCTGTGCGTTTTACGGGGTATCGGAGCGATATTTGCCGACCTATCTCGACCTCGGAATGCAGATCCTGAAAATTGGCGAAGTGGCGCGCGTCAGGCTTGAAACCTTCTCGCTAGAAGGGCCCAAGCGTAAAGATTGGCGTCATGCAAAAGCACGGATCGGCCGTGAAGGGTATCGTTTTGAAGTGATCCCCGCCGGGTTAGCCGGGCCTGATATGGAAAATCTGCGCGCCGTGTCAGATGCTTGGCTAAAGGCCAAGAACGGCCGCGAAAAGGGGTTCTCACTGGGTTGGTTTACGTCAGACTATCTAGGGTATTTTGACCTTGCCGTGATCCGCAATACGGAAACCGGCAAAATCACAGCTTTTGCCAACCTCATGAAGACGGGCGATAAATCGGAAATTTCCATCGATTTAATGCGCTATAATCCCGCAGGACCGGGTGCCGCGATGGATGCGTTATTTGCGGAAATGCTGCTTTGGGCCAAGGAACAGGGCTTCACATGGTTTTCGCTCGGCGCTGCACCGCTATCGGGCTTGGAAAACAGACGGCTTGCATCAACATGGCACCGCGTCGGCAGCTTCGTCTATGAAAACGGTGAGCCGTTTTACCAATTCGAAGGTCTTCGCAGTTTTAAGCAAAAATTCGATCCCGATTGGTCTGCGGAATATCTGGCAACATCCAGCAGGCTCGATGCCGCGCGGGTCCTCTACGAGGTCAGCCTGCTTATTTCGCGGGGCGGAAAAGGGATGCAACAACACGGTGCCGCCCAAGCGCTAAGAACTCTCGCCTTTTTGGCGCGCACTACTGGACGTCAGTTGCGGAAAACCCACAAAAACGTTGGCAAACTCGCGTCGGGTTGACCCACAAAAACACTTGTCCTTTGCTTAGCAAATCACGACAGTCGGCGCACGCGGCTGACTTCCCAATCGCGTTATAGCTGATGGCAAGATGGGCACATGACCGATATTCTAGATGGGCTCATTGCCGCCTTTTGGTTGATCGTCACTTTTGACGCAGTTCTGTGGGACATCAGCGTTCGATCGCTTCAAGTCAGCCTGACAGCCCTAGTCATTGCATCAGCTATCGCCATTCCTTTCGGGACTTTTCTGGCAGTTCAACGGTTCCGCTACAGGCGGCTTGCGATCTCGGTGATCAACGCGCTGATGGGGCTCCCGCCGGTTGTTGTCGGGCTTGTGGTTTACATCCTTCTGTCGCGCTCTGGCCCGTTTGGTGTCTTGGGTTTGCTTTTTACACCCACCGCAATGATCATCGCACAGGTCATCATCATTACGCCGGTAATTGCCTCTATTGCACACCAAGCCATGCGCGAACTTTGGGCAGAATATCATGACCTGCTCATCTCGCTCAACGCCACCAAATGGCAGCGGATCAAGACGCTCATGTGGGACGGACGGCGCAACCTTTTGACAGCCTCTCTCGCGGGATTTGGGCGCGCAATCGGAGAAGTTGGCGCCATTATGATCGTTGGCGGAAATATCGAAAATGCAACGCGAGTCCTGACAACAGCCATCGCCCTCGAGACGGGCAAGGGTGACTTTGCGCTGGCGCTTGGGCTGGGGTTTGTGCTGATCGGGCTGGCGCTGACCGTGAATATCGCAATCCACTGGCTGTCCCAAACAGAAAGGGAGGGTCGCTGGTGAGCCCGCTTTTCCCCTTAACCTTGCGCGACGTTCGCGTGCGCCGTCGCGGTAAATCTGTTCTCGGGCCGATCAGTTTAACCGTTGAAAACGGCGGACCACTTGTTGTCATTGGCCCGAACGGATCGGGCAAAACCACCTTGCTGCGGGTCATGCACGGGATCGAACGTATCAGCGACGGCCGCGTTGAATGGGCGGCGCACGACCCCGCAAAACACAGCTACGTTTTTCAACACCCAACCGTCTTGCGGCGCAGTGTCGCACAAAATCTGGCCTATCCGCTAAATCTGATGGGCGTGCCAAAAGACGCCGTTTCGCAGGCCTGCGCAGAGTGGCTGACCAAGATCAATATGGTCGATTTTGGCGATACGCCTGCCACACAATTATCAGGTGGCGAGCGGCAAAAACTGGCAATCGCGCGCGCTTTGATCCGTCAACCCGACCTCCTGTTTCTTGATGAACCAACGGCCAATCTCGATGGGCACACAACCCGCGAAATCGAAGACCTATTAGGTCACGCCAACGCCACCGGCACACGGATTGTCATGGCAACCCACGACATGGGGCAAGCGCGGCGTCTGGCGGCCCATGTCATCTTTATGAAGGGTGGCAAAATTCGCGAACAGGGGACTTGCGAAGCCTTGACCAATCCGCAAACCGCTGATCTTGCCGCATTTCTGAAAGGGGACATTGTCACATGATCCGACTGCTTTTTGCCGCGCTTTTTGCCAGCATATTTACGACATCTCAAGCGGCAGAAATGAAACTGGCCGTGACCACATCCTTTGAAAACTCGGGGCTCGCCGATGTACTATTACCAGCGATTAAAGCGGACATCGGTCTTGATGTTCAACTTCTTGTGGTCGGCACAGGACAGGCCCTACGGCTAGGCGCGGCGGGCGATGTGGATGCGGTTCTGGTCCATTCACGCCCCGCAGAAGAAGCCTTTATCGCGGCGGGGTTCGGGACCTACCGACGCGAAATCATGTATAATGACTTTGTCCTGATCGGGCCACTTAGCGACCCCGCAAACATTGCACAAGCGACCACGGCAGATGATGCGCTGCGGCGCATTGCGCAGGCGCAGGCCACATTTGTCAGTCGCGGCGATGACAGTGGCACATATAAGACAGAGCTCGCTCTTTGGATGACAGCAGGCCTTGATCCCGACAGCTTCGGGCCGTGGTATCGGGCGGTTGGTGCGGGCATGGGTGCGGCCCTGAATACCGCAACGGGGCTGAACGGCTATATCTTGGCTGATCGCGCCAGTTGGCTAAATTTCGGCAACAAGGGTCGGCTCAGGCTCCTGTTTTCGGGCGACCCTGCGATGTTTAATCAATACGCCTATTTGCCCGTCAACTCGGCGCGGCATCCTTCTGTAAAAGGCGATCTGGCCCTGATGTTGGAAACCTGGCTAACCAGCGGCCGTGCTGCCGACCTGATCAACCAATATCGTATCGGCAATGATCAGCTCTTTGTCTTCAATGCCACCCAAAATTAGACCCTAATCCGCTAGACTTTTCTCATCTGCTACGTCAGGTCAGCAAGCGACCAATTGCAGGAGATCCACATGTCAAACCTATCGTTGAACGACCCGTCGTTGTTGGAAACGCGGGGCTATGTGAATGGCCAATGGGTGAGCGGCGCCTCAACTTTTGCCGTGACCAACCCCGCGACCGGCGAAACGATTGCGCAGGTCGCAGACCTTGACGTTGCCAATACCACGCAAGCCATTGATGCAGCTTATACCGCCAAGGCCGGATGGGCCACGCGGACCGGGAAAGAACGAGCTGGAATTTTACGCAAATGGTTCGACCTTTTGATCGCGAATGCCGATGATCTGGCCACGATCCTGACTGCTGAAATGGGCAAACCCTGGGCCGAGGCGCGCGGCGAAATCATGTATGGAGCAGGCTTTATCGAGTGGTTCGCCGAGGAGGCCAAGCGGGTATACGGCGACGTCATCCCCGGTCACCAACGCGACAAACGGATTGTCGTTCTCAAGCAGCCGATTGGCGTTGTGGGCTCGATCACGCCATGGAATTTTCCTAACGCAATGATCGCCCGCAAGGTGGCGCCAGCGCTGGCTGTTGGCTGCACTTTTGTCGCGCGCCCCGCGGAACTGACCCCGCTGTCCGCGCTTGCAATGGCTGTTTTGGCCGATCGGGCGGGCATCCCGGCGGGTGTCTTTAACGTCATTCCATCATCGGATAGTGCGGGCGTCGGGCGCGAACTTTGCGCCAATGAAAAGGTTGCCAAAATCACGTTCACCGGCTCCACGCGGGTTGGCAAAATCCTGATGAACCAATGCTCTGACACGATCAAAAAGATGTCGCTTGAACTGGGCGGCAACGCGCCTTTTATCGTATTCGACGACGCCGATCTGGACGCAGCTGTCGAGGGTGCGATGATCGCGAAATACCGCAACAACGGCCAAACATGCGTCTGCGCCAATCGCATCTACGTGCAGGCTGGGGTCTATGACGCCTTCGCGATCAAGCTGAAAACGGCAACCGAAAAACTGGTTATCGGCGATGGCTTTGCGCAGGGTGTGACCACTGGACCGCTGATCAACGAAGCGGCGTTGACCAAGGTCGAAGATCATATTGCTGACGCAATTTCAAAGGGAGCAACTGTTATTTCTGGTGGCACGCGATCCAAACAGGGCGGCACATTCTTCCATCCGACCGTTTTAACTGGCGTAACGTCGCAGATGAAAGTGGCGCGCGAGGAAACGTTCGGCCCCGTCGCCCCCTTGTTCAAATTCGACACAGAAGCCAATGTGATCGCAATGGCAAACGACAGCGAATTCGGATTGGCATCCTATTTCTACAGCCGCGATTTGGCGCGCGTTTGGCGGGTCGCCGAAGCGCTTGAAAGCGGGATGGTCGGCATCAACACTGGGCTGATCTCGACAGAAGTCGCCCCATTCGGTGGCGTCAAACAGTCTGGCCTTGGGCGCGAAGGGTCCAAATACGGCACAGAAGATTATCTCGAGATCAAATATCTCTGCATGGGTGACATTGGCTAAACCGTTGCGCGCAGGCCCAATATCGCGCGGGCCTGCGCGGGCGTCGCCACGGGGCGATCATATTTTGCACAAATCTCGACGGTGCGACTGACCAATGCCGCATTTGACGGCGCAAGGCGCTCCTTATCCCAACGCACATTATCTTCTAGCCCCGTGCGCACATGCCCGCCGCTAGAGATAGCCCAATCAGCCACGACAACCTGTCCGCGACCTACCCCCGCGGCACACCACTGCGCATCCGGCGCCAAGCGGTTGACAGTTTTGATATAGAAATCAAAGGTTTCACGATCCACGGGCATCGCATTTTTCACACCCATCACGAACTGCACATAAAGCTGGCCCACGATACGTCCATCGCGGTTCATCGCGGCGGCTTGGTGAATATGCGACAAATCAAAAGCTTCGATTTCTGGCTTCACGTCGTAGGCGCGCATCTCGGAGGCCAACCAATCCACAAGTTCGGGGCTGTTTTCATAAACGCGGGTTGGAAAGTTATTCGAGCCCACCGACAGCGAAGCCATATCGGGCCGCAATGACAACATGCCGCCGCGTTCGCGTCCCGAGCCTGACCGACCGCCGGTTGAAAGCTGCAGGATCATGCCCGGGCAATGTTTTGCGACACCCTGCATCAACGTAGCGAATTTTTCAGGGTCCGATGACGGGGTCTGGTCGTCATTTCGCACATGGGCGTGCATGATCGACGCGCCCGCCTCAAACGCGGCATGGGTCGATTCAATTTGCTCGCTGATCGTCACGGGCACCGCAGGGTTGTCTTGTTTGCGTGGCACCGATCCGGTGATCGCAACACAAATAATGCAAGGATTGGACATGATGTTTCCTTTACGCCAGCGCCGCCTGGACCGCGCCTGACAGCTTGGTCACCAACTCGTCAATCTGGTCGTCCGAGATGATAAATGGCGGCGCAAGCAAGACGTGATCACCGCTTTGCCCGTCGATGGTGCCGCTCATCGGATAACAAATCAACCCTGCCTCAAAGGCGGCCGCTTTGATTTTACCGGCGATTTTGCGCGAGGAATCAAAGGCGGCTTTTGTCTCGCGGTTTGCAACCAATTCGATGCCCAAGAACAACCCGCGCCCGCGAATATCACCCACATGCGGGTGCTGGCCAAACTCTGCCTGCAAGGCGTTCATCAGCTTGTCGCCTTGGGTCTTGGCACGTGCAACCAAACCACGATCCAGCAGCGCGTTGACAACAGCCAGCCCCGCCGCAGCCGCTGTCGGATGCCCCAGATAGGTGTGGCCATGCTGAAAAAACCCGCTGCCGTTTTCGATTGCGGCATAAATCTGCGCCGTGCAGAGCATCGCGCCGATCGGTTGATAACCTGCACCCAATCCTTTGGCGATGCACAATATATCGGGCGTGACGTCCTCCTGCTCACATGCAAACAGGCTACCGGTGCGACCCATACCGCACATGACCTCATCCAAAATCAGCAAAATGCCGTACTGGTCGCAAATCTCGCGGATGCGTTTGAAATACCCCGGTGCGGCAGTCAGCGCGCCCGATGTGGCACCCACAACAGGTTCGGCGACAAAGGCCATGACCGTCTGCGGACCGACGCGCAACAGCTCTTGTTCCAGCAGGTTCGCGGCACGAACACCATAATCTTCGGCGGTCTCGCCTTCTTGCTTCAGCCGATATTCATAGCAAGGGTCGATATGGCTCATGTCAATCAACAGTGGGCCAAATTGCGCACGCCGCCATTCGTTGCCCCCCGCCGAAAGCGCACCCATTGTATTGCCGTGATAGCTTTGCTTGCGCGCAATAACGCGGCCCCGCGACGGCTCTCCCTTTTCGACGAAATACTGACGCGCCAATTTTAACGCTGCTTCCATCGCCTCGGACCCGCCCGACACTAGATAAACGCGGTCCAGATCACCGGGCGCATGTGAAATCAGCAAATCCGCCAATGCTTCGGCAGGTTCGGATGTAAAAAACCCCGTATGGGCATAGGCCAGCGCATCAAGCTGCGCCTTGACCGCGTCGATTATCGACTTGTCACCATGCCCAAGACAAGACACCGCCGCACCACCCGATGCGTCCAGATACTGCTTGCCCGTCTCATCATATAAATAACACCCTTCACCGCGTATCGCTACAGGGGGCAACTGCTTGGTATGACGAGGAAAAATATGTGACATCTGGTCTCCTTATGCGGCGCCGGGAATTTGCACCCGCCTGCCGCCTTCCTGAAATTCATCAAAGGTTTGCATCCATGCAGTGCCCGGCCAGCGGACTTCCATCTCGCCTTTTTTGGGGCGATAGATTGCGGTGTAAAGCGTGCCAAAGCCGGCCTTGAATGCGGTCGAATAGAGCGGCGGACGCAGGAACGCGCCGATAAATTTTTCTTGCGGGTCGCGGTGCAATGTCAGCCGTTGCAGTAAATACCGCTCGCGCTCGACCGTCGCCGTGATACGGGCGTGACTGATCCACTCGACGTTTTCCTGATGGTTCGTCGCCACCGCCGCATGGGTGATAATAGCCGGACGGTCAGGGGCCATCATCGCAGTCAGATACTTGCGCTTTTTATCCAAGACAGTGACGTTATAGCTCATGTGGGTCGGGATGCGCGCCAACACTTCACCGGCCTCTTCCGCCGTTTTACAGGTTTGCAAGACATAGCGCAGGATCAACGGCACGCCAAAGCCTTGACCGACAATGCGGCGGCCACCAAAGGTCAACGAAATCGCCAGCCCCGCGTCGCTCATCCCGTCGACCAAGCCAAACAGTCCATCAGATGTGCCGATCACTTGGCGGCCTTGCCATGCGGTGCGCAAGGTCAGGCTGTCAAATGCGCTGGGGTTGTAGTCGTAATTGCGGACCAGAACCGGCTCTTTGCCATGCCAGATCGCTTGGCTGCACCCCGATAAATAGGGTGGCGGGCAATAGAATGACAAAAACCGCGCCGCTTGATCGCCACCGCCAGCCGCCTCGCATAGGTCGTCGTATAGTGGCACGATTTCGGGCATGTGCTCTTTAAGCGCGCGTCTGCATTCCAAATAGCTTGGGCGCGCCGCGTTGCCCTCTTTGAGCCACCAGCGTTGGTAATCCGGCCAATATTCGGCGAAAAGCCCGGCCCATTTTGGACCGGGCAAATCTTCGTTCACTGCGCGCCAATACATCGCAATTCCTACATGATTTTAAAGGCAAGGTCTTCTGATGCAGGCCCCGCTTGCGCAACAGCCAAGGGTTGACCCTCAACAGTCTGTTTGATCCCGTGAATCCACTTTTTCGCACGCTCATTCAACTGGAAATTCTTGGTCATCGACCGACCACGGGTCACAAGAATACCGATGTCTGCCCCTTCATAGCGGTAGTCACCCGGCTGCAAGATGCGCAGGAAAAACGCTTCGTTCTCGGATTCAACCGCGCGACGGTGATAGTCAAACCGATCATAAACAACACGGCCGTCTGCCAACATCTTGTAAATACCCGTTTCAGGCACGTTTGTGCAGATATCGACCGAATCGTCGGTATGTTTGATCACCATCTGCGACCAACTGTCGATCATATCGGGGTTGGCCCAACGGTTATTCAATTCGGTTGTGTCCAGATTGAATTTCTTCTTGGAAAACTCCAACAGATGGAACAGGAACAATGGCGCATCAGCATGGGCAAAAGCCGCGTGATTGGTCATCGATGAACAGCCAGTGATGCGCGGGTTCAACTCGCCCAGCCAAATATCACCGGTTTTTTTGTCGATCAAAAAATCAAGCTCAAAGTAACCGCGATAACCTTCTTTACGCAACTGCTCACCAAACTTGAATGTCAGCTCGCGCGCCCTTTGGCGGACTTTGGGTGGGAATGCGGTCGACAGGATTTCGTTTCCACACCAACCGCCGCGATAAGGTGTCAGGTCCTTGAACCCAACAAGCTCAGTCATCAATGGTCCAACAATTGTGCCCTCTTTAGTCGCACAAGCCTCGATCGCGGAGCCACGGCAATCAATCCGCTTCATGATCTTGATCTCGCCCTCGCCTACAATCTCATGCTCATGGCGGCGAAAATCTGCTTCGGATTTGATGAAGAATGTTGTGTGCCCGCTATCACCAAAGGCCGATTGCAGCACCAGATCATGGCCAATCTCTGCTTTTTCACAGGTCTTTTTCAGATCTTCATACGACTTCACTTCCGCCAATACATTCGGCACCGACGGCACGCCCGCCTTGTTACCAATGCGGACTGTTTCGATTTTATTGTCCATTTTGGTGCGCAGCTTGGCTTTCGGGAACCAGACATCGGCGCCCAACTCCTTGGACAGACGCTCGGTTTCCTCGTCGAACATCAAGAACACAAACTTGGGCTTGCCGCCGCGCCGCTTGATAAAGTCGACAACCTCTTTGTGCTGCAACAGATAGTTGTTAATGTCCTCGATAGACTGGAACTCTGCGTGCGGCTGCTCGGACGGGCAAAACACGTTTGGATGCTTGCCACCATAACAGTCGATATAGCAGATGTATTTGAAATTCTTGACCCACTCATCAAGGCCCAACAGGTTAAAATTGGTCGCAGAAATGAAATAGATCGGGTCCTCATTGCGGTGAAAGAACCGGCGGATTTCCGAGATATTCTTAAGCACAGTCGTTGACATGGTTTAGTCTCCCTTCCCTATTTCTTTTCAATTCTTGGCTTAGATTTTTTCGCTTGCGGCAGCGCGGCCAAGGCTTGCGGCGTAAACACCCGCAGCCCCAGATCGGCGCGGTAACCGTGGATTTCATTCACATCCAAGGCGCGCATAAACGCAAGAATTTCCGAACTGATCACCTGACCCGGCACCAGAATTGGAAATCCGGGCGGATACGGAATAATAAAACTGGCCGAGACCACCTCTTGACCCGCATCAAGCATCTCTTTCAGGCTGCCATCCAGCTCGAAATAGTCACAATTGGTATCGTCATAACTTAGATAATACGCCGTGCGAATATCGCCCTCTGGCGTCACGTCATCGGGGCGAAACGCGTCGTGGAAGCGACTGAAATCGGGCAGCGGCGGATAGTTTTCGGTCAGGTTTTTAACCCTGCGATCGAATGACAAGCGTTCCATCTTGGATGCATCATCCAGCAGATCATCCAACTCGTTGGCAATCTCGACCAAGACCTCGATCAAATAGGCTACCGAGGACCGCGTCGTGCCAATATTGGTCATAAACAGGACCGTATTGCGCGAGGTTTTGTTGATCTGGATGCCGTAACGATCCATCAGGATATCGGTCTTGAACGTATCGCCGTCCCAGCCCGTGCCGCCCACAGCCAAGGTCACACGGGTCGCATCAAGCACAAAATCGTCTTGCTCCCAGCAGTCCCACATATCCGTCCAACCCTGCTCGTTGTCGAAATAGCTTGTCACGCCGCTTTGGCGATGATGCTCTGGAATCATGTCGCCCGCAGTTAACACCTTGAAGTATTTTTGCAGCAGCGGGTGCTTGCTAATCGCGCGGCGCATCGACATCGCAGCCTCAATCTGGCGCTGCACAAATTCAAAGCCTTCCAGCTCAACTTGCCTGCGCCCCACGTCCAGTGACGCAATAATCTGATAGTTTGGCGACGTAGATGTGTGGGTCATATAGGCCTCGTGGAACGACTGTTCGACCTCGCCCTTAAAGTCCTGATCGCTCACATGGATCATCGAGCCCTGACGCAAAGAGGTCAGCGTTTTATGCGTCGATTGCGTGGCATAGACCCTGACACGCGCTTCGGGCGGAGCGATCAGTCGCGCATCCAACAGTTGCGCGTCTGTCGCATTTTCCAACTCTTTTTGCTGGGCTTCATAGGCCGCTTTATGCGCGCCCGTACGAAACCGTTTGCGCAAATTATTGGCCGTGCGCATCCCCGTGCGCTGGCGATAGGTTGGGCTGAAACGGGCAAAAGCGAACCACGCCTCATCCCACAAAAAGACCAAATTGGGCTTGATCGCAAGACACTCTTCCATCACCCGCTCGACGTTATAAACGATCCCGTCAAAGGTGCAGTTGGTCAGCAAAAGCATCCGCACGCGGTCCAGTTTGCCAGCCGCTTTCAACTCCAACAACTGCTTTTTGATCTCGCGCAGCGGCACCGCACCATACATCGAATATTCGTTCAAAGGATAGCTATCGAGATACACCACCTCGGCGCCCGCAAGCACCATGCCGTAGTGATGTGACTTGTGACAATCGCGATCAACCAGCACAATATCACCGGGACGGACCAGCGCCTGCACCACAATCTTGTTGCAGGTCGATGTGCCGTTGGTGGCAAAAAACGTCTGCTTGGACCCGAACGCACGGCTGGCAAGTTCTTGCGCCTCTTTGATCGGGCCGCTTGGTTCCAGCAAGCTATCCAACCCACCGGATGTGGCAGAGGTTTCCGCGAGGAAAATATTCGGTCCGTAAAACGCGCCCATATCCTGAATCCAGTGACTGCGGGTGATCGACTTGCCGCGGCTGATCGGCATCGCGTGAAACACACCCGTCGGCTGTTTGGAATAATCCACGAGGGCCGTGAAAAACGGCGTCTTGTTGCGCGCCTCGACACCGCGAATGATGTTCAGGTGCAATTCCATAAAGTCTTCTTGATTATAGAAAACCCTCCTACAAATCCCCAGATCAAGCCCTGCGATATCCTCGACGGACCGATCAGTGACCAGATAGGCATCCAGTTCGGGGCGAACACGGGCAATCAAACGGCACAGTTCCGGGCCGAGGTTTTCCGGCGCAGTTGCGTCAATCTCGTCGCGACTGCCGGCGCGCGATAGAAACTTGTGCAAGATTTCGTTGTCCAACTCGGACTTCAACGTCAGGCCCGGGCGCACAACAATCGCTTGAATATTGTGGTTAAACAACACCGCGATCAACGCATCCTCAAGGCTCGGCACAACCACCGCCTCATAAGTAAACGGATCTTCGCTACGCCGCATCCGCGCAACATTCGCTTTGAGCCATCGCTCCTGCGGCTCGCTGACGCTATCAACGATCAAAACCTCAAAATAGGGCTTGGTCATCGCGCGGGCTTCCGGGGACAAAAGCGCCTCGTCGTCGTGCTCTTCTTTGTCAATACTGTCGCGTTCCAGCGGGATGCGGCGACGGCGATATGCGCCCGTGGTCAGCGCACGGGTGACACGGTGCACCGAAAACGCCAAATCCTCAAAACTGTTGTGCTCCAACTGGCGGCGCATGTGGTCAAAGGCGGCCATGCCGGGAAAGGCCCAATAGGGCTCGATCAAGGCTAACGACTCGAATAATTCCTCGGCCTTCGCCCGCTCCTTGGCCGAAATTTTGGTCGGCACATTGCGCGAAAGTGACCCGGTCACCTCGCGCAGCGCACTCCAGCGATCAGTGCGAAGCTGCGTCGCAGAGTAGTAGTCGCTGACAGAATCCATCGGTCGTTCTCCCGTTTATTATTGGGCTAAACTGTAACCAACGGACCTTACCGGCGCCTTTGGTTTAGCCGCCTGACGTTTTGCCAAGATACGGCGCATCCGAAAGCCCCGATGACCCGCTCCGGTCCATCTCTTCTTCGGCGCTTGCTGGCTCATCCACAAACAGTCCTGCCCGTGAACCCTGTGTCGGAATCGCGAGTGGACCAAGCCGCTTGAGATAGTCATCCGTGCCGCTATTACGGTCATAGACATCGAAATCAACGGACCGATCGCGGAAGCTTTTCAGCACCTGACCCAATCCCTTCATACCCGTTTCACGCTGGCGACGGACCACGGACAAGTCAACCTCGATCGGGAACATATCCTCTTGCCCGCCAGATTGGTGCAAAACCAGCGACGTCGGATCAACAACGCAAGATTTGCCAATGCCACCAGAGCCCAAGCCATTGACGTCAAACACATAACACTGGAATTGTGCCGCGGTCGCGCGGGCAATCGCCAACTCTGCATCGCGGTCCGTGGTGCCTGTCAGAACGGGATGCAACAGGACCTCAACGCCTTGGCTTGTCAGCTGGCGGGTCGTTTCGGGGAACCACATATCATAACAGATCGAAAGGCCAAAACGACCCACATCCGGCACGTCGAAAACGCAAAATTCGGTGCCCGCCGCAATGCCTGCCTCATAGGGTAGGAACGGGAACATTTTAGCATAGCGCCGAATGATTTCACCGTCGGGATTAATGACCAGCGAGGTGTTATACACGCGGCCATCGTCGGGATGCGTCAGGAACATCGAGCCGGGGATCAACCAAACCTTATGCTTGCGCGCCGCTGCACAGAATTTTTCGATCACTTCATTTTCTTGCGGCAACTGGAACC